>Ga0209061_1000475_pt1 | contig 102102 bp, 100 predicted proteins | sample Coa_R1_10_FD_187157 | JGI IMG/M metagenome (GOLD analysis project Ga0209061, IMG submission 187157) | Surface soil microbial communities from Centralia Pennsylvania, which are recovering from an underground coalmine fire - Coalmine... | ecosystem: Environmental > Terrestrial > Soil >...
CCATGAACATGGTGATCACCTCATCAATCCCCGCCGCGCCAAACGCAGCAGGTTAGGTTGAACACCCGGGTCAGTTTTGGATCGGCAGAAGCCTCAAAAGTGGGTCAATTTTCGGTCGGCGGCAACAGGTCATGTACTGCCCCAGGTACGTTGCTTCCGATACGGCGAGCCAGAAGACAGTTGCGTCACGAGCCTTACCCGCGCGTTCAGCACCATTACACGCGAACAGGCCGCAACCATCCTGCATTACATTCCACGCTATGTCGCCGTGATCAGTAACCTGCCTGACCCCGAATGGACTAAGTCACTGCGGGCACTGGACGTGCAGCACCTAATCGTGTCGATCTACAGAGACCGCAATGGCCGCTCCGCCCATGAGATCGAAGGACGATTGGTCGCGCGCACCGAATGTCTCGGATTCGCTCAATTTTCGGCCATAGACAATTGCTTGCGCATTGGCAAGATCTGCGGTCTGCCGACCGGGAACATTCAAATCATCGATCAGTTCGGCAACTTGGCGTCTTGGACAGTGCGCGATGACTCCGGCGCGCTATGGATATCGAAGGATCGAGGATCGGCGCTGCTCGAACACAACAGCTACGTCCAAATTATTCGAGCGTTCGATGGGCGCATATGGATCAAGCCTTCGGCAGCGTGAAAAAAGTGGAAAATACAAATCAAGGATCGAATCGAAAGGGGATAGGTCATTAACATGGCGTCATATCCAAGCTGCTTCTGAACCTGCGCAACGTGCCCGATGACGAGGCCAGCGACGTGCGCGCGATGCTCGACGCGAAGCGGATCGCGTACTACGAAACCCCGTTAAGTTTCTGGGGTATCTCGGCCGGTGGAATCTGGGTGACCGACGACGCGGACTTCGCGGACGCCAAGCGTGCGTTGGACGATTACGAGCAGCAGCGCAGCGCCCGCGTCCGCGCCGAATGTGCCGCCGCCAGGCGCGCAGGCACCGCGGAGACGTTCGTCGGCATCCTTCGTGCGGACCCGCTGCGCGTCGTGCTGGCCTTGCTGGGCATACTGCTCGCGTTGGGCCTGGTGGCGCTTCCGGTCATCCTGTTGCGCGGTTGAGAAAGAAGAAGGTGCCGGGAAAACACGGGTCAGAGTCCGCTTTCGAGCGGGCTTTCGATTCTCGAGCGGATCCCCGCTACCGTACCTCGGGTGAGTACCGCTTCTTGGTGTTCATGCTCCCATCCTTTCAAAGGTTGGAGCCTCGGGGAAAGCCGGGGCGGTTCACTCGATGCCGCCGACGTGATCGCGTCCGGCTCCAGACCACAGTGCGACTCCAAACCGGCACGTCGCATGCGTCCTGTCATTTGCATGCGATGCACTCGACTTCGACACGCGCACCCAGGGCCAGCCCATTCACGCCCAGGGCACTTCGTGCCGGGAGCCTGCCTTCCGTGAGATAACCCTTGTAAATCTCGTTGAAGGCCGACCATTCCGTCATGTCCGCGAGAAACACCGTGCATTTGACGAGATCGACCATCGCATAGCCGTGCGCTTCAAGAACGGCCTTGATGTTCTTCATGACCTGGTGCGATTCGGATTCGATGCCGCCCGGCGCGATTCGCTGGGTTTCCGGCACGATACCGATCTGGCCCGACAGGTACAGCATGTTCCCGACCTTGACGGCTTCCGAAAACGGGAGGTTTCCTTTCAGAACCTTGCCGGAGTTGAGAAATTGCACTTTGACTGCGTTGGACATGAATTGCCTTTCCAGATGGGTTGGATGTGTTGCGCCATGGCGGTTTTACATGGCGCTGGGCGGAGCCGTGCCGGCGGCGCGGCCACGTATCAGTCGTGGTGCAGCGGGTTCGGCGGTTTGCGCACGCCCGGTGTCTTGCCCCACACGACGCTCATGATCAGCCAGCGTCCGTTCCATCGGGCCAGTTGCAGGTAGTCGACGCCATACCAGGTGGCGATCTTGGCGGTCGCGGCGTTGGCGTGGACGTCCAGCACGGTGACGTCGTGCCGCTGCATCGCGGCGGGCACCACGCCGTGGCCTTGCCGGGTGAGTTCGACCAGTTGGTTCGCGTCCACGTCCTGATCCAGAACGCTGCGTCCGGTGGCTGCGTCGGTGCCCACGTGGCGCATCGTGAAGCTCGGATGCAGCACCGCGGCCATGCGCGGCGCGTTGCCTGTGTACCAGGCCTCCTCGAACTCCAGTGCGCTGTGCTCGATCGCACGGTCGGCAACGGCATCGTTCGCCGCGACGGCGCCGGATGCCTGCACGCACAGCACGCAGAGCGCGGCGACGGCAATCAGGCTTCGCTGCATGGGTCGGTCCTTCAATGGGGATGGTCCGGGGCACTCTAGCGGCCGGTTTGCCATCGAACAAATGGAATGTTGTGATACTTTTGATTCAATTTGCGGATGCCAATGCACGATGGACCTGAAGCACCTGCGGCTCGTCAGCGCGATTGCCCGCCACGGCGGACTGACGGCGGCGATGGACGAACTCCATCTGTCGCAGCCGGCCTTGAGCCAGCGGCTCACGTCGCTCGAAAAGGAGCTGGGCGTGGCGCTGTTTTCGCGGGTCGGTCGCAGGATGGTGCCGACGGCGGCCGGTGACCTCGCGCTGGAGACCGCGCGGGAGGTTCTGGACAAGACCCGCAGCCTCGAGACGAAGCTGAAGGCGATGTCGCGCGGCGAGCGCGTGCTGCGCCTGGGCGTCCAGTGCTACACCGCCCTGCATTGGCTGCCGGGGATCATGGCCGCGTTTGGCCGCAAGCATCCGCGGACGCGGCTGCTGTTCGTCGGCGAAGCAACCCACGACGTGGAGCAGGCCCTGATGCAGGGGCGCATCGACGTGGGCGTCGCGCATTCGGTGTCGGAGTCCGGTCGCTTCCGGCGCGTCCCGCTTTTCAACGACGAGCTGGCGGCGATCGCGCCCAGCGGGCACCGCCTCGCTGGAAAGGACGCCATTGAACCGGAGGATTTGGCCGGCGAGGTGGTCTACCTGCACAAATCGCCCGCTCAGCGCCCCGGCCGTGCAGCCGATTTTCTTGCGCGTGCCAGCCGCGTGGCCGCCTCGCTGGAACAGATCCAGTGGACCGCCCCGATCCTGGAATTCGTGCGTGCCGGGATGGGCATCGGCATCGTTCCCACTTGGGCCGTACCGCTACGCATGCGCGCCCGCCTGCACGTATCCCGGCTTACCGCAAGCGGCATACGGCGCGACTGGGCCGCCTTGTTCCTGTCGGCGCAAAAGGCCAGGATCATGCCGGATACACGCGACCTGCTCGAACTGCTGAAGACGGCTCCCCGCGCGGGGTCCTGAGGCGTCGTCGCGTGGCGAAAAGGAAAATGGAGACGAGGTAGGTGATTGAATCGAGCGTGCCGCCAGCGCGGGAGACGGCGACATGAGTTTCAGGTCAGCGTGCGCGGGGTTTGCCGGGCCGCGTCCTCTTTTTTCCGCAAGCTCCATCAGCGCGTGCTCCGTCATGGTGCGACGCAGTTGTCTCAGCGCAGACGATTCCGGGTCGCCGCCGGCGTGCAGGCAGACATCGACAGGGCGGGCGGTCGTGCAGGTCTAATGCAACGGTGGTCGCAGGTCGATCGACTCCGTCCCCATTTTGCATGACGCAATCACGCCACGGCGGTATCAGCAGTGCCGGCTGCAGCGTCGTCGCCGCACACGTCGCGCCACAGGTGGTACATCACGCCGAACATGATCGCGAACACGACCAGCAGCAGGGCGATGTAAACCGGGATGATCACCGCGAACATCAGCCATGCGCCGACGAGCCTGCCGAACAGGGCGAGCAGAATGGCGGCGATGACGAGGACGATCGTCACGGCCAGCCACGCGAGCACCAGGCTTGCCGCCAGCACGAGCAGCGGAAGCAGGTTCTTCAGCGCACCCAGCAGGCCGTCGCCGATGGCGTTGAACACGCCGCGCCGGCGCAGTGCGATCTGGCCAAGGCCGATCGAATTGAAACCGATCATGAAAAGGGCAAACACCGTCAGCAGTGCCATCGCGATGCCGAAGCATTGCGGCAGTCCCGGCGCGCGTCGATCACTTGCAGATAACCCGCGTAGAGCGGCACGATCAGCAAACCGAGCAGCAGGGAACCCGCCATGATCGCAACGAGGAAGGCCGGGTCCGGCGGCGTGCCGGTGTTCTGCGATTGAAACCGGAGCGGCAAGGTGAGCAGCACCGGCAGCAGGCACACCAGCAGCAGGAACGCCGTCCCGCCGAAGATCGGTTTGGGATGGCGGAAAGCCGCGCAAACGCCGCGCTGCAACCAGCCGAAGTCTGCCAGCGGACCCCTGGATCGTGTCGTCACGGCTCTTTTCCCCAATCATCGGCGCACCGCGCCGGATGGTTTGAGCATAGCGCGCCGCGACAACCGGCAGAAGCGCCCGGCCAAACTGCGCTTCGCGCAAGGCGCTCCGGATCGCGACATGCAGGGAGGCGTGAAGCGCAATCGGCGTGGCGCGTGCATCATGCAGCCCGATTGCGCCGCTGCACGGCTTCCCCTGCCACACGAACGAGCGAAGGATGACGATATGCCCCAGAAAAAACCGACGAAGGCGGGAAAGGTGCCCGCCGCCTCCCGCAGGGCGGCCGAAGGCTTCACCGCCGAAGAACACGCGGCGATGAAGGCGCGGGTGCGCGAGTTGGAAGCCGCGGGTGGTGGCGGCGGCGAGCGCGACGTGCTCGCGGCCATCGCGAAAATTGAAGACGCCGGCAACCGCGCGATGGCGGAGCGGCTGCACGCGATCATCAAGACCACCGCGCCGCAGCTCTTGCCGAAGACCTGGTACGGCATGCCGGCGTATGCCAACGCCGAGGGCAAGGTCGTCTGCTTCTTCCGTCCCGCCGAGAAATTCAAGGAACGCTACGCCACCTTCGGCTTCAACACCGCGGCCAGGCTGGACGAAGGCAACATGTGGCCGGTCGTCTTTGCGCTGCTGAAGTTGACCGCCGCCGGGGAAAAGCGCATCGCAGCGCTGGTGAAGCAGGCGGTGCGCGGGTGATCGTGGCGGGAAATGCAGCCGGTCGAAGGGCGGGCCACCTTGCGGGTGGCCCGCCTGATTCCGGTCAGTGAATCTTCCGCATCGCCCTGGTTTCGGCCGACCGCCGCCACGCGAACAATCCGAGCACGGCGATGGCAAACGGCCAGAACAATCCGGGCTCCGGTACGGTCGCCGTGGCGAACGGCGCGTACGGCAGCACCTCGTAGCCGTTTTCGGTCGGTTGAATGACCTTCATGCCGTACGCGAGTCCGCCCGGCCAGAACGGCCCGAAGAATCCCGGAGCCGTTACTCCGAAACTCCACAGGTCCACGAAGTCGCCGTTGTCGAGCATGAACATCACGCCCATGAGATCGAGGAAACCGCCGGAAAACGGATAGACCAGCGTGCCGTCCACGAAACAGATCAGCGGCGAGCCGCCCGGGTAGAACAGGTTGTCGTAGGAAACCCCGTTGTGGTCCCCGTAACCGGGGATGGAAAAGAGGCTGTAGCTGTCCGGAAGCACTTCACCGGGCGGCGGTGGGGCGTGGTTGAGAGCCTGCACCCCCGTGATCGCCGCACCATTGAAGATGCCGCTCGCGTCGGTGACCGCCATGGGCACTTTGGCGGGATCGACCACGTCATTGATCCCGGCGGGTTGCAGTGACAGATCGGCGTACCCGCTGCCCGCCGCTCCGCTGAAGTGAATCCTGACCACGCTGGCGTCGGCAATCGGCGCGAACGCAAACATTGCCAGCATCGCAAGGACCATCAAAAACCCGGCTTTGGTGAAGGGTGTCGCAAGCATGGTTCCAACCTCCCCGTTGAGGATGGAGCGGACGAGCCGCTCGAAGGGCATGTTTGACAACATGCCCGCCCGGCAGACCCCGCCATCCGGCAGATCATTCCCTCCGCGAAACGCGAATGCGCCCTCGTGCATCCCGTTTCGCTCGAGCAAGGGATGATTTCCTCGACCGGATTTCGAAGCCGACCGCTCTGTGTCAAGCATTTAACGGGCCAGCTTGCAGGCCATTGATTTGGCTGAAGCGGACGGCGGCTGAACGAGCATTCTGTAAGGCACGCCGACATACGGATTTCCGGCAGTGTCCATTCCGACCCGATAGCCGGTACGTGTGCGCACGAGTCGCGATCGGGAGTCCGGGCAAGCGCGGTTTGCCGAGGCAGCAGCGTGCGCTCGCGCAAGACACAGCCAGCGTGTTTCCACGAGCTTGCGCTATCAGACGGACACCGTCTTCGCGGCAATCTCGCGCAGCGCGCGCTCGAACACGTCCGGCGGCTGGCCGCCCGAGATCAGGTATTGGTCGTTGACGATGGTCGCGGGTACGGCGTGGATGCCGGCTTGCTGGAAGCGCCGTTCCTGCGCACGCACTTCGTCGGCGTATTCACCGCTTTCCAGCACGCGGCGCGCTTCGTTTGTGTCGAGTCCGGTTTCGCTGGCGATGCGCACCAGCACTTCGCGGTCGGCGACGTTTTCGTTGTCGGTGAAGCAGGCGCGGAACAGCGCCCGTTTCAGCGCCAGCGCGCGTTCGCGATCCCGCAACCCGGCCCAGTGCAGCAGACGGTGCGCATCGAAGGTGTTCCACACGCGGCTGCCGCGGCGGGTGTTGATGGCGACGCCGACCGCCCCGGCGCGTTCGCGGATCGCCGCGCGGCTGGTTTCGAGCTGCGCTTCGCCGATGCCGTACTTGTGCATCAGGTGCTCGTCGGCGTCCTCGCCTTCCGGCGGCAACTGCGGATCGAGTTCGAAGGGCTGCAGATGGATTTCCGCATCGATGCTCCCGTGCAGTCTCGCCAGCGCCTGCTGCAGACCGGCAAGGCCGATCGCGCACCAGGGGCAGGCCACGTCGGACACGAAGTCGATGCGGAGGCGGACAGGCGAGGTCATGGCGGCCGATGTGACGGGGATTTCCGCCGATATGGAGACGCCCGAGTGCAAGTCAATCACCGGGTCGTGCCCGCCACGCCGCGTTTCCCTGGTTGTAACATGCTCCGGTTGCGAAGCCACGAGGTACGAGAGATGAACGCGACGCGCCGTGCCGGTTTCACGTCGGCCGTTTTCCTGCTTGCTGCCGGAATGTTCGTGCCCTCTGCGCACGCCGCCATGCACCCGGACTGGACCATGTTCGGCTGGGACGCGGGACGCAGCAGCGCACCCACGGTGCCGATGGGCATCACCGCGAATGACTTGAAGGGCCTCACCCGGCAGCAGGTGAAGATCGACGGTACCGTGGACGCGTCCGCGATCTATCTGCACGGCGTGACCGTGAAGGGCGCTGCGCACGACGTGTTCTTCGTCACCACGACCTACGGCAAGACGCTGGCGATCGACGCCGACCGCGGCACGGTGTTGTGGGAGTTCACGCCGGCCAGCTACGACAGCGTGAAAGGCACTTACCGGATCACCACGGCGACGCCGGTGGCCGATCCCGATCGGCAATACCTCTATGCAGCGTCACCCGACGGCGTGATCCGCAAGCTGGCGGTGGCCGACGGACACGTGGCATGGAGCACGCCGGTCACGAGGCTGCCGGCACGCGAGAAGATCGCCGCGCCGCTGGGTTTCTTCAACGGCCGCGTGATCGCAGTCACCGGCGGTTACATCGGTGACCAGCCGCCGTACCAGGGCCACGTCGCGATCCTCGATGCAAAAACCGGCAAGTTGCTGCACGTGTGGAACGCGCTGTGCAGCAACCGGCACGAATTGATGGACCCGAAGACATGTCCCGAGAGCGACGCGGCGATCTGGGGACGCGCCGGCGCGGTGATCGACGCGAAGACCGGCGACATCTTCGTCGCCACCGGCAATGCGCCCTGGAACGGCATCGAGCACTGGGGCGATGCGGTGATCGAACTCGATGCCGACGCGACGAGGATGCTGGGCAATTACACCCCCGAAAATACCGAACAGCTCAACGAGACCGACCAGGACCTGGGTTCCTCGTCGCCGGTGCTGACCGGCGGCCCGTATCTCGTGCAGGGCGGCAAGGACGGCATCCTGCGCGTGCTGGACTGGCGGAAGATGGCGGGCACCGCGCCGCATCGCGGCGGCGAGTCTTCGCACGTGCCGACGCCGGCCGGCGCGCGGCTGTTCACGGCGCCGGCCGTGTGGCAGCACGCCGGCGCGAGCTGGATGTTCGTGGCGGACAACAACGGCACCGCGGCATTCACGCTGGCCGGCGACCGGCTCCAGCCCCGATGGCACAACGCTCGCGCGGGCACCAGCCCGGTGGTCGCCGACGACATGCTGTTCGTCTATGACCCGCAAGGCGGCCTGTACGTGTACGACGCGACCAGCGGCCGCCAGCTCGGTGAACTCGAATGCGGCGAAGGCCACTGGAACAGTCCGATCGTGGCGGACGGCCGGATCGCGCTGCCGGAAGGCAACGCCAACGATCACGACACCAGCGGGGTGCTGGACATCTGGCGGCTCGCCGGGCATTGAAATATCCAAGTCCGTGTCGCGATCCCGTCCTGACTTCCGGTGCGGGTCCGGCAGAAGCCGCGCCGCCGCGGATACCCACGTCAAGCGTGTGCACGGAGCACTTCCCCGACAACGAGCCGGAATGCGTGTTTCGCCTTCGACACCACACGGAGCGAGATCATCATCGTGATTAGCTATCCGATCGGCACGCCCGGCCGGCCCTGGGGCGATGCGGAAAAGGCCGAGTGGCTTTCGCGACAGCGCAAGCGGCGCAGCTACACCGGCGAAGTGCTGGGTGCGATCGAGCGTCTGCGGACGCTTTTCGACGTGGAGCAGTACGGCCGGCTGGATTACCCGCCCGACAGCTATCCGCTGTTGGCGCTCAGGAGCCGCGGCTGGCGCGACGACCTGCCGGCCGTGCTGGTCACGGGCGGCGTGCACGGCTACGAAACCAGCGGCGTGCAGGGCGCCCTGCGCTTCGCGGCACGGCACGCGGCGGATTGCGCGGGCCGGGTGAATCTGCTGATCGCGCCCTGCGTCAGCCCCTGGGGCTACGAGCGCATCCATCGCTGGAATCCGGATGCGCTCGACCCCAACCGCTCGTTCCGCGAAAACAGTCCCGCCGGGGAGTCGGCAGCGCTGATGCGATTCGTCGCGCCGTACCGGGAACGGGTGCTGATGCACATCGACCTGCACGAAACCACCGACAGCGACGAATCGGAATTTCGCCCCGCGCTGGCCGCGCGCGACGGCAAGCCGTTCGAGCCGGGCACGATTCCCGACGGTTTCTATCTCGTGGACGACGTTGAACATCCGCAACCCGGATTCCAGCAGGCGATCATCGCGGCGGTGGCGAAGGTCACCCACATCGCGCCAGCCGACGAAAAGGGTGAAATCATCGGCTCGCCGGTGGTTGCACCGGGCGTGATCCGCTATCCGCTGCGGCAACTCGGTTTGTGCGCGGGTATCACTTCTGCGCGCTACAGGACCACCACGGAGGTGTATCCCGACAGTCCGCGCGCAACCCCCGAACAATGCAACATCGCGCAGGCGACGGCGGTGTGTGCGGCGATCGACTACGCGCTGGCGCATGCATCCGATCCGTGAACCGTGTTTTCGCGATCGAACGGGATGCGCAGCGCGGCAGATTGGCGTACTCTGATCCCGTTCATTCCCACGCTCGCGTCGCGTGGCCCGCGACCATTTGGAGGCTGCCATGAAGATCAAGTCCCTGTCTTCCCTCGCCATCGTCGTCGTGCTGGGCATCGCCGGCATCGGCGCCGCCAGCGCGCAAAGCCGCAACGGCGTGCTGGTTCGTTCCGACGGCATCTACATCCGCTGCGATCAATGCGGGACGGTCGAGCGCATCGACCAGAACATCACCCAGGGCGGCGGGCACGGCACCGCCGGCGCCGTGATCGGCGCGATCGCGGGCGGGGTGCTGGGCAACCAGATCGGCAAGGGCAAGGGCCGTGCACTCGCCACCGCGGGTGGTGCGGTCGGCGGCGGTTTCGCCGGCCACGCGATCGGCAACGCGGGCAGCCAGCAGAACTGGACCGTGCGCATCAAGATGGGCAACGGCAGCATCATGAACGTCCAGGTCAAGGACGCCAGTGCGATCCGCGTGGGCGATCTGGTGCAGGTGGACGCGAACGGCAACATCACGCGCATACGCTGAGGGGCGCAGGCCGACACAGCGCGCCCCGAAAGGCGGATGCCGATGCAGGCCATGCTTCCCGGCCTGGCGCCGGCGGCGGCGACGGACCGGCTGTTCCTGGCAATCTATCCCGACCGCGACACCATCGCGCGGATCGCGGCGCTGACGGATGGGCAACGTGCGCGTCACGGCATGCCCGGCACGCCGGTGTCGCCCGATCGCCTGCACGTCACGCTGTTCCATCTCGGCGATTTCGCCGGCTTGCGGCAGGACATCGTGGACGCCGCAACGAAAGCCGCTGCCCGAATGAAGGCCGCACCGTTCGATGTGACCTTCGATGCGGTCGCGAATTTCGGCCAGCAGTCGGGAAACTCGCTGCTCGTACTCAAGTCCGGTGCGACGGACGGCAATGCCACGCTGCGTGCTTTCCGCGAAAGGCTGGGCAGTTCGCTGTTGGCCGCGGGCGTCGTCCCTGCGGACCTGCGCCACTTCGAGCCGCATGTCACGCTGATCTACAACACGCGCATCATCGAGCAGGAAGCCATTGCGCCCATCTCGTGGTGCGTCGGGGAATTCGTACTGGTGCACAGTCTGCTCGGCAGGACGCGCCACATCCATCTGGCGCGCTGGCCCCTCGATGGCGCTTGATGCGAGCCGACCATCACGGCATCCGCACCAGTGCGCGATGGCGTATCCGTGCATGCAACGATAAGCTGCACGGATGACGCCGCGCCGCTTTCGCCAGGTGGATGTCTTCGCTTCCGCGCCGTACCGGGGCAACCCCGTCGCGGTGGTGATCGATGGCGACGGTGTCGGCGATGCGGAGATGGCCGCGTTCTCGCGCTGGACCAATCTGTCGGAAACCACCTTCGTGCTGCCGCCGCGCGATCCGCGCGCCGATTACCGGCTGCGGATTTTCAGCGGCGCACGGGAATTGCCCTTCGCCGGACATCCCACGCTGGGCAGCGCGCACGCATGGCTGGAAGCGGGCGGTGCACCGCACGACGCGGGCAGGGTGGTGCAGGAATGTGAAGCCGGGCTGATCGAGATACGCCGCACCGACGCACGGCTCGCTTTCGCCGCGCCGCCGCTGGTACGGGAAGGCCCCGTGGCTCCCGACCTCTCGGAACGGATCGTGCGAGGGCTGGGCGTGGATCCGCGGCAGGTACGCGCGATGCAATGGGTGGACAACGGACCGGGCTGGATCGGCGTGCTGCTGGACTCGGCGCAGCGGGTACTGGAGCTGCGGATCGACCGCGCCGCCCTGCACGGACTGGCCGTGGGCGTGATCGGCGCCCATCCGCAGCACGGCCCCGCCGACTACGAGGTGCGTGCCTTCTTTACCGGCGACGACGTGTTCGAGGATCCGGTCACCGGCAGCCTCAACGCCTCGCTGGCGCAATGGCTGACCGGCAGCGGCATCGCGCCGCCGCGCTACCGGGTGCGCCAGGGCACCGCGATCGGCAGGGCAGGCATCGTCCGCGTCGAACGGGATGGCGATCGCATCTGGGTGGGCGGCACCTGCATCACCTGCATCGAAGGCGTGGTTCACCTCTAGCAGGGTGTCGAGAAGCACCCTGATGGCGCGTGCCCGCGCCGCCATGGCGAGTGGAGAACCTGTCTCGCGGCCGGGTCAGCAGCCAGCCGCGACCGAGAGACCCCGTGGTGCACAGGAGGCGGAGGATGTCCGGCAGACCGGGGGGCGTCAATGCCGCGTGCGCTTGCCGCCGGGATTCATCTCCACGCTGAGCGAGAACGTGCGCTGCTCGCCGGGCTGCATCGCGCCGACGCCCACCAGCTTGCGCGCGATTTCCTCGCCGCGTTCGTTGCGGATGGTCAGCACCATCGAGTATTCCCACGCGCCCGCGTCGGGGTTGCGGAAGCTGCCTTCCACCCGCAGCGGCACCGATGTCGGTGGCGCGACCGCGCTGGCCGGCCCGCTGAAACGCAGCTTGTGCTTGCAGGCGGGGCAGACCTCCGCACTTTCGAGGATGGTCTCCCGGCAGTGCGGGCAGGTGCGCGTCGCCCCGGCCGTGCCCGGGTGCGCGATGCTCACGAGGAAGCGCCGTGGTGGCCGTTGCTCTTGTGCGTGCCGTTGCCGCCCTTGGCATCGTCCCAGCCGAACTCGACCTGGCCGCGCATCCGCGAACCCGAGGCGACACTGAGCGATCCGGCCTTGAGGTCGCCGGTCAGCGCGCCGCTCTGCAGCAGTTCCACGTGGGTGGCGGACTCGATGTTGCCGATCAGTTCGCCGGCGATGGTGACCTTGTCGGCTCGCACGCTGCCGTTGACCTTGGCACCGGATTCGATGGTGAGGTCGCCGCGCACGTTGACGTCGCCCTTGAAGCTGCCGGCGATGCGCACGTGGCCGGCGCCTTCGATCTTGCCCTCGATGGTGATGTCCGGCGCGATCAGCGATTCCGACTTGGTCTTGCCGGGCGCGGCGGCGGGACGGAACGCGGTCTGCACCGGCGCTTCCGGTTCGGGTTTGGTCTCCGGGGTGTCGAAACGCGCCAGATCCATGGCTTCGGGCATTGCGGCAGCGGAGGAGGATTTGGCGGGTTCTTTCCACAGGGCCATGACAGGCGCTCCGGTTCGGTCAGGGGAAGCCGAGCGTACCGCCAAACGGCCGCGATGGGAACGGGGCAGGTCAAAAAATCTCCTTCCGGCATCCGGAATTGCGGATTGCATCTCGGGTGAAACCTGAACAGGGCGCGTTGAGGCACTCGCCGGCATCCGGTGTGCAGGCGAAATCGGGGCCAAGGGCCGCGTGCGTGAGGGTGCAGGCATTTTCAGCGCGGTTCACTGCATTACGTTCACTGAGCCGAAAGGAGGGAAGCATGAGGGGAAGCATTCGATCGCGACTCGTCGCGCACGCCGTAAGCGCCGCAGTATTGGCTTGCGCATTGGCTGGTTGCGACACGACGACAGATCAGGCTTCATCGCACGACAAAACGAAATATCGCGCAAGACAGACTCCCGTTTCGGTCGCAAGCCATGTCGCTGCAATTCGCATGGCCGCGCTCCCCGGGGACCAGCAAGCCATCCAAAAAAACGTGCTCGAGATGCAGGAAGATTTCATGCACGACGCGCATATTCCTGATGCGTCACGACCAATGGATCACGAGGCCGCACGTGTCGCGGTGCGTCCCCTATCCGGCGTTCGTTCGGCCGTCTGGATCGATCACGACAATCTGTTGATCATGGTCGGCGGTGCGCAGTGCCGCAACATGGACATGGTCGACCGCGCCTGCGATGCGCTTGCGCCCTTGGGTGACACGATGGGCGTGGTGGTCAACGTGCAGGACGTGACGGCCACGACTTCGGAAGGCGCGGACGCCGTTTTGCGCAACTGCCAGCTTCCGGAAGGGCAGCGTGCGTTCATGCAGTCGAAGCGACGGATCGAGGCGCTCGATCCCGCAACCCGGAAGGCATTCAAGGCGCAGCAGGGTCCATCGGCTCATTGAGTCGCTGAGCGCTGTCGATTTCCGCGTTTCTCGTTCGTCGCCGTACCAGGAGCGCCACACGCGCCGGCATCCGCCGGCCGCGGCTCCGCCCATCCACGAGGAGACACGGCGATGAAATTTCTTTCCCTGATACGTGTGCAGGAGAACACCGGCCAGAAGCCCAGCGAAAAGCTGATGGCGGACATGGGGCAACTGATCACGGAGATGACCGCGGACGGCACGTTGCTGGACACGGCTGGCCTGTGCCCGACGTCGCAAGGCAAGAGGGTCCGCCTTTCGTATGGCAAGCAGACGATTTCGGACGGCCCGTTTACCGAATCCAAGGAAGTGATCGGCGGTTATGCGCTGCTGCAGGCGGATTCGATGGAACATGCATTGCAACTGACGAAGCGCTTTCTCGACGTGCACGGCGACGAGTGGGAGGTGGAGTGCGAGTTGCGGCAGATTGCGGAGAATTGCTAGACGTCGCCTGCTTTCGATGGTGTGATCCAATCCAACCGGAGCCTTCCCATGATCCCGACCATCACGGCATTCGAACGGTCGCCCGACGGCGGCAAGGGGCTGGCGCGCGACATGCGCGTGCGCCGGGCGCTGGAAGAAGTGGGCCAACCTTGCGAGGTGCGGCTTCTATCGTTCGAAGCCATGAAGCAATCCGCGCACCTCGCGCTGCATCCTTTCGGGCAGATTCCGACGTACGAAGAAGGCGATCTCGTGTTGTTCGAATCAGGGGCGATCGTGTTGCATATCGCGCAGCGCCATGCCGGCCTGCTGCCGGACGATGCGAATGCGCGGGCGCGCGCGATCATGTGGATGTTTGCCGCGCTCAACACGGTGGAGCCGCCGATCCTCGAACTCGTGACCGCCAAATTTCTGGAAGGCGACAAGCCATGGTCCGAACAGCGCCTGCCGCTCATTAAGGAGCGCATCCGCGTCCGCCTGCGACAACTTTCCGCTCGCCTTGGCGATGCGGAATGGCTCGACGGCGCGTTCAGCGCGGGCGACCTGATGATGGTGCACGCGCTGCTTCGGTTGAGGCCCTCGGCATGCTGGACGAATTTCCGACGCTGGCCGCCTATGTCGCCCGCGGCGAAACGCGGCCGGCGTACAGGCGTGCGTTCGCGGCCCAGTTGGCAGTTTTCAACGCGGCGTCTTCTCTCGGAGAGAAATGATTTTGCTCGTCATCCCGGCGAAAGCCGGGATCTAGTGACTTTCGTGCAACACACAGGCATCAAGTCGCCGGGTCCCGGATATTGCTGCGCGATTCCGGGATGACGAACAAAACTTTCAGCGGGATGGCGGACAGAGCATTGCGCCGGCCTCTGTCATTCCGGACGTCCCACCACTTGAGTCCGCGCGGCACCCCGTGCAAGCGAAGATTCGGCTGACTCAAGTGGTGGGGCGATCCGAACTGCGTTTGCAGGACTGCAAACGCGAACGCTGAAGGCGGCCCGCAAGGCGAGCGCCACGGATGGCGCGAGTAATCCATTTTGATCTTGCTCACTGGTGCGAAAATCAACATGGATTCCGGGTTCCGGCCTTCGGCCGGCCCCGGAATGACGAAATGAAAAAAACAAGACGCTAGCCCGCGGCTTTCTTCACCAGCTCGCGGATGCGCTTTTCTTCGCTCGCGGTCAACTTCGTCAGCGCGTACGACGTCGGCCACATCGCGCCGTCGTCAAGCTTCGCGGCGTCGTTGAAGCCCAGCGTGAGATAGCGGTCCTTGAACTTGGAAGCGGGGCGGAAGAAGCAGACGATTTTCTCGTCCGCATTGGCGTAGGCGGGCATGCCGTACCAGGTCTTCGGCAGGAGCTGCGGCGTGGCGTCGCGGATGACCTTGTGCAGCCGTTCGCACAGTGCGCGCTCCGATTCCGGCGTTTTCGCGATGGCGGCCAGCACGTCCTTCTCGCCGTCGGCGCCGCGTTTCGCGTTTTTCAGTTCGCGCGCACGCTGCTTCATCGCGGCGCGTTCTTCGGCGGTGAAGCCCGGCGACTTGCCCGCACTGCCGGCTTTTCCGGTGGCCATGATTGCTTTCCCGTGGGTCATTGCCGGCGCGATCGTGCCACGCCGTGAAGGTGTGCTCAATGGATGGAAGCCGCGCGTTCAGTCGCGATCGGGCGCCCCCAGCGGAAACAACGAACGATACGGCCGCCCGCCTTCGACGCAACGCGCGAACGAAGGCCGCTGCAGCAGGCGTGCGCGGTAGGCGTGCACGTTGCCGTATTGCCGGCCGATGGGGTGGGTCCAGTCTGCGTAGAACAGCGCCGGCGCGGCCGCGCAGTCGGCGAGGCTGAAAGTGTCGCCCGCGGCCCATTCGCGACCGGCCATGTGGCCGTCCAGCCACGCGCAGGCCGTGTCCAGCATCCGGCGTGCCTCGGCCACGCCGTAGGGATCGCGGTCTGCCTCGGGCCGCAGTTGGTTGAACACGATTTTTTGCAGGGACGCGTGGATGTAGTTGTCGAAGAAGCGGTCCAGCATCCGCACTTCGAGAGCCGCATCCGGGTCATCCGGGATCAGCCGTGACGGGCCGGGATGGTGGACGTGCAAATATTCGACGATGCTGGTGGCCTCCATCACCTGGCGCCCACCGTCCACCAGCAGCGGAAACTTCCGGATCGGCCAGCGTTGCGCGAACTCGGCGTAGATGTCGGGATGCTCGGGCGAGAGATCCAGGAATTCGAACGGGGTGTCGTTTTCGTACAGCGCAGTCAGCGCCTTCTGGGTGTAGGACGAAAACCGGTGGCCGAACAGTTTCAGGCTCATGGGCAGGCTCCGCGGAGAGGGCGACTTTACTCCACGACGATCGGCGCTTGCCGGAATCGACGAAGGCCCCTCTGCTTGCATCGCGGTCCCGCCGGCCCTACGTTGGAAGCATGGCCAAGGGTTTCGTCAACGACGACGCGGTGCAGGACCAGATCGACGCGACGGTCGCCGATGCGGTCGCGCGTGCGCGCAGCAAACAGCGCAAGGGGCCGGGACTGAGTCACTGCGGGGAATGCGGTGCGCCGATTCCGGAAGCCCGGCGCAAGGCCGTGCCGGGCGTACGCCTGTGCGTGGCGTGCCAGGCCGAACGCGACCGCGAGGACTCCGCGTTCAGTGGCCACAACAGGCGGGGCAGCAAGGACAGCCAGTTGCGCTGAAGGTCTATTATCCCTCGACGAATTTCTTCAACCGCGCCAGCGCCTGATCCCATTGCCGCGCGATGGCCTCCAGCGAGCGGCGCGCCTCGTCCAGTTTCGACGGCTCGAGTTCCCACCGCCGTTCGCGGCCATGCCGGATGTCGCGCACCAGCCCGGCATCGGCCAGCACTTCCAGATGCTTGGTGACGGCCTGGCGGGTGATCGCGGTACCGGCGGTGAGCTGCGCGATCGACAGCGCACTGCCGGCGCACAGCGCGGCGACGAGGCGCAGCCGCGTCGGATCCCCCAGCGCGGCGAACACCGGCGCGGTTTTGTGCAGCGAGATTCGTGTTCGCGTTTTGCGCATCGCTTCGGCGTCAATGCAGGGCGAGATATTTCTCGATCAGCTTCATCTGGTGCGTCCAGCCGCCCTCGTTGGCCGCGAAGGCTTTCGCGCGCCGCTCGGGCGGCAGCTTGTCGAAACCGGATTCGGTGACGGTCAGCAGGATGCCGTCGGGGGCATCGTGCAGTTCGAACACGATCAGCGTCATGGGCTCATGGGAGTAATCGATGGTCTTGTCGACCCCGAACGGGTGCCAGCGGAACGCGATCCGCCGCATCGGTTCGATTTTCTCGACCAGCCATTCGAAGGGCGTGCCCTCGTAGGGCGTCTGCATCGCGGCGACTTCCGCGTCCACCCGGGTGGGCGTGATCCTGCCGGTCAGCCGCTCGCCCTCGACGAACGGACCGTCGAAGCGGACACCGAACCATGTGCCGAACTGGTCGGCATCGCTGACTGCGCGCCACACGCGTTCACGCGGCGCCTTCAGCAGGACCTGTTTCTCGATGCGGTCGGTGTTCACGCCCATGGGATGGCTCCGTGTCACGTGTCAAGCAACCTGTTGGTTGCATATTACACGCGGTTCGGGAAATAGGCAACTGCATGGTTGCGTGTGACGGCGTCTCCGCTTCGACCGATCCTTGCCTGCTTGGCGAACATCGACGCATCGGGGAATGGTGTTGCTGGTCGAACATTCGTGGCGAAAAGCGGCCGCATCCATTCACGCAAGGCGGCGCATTGAGCGACGCGCGATCTTTTGAGTCATGGCGTCCCCGAATTGGGTTCTAAGCTATTGGGTACTGAGCCCGGATGACTTTCTTCCGTTTTGTCAGTTCGGCACGGCTTGCAGCTTTACCGCAGGCCGAACCCGGAATCCGGGTTTTGTTGCACTACCCAATATCGCCAAGGCTGGATTCCGGGCTCCGCCCGCAAACAACGCGGGCGGCTTCGGAATGAGAAGATTCAGGCGATGCCATGGCTGAGGATTCGACCTGGCCAGATGGAACCTTGCGCGCCGATCCCGATCAGAAATACAATACCAACCAGTTCATTTTCTCTTCCCCCATGTACGCAGCCGAAGACGCGAACGGCACGCACGCCGATCCGATGATCGTGGTGCGCGGCCTCGACAAGACCTACGCCTCCGGCTTCCGGGCGCTGAAGGGCATCGACCTCACGGTATGTCGCGGCGAGATCTTCGCGCTGCTGGGGCCCAATGGCGCGGGCAAGACCACGCTGATCAGCATCATCTGCGGCATCGTCAATCCCGGTCACGGCTCGGTCACCGTGGACGGTCACGACATCGTGCGCGAGTGGCGCAAGACGCGCTCAATCATCGGGCTGGTGCCGCAGGAACTGCACACCGACGCCTTCGAGACGGTGTGGAATACGGTGCGCTTCAGCCGCGGCCTGTTCGGCAAGGCGCCTGACGATGCCCACATCGAGCAGGTGCTGAAGGACCTCTCGCTGTGGGACAGGCGCCACAACAAGGTATTGACGCTGTCGGGCGGCATGAAGCGGCGGGTGATGATCGCCAAGGCGCTGGCGCACCAGCCGACCGTGTTGTTCCTGGACGAGCCCACCGCCGGTGTCGATGTGGAACTGCGCCGCGACATGTGGGCGATGGTGCGGCGGCTGCGCGAGTCGGGGGTCACCATCATCCTGACCACGCATTACATCGAGGAGGCCGAGGACATGGCCGACCGGGTGGGCGTGATCCACAAGGGCGAGCTGATCGTGGTCGAGGACAAGACCACGCTGATGCACAAACTCGGCAAGAAACAGTTGCGCCTGCAACTGCATGAACCGGTCACGGTGCTGCCGGACGCGTTGTCGGGGTACAAGCTGGAACTCAACGGCAATGGCGACGAACTGATCTACACCTACGACACCCGGGGCGAGCGCACCGGCATCACCGCGCTGCTGCGCGATCTCTCCGCAGCCGGAATCGGCTTCAAGGACCTGAGCACGCGCCAGGATTCGCTGGAGCAGATCTTCGTGGACCTGGTACGGGAGCGGGCATGAACATCAATTTCCACGGCATCCGCGCGATCTACCGCTTCGAGATGGCACGCACCGGCCGCACCCTGATGCAGAGCGTGGCCTCGCCCGTGATCTCGACATCGCTGTACTTCATCGTGTTCGGTTCGGCTATCGGTTCGCGGATCACCAGCGTGGAGGGCGTCAGCTACGGCGCCTTCATCGTGCCGGGATTGACGATGCTCTCGCTGCTGATGCTCTCGGTGTCGAATGCCTCGTTCGGGATTTATTTCCCCAAGTTCGTGGGCACGATCTACGAGGTGCACTCGGCGCCGCTGTCGTACCTGGAGATCGTGACCGGCTACGTGGGCGCGGCGGCGACCAAGGCGATAATGGTGGGGCTGATCATCCTCGCGACGGCACGGCTCTTCGTGCCCTATTCGATCGCGCATCCGGCCGTGATGGTGCTGTTCCTGGTGCTGACCACGGTCGCCTTCAGCCTGTTCGGTTTCATCATCGGCATCTGGGCGGACAACTTCGAGAAGCTTCAGGTTGTGCCGCTGATGGTGATCACGCCGCTGACTTTCCTGGGCGGCAGTTTCTACTCGATTCACATGCTGCCGCCGTTCTGGCAGAAGGTGACGCTGTTCAATCCCGTGGTGTATCTGGTGTCGGGTTTCCGCTGGAGCTTCTACGGACTGGCCGACGTGAACGTGGGCATCAGCGTGGCCGCCACCGTGGTGTTTCTGGCGCTGTGCCTCACCGCGGTGTGGTGGATCTTCCGGACGGGCTGGCGGCTGAAGGCGTAACCGTCGATCGCCGACGGACGCGGCCGCGCATCCGGCAACCGCAAACAAATGTATCGCGGGGCGCAATCCGGCCCCGGACCGGGATGCGCGTCACGTTCGCATTTCCGCATGGCACCGCTTTTGCTCCGGACCCCAGTGAGCGAATCAAGGGGGTTCGTGCGGTCATGTCCACCAGCGGGATGCCCGAAGCAACCGCGGTTGCACCCGACGAACGGGTCCGGCGTTTCGTGGCGCGCGCATACGGCATCCGCACGCTGGGACTGGCACTGGGCGCGCTGATGGTGGGCGTGGTGCTTTACCGCAACGGCGCACCCGTGTCGGTGTGGGGCCTGATGGTCGCGCACGGCTTCTTGTGGCCGCACGCCGCGCGCCTGCTTTCCGGCCGCAGCATCGAGCCGGCCAGGACCGAGCGCAACAACCTGATGGTGGATGCCGCGATGGGCGGTGTCTGGGTCGCATTGATGCAGTTCAATCTGCTGCCCAGCTTCGCGCTGATCGCGATGTTCGGCATGAACCTGATCGCGGTCGGCGGCCCGCCTCTGCTGGTGCGCGGGGCAGCCTTGCAGGCCGCGGGCTGCATCGTCGCGGCGGTGGCCGGCGGCCTCGCGTTCGCGCCGCACACCAGTCTGGCCGAGATGCTGGCGACGCTGCCGCTGCTGACGGTGCTTCCGCTCACGCTCAGCGTGATCATGCACAGGCTGGCCCGGCGGGTGCAGCGGCAGAACCATCTGCTGGTCCAGTTGAGCAGCATCGATGGCCTGAGCGGATTGCTGAACCGCCGGCACTGGGAAGAGGCGATCGCCGCCGCGCTGGCCTGCCACCGTCAGCACGGCAGGCAGGCGACCATGCTGCTGATCGACATCGATCACTTCAAGCACATCAACGACCAGTATGGCCACACAGTCGGCGACGAGGTGGTGCGCCGGGTCGGGACGATGATCCGCACCAGCCTGCGCGACGGCGACTTGGCCGGACGCTACGGCGGCGACGAGTTCGGGGTGGTGCTGGCCGATACCGATCCCCACACCGCCGAGATGGTGGCCGAACGCATCCGTTCCGGCGTGGCCTGCACACTGTTCGACCGCGCGCCCGGCCTGCGCTGCACGCTGAGCATCGGCATCGCCCGCAGTGACACCGGTACCGGCGATGTCCGCGAGTGGATCAGGCGGGCCGACGCCGCGCTGTACCGGGCCAAGCTGGCCGGACGCAATTGCTTCTCCGGCGCGGTGTAAGCGGTACGTGCGGCAACCGGTCTGCGGGTGCACAATGATGGTTCGTTCCCCGTCGTGGAGGGTGTCATGCGTGTGCTCGCTGCCGTCGTATTCGCTTGTCTCGCGCTTCCCGCCGCCGCGATCGCCCAATCGCCGCCCGCGCCGTCCGGCGCGGTGCCGGCCTACGTGACCAAGGCGATCAACGATCCCGCCCGCGCCGCCGACAGGAAGGACGACGCGCGCCGCCAGATGGCGGCGGTGATGACCTTCACCGGCGTCAAGCCCGGCGACAAGGTGCTGGAGCTGGTGCCGGCATCCGGCTACTGGACGCGGGTGTTCAGCGCGGTCGTCGGTCCGAAGGGTCACGTCTATACCGTGTGGCCGGACGAGATGGCGAAGTTTTCGACCAAGGATTTCGCCGAGTGGCAGAAGCTGGCAAAGACGCCGCACTACGCCAACGTGAGCCTGCTGAAGGAACCGGCGGCCGACCTGAGCGTGCCCGAGAAGGTGGACATCGTGTTCACCAGCCAGAACTACCACGACTACCACGATCCGTTCATGGGTCCGGTGGACATGGCGAAGTTCGACAAGCAGGTGTTCGACGCGCTGAAGCCCGGCGGCGTGTTCATCGTGATCGACCACATGGCGCCGGCCGGCTCCGGCACCAGCGACACCAATACGCTGCACCGGATCGATCCCGAAGTGGTGAAGAAGGAAGTGGAGGCGGCCGGTTTCGTGTTCGACGGTTCCAGCGACGCGCTGCTGAACCCCAAGGACCCACTCAACATCAAGGTGTTCGATCCCTCGATCCGCGGCCACACCAGCCAGTTCATCTACCGCTTCCGGAAACCGGCGATGTAATGCTTGCGGTCCGGCGCGGGTTCATTGCAATCCGCGCCGGATCGCTTCGAGCAGTTCGCCGGACGGATCGAGGCTCTGCTCCCAGTACATGATCCCACCCAGGTGATGCGCCTTGACGAAGGCGGCCTTGGCGGCGATGGATTCGGGATCGTCGTAGGTGATGAAGGTGTGCGTCTTCGCGTTCCACAGCCACGGCGCGTCGGCCCGTGGGTCCCAGTGGCGGACGAAACCCCGTTTGCCGATGAAATCCGATTTCAGCTCCGGCCACGGGATGGCGCCGACGAATTTTCCGTACGGCTGGTACAGCCCATCGTGCTGGGGCGACACGCCGCTGAATTCGCGTCCGTAGAACGCGACGCCCAGGATCAGCTTGTGCGGCGGCACGCCCGCGGCCAGGAACTGCCGCACGGCACGTGCCGCCGTGCGCGCATCGGCCGGCGCGTACCGCGATGCGTGCAATCCGGTGTGATGGCAGGTGTCGGGTGTCATCGTGTTGCAGAAGTCGTAGGTCATCAGGTTGAACCCGTCCACGATCCGCGCGACGGCGGGGATGTCGATGCCGCTGACGAAAGGACCGTCGGCCACCGCGATGCTGAGCGTGTAACGATTTGCGCCGGTGCGCCCGTGCGCGGTTCCCGCGCGGTCCAGTGCGGTACGGACCGCTGCAAGCAACAGGGTGAAATTCGCACGGTCATCCGGGCTCGAACGGATGCCGGACTCGCCGTGTCCGGGATATTCCCAATCGACGTCGAGGCCATCCGCGCCGCTGGCTGCAACCAGTTGTGCCGAGCTGTCGGCAAACGCCGCACGTCCCGCGGCCGTGCCGGCGGCTTCGGAAAAGCCGCCCACCGCCCAGCCGCCGACCGAGATTTCGACCTTGAGCGCCGGGTCCTGCTGCTTCAGCGCGACGATCTGCCGCAAGCGATCTTGCGCATCGCCGCGCAGCACCACGCGGTCGTGGTCGATCGCGGCAAAGGCGAAGATCAGCGTGTCGATCTTGCCGAGATCCTTGTCCTGCGCCGGATTCCAGCCGGTGGCGTAACCGACCACGCGCCGGGAGGGCGGCGTGGCAGAAGCGTTGGCGGCGCTCGCGGCGAACGACAGGATCGCCAGCAGGGCGAGTATCGGCCGGAGCGGGCGCCACCGTCCGCGCGGCGCCGCCCCGCGCGCCGTCACGGCGATCCGGAGGCGGAGGACGAAGACGGCGAGGGCGGTGACGCAGGAGCAGCCGGCATGGCGGGCTGCATGTCCTTCGGGCCGTACTGGCCGATCTGCAGCGCGTACTTGGCGACCTCGCCGCGTTGCGCGACGTCCGGATCGATGAACACGCGCACGGTATAGGTGGTGTCGGCGGCGACCTGGGTGGACCAGGTCGTCGCGCCGGTCTTTTCGGTGTCCACCAGTGGCGTACTGTCGTTGGCCGTGCGCACCTGGAAATACACGTTCGGATTACGCGTCACCAGGTTGATCTGCAGCGTCTTGCCGGCACCGATCGAAACGGAATACTCGCGGGAATAGTCGTTGCGGCTGACGCTGCCGATTTCCTGCGTCCAGGGATTGTTGGGCTGGAACGAAACGGCCTCGGCCGCGCCGGAGGCGTGCGCGATGGACGGTGAGAGGGTGCCGGCAGCCAGGGCAATGCATAGCGCGAGCGCGGCGCGGCGGGGAAGGAACGGGTGGTTCATGAGGGTCTCCAGAGACTTCGGATTGCCGGAATGGACGGGTCTCCCGGCCGCCGCCACAGCGGCGGCGGGAGACCGGGACATCAATGATGTATCCGGCGCGAATCCGCGGCCCCCTGCTTGCAGGCGGCACCGTCCGTGACGCTGGTGATCGCACCGGCCGAAGCGGCAATGCTGCGACTGTAGCAGGAGCCGTTCGAGTCGGTGAACAGGTAGCTCTGCGAGGCCTGTTGACCGCTCGGACCGGTGAAGTTGCCGCTGGAATCGAAGTTCAGCGTGTCGGCTGCGTTGTCCGTCTGGTTGCGGTTGGAGGCGTAGTGGCCGCCCGGGCCGGCTTCGCTGTATTGCCGCGCATAGTTCTGGGCGACCGTGGTGGCTTGGGTCTGGCTGCCATCGCTGGCCACTTCGAAGTCGATGTCCATCGTCAACGGGAACGACCAGTTCACGGTGCTGTTTGCCGGGCCGTCAAACGGACGTCCGAACGAGCGCTCGATCGCGCTGCTGGTCTGGGTGATGTCCTGCACGAACTGGCTGGCCGAGTTGGTCACCTGCTGGCTGTTGCTGAAACGGACATCCTGCACCACGTTCGATGGCACCCGTCCGTGCGGCGTGTCGAGATAGCCGCGCGTCACCAGGCTGTGCTGCGAGGTGACGGCGAAGGTGTAGTGGATGCCGTCGGGATTGGCGGTGTTCTGCTGCACGGGGTGTACGCCCGAGTCGGCGTCCTGGGTCAACGCGCCGGTCAACTGCGTGGCGTCGTGATCCTGATAGAGCAACAGCGTGGCGGCGGTGTCGAAGCGCTGGCTGTTGTTCTGGAAAGCCGGATCACCGGTAACGACGCTGACGGTGAACGTGTGCGGCTGGCCGTTGTCCAGCAGGCCCGCGAACGGCGTGAGGTCAACCCGGTACGGCTCGAATTCCAGCGTCTGCACGCCCGGGATCGGCCGCCACAGATACGGATCGACGCCGCCGGTGAACACCCAGCCGGAAATCGGCACGATGCCGGCCGGCTTGCCGTCGATCGCGACCTCGGCTTCGCGAAATGCCGTGCCGCCGCAGTTGTTCATCTGCGCCGCATAGGGCTCGGGAAAGCACGAGTACCAGAACTCGTCGCCCGACTGCGGTTCGGCGGTCACGTCGAGGTACGCATGGTCGATGTTGGCGGGCAGGGTGAGCGTCGCCGACATCGGCGTCTGGTCGGTGTAGATCGACACCGTGTTGCCGGCAGGATCGCTGCCCAGCGACAGCACCTGGTCGGGTACGCGCGGGGCCGGAAACTCCGGCGTGGCCGGATAGAAATCCAGCTCCGCGCTGCCGGTGATCGAGCCGTTGTAGGTGCTGTTGTAGATGTTGTACACCACCGCGTTGCCGGGGTGCGCGCTCATCAGCAGCGACGTCAGGTCGGTCACGTCGCGTTCGACGTGCCAGCTCGGGCTGCGCGAGGCGGACGGTTCCTGGGTGGTGCCGAAATAGACATTGACCCCGCCGATCCACACGCTGGCGGTGCGGTCGTATTGCCGTCCGGTGGTGACATGGAAGTCGGCCTTGAACACCACCTTGTTCCAGGGACCGCTGCAGCCGGCGGGCGGGGAGTAGTTGAAGCCGTGGGCGGAATAGTCGTCGAAGGTGCCGGTGGGCGAACCGGCGGTGTACAGCGTGACCACGCACGGTGTTTCGGGCGGGACCGGCACCAGCGGATCGGCGACCGCGGCGCCGGTTTCGCCGATCGCGATCGGCGGTCCGACGATGGTTTCGGGCGCCATGGCGGCGGCTGCGGTCATGGCGATCAAGGTGCATGCGGCGAAGGCGATGGCCGGCCGCGGTGGACGGATTGCGAGCTTGCCCTGCATGATGTACCCCGTTTGTCGATGGTGGCTCCCCGGCCAGCCCCGCAAGTCTAGCACCCGGGGGCCGGGAGGGTTACACATGCGTTGCAAGCGTTCGCAGATGAAACCCGCCACCCATGACCGGGCCGCACATGCTCCTGACCATCCTGATCATCGCCGCCACCTGCATCGTGTCGTACCTGGCATTCGGCAACGGCCGGCTGATGGAACGCCTGATCCTGTGGCCGCCGGCGGTGGAGCGTCGGCACGAATACTGGCGGCTGCTCAGCTACGGCCTGGTGCACGCGGATTTCCAGCACCTGCTGTTCAACATGATCACGCTGTTCTTCTTCGGCCGCGCGACGGAATGGCTGTACACGCGGCACCTCGGCCCGTTCGGCTTCCTATGGTTCTACCTCGGCGGGCTGCTGGTCTCGATCCTGCCCACTTACCTGAAAAACCGCGGCAACCCGAATTACCGCAGCCTGGGCGCATCCGGCGCGGTCTCGGCGGTGCTGTTCGCGTACATCCTGCTGGCGCCGTGGTCGATGATCCTGATCTTCTTCGTGCCGTTGCCGGCGATCCTGTACGCGGCCGGATTCGTCGTCTGGTCGATCTACATGGACCGGCAGGGCGCGGATCACGTGAACCACAGCGCGCACCTGTGGGGCGCGGCCTACGGCCTGGTGTTCACCGTGATCATGCAGCCGTCCGTGCTGACCCTGTTCGTGGCGCAGCTGCAGAATCCGCGTTTCGGTTTTTGAGCGGCCGGGACGGACGGGGCACGGGTACACTATGCGCCTCGATGCGGCCGGCACGGCCGATCGCTTCCGTCACGGATCTTCCATGAGCGAAACCCGCAGCAACGCGCGTCCCGCGCCCGGCAGCAAGTTCGTCAGCCCGCAGGGCACCCGCGCGATCAAGGACGGCATCAGGCCCAGCGCGCTCAGCAAGCTGCCCGACGCGGCGCGCAAGCCGCCCTGGCTGCGGGTGAAGTTGCCGGCCGGCGCGAAGTACGAGGCCATCCGCGACATCGTGCGCACCCACGGGCTGTCCACGGTGTGCGCGGAATCGAAATGTCCGAACATCGCCGAATGCTGGGGACGCGGCACCGCCACCCTGATGCTGATGGGGTCGGTGTGCACCCGTGCCTGCAGGTTCTGCTCGGTGGCGACCGGCAATCCGCACGGCTGGCTGGATCCGCTGGAGCCCGCCAATGTCGCCGACGCCGTGGCGCTGATGGGTCTCAAATACGTGGTGCTGACCTCGGTCGACCGCGACGACCTGCCGGACGGCGGGGCGGGGCATTACGCCGCCTGCATCCGCGCCATCCACCAGCGGATGCCGCAGACTGCGGTCGAGGCGCTGACCCCCGACTTCGCCGGCAGGCACGAGCACGTGGCGACCGTCCTCGACGCGGGTCTGGCCACCTACGCGCAGAACATCGAAACGGTCGAGCGACTGACGCATCCGGTACGCGATCCGCGCGCCGGTTATGCGCAAACGCTGGGTATCCTTAGGTTCGCCAAGCAATACGCGCCGCAGACCATCGTCAAGACCAGCCTGATGCTGGGGCTGGGCGAAACCGACGAGGAAATCGAGCGGACGCTGGACGACCTGCGCGCCGCCGGCGTCGATGTGGTGACGATGGGCCAGTACATGCGCCCGACCCGCAATCACCTGCCGGTGCAGCGTTTCGTCACGCCGGAGCAATTCCACCGCTACCGCGAGATGGCACTGGCCATGGGCTTCCTGGAAGCGGTCTCGGGGCCGCTGGTGCGTTCCAGTTACCGCGCCGAGCAGGTGCTGCAGCACGACAACGTGGGCCTCGATGCGGGGATCGCCGAGGGCATCCGCGAGACGGCTTCGCTGCGCTGCTGAGGATCTCCGGCCGGGGCCGTTTCGACGCGAACCGGAAAACATTCGCCATTTGCCGTGATTCCGTGTACCATGGATGGCGCTGTGTTTGCCGGGTCACGGTAAATCGTGGCCCGATGCGCCTGATCTCGCGATCCCGCACATCGTTCCCCGCTTGCTCCCCTGCAACCCAGTCCGTGCCGCCGCCGTCACGGCGACGGCGTTTTCGTTTTGTTGCAAGGAGTCAATCATGTCGGATCGTAAAACCGGAACCGTCAAATGGTTCAATGACGCCAAGGGCTTCGGCTTCATCAGCCAGGAAGGCGGCGAGGATGTGTTCGTGCATTTCCGCTCGATCGAGGGCAGCGGTTTCAAGTCGCTGCAGGAAGGCCAGAAGGTCAGCTTCGTGGTGACCAAGGGCCAGAAGGGTCTGCAGGCCGAACAGGTCCAGGCCAATTAATCCCGTAACCGGGTACGCGACGCCGGACGGACCAGTTTCCGTCCGGCGTTTTTGTTTTCGGAGGTTCCCATGCTGACGATCACCGTTCGCGGACTGCCCAGCAGCATGACCGAACAGGCGCTCACGGCGCTGTTCGAGAATCACGGCAAGGTGCGCGGCCTGCGCATGGCCAAGGATCTGTTCAGCGGCGAGTGCAGGGGTTATGCCGAATTGCAAATGGAAGGCCACGAGGCGCGTGCCGCGGTTGCGGCCCTCAACGGCCATGGCGCCGGGCCCGGCATGCTGCTGGTGCGGCTGGGCCGGGACGAACCGCATCGCGGCGGCCGGGGCAGGCGGCGCTGAAGCACGGGAACGTGCCTTCCGCGGCTACGCCGCGGGGGCCGCTTGAGCGATAATGGATCCTTCGCGCATCCCGGAGCACATCGCGCATGACCTACACGGGCGGCTGTCATTGCGGGCGCATCGCGTTCGAGGTGGAGGGCGAGATCGGGACGGTGATGGAGTGCAACTGTTCGCACTGCCGGCCCAAGGGCTATCTGTTGTGGTTCGTGCCGCGTGAACAGTTGCGGCTGAAAACACCGGAAGCGGACATGAGCACCTACCGCTTCAACAGGCACCGGATCGCCCATCATTTCTGCCCGGTGTGCGGCGTGGCGCCATTCGCGGACGGCGAGCGCGAGGGTCACAAGATGGCCGCCGTCAACGTGCGCTGCCTGCAAGGCGTCGAACCGGCCGAATTGACCGTCAAACAGGTTGACGGCCGCAGTTTGTAGCCTCCCGCCCGCGCACCGGGGACATGACATCCTGGTCGATCTGGCGCACTATTTGGCCCCGGAGCTGGCGCCGCCCCTGTCGCGACATGTAAGGAATGGAGCATATGGCCACTTCCCGGACCCGCAAACCCGCCCGCAAGACCGCCAAACCGGCGTCGGGCAAGGCGCGCGTGACGAAGAAAGCCGCCGCGCGCGGCCGACGCCAGGCGGCGACCAAGCCTCCGGCCGCCACGCGGAAAGCCGTCGCGACCAGGAAACCTTCTTCCGCCAAACCGTCCGGGAAATCCGCCTCGGCACGCCCGGCACGGGCTCCCGTCCGGGTCGCCGGCGCGCCAACCGGTGCGGCGCGTACGGCGGCACGCCGCGTGCCGGCCTACATCACCAGACCGCGGGATGCCGAAGCCGGATGGGCCGCGCCCGTACCCGTGGGGCTTCCGCGCCAGCCTTCTCCCGCGGCGCACACGCCCACCCGCAAGCCGCCCAAACCGCGTGCGCCCAAGCCCAAGGCGATCAGTCACGAACAGGCCGTGGCCAACCTGAAAGCGCTGCTGGAAGCCAAGAAACGCAAGGAACGCGAGGGGCCGAGTTGGCACGGCCAGGACGGCTGACGGTCGCACCCGACGCGCGCCAATGGCGCAACCAGGCATGAACGGCATCGCGCGACGCGGCGGTTTATCGCTTCCATAACAAAACTCTTCAGTTCACATTTACTAGTGCGCCGGGATACTGCGTCCACCTCAACAGGAGGACGATGCCATGCAGCGGGGAATTTCCGGGTTGCGCGACAAACTGATGATCGGCTGCGCGCTGATCGCGGCGTGCGTGATGGCGGTGCCCGCGGCGCTTGCCCATGATCGGTACGGTTATCGCGGCGGTTCACGCGATTCCGACGTGCTGGGCGCGCTGGTGGTGGGGGCCGTGATCGGCGGTGTGCTGGTGGCCGCGACCCAGCACCATCACGATTACGACGACGGCTATTACTATCCGGCCCAGCCGTATCCGCCGGCTTACGACGGCGATGCCTATTACGGCGGTCCGGCTTACGGCGGCGGTTACTATCCTGCGTACGGCAGCGTGAACCTCAACGTGTATTCGAGCCGCGGTTACGGTTATCACGGCCCGCGCGGTTACTACCACGGCAATCACGGTTACGACGGTTATCGCGGCTACCGTGACCACCCTGGGTACGGCGGTTACCGCCAGCCCGCCGGGGGCGGTCAGCGCGGCGGCTACTACAATCGTTCCGGCGGCAGCTATTACGCGCGCTACGGCCACTGAGCCGCTTCGATGGCGCACTCCTCAGGCCCGGTCCCCGTGACCGGGCCGTTTGTTTCCGCCTTGCACGCCGGCTGGACGACGATGCAGCAAATCGCGGTCGTCGGGTGCGGGAGGCCGGGCAGCGATTCACCCGTCCCGTGACGGACCGACGGTTCGAGCCGTCGCGTCGTTTCGATAGGCCTCACGCAGCAGTTCGTGAAAATGGTGCACGCCGTTTTCGCGCAAGGGATTGAGCCGTCCGGCCCGGTAGGAACCCGATGCGAGTCCGCGCTGCACCCGTTCGCACATGTCCACGTCCTGGCGCTGCACCAGATCGCTGAAGGCGCGGTCCTGCGCATGGCGCTGCTCGCTATAGTGTGCTTCGGGGGCGTAGTAGTAGTAGTCGAACACCACACGGCAGTGGCCGGCATCCAGCGGCAGCACCCGGTTGGTCTGCAGTCGGCCCGGCATCACGTTGAGCATGGTGTTGGGCCACACGAACCAGTACAGCGCCTCCCCGCAGCCGTACAACGCGTCGCCGCTGTCCAGCGGACTGCACTGCAGCGAATGCCAGCGCGCGGTCTCGATCACGTACTCGCGGTAGTCCAGCATCCGGTTCAGTTCCGGATGGATGTGGGGCACGTGGTAGCCTTCGAGGTAGTTGTCGACGTAGGTCTTCCAGTCGCAGGCGATGTCGTATTGCTCGCGTGCGTGGAAGACGTAGTGCCCGATCGGATCTCCGCCGAGCCGTGTGTCGATGCCGTCCAGCAGCTCCGCCAACGGCACGGGCGCATCCAGCGCGGCAAATACCAGCCCGTGCCATTCGGCCGCCAGCGCCTGCGGCAGGCGTATCGAGGCCACGTCGAAATCTCCGGCTCGATCCATTTCCGTTGCGCTGAGCAATCGCCCGTCCAGCGCATAGGTCCAGCCGTGATACTGGCAGCGCAGCCGTTTCGCGCCGCGGCCGTCGCATGTGGCCAGCGGCCCCGCGCGATGCCGGCAGACGTTGTGCAGGGCGCGCAGCACGCCGTCATGGCCACGCACCAGCAGCAGCGGTACGCCGGCGATCTCGCCGACGACGTGGTCGCCGGGCGCGGCAAGCTGGTCGGCACGGGCCAGGAGTTGCCAGCTTTTCGCGAACACCGCACGGCGATCGCGGCGGCGGGATTCCTCGCCCGTGTAGAACCGCGCGGGCAGGGCATGCGCGCGTTCGAGCGGTTGCGCCGCAAGATCGGGATCCCGGGTGGCGGAAACGTCGTTCATGGCGGGCGCGGTCCGGCAAGTCCTGCAAGTATCGCGCGGATCAGCCTATTGCATTGCCGCACCGTCGTCATCACATCCAGTGAACGGGCGCATTGCTTCAATCGGGATTTGCGTTGCGCCTGTCGAACCGCCTGTCCACCGAGCAAACCGGTTCCATGATGTCGGGCATGCCGAAAACCGTGACGAACGCCGGCGACCTGGCGCAGCGCCATGAACGGGTCCGCGCGGCGACGCTGGCCCTGTGTGCGGCGCTCGCGCCCGAGGATACCGTCGCGCAATCGATGCCCGACGCCAGCCCGGTCAAATGGCACCTCGCGCACACCACCTGGTTCTTCGAGCAGTTCCTGCTCGGGCATTTCGTGCGCGGTTACCGCGTGTTCCGCGATGGCTGGGATTACCTGTTCAATTCGTACTACCAGACCGTGGGACCCATGCATGCGCGTCCGCAGCGCGGGCTGCTGACGCGACCGACGCTCGCCGAGGTCATCGAATACCGTGCGCATGTCGATGACGCGATGCGCGTGCTGATCGAGCATCGAGGCTGCGATGCCGAATTGCGGTCGCGGCTGGAACTGGGCCTCCACCACGAACAGCAGCACCAGGAATTGCTGCTGACCGACATCAAGCACCTGTTCTCGCTGAACCCCCTGAAGCCCGCATTCCGGCCGCGGCCGGCGAGGGCGCGGGCAGCGGAACCCGCGGCCCTGCACTATCTCGAAGGCAGGTGCGGCATCGTCGAGATCGGCCACGCGGGCGAAGGTTTCGCCTTCGACAACGAGACGCCGCGGCACCGCGTGCTGCTGCATCCCCACGCGATCGCCAACCGCTGCGTCACCAATGCCGAGTACCGTGCGTTCATCGACGACGGCGGTTATCGCGAGCCCCGGCTCTGGCTCTCGGACGGCTGGGAAGCCGTGCAGCGCGAAGGGTGGCGGCATCCGCTGTACTGGTCCGACGACCTGCAAGCGGAGTTCACGCTGGCGGGTGAACGGGAAATGGACCCGATAGCGCCCGTGTGCCACGTGAGCTTCTACGAGGCCGACGCCTTCGCCCGCTGGGCCGGCGCGCGCTTGCCCACCGAATTCGAATGGGAAGCGATGGCGCGGGAAGCGCCGGTCGCGGGCAATCTCGCGGATTCCGGCGTGCTGCACCCGCTTGCCGCACCGGGCGGCGATGGCGACGCGCCGCTGCAGATGTTCGGCGACGTGTGGGAATGGACCGCCAGCCCGTACCTCGGCTATCCGGGTTACCGTCCCGCCGCCGGCGCACTGGGCGAATACAACGGCAAGTTCATGTGCGGCCAGTGGGTGCTGCGCGGCGGTTCGTGCGCAACGCCGGCGGGACACGTGCGCGCCAGCTATCGCAATTTCTTTCAGCCCGCCGCGCGCTGGCAGTTCAGCGGCATCCGTCTGGCGAGGGACGCATGAAATCCGTACCGGCATTGCGTTCCATCCGGCTCGCCGGCGAACGGCCGGCCGCCGACGGCATGCTGACCGACGTGCTGCGCGGGCTGGCGGCGAAGCCCAAGCGGCTGCCGTCGAAATACCTCTACGACGCGCGCGGTTCGGAACTGTTCGAGCGCATCTGCGAGCAGCCGGAGTATTACCTGACCCGTACCGAATTGGCGATCATGCGCGAGTCCATCGGCGGGATCGCGGATGCGCTGGGGCCGGACGTTCGCCTGGTGGAATACGGCAGCGGCAGCGGGTTGAAGACGCGCCTGCTGCTGGGGAGTCTGACCACGCCCGCCGCTTACGTGCCGGTGGAAATCTCCCGGGTCGCGCTGCTCGCGAGCGTGGCACGCCTGGCGCGGGCATTTCCGCACATCGAAATGTTGCCGGTGTGCGCGGATTTCACCCGGCCCTTCGCGTTGCCGCGTGTGTCACGCGCGCCGCGCCGCACGGTGGTGTATTTCCCTGGTTCGACCCTGGGCAATTTCGAGGCGGACGAGGCCCTGCGCCTGCTGCGCCAGATGCGTGCGGAAGCGGGGCAGCACGGCGGCGTGCTGATCGGCATCGATCTGGTCAAGGACAGGGCCACGCTGGAAGCCGCGTACAACGATGCCGCGGGGGTCACCGCCGGGTTCACGCTGAACCTGCTGGCGCGCCTGAACCGCGAACTGGGCGCGGACTTCGATCTTGCCGCGTTCCGTCACCGTGCCCGCTGGCATCCGCTGGCGGAGCGGATCGAGACCGACATCGTCAGCGCCCGCGCTCAGGACGTGCACATCGACGGGCATACCTTCCACTTCGACGGCGGCGAGCCGATGCGGGTGGAAGTGAGCTGCAAGTACACGCCGGATGGTTTCGCGCGGATGGCCGCGCGTGCCGGCCTGCGCGTCGCCGGGGCGTGGACCGATCCTGCGCGGCAATTCAGCGTGCAGTGGCTGCGGGTCGTCTGAAACCTCCGCCGTCCTGCGTCCGGATGTGTCTTTCGACACCCCCGCCTGCGGCCGAATTTGGGTAGGCTTGCCCGATTCGCGGATCGTCGAGGGGTGGGAGCATGCGTGGCACGTTGACGGGTCTGGTGTGCGTGTCGCTCGCGGTATGCGGCACGGCTTTCGCGGCCGCGAGCGACACCTGGGCGCGCGATTCCGGACAACCGGTGGATCGGGCTTATACCGCGAAGATTGCGCAATACACCACCCGGCCCGATTTCAATTCCCCGCTGACCGACTATCTGCCGGCCTCTAAAACGGTACCGACACCCGAAGCGGTGCTCGGCGACATCGCCGGTGCGCCCGACATGCTGCCGTATGCGGAGGACGTGTACCGTTACTTCCGGATGCTGGCCAGGGCCACGCCGCGGGTCCGCGTCTATACGATCGGGCACACCGAGGAAGGCCGCGAGATGATCGCGGTGGCGATCGGCGATGAATCGCTGATGTCGCAGCTCGACGCCAACAAGTCGCGGCTGGCACAACTGGCCGATCCGCGCAAGCTCGGCATGGATGACACCAGGGCCGCGGCGATCATCAGGCAGACCACGCCGGTCTATTACATCACCGGCACCATCCACTCCACCGAGACCGGGGCGCCGACCGCACTGATGGAGCTGGCTTACCGGCTGGCGGTCGATGACGCGCCGTACATCCGGTACATCCGCTCGCACGTGATCACGCTGATCACGCCGGTGGTGGAAGTGGACGGCCGCGACCGGATGGTTGATCTCTACAAGTGGCACCGTGCGCATCCGGACGAAAACTACCCGCACCTGATCTACTGGGGCCACTACGTCGCGCACGACAACAACCGCGACGCGATGGCGGTGACGCTGGACCTCACGAAGAACGTGCTGGATACCTACGTGGACTGGCATGCGCAGGTGCTGCACGACCTGCACGAATCGGTGCCGTTCCTGTACGACAACACCGTGGGCGACGGGCCGTACAACGCCTGGATCGATCCGATCCTCACCAGTGAATGGCAGCAGCTCGGCTGGAACAACGTGGAGCAGTTGACCAGGTTCGGCATGCCCGGCGTGTTCACCCACGGCGACTTCGACACCTGGAGCCCCGGGTATCTCATGTTCATCGCGGCGATGCACAACGGCATCAGCCGGCTGTACGAGACCTTCGGCAACGGCGGCGCCGACACCCAGGAACGCATCCTGTCGCCCGATGAATATGCACGCACCTGGTACAAGCCCAACCCGCCGCTGCCCAAGGTGTTGTGGTCGCAGCGTGACAACAACAACTACGAACAGGCCGGATTGCTGACCGCACTCTACTACTTCGCGCAGAATGGCCAGCATTTCCTGGACAACTTCTGGCAGAAGTCAAAGCGCTCGATCGAGAAGCCGCAACTGGCCGGGCCCGCAGCCTACGTGTTGACCGCCGACGAAAAGGACGAGGGTGCGCAGATGCATCTGTTGCACGCGCTGCATCTGCAACACGTCGAGATCAGCCGCGCCAGCGCGCCGTTCACGGTCGAGGTGACCGACGACACCGAATGGCCGGCGAGCAAGGCGAAGGCCGCGGGCAAAGGCAAGCCCGCCGCATCGGTGGAGCCGCCCGCGGTACGAAGCGTGGAACGCAGCTTCCCGGCAGGCAGCTGGATCATCCGGATGGACCAGCCTTACTCGCGGATCGCCGACGCGCTGCTGGACCGTCAGTACTGGTCGCCAGACGACCCGCAGAAACATCCCTACGACGACACCGGCTGGTCGTTCGGCGACCTGTTCGGCGTCGATGTCGCGCGGGTGGTCGATACCTCGGTGCTGAAGGTGCCGATGAAGGAAGTGCAGGGCGATTTCGACCGGCCAGCCTTCACGCTGGCGTCGCTGGGCGTCAAGGTCAACGGCCGGATGCCGCGGATCGCGCTGATGCACACCTGGCTGTCCACGCAAACCGAAGGCTGGTGGCGGATGGCGCTGGACAAGCTGCACGTGCCGTACACCTACATCAACACCCAACAGGTATCGCGCGATCCCGACCTGCGCGGCAAGTACGACGTGATCCTGTTCGGGCCCGTGGGTTACGCCAGCACGCAATTGATCGTGGACGGCCTGCCGAGGTACGGCAACCCGATGCCGTGGGAAAGGACATCGCTCACCCCCAACCTCGGACGCATCGATTCGACCCCGGACATCCGTCCCGGCCTCGGCGAATCGGGCGTGGCCCACCTGAAGCGCTTCGTGGCCGAAGGCGGCCTGCTGATCACCTCCGAGGACACCGCGCGTTTCGCGATCGACATCGGGCTGGCGCCCGGCGTGTCTGTGGCCAAAGCCGGCGACCTGCGCGTGGTCGGCAGCGTGCTGCGCGCGGAGCTGGTGGACAAGACCAGCCCCATTGCCGCGGGTTACGACGATGCCTTCGCGCTCTACAGCTCCGAGGGCATGTCGTTCAACGTGGCCGACCAGACGATCGGCAACCGCGGCCTGACCACCGCCAAGGACTACCAGCGTCCGACCGGGCGCGGCGGTCCGCGCGATGTCGATGTGCCCGAAGGGCGTCCGTTTGCCGCGCCGCCGGAATTGCCGGACGTGAAGCCCTGGCAGGCGGTGCCGCTGAACGCCGAACAGGCGCGCAACAACCCGTTCCTGATCCCGAAGGCGGATCGCCCGGACGTGATCGCGCGCTGGGCCGACGCCGACAAGCTGCTGATCTCGGGCCTGCTCGAAAACGGCGGCGAGATGGCGGAGCACGCGGCGGTGGTCGATGCCCATTACGGCAAGGGCCACGTGCTGCTGTTTGCCAACAACCCGATCTGGCGCGGCGAGACCATCGGGAGTTACCGGATGTTTTTCAACGCCGTGGTCAACTATGATCGGCTCTAGTCGCACGATCATCCCTGATCGCCGCGCTGCCGAACTGATCCGCGCGTAAGCCCCGATCCAGGTCACGACACTGCAGCGGCTTTTCTTGGCCGCACTTTTCACAACAGCCGCTCCGAACGCGGCAATCAACGGGAAACCGCGAACGTGCAATTCCGCCGCTGGCTGCCTTTCCGTGACATCCAGACCCGTCACCTGCGCCTGCTGCTGGCGACCGCGCGGGTGTTTGCCTGGATCGGGATGCTGATGATCGCCGCCGGCATCGCCTACGGGATTGCCGTCGGCATCCAGAGCATGGGCGGCGGCCCGGGCAGCGCGCTTGCGGTCATGGCGGTCGGCACCGTGATCGGCCTGATCGGCTGGGGGCTGGTCGCGCTGGCTGTGGGCGGTGCGCTGGCGGCACTGGTCGGGATCGAGGAAAGCCAGCGCCGTCAGGTGGAACGCGATTGAAGCGGAATGCCCGGGGCATGAACCGGGGTTCGAAGCCTGCACTGGCACGCCGGCGTTGAATTGCTGTACGATCGCGGCCGCTGAGTTAGCCGGGCCGCGCGGGGGGCGGTCTGATGGGGCCGGTTGCTGACCGTGGTAACGATCGCATCGCTGTCTTCACTCTCGCTAGTCAGTGCGTCAAGGCGTACGCAGGTGCGCCGTTCAGTTTCATTCCAACCAATCGAGTAGCAAGGAGTCAGTCATGTCGGAGCGTCAGACCGGCACCGTGAAATGGTTCAACGATGCCAAGGGCTTCGGGTTCATCAGCCGCGAAAATGGCGAGGATGTGTTCGTGCATTTCCGTGCGATCGTGGGCACCGGGTTCAAATCGTTGCAGGAAGGCCAGAAGGTCAGCTTCAACGTCGTCAAGGGCCCCAAGGGCCTGCAGGCCGACGAGGTCCAGCCGGTCTGAACCGCCGGCCATGCTGCAAGACGAAAGCCCCGCAGCGATGCGGGGCTTTTGCTTTCAGGCCGCGGGATGTTTCGCCGGCACGAACACGAGCGCCAGGCCGTTCATGCAGTAGCGCAATCCCGTGGGCGGCGGTCCGTCCTCGAACACGTGGCCCAGATGGCCGAGACAGCGGCTGCACAGTACCTCGGTGCGGTCCATCATGAAACCGTGGTCCGGGCGGGTGATCACCGCGCCCGGCAGGTGCTCGAAGAAACTTGGCCAGCCGGTGCCGGAATCGAATTTCATCACCGAGGTGAAAAGCGGCAGCTCGCAGCCCGCACAGCGGTAGAGTCCAGGTCCGAACTCGTGATCCAGCGGACTGCTGAATGGCGGTTCGGTGGCCGCCTGGCGCAGCACCGCATAGCGCGCGGAACCGAGCCGCTTGCGCCATTCGGCATCGCTCAGACGAAACGCGCCGGCCGGCGGCGAGGGTGGCTTCGACGCTGCCCGGAGGGGAAGGCCGGCCATGGCCAATACCGACGCACCGCAAAAAAGCCCGGTAATATCAATCAGGAATCGCCTTCTGTTCATGCAAGACATCCTTCGCGAAAACCCGTGTTTGATCGCCGGCGGCTGCACTCGACGTGTCGACAACAGGACCGGCTTTGCCGGGATGTGATGACGGCGGATGCCGTCATCACCGCGAACGGGCATCATCCGCCTCGACACGCGATGGCGATGGTTCAACAAGGGGCTCGAATGCGTTGCAAGCGTTTTCTGCTGGCGGGCATGCTGGGGTGCCTGCCGGCTTTCGCCGCCGGCACTGCACCTGCGCCGGTACGGCCGTTCGCCGCATGGAGCGTGCCGGCGGGTTTCGTCGAAATTCGCCATGACAATCCGCTCGAGCGGATCTACGCCTTCGGGAGCGATGCTTCCGGGCCTGCTGCTTCACCGGAGTGGACCGAACGTGCGCGCATCGTGCACGCACGGCTTGCTCCCAGCCAGTCGCTGGCCGACTGGTTCGCCGTCCTGAGGAACCGGGCACGGCAGGATTGCCCTTCGCTGGAGTCCCGTTCAGGCCCGTCACGCGGTGACGGGACCGAACAGGTCATGCTGGAAATGTGGCATTGCCCTCGGGAAGCCGGCAGCGGGCGCGGGTTCGTGGCCCTGTACAAGATGATCGCGGTCGGCGGCCAGGTTTTTCTGCTGGTCACCGAAGCGCGTTATCCGCCGTTCGCGCCGGGCAAAACCCCGCTCACCAGGGCGCAACTGGCACGCTGGACCGCATTCGAGAACGGCTTCGTGCTGTGCGAAGGACACGTCTTGCCTGCGTGCATGGGCGATGCGGATGCCCTGGACAACGCGCCCGCAGCGGCCATGACGCCGGCAGAACGATCGGATGCACGGCGGGCCGAGATGCTGGGGCGCGAGTTGGCCGCGCAGGAACGTCTGTCCCTTGCCGCCGGCAAGGCGTTGGGTGACAGGCGCATGCAGGCCGACGGCGGCGTGCGCGGCTGGATCGCCGTTCCCTCGGGCAACGCTGCGGGCAAGGTGTATTTCTTCCGCGGGACGCGCGACAAGCCCGAGCTCGCCTGGGTGGTGAGCCTCTCGCCCGGTACCCCGCCGGCCGTCGAGAAGGGGCAAGCCCGCCAGCTCACCGATGATCTGGTCATGCGCTTCCGCGCGCGTCAGACGGCGATGCTGGAACAGACCAAACCCTGTACCCCCGCACTCGACACCGCGGTGGCGCGCGATCCGAAAACCGGACTGTGGCAGGCGTACACGCTGGCGCTTTCAGGCGACGAGGATCGTGTGTGGATGGGCGGCGGTACCCGTTACACGCTCACCCCCGATGCCGTCACCATCATTCGTGCGCACCGATCGGCGAAGGGCTGTTTGTCCACGCCGTTGCACGACGCGGCGGGCCGTGCCATCACCGAGCTGCTGTTCGGCGATCCGCTGACCGACGTGCCCGATGAGTTCGCGGTGATGCGGCAATTGCAGACCGGACTCCCCATGATCGTGGGCACGCCTGCCGCGGTCTGGAGCATTCGCGACGGCAGGATTCGGAAGCTCGCGCCGAAGGCGACCCAGCGCATGACACTGGCGCCGTGACGGCCGTGCGGCGGCATCCATTGCCGGGCCGCGCTGCACCGTCGCAGACGCCACCGCCGGGTGCATAATTGCGCCGGATGGTGCGCATGTATTCGAGCTTCCGCGAGTTCTATCCGTTCTATCTCGGCGAGCACAGCGACCGTCGCTGCCGGCGCATGCACTTCATCGGTTCGTGGCTGGCGATCGCCTCGGTGGTGCTCGCGATCGCAATGCGCAACGCCTGGTGGCTGATCGGTGCGCCGCTGTGCGGCTACGGCTGTGCCTGGATCGGCCATTTCGTGTTCGAGAAGAACCGGCCAGCGACGTTCCGCCACCCGCTCTACAGCCTGATGGGCGACTGGGTGATGTTCGTGCAGGCGTTGCGCGGCAGGATCACGGTCTGAGGCCGGGCCGCTGGCGGCACGCCGACAATGACTTCCGGCAGGTTCGACAACCCGACGAAGGGCGTCTAGGCTGATCGCGAAAGCGGGCGTGATCGCACGCGTCCGCCGCGCATCGACGAAGCGGGAGGGGTGGCGCAATGCACGCACGCATGGGGCTGTTTGCCGTACTGCTCGGTTTCGCGCTGTCCGCGCACGCGGTCACCGCGGACGAACTGGTCGCGAAGAACATCGCGGCGCGCGGCGGCATGGAAAAAATGGCCGCGATCAAGACGCTCAGGATGCAGGGGCAGTTGATCTTCGGCGGCAATTTCAAGCTGGCCTACACGCAGCTGCTGAAACGGCCGGACAAGGTCCGCGAGGAAGCCAGCCTGCAGGGCCTGACCCAGGTGCAGGCCTGGGATGGCCATCGGGGCTGGAGCATCCAGCCGTTCGGCGGGCGCCGTGATCCGGTTCCGATGTCGGCCGACGAAGCCAAGGCGCTGGCCGAGGAGGCGGATTTCGACGGTGCGCTGGTGGACGCCAAAGCCAAGGGCAACGTCGTGACCTATCTCGGCACCGAGGACGTGGACGGCACCAATGCCTACAAGCTGCAAGTGAAGCTCAAGGACGGCAACACGCTGGTGGTCTACCTCGATCCGGATGCGTATCTGCCCATCCGCGAGATCGCGCAACGCACCGTCAACGGCGTCCAGCAGGTCACGCAGACCGATTACGGCGATTACGAACGGGTGGACGGCGTGTATTTCCCGTTCGCGGTCAGCAGCGGACCCAAGGGCGGCACGCCCGACAGCCGGATGCAGGTGAGCATCGACAAGGCCGAGGCGAACGTGCCGGTCGAGGACGCGGTGTTCGCGTTCCCGGCCAGGGCCGCGACGAAACAGGGGAGCAAGCCATGAAACATCCGACGGCTTTCGTTGCAGCGGCATCGGCGTGGGCGCTGGGCGGGTGGCTCGTGGCGGATGCGGCGTTCGCGGCGGACAACGGATTTTGGGCGCGCTACGACAGCGGCGCGATTTCGGGGCTGGGCGCACGCAACATCGGGTCGGCGACCATGAGCGGACGCGTGTCCGCGGTGAGCGCCGTGCGCGAGAAGAACGGCAAGGTCACGATCTACGTGGGCGCGGCCAGCGGCGGCGTGTGGAAGTCCACCGACAACGGCACCACCTTCAAGCCGGTGTTCGACAGGCAGCCGGTGCAGTCGATCGGCGCGATCGCGATCGATCCCAACCACCACGACACGGTGTGGGTCGGCACCGGCGAATCGTGGATGCGCAATTCGGTGTCGGTCGGCAACGGCGTGTACAAGACCACCGACGGCGGCGAGACCTGGCAGTACATGGGGCTGCCGGATTCCGAACACGTCGCGAAGATCGCGATCGACCCGCGCGACGGCAACACGGTGTATGCCTGCGTGCCCGGCAAGCTGTGGAGCGACTCGCCCGACCGCGGCCTGTACAAGACCAGCGACGGCGGGCGTTCGTGGTCGCTGGTGCTGAAGGGCGGGAACCTGTCCACCGGCTGTTCGGGCCTCAGCCTCGATCCGAAGAACCCGAACGTGCTGTTCGCGGCGATGTGGGATTTCCGCCGCAAGGGCTGGACCTTCCGCTCGGGCGGTGAATCGCCCACCGCTAAATCGGACAGCGGCCTGTTCCGTTCCGCCGACGGCGGCCGCACCTGGACCGAGATCACGCCGGCTGCGAACAGCGGCTTCCCGGAAAAACCCTATGGCCGGATCGCGGTCACGATCGCGCCGTCGAATCCGGAAATCGTCTATGCCTTCGTCGAATCGCCGCACTCGGCGCTGTTCCGTTCCGACGACGGCGGCAGGACGTGGTCGCGGCGCGACAACAGCCAGAACATGGTGTGGCGGCCGTTCTACTTCGCCAACCTGATCGTCGATCCCGTCGATCCGGACCGCCTGTTCAAGCCCGATCTCACGCTGATTGCCAGCACCGACGGAGGCCGGACCTTCAGCCAGGTCGGCGGCGGCGCACACGGCGATTTCCACGACGTGTGGATCGATCCCGCCGACCCGAGATACGTGATCGCCGGTGACGACGGCGGCCTGTGGTATTCGCACGACGGCGGCAACAAGTGGTGGAAGGCCAACAACCTGCCGATCTCGCAGTTCTACCACGTCAGCGTGGACGACGACGACCCGTACCACGTCTATGGCGGCCTGCAGGACAACAGCGACTGGGTCGGCGATTCCGAATATCCGGGCGGTATCACCAACAGCCGCTGGGAAAACATGTTCGGCGGCGACGGCTTCTGGGTGTTCGCCGACCCGAGCGACAAGAACTATCTCTACGCCGAATCGCAGGGCGGCTTCCTGGGACGCATCAACCGGCACACGCACCAGATCCAGTTGATCCAGCCGCAGGCGGGTTACAGGGAAAAGCTGCGTTACAACTGGAACACGCCGATCGCGCTGTCGCCGCATGATCCGAACGCGCTCTACATCGGCGCGCAGTTTCTGTTCAAGTCGGACGATCACGGCAGGACCTGGCAGCGCATCTCGCCCGATCTCACCACCAACAATCCCGAGCAGCAGAAGCAGGAAGAATCCGGCGGCGTGACCGTGGACAACTCCTACGCGGAAATGCACGACACGATCTATTCGATCAGCGAGTCGCCCAAACAGGCCGGTTTGATCTGGGTCGGCACCGACGACGGCAACCTGCAGCTCACGCGCGACGGAGGCAGGCACTGGAGCAACGTGGTCGGCAACATCCCCGGCCTGCCCAGGGGCGAGTGGGTGTCGTGGGTGCAGGCCAGTCCGTTCGATGCGGGCACGGCCTACGTGGCCTTCGATCGCCATTCGTACGGCGACATGCGGCCCTACATCTACAAGACCACCGATTACGGCCGGTCGTGGAGCGCGCTGGTGACGCCCGGCAACGACAAGGGCCTGCGCGGTTTCGTGCACGTGATCAAGCCCGACATCGTCGATCCCAACCTGCTGTTCGCCGGCACCGAGTTCGGGCTGTGGATCTCGCCCGACGACGGCGGCCACTGGGCCCGATACAAGGGTGGCGACTTTCCCGAGGTACCCGTGCGCGACCTGGTGGTGCAGCCGCGCACCAGCGATCTGGTGGTCGCGACGCACGGCCGCGGCATCTGGATCATCGACGACATCACGCCGCTGCGCCACCTGACGCCTGCGGTGCTGGACACGGACGTGGCTTTCCTGCCGACCCGGCCGGTGGTACAGCGCATCGAGGCTTTCGGCGGCTGGCCGGAAGGCGATGCCTCGTTTACCGGGCCCAACCCGCCGGACGGGGCGGTTATCACGTACTACCAGAAGAGCCGTCACCTGTTCGGAAAATTGAATCTGGAGATCTACGACGGCAATGGCAGGCTGATCGATACCCTGCCGGGCAACGTGCGGCGCGGCATCGCGCGCGTCACCTGGAACATGCACATGCCACCGCCGCGTGTGCCGCCGGCCGCAGCGGTGGCCGGCAACTCGACGCAGGGACCGCGCGTGGTCCCGGGCGTTTACACGGTCAAGCTGGTGAGCGGCGACAAAAGCTGCGAACAGAAGCTGGACGTCGGCCTCGATCCGCGCGACCCGTTCACGCTGGCCGACCGCAAGGCGCAGTTCGACGCAGCGATGAAGGTCAGTGACCTGTTCGGACGCATGACCGATCTGGCCTACCGGATCGTCGCGGTGCGCGATGGCGCACAGGCGCGCGCGGCCCAGGTGAAGGATGATCCCGCGCTGCAGAAGCAGTTGAACGCGCTGTCCGGCAACGCCGATGCAATCCGCAAGCAGATCGTCGCCACCAAGGAGGGCGGGGCGATCACCGGCGAGGAACGCGAGCGCGAATATCTGGACGACGTGTACGGCGCGATCAACGGCTACGAAGGGGCGCCGACCGACTACCAGCTGGCACGCGTGGATGCGATCGCGCGCGAGATGGGCGATACCGCGGACGCATTCGAGAAACTGCGCAACGGCGACCTCGCCCGGGTGAATGCGGCGCTGAAGGCGAAAGGCTTGCAGGAGATCGCGGTGCCCGACAAGGCGCCGGCCGACGACGGCGGCGCACCGGGTGGCGGAGGCATGCGCGGCCGCGACCGGGATGCGGGCTTCGAGCGCGAGTAATGCTTTTCCTTCTCCCTCAGGGAGAAGGTGCCTCACCTCTTGAATCCACCGTCAGGTTGCTTCGTGCCGAAACGGTGCGCAGATTCAAGAGGTGAGGTGGATGAGGGTTCGGTTCTTGCGGACGGTTGCGCGAGTGCGAACCCTCACCCCAACCCCTCTCCCGGTGGGAGAGGGCATTAGCGATACACCCGGTGACACTGGTCGCAGTGCTCGCCGATCCGTGCCAGCGCCTGCCGCAAGCCGGCGCAGTCCTGCGGCGGATTCGCGGCGACCTGGCTGTCGAAGGCGTGCGCGTCGTCGGCGAATTTCGCGAATTGCGCATCCCGCATCAATCCCGGAAACGCCTGCGGGATTTCGCCCGACATCGTGACCAGCATCCCGAGGTGCGCCGCGGTGGCGTCGGCGCTGCAGGTTCCCGCACGCGCGTTGTGGCCCAGCCGCGCGAAGTGATGGGCCATCACGTCCATCACGCCGCGCGGGTAGGCGTCGCGCTGGCGCAGCACGCCGGAGATCTGCGCCGCGGCGATCGCGCCGATCGCGGCGGCGATGACCAGAAGCAGTGCCGTACGCAGGGGCGGGCGCATGCGATGACCTCGTCGCGTGGAAACGGTCCCGCATCTTACCGCGCGTGCTGCCCGCGCACGTATCATTCGCGCGATGAGCGATCCGCGTTTTGCCGGCATCGACCGGTTGTATGGCAGCGGCGCCGTCGCGCGCCTGCAGCGCTCGCGCGTGGCGGTGATCGGCCTGGGCGGCGTGGGTTCGTGGGCGGCCGAGGCCCTGGCCCGCAGCAGCATCGGCGCGCTGACGCTGATCGACGCCGACGAGGTGTGCGTGTCGAACACCAACCGGCAGTTGCACGCACTGGACGGCCAGTACGGCCGCACCAAGGCGGCGGTGATGGCCGAGCGTGTCCGCGCCATCCGACCCGCGATCGAAGCGGAGCCGGTCGAACGGTTCCTGACACCTTCGACGCTGGACGAATTGCTGGGGCACGGCTTCGATCTGGTCTTGGATGCCTGCGATGCGTTCCGGGTCAAGGTGGAAACGACCGCGTGGTGCCGGCGCCGCAGGCAGCCGTTGATCGTGTGCGGCTCGGCGGGCGGGCGCACCGATCCCACCCAGATACGGGTGCGCGATCTCTCGCGTACCGAGCACGATGCGCTGCTGGGTCTGATGCGGCGCAAGCTGCGCCAGGAGTTCGGCTTTCCCCGCAATCCGGACCGTTACTTCGGCGTGCCGGCGGTGTATTCGCTGCAGAATGTCCGTTATCCGCAACCGGACGGCAGCGTGTGCGGTACCCGGCCGGAAGGCGGCGACCGCATGAAGCTGGATTGCGGCGGCGGGCTGGGCGCGGCGATGCACGTCACCGCTGCATTCGGCATGGCGGCGGTCGGGCGGGCCATCCAGATGCTGCTGCAAGTGCGCGAATGATCGAAGCGCCGATCACGGTGCTCAGCCGCGTCCCAGAAACAGTCTCCGCGCATTGGCGGCAGTCGCATCGGCGATGACTTCGGGCGGACTGCCGCGCAAGCCGGCGACGCAGGCCAGCACCTCGACGAGATGGGCAGGTTCGTTGCGTTGCCCGCGGTGTGCAGCGTCCGGCTGGTCCGGCGCATCGGTTTCCAGCAGCAGGGATTCGATCGGCAGCTCCGCCACCAGCTTGCGCAACCTCTGCGCCCGTTCGTGGGTCACGGGGCCGCCGATGCCGACGGAAAAGCCCAGTCTCCGCAACTCGCGAGCCTGTTCGGCGCTGCCGGAAAAGCTGTGCACCACGCCTCGCAGGGGCTTGCCGAAGCGGCGCAATTCGACGATGACCTGTTCGAAGGCGCGGCGGGCGTGCAATACCAGCGGCAGGTCGAACCCGTGTGCGATCTCGAACTGCCCGCGCAGGAAGTGCAGTTGGCGTTCGTGGTCCAGTCCGGGTTCGTGGAAGTCGAGACCGCATTCGCCCACCGCGACGGCGGGGTGCCCGCGCAGCCAGTCCGCCAGCGCGGCGAGATCATGGTCAGCGTGCCCGGCGAGATGACAGGGGTGCAGTCCGTAGGCGGGATAAAGGCCCGGCTGCGCCTCGCACAGCGTGTGCAGCGCGCGCCATCCCGAGGCGGAAACCGCCGGCACGAGCATTTCGGCGACGCCTGCCGACCGCGCACGCGCGATCACGTCGTCGCGGTCGCCGTCGAATTCGGCAGCGTCCAGGTGCGCGTGGCTGTCGAACAACCCATGCACGCGCCGTCCTGACGCGAACGGTCTTGGGTGACCGGTATCTTTCCCTGACGCCACGGGGGGCTTAACCTTGTTCGGTCGGACGAGCGCGGATTTCTGGCGCGTTCATATTCAGGTTGCTTGAATCGGCTTACCAAGATGGCCTTCAGGGCCGGGAGAGTGCCATGAACAACAAACCAGTACTGGCGGGCGTCGCGATTGCCGCCATCGGCATTATTGTCGCGATCGCCATCGCCGCGAAATACGGTTTCGCGAACATGAACAACCGTCCGCAGCAGCCGGCGGACCTGACCTCGCAGCCGGCGGGTGCGGCCACGGCGGCCACCCAGCCCGCGCAGGAACAGTTCGCGCAGGTGGTGGCGGTGCAGCCGATCACGCAGAACTCGACGACCAGCAAACCGCGCCAGGTGTGCAGTCAGGAGCAGGTCGCCGTGCCCGAACCTTACAAGGACCAGCACCAGATCGGCGGTGCGGTGGTGGGTGGCCTGGTCGGCGGCCTGCTGGGACACCAGGTCGGCAGCGGCAAGGGCAAGACCCTGGCCACGCTGGGCGGCGCGGCGGCCGGGGCGTTCGCGGGCCATGAGATCCAGAAGAAACACCAGGAAGACAACGCCACCCGGATGGAAACCCGCAATGTCTGCCGCACCGTGACCGACAAGACCACGAACACCAAAACGGTCGGCTACGACGTGACCTACACGCTGAACGGCCAGGTGGGCCACGTCCGGATGGATCACAACCCCGGCGTGGGCACGGGCCTGCCGGTGCACAACGGGATGGTCGTGGGAAGCAACGATCAGGGCAGCAGCGGCAGCTATTACCACTGACGGCGTCGAGACGTTCAACGGCAAGGAGCAGCAGCCATGACGAAACGAATATTCAGCCGATGCGGGTGCATCGTGCGATCCGTCCCGGTGCTGGTGGTGATCGGGCTTGCTGCATTGGTCCTGGCGGGTTGCGAGACCTACCCGAACCGTCCCGGCGGTTATTACGGCGGCCAGCCTGCCGGTTATTACGGCGGCGGGCAGTGCTACCAGGGTTGCGGCTACGTGCGTGACATCCGCGAAGTCCAGCTTGGCAACGACAGCAACGCCGCGGTCGGCACCGTGATCGGAGCCGTGGTCGGCGGCCTGCTGGGCAACCAGATCGGCAAGGGCAGGGGCCGGACCGCGGCCACGGTAGCCGGCGCGGTGGGCGGCGGGTTCGCGGGGCATGCAATCGGCGAACGCACGGGCAACGGCAACTACGGCTGGCAGATCGTGGTGCAGCTCAACGACGGCCGCTACGCCACCGTCACCCAGCGCAATCCGCCGCAGGTGCAGGTCGGTGACTACGCGGTGATCCGGGGCGATCAGGTGTATCGCTATTGACGGCGCATGACAGCCGCAACAGGAAAAAGCCCTCCATCCGGAGGGCTTTTTCCTGTTCATGATCCGGGCGAGGCGGTCAATCCACCGCGTAGAACTCGTGGTCACCGATGGTCGCAATGGGGTCCTTGGCCCAGGCCGCCGTCGAGCCCAGCCGGATGAAATGGTCGGCGTGCGGCACCACCAGCTTGCGCTCGGCGGGCGGGCGGTTCCAGATCTCGATGGCCCTGCCCGCGATCTCCCATGCGCGGTTCCAGGCGAGCTGGTTGTCGAACCGGAAATTCTTCGGCGTGGTGGTCAGCGCGAACTGGCGCGGGGCGGTCACCACGTCACAGATGGTCTTGCCGTAGCGCCCCATGTCTAGGCGGTCCAGCGCGACCTCGGCCACGGCCAGCTGGCCCCGCGCGGGTTCGCTGCGCGCCTCCAGGTACACCGTCGCGGCGAGGCAAGTCTGATCGGCGACCGGCTGCGGCAGCAGCGAGATCATGCCCAGCAACAGGCCCAGGGTCATCGGGTCGGTTCTCCTTTTTCACAGCGCCACGCACCGGCGGCAGGCCGGGCCTGGCTGGAAACACGGCGGGGCATCGATGCCCGAACCGCACTCGATTGGTGTTGGCTGGGTACCGGAAACGGATGCCGGCAAAGGGGCCGGGGTTCGACCGGTACCGTGGTGCGCCAACTCAAGCCACACTCAAACGGTGGTGTTGCATCGCGCGCGGCGCGGATCCTCCGGACCGTGCACGAACCGGGCTGGAATGAGACCCGGGTCAAAATCCGGGCGAAGCCTAGGGGGTGGGGAGGGCCGGTGCAAGTGCCGGAACCCCGCTGGAGCCTGTCAGGGCATCGCGCATTCGGGTTCCGTCAAGGTTCGAATCTCTGTATGACTTCAATTTTATTACTCAACTCATTGTTATATGGAAATTTGTCATCAACGACAACCAAGGCCTCGAAACCCATGGGCCCTTCCGTGGCGGCGAGTACCTGGGCCGAAACCGGGCCGTCGCCTTGCATCGTGTCTCCGGCCCTGAGGGGTTCGGCCGAGCGGATCAGGACCAGACGGCGCTTGTGACCGCCCTTGTAGTGCAGGCGGGCGGCGATCTCCTGCCCGGGGTAACAGCCCTTGTCGAACGCCACCGCACCCAGATGCTCGAGGCCCAGTGCCGGGGGCAGGAACGAGGCGGCACCGGCCGACAGGGTCGGCCAGCCGGCGCGGATTTCGGCCAGCCGCCAAGCGTGCACGGCCGGAGAGTCATCGGCGGGTGACGGCGCTGGTCCGCTCTCGAGCTCGAGGCTGCGATCGCCGTACCCCACTGCGATCCGGCCGCGCTCCTGTTCGACACCGCCCATCGGACGCGCAGGCCCCGCCCGGCCGGAAAACGTCGCAATGCCCAGTGTCACCCTGGCGCGCAGCACGTAGCGCTGCAACCCGGCACGGATCGTTTCGGCATCGCCGCCACGCAGCACGGCCAGCAGACGTCCGTCCCCGGCATCGGCCAGGTGCATCAATGCCCGGACCCGGCCCTGCGGATCGAGCCAGGCATTCCATTGCCAGTGGCCCGGCGACAGCCTGTCCACGTCTGCGGAGAACTGCGCCTGCGAGAACGCGCGCGCATCGCCGCCGTCGATCGTGATGCACGACACCGCGCCGATCACGGGATGGTTGTCCGAAGCCGATTGCCGATCGTGGTTCATCGGACTAACGTTAGCATCCGTTCGCGTGGCGGCGCATCATGCCGCACGCCATGGCAATCCCGCATCGACATGTCCGAAAGCAGCGTTCCGCAATCCGATCCATCGCCCATCGCCCATCGCCCGGCCGCCGGCTCCTGCGGAGAAGAGGCGCGACGGTTCCATGCCGGAGAAGGAGCGTCCGCATCCCGATCCCACACGCTACGGTGACTGGGAAAAGAACGGACGCTGCATCGATTTCTGAGCGTCGCGCCCGGGCGCGTCCGTGCCGGAATTCGCGCGCCGCACATGCCGCTTGCGGGATGCCCGCGGCGAGCGGGCTTCGCGCCCACGCGGCGTTTCATGCGACAATGGAGAGCGAACGCGGCGATGCAGGCCGCGCGGGGAAAGCATTTCACGTTCTGCGACCAGGAACACGAACCATGGCCCACGCCCGACCCTTGTCTCCGCACCTCGGCATCTACCGCTGGCGCGTCAACATGTGGCAATCGACGCTGCACCGGGTGACCGGGCTGTTTCTTTGCCTCGGCGCGCTGCTGGTGACCTGGGGGCTGATCGCGGCGGCGAGCGGCGAGGCTGCGTGGAACGTGTTCGCGGGATTCTGCGGAAGCTGGATCGGCATCCTGCTGCTGATCCTGTGGACCTGGTCGCTGTGGTTCCATCTCTGCAACGGCATCCAGCATCTGTTCCGGGATGCGGGCAGGGGTTTCGACGCGGCGCAGCGCGACCACGCGCGGCCGCCCGATTATTTCGCCACCGGCTGGATCGTGATCGCGGCCAGCGTCGTGCTCACGATACTGGTTTGGGTCGTCCTGATCGTGCGCGCCAGCGGAGCTGCGGCATGAGCGCCTATCCCGGTCAGCAAGGGCTGCGTGCGCCGCTCAAGAACGTGCGCGGGCTGGGGTCCGCGAAATCCGGCGTCCGTCACTGGTGGCTGCAACGCGTGACCGCGGTGGCGCTGATTCCGCTGACGATCTGGTTCCTGTGGCTGCTGGCGGAACTGGTCCACGCCGATTTCCCGGCGGTGCTGGCCGCCATCGCGCAGCCTGTCCACGCGTTCTTCCTGATCGTGCTGGCGGTCTGCCTGTTCTGGCACGGAGCGCTGGGCCTGCAGGTGATCATCGAGGATTACGTGCACACGCGCTGGCTGGAAATCACCCTGCAGATCGCGCTGCGCTTCGGCGCATGGCTGGGCGCACTGGCCTGCGTGCTGGCGGTGCTGGCGGTGTGGCTGACCAGCACGGCGTATCACTAGGGAAAGTCCGCCCGTGCCGCCGATGCACGCTTCGTCCTCATCCATCCAGGCTTCCACGGCTTTCGCCGGGGCATTGCGCGGCGACGCCATGGCCGGCCCTTGACCCGGGCGGACCGGAGAAGCGAGACATCCGAAGGATCCTGCATGCCAGCCGACAGTTACAAGGTTCAAACGCATCGCTACGACGTGGTGGTGGTCGGCGCCGGCGGCGCGGGTCTGCGCGCCACGATGGGATTGGCCGCCAGGGGGCTCTCCGCCGCCTGCATCACCAAGGTGTTCCCGACCCGCTCGCACACCGTCGCGGCGCAGGGCGGCGTGTCCGCCGCGCTCGGCAACATGGGCGAGGACGACTGGCGCTGGCACATGTACGACACCGTCAAGGGCTCGGACTGGCTGGGCGACCAGGACGCGATCGAATACATGTGCCGCGAGGCGATTCCGGCGATCATCGAACTGGAACACTTCGGCGTGCCGTTCTCGCGCACCAAGGAAGGCAAGATCTGGCAGCGGCCGTTCGGCGGCATGACCACGCATTACGGCGAGGGCATCGCACACCGCACCTGCGCCGCCGCCGACCGCACCGGCCATGCGATCCTGCACACGCTCTATCAGCAGTCGCTGAAGCACGATGCGCGCTTCTTCATCGAATACTTCGCGACCGACCTGGTGCGCGACCCCGCCGACGGCCGGATCGTGGGCGTGCTGGCGCTGGACTTGAACGAAGGCAGCGTGCACTTCTTCCGGGGACACGCGATCGTGCTGGCGACCGGCGGCTACGGCCGCGCGTATTTCTCCTGCACCTCCGCGCATACCTGTACCGGCGACGGCGGCGGGATGGCGCTGCGCGCGGGCATCGCGCTGCAGGACATGGAATTCGTGCAGTTCCATCCGACCGGCATCTACGGTTCCGGCTGCCTGATCACCGAGGGCGCACGCGGCGAGGGCGGTTATCTCACCAATTCCAAGGGCGAGCGTTTCATGGAACGCTATGCGCCCAACGCCAGGGATCTGGCCTCGCGCGACGTGGTCAGCCGCGCGATCACGATGGAGATCCGCGAGGGCCGCGGGGTGGGCGAACACGCCGATCATGTCTATCTGAACCTCGCGCATCTCGGCCCCGAGGTGCTGCACGAACGGCTGCCGGGCATTTCCGAAACCGCGCGCATCTTCGCGGGCGTGGATGTGACGAAGGAACCGATCCCGGTGCTGCCCACCGTGCACTACAACATGGGCGGCATCCCGACCAACTACCACGGCGAGGTGCTGCAGAAGGTCGGCGATGATCCGGACGTGGTGGTGCCCGGACTGTTCGCGGTGGGCGAGGCCGCGTGCGTGTCGGTGCACGGTGCCAACCGGCTGGGTTCCAACTCGCTGCTGGATCTGGTGGTGTTCGGCCGCGCGGTCGCCAACCGTTGCGCGGAAGTCCTGAAGCCGGGCGCGCCGCACAAGGATCTTCCCTCCGACGTGCTGGAACCCGCGCTCACGCGGCTGGACAAGCTGCGCCACGCCAACGGCGACACCCCCACCGCGCAATTGCGGCTGGCCATGCAGAGGACCATGCAGGCCGACGCGGCGGTGTTCCGCACCGCCGAGTCGTTGCAGGAAGGCTGCCGGAAGATCGACGAGGTGTACGCGGGTTTCGCCGACGTGCGCGTCACCGACCGTTCGCTGATCTGGAATTCCGATCTGGTCGAGACGTTCGAGCTGGCCAACCTGCTGGGGCAGGCGGTGGCAACGATGCATTCGGCCGAACAGCGCACCGAATCGCGCGGCGCACACGCGCGCGAGGATTTCCCCGAGCGTGACGACGAACACTGGATGAAGCACACCCTGGTCGCGGTGAACGACAGGGGCGAATGCGCGTTCGACTTCCGGCCGGTGCATCTGAACACGCTGACCGACGAGGTCAAGACCATTCCGCCCAAGAAGCGGGTGTATTGAGCGGTGTGACAGGTTTTCAGCAATCCGGGCAGATCGACCTATCCGTTGCCGCCAGCCGATCGACCCGAACACTCAGGAATGAGGTGACGCAAACGTGGCCGAATTCACCCTGCCGAAAAATTCCAAGGTCCAGAAAGGGCGCCACTACGCCGCCAAGCCCGGCGCCAAGCGCGTGCGCACCTTCCGCGTCTATCGCTGGGATCCGGACACCGGCGAGAACCCGCGGCTGGACAGCTACGAGGTCGATGTCAGCAACACGCCGATGGTTCTGGACGTGCTGCTGAAGATCAAGAACGAGATCGATCCGACCCTCACCTTGCGCCGTTCCTGCCGCGAGGGCATCTGCGGTTCGTGTGCCATGAACATCGACGGCAGCAATACGCTGGCCTGCATCAAGCCGCTGGACGAACTGCCGCAGGGCGAGGTCACGATTTATCCCCTGCCGCACATGCCGGTGGTCAAGGACCTGGTGCCGGACCTCACGCATTTCTACGCGCAGTACGCCTCGATCAAGCCCTGGCTGCAGACCGAAAGCGCGCCGGGCGACCGCGAGCGGCTGCAATCCCCCGAAGACCGCAAGAAGCTGGATGGCCTGTACGAGTGCATCCTGTGCGCGTGCTGTTCGACGTCCTGCCCGAGCTATTGGTGGAATCCGGATCGTTATCTCGGACCCGCGGTGTTGCTGCAGGCTTACCGCTGGATCATCGATTCGCGCGACGAGGCCACCGGCGAGCGGCTGGATGATCTCGAGGATCCGTTCCGGCTGTATCGCTGCCACACCATCATGAACTGCACCAACGTGTGCCCCAAGGGATTGAATCCGGCCAGGGCGATCGGCGAGATCAAGCAGTTGCTGGTGAAGCGCGCGGTGTAAAACGGCAAACGGGGGAGGCATCGGCGGATGGACGATCCCGCGATCCGGGACGAGCAACTCGCGCGCCTGCGCTGGCGCTGCCGGCGCGGCACGCGCGAACTGGATGCGCTGCTGGGCGGCTGGCTCGAAACGCACGGTTGCACGGCGGACGCCCCGACGCTCGCGGCCTTCGCTGCGTTGCTCGACCAGCCTGATCCCGACCTCTGGGACTGGCTGGCGGGCCGCGCCGAGCCGCCGCGCGCCGACTGGCGCGTGATCGTGGCCAACATCCGAAACCGCGCCGGACTGGATGCATGAGGGCGCCGTCCGCGATCGGATTCGACTGCCGCACTTCGCCGACGCTAGTGGTCGCGACGGTTGCGGTCGGGATGCTGGCCATCGTCGCCGTATGGATCAGCCGGGGGCCGCATTGGCTGCATCTCTGCCTGACGCTGCTCGTCGCAGGATATACCGGCGCCACGGTGGGGCAGATGTTGCGCCCTCGGGTCAAATCCCTCTTGTGGCGCGCGGATGGCGGCGTCGATCTGGTCCTCGACGACACGCTCACGGACGGCCGCCGAGAAGTGCAGGGCGTGGTGCGCACGGCACGGGTGATGGGTCCGCTGATCGTGTTGTCGCTGCGCTGGCCGCGGCGCGGGCGCGCGACAGTGTGGCTGCTGCCCGACAACCTCGATGCCGACACCCGTCGCCGTTTGCGGATGCGGCTCGGCGCAGGCGACGCGGGCCTCGCGTCGGGGAACGCCGACAGCGGCTGAAGGTCTGATCCGCTTGCCTGGGCAGCCCGGTTCAGGCACGCTGCCGCGGCTTCCTTCGCCCGAGAGTCCCGGGACGCCCAGTTCCACGGGATTCCAGGGGCAGCATGAAAGCCCAAGACATCCAGATCACCACCGGGTCCCGAGTCCCGGGTCCCGAGTCCCGACTGCCCCGATGTTCCGACCGCTCGAAATCTTCATCGGCCTGCGCTACATCCGCGCCAAGCGCCGCAACCATTTCATCTCCTTCATTTCGGCGGTCTCGATGCTGGGCATCGTGGTCGGCGTCACCGCGCTGATCACGGTGATCTCGGTGATGAACGGGTTCGATTCCGAATTGCGTTCGCGCATCCTGGGCATGGTCGCACACGCCACCATTTCCGGCGTGGGCCAGAACATGCCGGACTGGCAGCACGCGCTGGACGTGGCGGAACGGAACCCGCACGTGAAGGGCGCCGCGCCCTACGTCGAACGCGAGGCGTTCCTGCGCGGCAACGAGGCCAGCCAGGGCGCGATCATCCGCGGGATCCTGCCGGATCAGGAATCCAGGGTCGATGACATTGGCCAGAAAATGGTCGCCGGAAAACTGTCGTCGCTCACCGACGGTTCGTGGGGCATCGTGCTGGGACGCGATCTCGCGCTGAACCTCGATGTCAACGTGGGCGACAAGGTGGTGGTGTACGCGCCGGAGATCAGCGTGACGCCGATCGGCGCGTTGCCGCGATTGCGCAGATTCACCGTGGTCGGGATCTTCGAGGCGGGAATGCAGGAATACGATTCCGGCCTCGCCGTGATCAACCTGCACGACGCCGAGAAGCTCTACAACATGCCGGGACCGAGCGGCATCCGGCTGCGGCTGGACGATCTGTTCCGCGCCAACGCCGTGGCGATCGACATCGCGAACCAGCTGGGCGGTGCGTACCGGGTGCAGGGCTGGATGCAGAGCCACGCCAATTTCTTCAAGGCCGTGGCGATGGAGAAAGTGGTGATGTTCGTGATCCTGTCGCTGATCGTCGCGGTGGCGGCGTTCAACCTGGTCTCCACGCTGGTGATGCTGGTCACCGACAAGCAGGCCGACATCGCGATCCTGCGCACGCTGGGCGCGACGCCGCGCAGCATCATGGGCGTGTTCGTGGTGCAGGGCATGCTGGTGGGCGTGATCGGGATCGCGATCGGCGTGCTGTGCGGCGTGCTGCTGGCGGTCAACCTGCCGGCGATCGTGGACTGGATCCAGAACGTCACCGGCATCGTGTTCCTGTCGCCGGACGTGTATTACATCAACAACGTGCCCAGCAAGCTGCACTGGAACGACGTGGGCTGGATCGCCGGCATGGCCTTCGTGTTCTCGCTGCTGGCGACGCTGTACCCCGCGTGGCGGGCGTCGCGCACCCAGCCGGCGGAGGCGCTGCGGTATGAGTAGTCGAGACCCCGGACCCGCGCCCCGGGACCCGGGAAACGGCGCCGTGCTGCGCGCACGCAACATCGCCAAGACCTACCAGGAAGGCAATCTGCGCACGCCGGTGCTGTACGACGTCAGCTTCGATCTCGCGCGCGGCGAAACGCTGGCGATCGTGGGCGCGTCGGGTTCGGGCAAGAGCACGCTGCTGCACATCGTGGGAGGATTGGACAAAGCGACAGCCGGCGATGTATGGATTCAAGGCGAACTTGCCGGAGCTGATGCGTGTTGGTTGATTAGTGCCTTGCCTGATGCTTCACGCGGAAGGCTACGCAACCGCGCGCTCGGTTTCGTCTACCAGTTCCATCACCTGCTGCCGGAATTCACCGCGCTGGAGAACGTGGCGATGCCGCTGCTGATCCGGGGCACGCCGATCGACCAGGCGCGCGCGTCGTCCCGCATGCTGCTGGAGCGGGTCGGGCTGGGCGAACGGCTGGAGCACAAGCCCGGCGAATTGTCCGGCGGCGAACGTCAGCGCTGCGCGATGGCGCGCGCGCTGGTCACCCGGCCGCTGTGCGTGCTCGCCGACGAGCCGACCGGCAACCTCGACGAGAAAAACGCCGCGCAGGTCTATGCGCTGATGCTCGAACTGAACCGCGAGATCGGCACCAGCATCGTGCTGGTCACTCACGATCCGCGGCTCGCGCGGCAGATGGACCGCGTGCTGGAGCTGCGCGAGGGCCGCGTGCATCCGTACGTGCAGGACGGCTGATGCGGCCATGGACGCGCGCAGGGACAGACGCGCGTTCGGGCCGGGAATTCCGGCGTGCGCGCTGGCGCTGCTCGCCGGCGCGCTCGCGGTGCAGGCGCTGCCGGCCTTGCCGCCGCGCTGGACCGGCCTTGCCTGCAGCGGCGCGGGCATCGCTCTGGCCGTCGTCGCTTTCCGGCGGCGATGGCCAGTGGTTCTGGTGTTCGCCGCGGTGGCGGTGGCGGCATTCGGCTGGACCGCATGGCGCGCCGATCTCGCGATGTCGGCACGATTGCCGCACGCGCTGGAAAAACGGGACATCCAGCTCACCGGGCGGATCGTCGATCTGCCGCAGGCGCAGGATGATTCGACGCGCTTCGAGTTCGACGTCAGCGACGCGCGACTCGACGGTCGTGCGGTGCCGCTGCGGGGCCTGGTGCGGCTGTCGTGGTACGCCACCCGCGACGGACCGCCGCCCGAACTGTCGCCTTGTTCGGTCTGGCGGCTGCGGGCGCGGCTGAAACGCCCGCGCGGGCTGGTCAATCCAGGCGGCCTCGATTTCGAGCGGTCCGCATTGCAGCAGGGCATCGTCGCCACCGGCTACGTGCGCGGGGATGATGCCAACGTCCCGTTGCATCGCGCTGCGTGCGTGGACGGCCTGCGCGCACGGATCGCGAATGCGATCATGGCCGCATTGCCGGACGATCCACACGCCGCACGCCTGCTGCGCGCGCTCAGCGTCGGCGACGAACGCGCGCTGGACGAACACGACTGGCAGGTGGTGCGCGCGACCGGCATCAGCCATCTGATCGCGATCTCGGGTTTCCACGTGGGGCTGGCAGCGATCTTCGGCACCTGGCTGGTGCGCGCGCTGTGGTGGTGCGTACCGGCACTGTCGCTGCGCTTTCCGCGTCCGCTGGCCGAAGCCGCGATCGCACTGCCGGCCGCCGTCGGCTACGGTGCGCTGGCCGGTTTCGGTCTGCCGACCACCCGCACGCTGCTGATGATCGCCGCGGTGTCGGGCTGGCGGCTGCTGCGCCGGGGCGGCGGTTTCGGGGAAGGCTTCGGCCTGGCGCTGGCCGCCATCCTGATTGCCGATCCGCTCTCGGTATTGTCGGCGGGCTTCTGGCTGTCGTTCGCGGGCGTCGCCTTCCTGGCATGGACGCTGGCGCGCGGCAGCGGTTGGCGCGGACACCTCCGCGAGATCGGGTTGGCACCGTTGCTGATGACGCTGGCGCTGCTGCCGCTGACCGTGTGGTTCTTCGGGCAGGCTTCACTGGCGGCACCGCTGGCCAACCTGGTCGCGGTGCCGGTGGTCAGCTTCGTGATCGTGCCGATCGATCTTGCCGCGTGCGCGCTGCTGCTGTGCTGGCCTGCGGCAGGAACGCCGGCGCTGCACGCCTGCGCGCATCTGGTCGATGCGTTGTGGTGGCTGCTGGTGCAGCTCGCGTCGTGGCGGCCGGCACTGCAGTACCTGCCGGAGACGTCGGGGTCGGCTTTCGTGCTGGCGTGTCTGGGCGCGGTCTGGCTGCTGGCACCGCGTGGCGTACCGGCCCGGGCGCTGGGCCTGTTGCTGTTCCTGCCGTTGTGTCTGCCTCCGCTGGCCACGCCGCAACCCGGCGGGTTTGCGGCCACGGTGATCGATGTGGGGCAGGGGCTGTCGGTGCTGGTGCGCACGCAACACCATGCCCTGCTGTACGACACTGGTGCGCGGTATCCGTCCGGCTTCGACCTCGGCGCGGTCGCGGTGGTACCCACGCTGCACGCGCTGGGGGTCACGCATCTGGATCGACTCGTGATCAGCCACGGCGACAACGACCATGCGGGCGGCGCGCAGGCGGTGCTGGCCGCGTATCCGGACACGCCCGCGTGGGGTGGCGAACCCGAACGCGGCACGATCCCGTTGCGTCAATGCGAAGCGGGTCGGCAATGGAACTGGGACGGTGTGGACTTTCGCGTGCTGAATCCGCCCGCGCCGGTCAGCGTGCGCGGCAACGATGCCGGTTGCGTGCTGCTGGTCGGCGGCGCGCAAGGCCGCCTGCTGCTGCCCGGCGACGTCTCCCGCAAGGTCGAACCGGCCATCGCCCGTGCGGCGGGAGAAGGCCCGCCGCTGGTGTTGCTCGTGCCGCACCACGGCAGCAAAACCTCGTCGGGCGAAGACTTTCTGCGCGCGGTCAAGCCGTCGTTCGCGATCGTGTCGAACGGCTATCTCAACGGTTACGGTCACCCCGCGCCGGAAGTGCTGCAGCGCTACCGGGATCTCGGCATTCCGTTTTTCGACACGCCGGGCACCGGCGCGGTGCGGATGGCATTCCCCGCCGACGCGCCGCCGCGGATCGTGGCCATGGAGCGTTTGCGCCAGGACCGCTACTGGCGTGAGCATTGAACAACGGCTGCGGATGCCTGATCCGCGGTCCGGCAATCCGAAGCGGCAACCGCCGATGACTTGGCGGACATGCGGATTCGGGTACGGCGCGGCGTTGGCCGTGACGGGACGATCGCGGTCACGGCCCTAGGCCTGATCCTGCCCGCGCCGGCGGGAACAGGGCGCGAGCCAGGGATCGCGGCCTTTGCGTCCCGGCTGACCGCGCCCGGGACTGCGAACCGGGACGCATGTCCCGGCAACCGGCGCTGTTATCATTCGGGACGAGTTTCGCGAACCATTCCGGAGAAGCGCGTGTTCGAAATCCTGAAGGCCGGCGGCTGGGGCATGCTGCCGATCCTGCTGTGCTCGGCGGTGGGCCTTGCCATCGTGCTGGAGCGCTTCTGGACGCTGCGGCGCGGCGCGGTGCTGCCGCCGGGCCTCGGCGACCAGGTGCGCGGCTGGGCGCGCTCGCATGCGCTCGACCCCGCCCACATCGAGGCGCTGCGCGACAACTCGCCGCTGGGCGAACTGCTGGCAGCCGCGCTGGACGTGCGCGACCGTCCGCGCGCCGAAATCAAGGAGCGGATCGAGGACACCGGCCGTCACGTGGTGCATGAGTTGGAGCGTTATCTCAACACGCTGGGCACGATCGCGCTGATCGGCCCGCTGCTGGGCCTGCTTGGCACCGTGTTCGGGCTGATCCGGATGTTTCTCGCTGTGATGGTTTCCGGCGTGGGTGATCCGATGAAGATGGCCGGCGGCATCGGCGAGGCACTGGTCTGCACCGCCGCGGGCCTGGTGGTGGCGATTCCGGCCTACGTCCTGCACCGTTATTTCCGCTCACGCGTGGCGGGCTACGTGGTGGCGATGGAAAAGCAGGCGACCGCCTTGCTGGATGAACTCTCCGCGGGCCGCCAGCAGGTGCCGCTGGCCGAGGCGGCGCCGAAAGCCGCCGCCAAGCCGGCCGCCGCCGCCCAGCGCGCCCCGGCGCGTGCGCCGGCAAGGGTCTCGTGACGGACGACGGCCATGCGCATCGGCCGCAGCCGCGAGGACGATTTCGAGATCAACGTGGTCAGCCTGATCGACGTGCTGCTGACCCTGTTGATGTTCTTCGTGCTGACCACCACCTTCGTGCAGCAGGGACGGATGAAGGTGTCCCTGCCGCAGGCCAGCGACAAGGCCGAGGCGCCGGCTGCGGACACGCTGGTGCTGGTGATCGACCGTCAGGGGCATTTCTTCGTGGGCAACAACCGCGTGCTGGGTGACGACGAGGCCACCCTGAAAAACGCCATCCTCGGCGTGGCCGGTTCCAGCCACGACCGGCCGGTGCTGCTGCGCGCCGATGCGCTGACGCCGCACCAGTCGGTGGTGACCGCGATGGATGCGTTGAGCCAGCTGGGATTCAGTCGTCTCGCGATCGCCACCGCGCCGCCGGCCGGTCCTTCCAGCCAGTGAACGACGCAACGGTCAACGCCGGGTCCGGTGCCGCGATCTACCGGCGCCTGCTGGGCCTGCTGCGTCCGTACAAGCTGGTGGTCGCGGCCACGCTGCTGGCGATGATCACGGATTCGGCCTGCATGACCCTGTTCGCCCGCGTGATCAAGCCGTTGATCGACAAGCTGTTCGTCACGCACGATCCGGCCGCGATCTTCTGGATGCCCATCATCATCGTCGGCATCTTTTTCGTGCGCAGCATCGCGGTGTACATCGAGAGCTACGGTTCCGCGTACGTGGGCCGGGGGGTGGTGCAGGACATGCGCCGGCAGATCTTTGCCAAGTACCTGAAGATGCCTGCCGCGTTCTTCGACATGGAGTCGTCCGGCCAGCAGATCTCGCGGATCACCTACACCAGCGAGCAGGTGGCGCAGGCCACGACCGATTCCGCCAAGACCGCGATCGTGGACGGCCTCATGGTGATCGGCTTCGTGGGCGTGATGCTGTGGACCAACTGGAAGCTGTCGCTGGCACTGCTGGTGATGGTGCCGATGATCGGCATCCTGGTCACCTACGTGAGCCGTCGCTATCGGCGCATCAACGTGACGATCCAGGATCTGGTCGGGCGTGTCACCGGGACGGTCGAGGAGGTGGTCGGCGCGCACCGCGAAGTCAAGGTGTTCGGCGGCCAGCACTACGAGTCGGAGCGTTTCGATGCGGTCACCGAGCGCACCCGCAAGCTCAACATCAAGGTCGCCGCGACCAATGGCCTCTCCACCGCGTTCGTGCAACTGGCGGCGGCGATCGCGCTGGCGCTGATCGTGTTCTTCGCCACCCGTCCGTTCATGCTGAACCAGCTCACCGCGGGCGCGTTCGCGACGCTGTTCCTGTGCATGGGCGGAATCATGCCCTCACTGAAGCGCCTGACCACGGTGCAATCGAACATCCAGCGCGGCCTCGCCGCCGCGCAGGAATTGTTCGCGGTGCTGGATGCGCCGGTCGAACGCGATGCCGGCAGGCTCGTGCTGGATCGCTGTCGAGGCGAGATCGAGTTCCGCGACGTGCACTTGACCTATCCCGGCGCCCGCAACGAAGCGCTGCGCGGCATCACGCTGCGCTGCCCGCCCGGTTCGATCACCGCCCTGGTCGGACGTTCCGGCAGCGGCAAGAGCAGCATGGCCGGCCTGATCCCGCGCTTCTACGAGCCGACTCTCGGCAGCGTGCTGCTCGATGGCCGCCCGCTCGGCGACTACACGCTGGCAAGCCTGCGCCGGCAGATCGCCTGGGTGGGCCAGGACGTGGTGCTGTTCGACGACACCATCGCGCGCAACATCGCCTACGGCGCGCTGGCGGAAGCGGACGAGGCAGACATCGTTGCCGCTGCCGAAGCCGCCAATGCGATGGAATTCATCCGCGCCTTGCCCGAGGGCATCCACAGCCGGGTGGGCGAAGGCGGTTCGATGCTGTCGGGTGGCCAGCGCCAGCGGATCGCGATCGCGCGCGCACTGCTCAAGAACGCGCCCATCCTGGTGCTGGACGAGGCCACTTCCGCGCTCGACACCGAATCCGAGCGCCTGATCCAGGATGCGCTGTCGCGGCTGATGAGGAACCGCACCACGCTGGTGATCGCACACCGGCTTTCCACCGTGGAGCACGCCGACCAGATCGTGGTGCTGGATTCGGGGCGCGTGGTGGAGCAGGGTACGCACCACGAACTGCTGGCGCGCGGCGGCAAGTACGCGGCGCTGCATCACCTGCAGTTCCGCGACGCGGCCACGGCCGCGGCCTGAGGCTTTTCCTTCTCCCTCCGGGAAGCCGCCATCCATGGCTTAAGATCTCCTTGGTGGCGCGCAGCGCCGGATGAGGGTTCGGTTACGCGCGATCGACAGTATTGTTGCGAGTTTCCGCAGTTTTGCGTTACGAACCCTCACCCCAACCCCTCTCCCGGCGGGAGAGGGCTTCAGCGCAGGCGCTTGGTAGTTCATGTCAGGATCTGACTTTTTGCAACGATGCTGGTACGGCGATCGCCCGCCGCCGTGGTGGACGCGGCTGCTGGCCGCGCCGTATGGCGGCGCGACCGCCGCGCGTCGCGCGATGTATCGCCGCGGATGGTTGCACAGCCAGCGGCTGTCGGTTCCCGTGATCGTGGTCGGCAACCTCGTGGCGGGCGGCGCAGGCAAGACGCCGCTGGTGATCGCGCTGGTCGAGGCGCTGCGTGCGCGCGGTTTCAGACCCGGCGTGGTCAGCCGCGGTTACGGCGGCAACGCGAAGACGCCGCATTTGCTCGGCGCAAATCCCGATCCAGCCGAAACCGGCGATGAACCGGCATTGATGCGGATGCGTACCGGCGTGCCGGTGGCGGTGGGCGCCGACCGACCCGCCGCATCGCGGTTGCTGATCGATGCGGGTGCGGATGTGATCGTCGCCGACGATGGCTTGCAGCATTACGCGCTGGCGCGCGATGTCGAGATCTGCGTGATCGACGGCGAACGCCGCTTCGGCAACGGCAGGCTGCTGCCGGCGGGGCCCCTGCGCGAACCCGCGTCGCGCCTGCGCGAGACCGATTTCATCGTCTGCAACGGCGGCGCGGCACCGGCTGGCGAGGTGCCGATGCAGTTGACGATGGCCGATGCGCGGTCGCTGTCCGATCCGGCGCGGCGGCAACCGCTGCCGGCATTCGCGGGACAACGCGTCCACGCGGTGGCCGGGATCGGCCATCCGCAGCGGTTTTTCGAGGCATTGCGAGCGGCCGGCATCGACGTGGTTGAACACGCCTTCCCGGATCATCATCGCTACGCGGCAGGCGACCTGGAATTCGGTGACGATCGACCGGTGTTGATGACCGAAAAGGATGCGGTCAAGTGCCGCGTGTTCGCCAGCGAAAACTGGTGGTGCGTGCCGGTCTCCGCCGACTTGCCGTCGCCGTTTTTCGATGCGGTCGCCGCACGCCTTGTCAAGCCGCAGCAGGGGGGCGCGCGCAAGGCGGGCAGCGGTGTCGGCGGCCTGACTTGACCGCGTGGCGGGACGGGCCATGATCCGGTGACGGCTGCCCGCCGGAGCTTGCTTGCCGCGAGCACGCGGGCTCCTACATCGGTTTGGAAATCCCGGCTTCCGGTTCCGGCTCCCGTGCCTTCAGCAGCCATGCCAGAAACGGCGGCGCGATCACGGAGGTCAGCAACGACATCGCGATGATCACCGCGTAGATGCGCTCGTCGAACACGGCGGCCGACAACCCCAGCGCCGCGACCACGATGCCGACTTCGCCGCGCGGGATCATGCCCACGCCCACGGTCAGCGCGGGGCGCACGCCCAGCCGCAACGCGCCCAGCCAGCCGCCGGCCAGCTTGGTCAGCAGCGCCAGCACGGTCGCGGCCAGCAACAGCCCCAGCGCCGCACCGTTCGCAAGTTGCGCCAGTTCCACCTTGGCGCCGGTCAGCACGAAGAAGAACGGCGTCATCAGTGCCAGCAACGGACGCGTCTGTTCTTCCAGGTGTTCGCGCTGACGGGTTTCCGACGCGATCATGCCCGCCAGGAACGCGCCGATGATCGCGGCAAGCCCGAAGCGAGTGGACAGCCAGGCAAGACCCAGGCACATCGCCAGCACCAGCAGCAGCGGCGCGAGCGGATCGTGCGCGCGATCCAGCCATTTCGAACCGCGCCGCATCACGCGCGTGCCCACCCAGCCCACCACCAGCACGAAGCCGACCGCTTCGGCCAGCACCGCCAGCAATCTGCCCACGCGCAGCGAACCGCCGGCCTGGATCGCGACCACCACGCCCAGCAGCAGCATCGCCAGGATGTCGTCGATCACCGCCGCACCCAGGATCACCCGGCTTTCGGTGCGCTGCAGCGCGCCCATCTGCTTCAGTACCCGCGCCGTGATGCCCGCGGACGTCGCAACGAACGCGGCGGCGATGAACAGCGAGCGCGGCCAGTCGGGTCCTATCGAGTGTGCCCAGAACGTGCCGCACGCGAACGGAATGATCACGCCCAGCACGCCCACCGCGAAGGCGCTGCCGCCCACGCGCTTCAGATCCTCCAGCCGGGTTTCCAGACCCACCGCGAACAGCAGCAGCACCACGCCGATTTCGGACAGCACTTCCAGCGGTTCCGAGGGTGTGATCCAGCCCAGTACCGAAGGACCGATCACGCAGCCCGCGACGATCTCGCCGACCACCGAAGGCAGCCGCACCAGACGCGCCAATGCCCCGCCGACCTGCGCGGCCACGAAGATGATGAACAGCTCCAGCAGGATCGCGGTGGTGTGGTCCATCGCGCGATGCTACACGAGCGCACTTACGCGGCGGTCTCCGGCGTTTCGACCGGCCGCCGTGGCAGGCGATCGTGGCGCAGGCGCGTGAACACGTACACCGCGACCAACGGCATCGCCGCCATTGCCAGCACGGAAATCCGGAATCCCTGCACGTACGCCGCGGGATCGCGATGCCGGCCTTCCAGAAACACCGCCATCAGCCACGAGGCCAGCGCGATGCCGAAACTGATGGAGAGGTACTGCACCGCGGAGGTGAGCGACGACGCCTGCGCGGCGCGTTCGGACGGCAGGTCCACGAACGCCAGCGTGTTCATCGCGGTGTACTGCAGCGACATCACGAAACCGAACGCGAACATCAGCACCGCCACCGCCCAGCCGGGCGTGTGCTGCTGCAACAGCGCGAAGCAGCACAGCAGCACCGTGACCAGCACGGTGTTGACGAACAGCGCGCGCCGGTAGCCGTGGCGCTTCAGCAGCCGGTCGATCAGGAACTTCATCAGGATCATCGCCACCGCCTGCGGCACCAGCATCGAGCCGGCCGCGGTCGGTGACCAGCCGCAGCCGACCTGCAGGAACAGCACCAGCAGGAACGACAGCCCCGCGGTACCGAGCCGCGTGCACAGGCCGCCGCCGATCGCGATCGCGAAGCTGCGCACCTTGAACAGGGCCAGGTCGGCGATCGGGTGCTGCGCGCTGTGGCCGTAATGCCAGTAGCCGAAGGCGCACAGGCCGCCCCCGATCGCGCAGGCGACGGCCTCGCGGTATGCGCCGCTGCCCCCGGTTTCCGCCGCGCCCAGCAGCAGGCCCGATGCCAGCGCGAACAGCGCAAAACCGACCCAGTCGAACGGCCGGCGGTTGCCGTGGAAATCAGGCATCTCGCGCCGGTTGAGCCACAAGCCGATCACCCCCACCGGCACGTTGACCAGGAAGATCCAGCGCCACGACGCGTACTGCGACAGCACGCCGCCCAGCAGCGGGCCCAGCACCGGTCCCAGCAGGCCCGGGATGCCGGCGGTGCTCATCGCCGCGACGAAATCCTTCGGGCCGAACGCGCGCACCAGCACGTAGCGGCCGACCGGCATCAGCAGCGCGCCGCCCAGGCCCTGCAGCACGCGCGCGGCGATCAGTTGCGGCAGGTTCTGCGATACGCCGCAGGCCAGCGAACCCAGCGTGAACACCAAGATCGACGCCGCGAACACGTGCCGCGTGCCGAAACGGTCGGACAGCCACGCGCTGGCGGGAATGCAGATCGCCAGCGTCAGCACGTAGCTGGTCAGCGCGGTCTTGAGATCGATCGGCTGCACGTGCATCGCGTGCGCGATGCTGGGCACCGCCGTGTTGACGATGGTGGAATCCAGCGTCTGCATGAAGAACGCCGCCGCCACCAGCCAGATCAGGCCGCGCAGGCGGCGCGTAGCGCCGGCGGCCGGATCGGCGGACACGGAAGGTCCGGCCCCGCGCGCGAACGGCCGGTCGGTAGATAGGGGCATTGCGCGGATTGTAGCGGCGGACGGCGGCGTGCCGCGCCTGCGCAATCAGGCCGAGCGCCTGAACGGCGACCAGCCGGCATCGCTGCATGCGGGCTCGCGCGGCAGCATGCCGGCAATCATCTCCGCGATCTGTTCGGGCGTGGTTCCGCGCAGGTCCAGCGAACGGCTGCGCGCACCGAACGGTCCCCATTCGACCGGGTCGGTGACGCTGAACAGGCCCACGGTGGGCGCGCCCGAGGCCCAGGCCAGGTGCATCACGCCGCAGTCCGCGCTGATGTGCAGGGAAAGATTGGCGAGCACCGCCGCCATCCTGCGCACATCGCTGCAATAGAAACCGGGGTAGCGGTCGTCGAGCAGCGATCGGCCGCCGGCCGGCAGGACTTCGATCAGGCGATGATCCGCCGCACGCGGCTCGAACGCGGCGAGAAACCGGTTCCACCATTCGCGGCCCAGCAGCTTGTCGCGTGTCGCGTTTGCGAACAGACCTATGCAGCGCAGCGGCGTGCGATCATCGGGTGCGCCCGCGATGCGCGCCAGCGTGTGCCGCCCGCGTTCGGTTTCTTCAGCGCTCAGCCGAAGGCTCGGCGGCGGATATTCGCGCGCGGAAGATCCCTCACCCAACGCGGCGCGCAGCAGGTACACCGCCGTCGTCGCGCGGTGCCGCGGTACATCCGCGGCATTCACCCCGTGGGTCAGCGTGCCGCTCTTGTTCGGACCGGCGTAGCCCAGCGAAAGGGTGGCGTGCGCGCGCAATGTCAGCAATCGGCCGCTCTGGGAACGCGGATCGGGGTCGATCACCAGGTCGTAACGCAGGCGCCGCATCGCATGCAGCGCCTTGAGCGTGCCGATGGGATGGCCTGCCACGTGGGTCGGCAACCGGAAGATGGAGCGCACGTTGGGAAACGCCCCGTACAGTGCCTGCGCGGACGGACAGCCGGTGACGATGTCCACCTCCGCGCCGGGATAGACGGTGCCCAGTTCCTCCAGCAGCGGCGTCAGGGTCAGCGAATCGCCCAGCGTGTGCACGGTGCGGCACACCAGGATCCGGTAAATGCCGACCCGCGGCAGCAGGCGGCCGGATGCCCGGCCGGCACGGAACACGCCGCGCATCAGGCGCGGGATGAGATGCCGGCGGATTTCTTCGATATTCGGTGACGCTCTCAAGGCAACCTCGCTGCGAATCCGCGGGCACGCGGAAGGCGCCCGGCCCTCAAGGCCGGAACCGGTGCACGAAACCCACCGCGAAACCGCCCGGCAGCCAGCCCAGGATCAGCGGCGATTGCCGGTGCGCGGCCCAGATGCCCACCCCGGTGCCGATGGCCCAGCCCGCCAGCACGTCGCTCTGCCAATGGCCATGCACCTTGACCCGCGCGATCGCGTCGTAAAGCGGCAGCAGTTCCAGCGCGTACACTTCGGGGTGGTCGTGGCCGTAGGCCACCACGAACGGCGTCACCGCGCCGGCGACCGCGGATACTTCGCCGCTGGGGAAGCTCTGGTATTTGAGCCCCTTGAAAAACGCGTTGGGGTTGTCGGTCTGGGAAGGGCGTTCGCGCTGGAAGATCCACTTGCCGCCCTGCGCGATCGCCGAGGAAACCGCCACCGAATCCAGCGAACGCCAGAAGGTGTCGCCCAGCTTGTTCTGGTCGCCGAGGATGAGCGAACCGCCGATCACCGTCACGACGGTCGCGTCGATCAGGACCAGCTGGTTGTGGCGGGCCCAGATGCCGCTGTTGTCGTAGCTGACGGTGTGGTCGATGCCGAACGGGCCGCCCGCGTGAGCCGCGAGGGGAAGCAGCAGGCAGCCGGCGAACCACAGGGAACGCAGCCGGGAGAACGGGTGCACGGGGGCGTTTCTCGTACGACGTGATGATGCCGCGCCCCGGCGCGCCCGCATCAAATCCCTTCGATCAGTGTCTGCACGCAGGCTTAGGGTTCGCTTAGCACCCGTGCGTCGCGGCTTGCCGGTGCGGCGTGAGGCAGGCACGGACGGATTGCGTGCGACCCACCCGACGGACGCGATGCAACGCAACGGGGATCCGCCAAGATCCGTCCCCGGCCTGCGCCACCGGGGAGGGGGATCGGCGCAGGCCGGAGACGTGGGTGAGGACGTGAACAGCAGGTGCACGAGGGTTGCTCCCGAATCTGTCCACGACAGCCTTGGGACCGCAGCCTCACCTAGGGTGCATGTTGCTCCTGCGGCCTTTCGCGGGCCTTTCGCGTTCCATGACGCAAGCTGAACGTGTCGCGGGACCCGGGGGGGCGAGGCCGTCGGGGGCGTGAACGCGGCCCCGGACGGGCGTCCGCGCTAAACTTCACGATGGACGAGCGCGCGAGGGGGTGACGGAGTTCCATGAACCGAACGGAACGGGACGCGGGCCGGCGGGCCAGGGAACTGCGGACCGCGATCGAGGACGCCAACTACCGCTATTACGTGCTGGACGATCCGGCGATCCCGGACGCCGAATACGACCGCCTGATGCGCGAGCTGGAGACGCTGGAAGCCCAGCATCCGGAACTGGCCACACCCGATTCGCCCACCCGGCGGGTGGGCGCGCGCGCCGCCGGCGGCTTTGCCGAGGTGCGCCACGCCGTCCCCATGCTGTCGCTGGCCAATGCCTTCACCGTCGAAGGCGACGATGACCATGCGCGTTTCCGCGAGGTGGCCGAATTCGTGCACCGGATCGAGCAGGCGCTGGACCGCACCAACCCGGTGTTCTCGGTCGAGCCCAAGCTGGACGGCCTCGCGATCAGCCTGCGCTACGAGCAGGGCGTGCTGGTGCAGGGCGCCACCCGCGGTGACGGCACCACCGGCGAGGACGTCACCGCGAATGTGCGCACCGTGCGGGCGATCCCGTTGCGCCTGCGCGGCAGGGACTGGCCGCGTGTGCTGGAAGTGCGCGGCGAGGTGATCATGCTGCGCAGGGACTTCGAGGCATTCAACGCGCACGCGCTGGCGCACGGCGAAAGGCCGCTGGCCAATCCGCGCAACGGCGCGGCCGGCTCGCTGCGCCAGCTCGACCCGGCGGTCACCGCGCGCCGCAAGCTGAGTTTCTTCGCCTACGGCGTGGGCGAGGTGCGTGGCGGCGAATTGCCCGACACGCATTCGGAAACCCTGCAATGCCTGCGCGAATGGGGTGCTCCGGTTTCGCCGCTGGCCGAACGCGCGCGCGGCTTCAATGGCCTGATCGAGTATTACAAGCGGATCGGGGCGATGCGCGCCAGGCTTCCCTACGACATCGACGGCGTGGTGTACAAGCTCGACGACTACGCCGGCCAGCGCGAGCTGGGTTTCGTGGCGCGCGCGCCACGCTGGGCGCTGGCGCACAAGTTTCCGGCCGAGGAACAGGCGACCGTGGTCGAGGCGATCGAGATCCAGATTGGCCGCACCGGTGTCGCCACGCCGGTCGCACGTCTGAAACCGGTGCAGGTGGCCGGCGTCACCGTCACCAATGCCACCCTGCACAACGCCGACCAGGTCGCGCGGCTCGACGTGCGCGTGGGCGACAGCGTGATCGTGCGCCGCGCGGGCGACGTGATTCCGGAAGTGGTGCGGGTGATCCCGGACCGCCGGCCGCCCCACACCAGACCGTGGAAGATGCCGGCGCGCTGTCCGGTATGCGGTTCGGCGATCGTGCGCGAGGAAGGCGAAGCCGCCGCGCGCTGCACCGGCGGACTGGTGTGCGCCGCGCAACGCCGCGAGGCAATCCGGCACTTCGCCGCGCGCCGGGCGATGGACATCGAAGGCCTGGGCGAGCGCTACATCGAGGATCTGATCGAATTCGGCTACGTGCATTCGATCGCCGATCTCTACAAGCTCGGACTCGAGGATTTCCTGGAAATGAAACGCCGCGCCGACGAGCGCGACGGCACCACGCCGGAAACCGTCAAGGCCGGCAAGATCGCCACCAAATGGGCCGAGAACCTGGTCGCGGCGATCGAGGCCAGCAAGGCCACCACGCTGGAACGGTTCCTGTACGCACTGGGCATTCCCGAGGTGGGCGAGGCAACCGCAAAAACGCTGGCGCGGCATTTCGGTTCGCTGGACGCGCTGATGGCCGCGAGCGAAACGGAACTGACGGAAGTGCCGGACGTGGGCCCGGTGGTGGCCTCGCACATCGCCGCCTTCTTCGCCGAGCACCACAACCGCGAGGCGATCGCCGCGCTGCGCAAGGCCGGCGTGCACTGGGAGGAATCCCCGCCGCAGCGCGGTCGCGAAGGGCCGCTGACCGGGCAAACGGTGGTGCTGACCGGCGCGCTGTCCTCGCTGTCGCGCGAGGAGGCAAGGGAAAAACTGGAAGCGCTGGGCGCCAAGGTCGCCGGTTCCGTGTCGAAGAAAACCTCGTTCGTGGTCGCGGGCGAAGCCGCCGGTTCCAAGCTCGACAAGGCGCAGGCGCTGGGCGTCGAGGTCTGGGACGAGGCGCGGCTGCTCGCCTTCCTGAAATCGCATGAGGGCTGAACCCCGCAAGCGGCTGGCCGCGCTGCAACTGCGTGCGCGGCTCAACGCTCTGATCCGCGACTTCTTCGCACAGCGTGGCGTGATCGAAGCCGAAACGCCGATCCTGTCGGCGGCGGGCCACACCGAGCCCAACATCGAGGGTTTCTCGACCCTTTTCAGCGGCCCGGCCGAGGCCGGGCCGCGTGAACGTTACCTGCGGACCTCACCCGAGCACGCCCTGAAACGCTTGCTGGCCGCCGGCTTCGGCGACTGTTACGAGCTGGGGCACGTGTTCCGGAACGGCGAGGCAGGGCGTTCGCACAACCCCGAGTTCACGATGCTGGAGTGGTACCGCGTCGGCTGGGACCACCGCCGGCTCGCCCTGGAATGCGCGCAACTGGTGCGCATGGCGCTGGCGCTGGCGAGGCGCGACGCGGCCGTGCACACGGTCAGCTATCGCGACTGGTTCCGCGAGGGACTGGGCATCGATCCGTTCCACGCCTCCGAACCTGCTCTGCGAGCGCCGTTGGCGGAGTTCGCGATCGAGCCGGCCGGACTGACGCGCGACGACTGGCTGGATCTGCTGATCACGCACCGCCTGCAACCGGCCTTGCCGCGCGACCGGATCACGCTGGTTTACGATTTTCCGGCTTCGCAGTGCGCGCTGGCGCGGATACGGCGGGTGGAGCCGCCGGTGGCGGAGCGCTTCGAACTGTATCTGGGCCGGCACGAGCTCGCGAACGGCTACCACGAGTTGAACGATGCCGCGGAACAGCGCGCACGCTTCGAGCGCGACAATGCGCGCCGCCGCGCACGCGGACAGCGCGAAATGCCGATCGACGAGCGCCTGCTGGCGGTGCTCGATGCGCTGCCGGATTGCGCCGGCGTGGCCTTGGGCGTGGATCGTCTGCTGATGCACATGCTCGGCAGCGACGACCTCCGCGACGTGCTGGCGTTTCCGTTCGCCGAAGCATGAGGCATGGCGCGCGGTTCGAGGCCGCGCGCCGTGTCATCCGATGCGGCTCAGGCGATGTCGCCCGCGATGTCCGGCCGGACAGCCTGTTCGCTGCTCAGGTAGCGGTACACCAGCCCGCCGATGATCCCGCCGATGATCGGCATCACCCAGAAGAACCACAACTGGTGCACCGCCCAGTCGCCCTGGTACAGCGCCACGCCTGTCGAGCGCGCCGGGTTCACCGAAGTGTTGGTGACTGGGATGCTGATCAAGTGGATCAGGGTCAGCGACAGGCCGATCGCGATGCCGGCGAAACCCACCGGTGCGCGGGTGTGGGTCGCGCCCATGATGATGAAGACGAAAAAGCCGGTCATCACCAGTTCGCACAACGCGGCGGCGCCCATCGAATAGCCGCCCGGCGAGTGGTCGCCGAATCCGTTGGAAGCGAAACCGCTGGCCGCGGCGTCGAAGCCGGGCTTGCCCGAGGCGATCAGGTACAGCACGCCGCCCGCTACGATGCCGCCGATCACCTGCGCGACGACGTAGGGAATCACCTCTTTCACCGGGAACCGCCCGCCGGCCGCCAATCCGCACGTCACCGCCGGGTTGATGTGGCAACCGGAAATGTGGCCGATCGCGTAGCACATCGTCAGCAGGGTGAGGCCGAACGCCAGCGCCACGCCGGCGAAGCCGACCCCCAGTTGCGGAAACGCTGCCGCCAGCACCGCCGTGCCGCAGCCGCCCATCACCAGCCAGAACGTGCCGAAGAATTCGGCCGCACAACGCCTGCCAAGATTCATGACGGATGTCTCCCTGCCAGTGGGACCAGCGGAACGCCCCTTCGCTCCGCGCCTGCCGCGCGTTGCCAACGTGCGCGGCGCGCGCAGGATAGACGATGCGCGCGACCTGCAACATTGCGGCGCAGCATCGCGGCCGATTAGATGCAAAGCTCAGCTGACTTTCTTCCCCTTTTGTCATTTCGGGGCGGCCTGCAGCTTCACCGCAGGCCGAAACCTGGAATTCAGTTTTTGTTGCACCACCGGACATTGTCAGAGATGAATCCCGGATCCCGTTCGCAAACAGCGTGAACGGCACCGGAACGACAAGATTCTGGCGAGATCACAGCCAAGGACTCGATCCAATCAGGGCATCGCAAGCGCCGCTGCAGAGGGAGGAAGTCAAAACTCCAAGTCCAATGCCGCGCACAGGTAATCGACCAGCGGCGCGAGGCGCCGGAAGTTCTCGACCACGAACGGGAAAAGTTTCGGCGAACAGGCCAGCGCATCGTCGAAGCCCGTGCCGGCGGCCTGGTTCTTGCGTTTCAAATCCTCGATCAGAGGATGATCGGGCGGGAAACCCTGCGGCGCGCGGGTCAGCGACTCGCCCCAGAATTCGTAGCGGTCGCGGAAGGCCTTGCCGTGCACCGCGCGCTTCCAGGCCGCGGGATTGTCGGCGATGAACGCGCGGATCTTTTTCAGCGTGTCCGGTTCCGGATGCCAGATGCCGGCGCCGACGAAGCAGTCGCCCGGCGCGATGTGCAGGTAGAACGAGGGCGCGGGCATTTGCCGCGAGCGTTCGTGGAAGAAGCGCGCCCCGGCCCAAGTCTTGTAGGGCGCCTTGTCGCCGGAAAAACGGGTGTCGCGCTGGATCCGGAACAGCGAGCCGCCGACCTTGCGCGGATCGGCGCGGTAATGCGGGCTGATCTTCGCCAGCGGCGCCTGCAAGTCCGCGATCAGTTGCAGATAGGGCCCGCGCACGTGCGCTTCGTAATCGTCCTGATGCGCCTTGAACCATGGGCGGTTGTTGTGGCGCGCCAGCGCGCGCAGGAAACGGAAAGTGGCGGGGGAGAAGTAGCTGCGAGGCATGGGTGGCTCCGGTCAAAAGCAGACAAGCCGGCATTCCCCGTTCGTGTCCCGACGGGCATGGCACGAACGGAACGAGGTTTCTGTGTCCGCCCCTGGCCGGGCCGGGGATTTGCCCCGTGTCCGATCCGGAGGGCGAACGGTGTCAATGCCATTCAGACTCCGAATTCGCGGACGATCGATTCGCCCCAATCCTGCAATCGGTCCAGCAACGCCTGTTTGGGTCCCGGCGGCAGGCTCGCGCGCAGCGCCGCGATTTCCGCGAAATACCGTTCCAGTGTCAACGTGGTGGTTCCGGTCTCGCGAGTCAACTTGCCGCGCACGAAGGCCTGCCAGCGCTCGCGTTCTCCGGCAGCCAGCGTGTCCGGCCAGTTGCGCGCGCGGTAGCGGAACAGCAGTTCCTCGTAACGTGAATCCCGGAAATCGAAATTCGTCGTCCCCAGTTGCGCGGGCGGCGTGCCGCGCACCCTGTCGAAACGCCGCCGGTCGGCGTCGGAGGGAAAACCCGAATACAGCGCGAGTTCCGGATCGCCGTGTCCGGCCCATGTGCCGGCGCGCAGCGCGAACGCCTGCTGGACGCGTTCACGCAGACCCTCGCGGGCGCGGAGTTCCCCGAGATGGCGCAGGCAGCGGTCGGTGTCCAGTGCGATGCGCGCCGTGTCGACGTTGCGCAGTGTTTCCAGCGGCGCGAGGAAGGGCGAGCGGTTGGCGTGGACTTCCTTGAGCGGTGGCCGTTCGATGTCGTCCGGCAGATCCTCGCGCCGGGTGAACATGCGCTCGGCAAGGTCCTCCGGATCGAGGTCGGCCCAGCGGGCGGGATCGGCATCCAGATCGGCCACGATGAACTTGCCGTCCTTGCCGGGCGATGCCGCGAGCGGCGCGACGATCGCGAGGCATCCGCGCGCGGGGGCGAAGCGGCCGGACACGTGCAGCAGCGGCTTCATTTCCGGCAGGCTTTCGGCGAGCAGGCCGGCGGCGTGCCGCTTGTCACGCAAGGCAAGGCACCACTCGTACAGCCTGGGCTGGCGCCCGCGCAACAGGCGCGCCAGGGCGATGGTGGCCTCGACGTCGGAGAGCGCATCGTGCGCGCTGCGCTGGGCGAGGCGATTGGCGGCAGCGAGGTCTTCCAGCCTGAACGAGGGCGTGCCGTCTTCGCGCCGCGGCCACTCGATGCCGTCCGGCCGCAGGGCGTAGCAGGCGCGCGTCAGGTCGAGAATGTCCCAGCGCGAGTTGCCGTTCTTCCAGGTGTGTTCGTACGGATCGAGAAAATTCCGGTAGAAGAGATACCGGTTGATCTCGTCGTCGAAGCGGATGGTGTTGAAACCCGCCGAACAGGTGCCGGGTTCAGCCAGCAGGTCGTGCACCGCGGCGGCGAATTCGGCTTCGATCAGGCCCGCGCGGGCGGCGTCCTGCGGCGTGATGCCGGTCAGCAGGCAGGCTTGCGGATGCGGCAGCACGTCGGGCGGGGGTGCGCAGTACCACGTCGAAGGATCGCCGGCCGGACGCAGTTCCATGTCGGTGCGGATCGCGGCGAACTGCAGGGGCCGGTCGCGCGCCTTGTCGGTGCCGGTCGTCTCGTAGTCGTACCACAGCAACGTGGGTTCGGGCATCGCGCGAGCGTAAAGCCCGGCGGTTGCTTCGGCAACCGGCGGCGTGTTGCTAGACTGCGTCCGAGGAGCGTCGCATGACCGGCATTTCCGACGACAACCTGATCTGGATCGACCTGGAGATGACCGGGCTGTTTCCCGAGCGCGATTCGATCATCGAGATCGCGACGGTGGTGACGGACCGCGACCTGAACGTGCTGGCGGAAGGCCCGCAATACGCGATCCATCACGACGAGGCACGCCTGCGCGCGATGGACGAGTGGAACCGCACCCAGCACGCCCGCTCGGGCCTGTGGCAGCGCGTGCTGGAATCGGAGATCGATCATGCGCGCGCGGAAGCGGAGACGCTGGCATTCCTGGAACGCTGGGTGCCGGCGGGCAAGTCGCCCATGTGCGGCAATTCGATCTGCCAGGACCGCCGGTTTCTCTACCGGCAGATGCCCGCGCTGGAGCGGTATTTCCATTACCGCAACCTCGACGTGTCCACGCTGAAGGAACTGGCGCGGCGCTGGGCACCCGCGGTCTACAAGGGCTTCGACAAGGACTCCGCGCACACCGCGCTGTCCGACATCCACGACTCGATCGCGGAACTGCGCTATTACCGGGCGCACATGGGCGAGCTGGGCGGCGGATAGGCTGCGGATTGCGGAGCGAGGCACGGTGCCGGAGGCACGCCTCGCTGGCGGTCATCCCCGGCCTGCGACGCGGCATCATCCGGTGCCATGGTTTCCCGCGGCGGCGTCGAGCAGCACGTCGACGCCGGCTTCCGGTGCGATCGAGCGGGCGGGAATCGCCTCGCCGCGTTGCCACGCCGCCACCGCGTCGCGCTTGCCGGCGCCTTCGACCAGAAACAGCACCGCGCGCGCGCGGGAAAGACGGTTGGCGCTGAGCGACACGCGTTCCGGCGGCGGCTTGGGCGCGTCAAACACGGCCAGCGCGTCCGGTGAATCCGGATGCACGCCCCAGTCGCGTCCGGGAAACAGGCTGGCGGTGTGGCCATCCTCGCCCAGTCCCAGCAGCACCATGTCGAAAGCATCGATGCCGCGCAGCTCGCGTGCGTAAATCGCCGCGGCCTCGCGCGCACCGCGTTCGGCGGGAATCGCGTGGAGGTTGGCGGCGGGCAGCTGCACGTGGTCCAGCCACTGCGCGCGCGCCATCCTGCTGTTGCGCCCGGGGTCGTCCGGCGGCAGGCAGCGTTCGTCGCCGAACCAGATCTGCCATGCCTTCCAGTCGGTGGCGGCGTGGCGCAAGGCCCGGTACAGCGCGCGTGGCGTATTGCCACCGGCCAGCACGATCTCGAACGCGCCGCGCTGTTCGATGGCTTCCCGGGCTGCCGCCAGCACCCGCGCCAGCGCGTCGCGCTGCAAGGCCGCGACCCCGGGAAATTCGTGCCAGCGCACCGTCTGCACGCGCGCGGGCGCCGGCATCATGCCTTCTTCATCGCGTGGCCGCCGAACTCGTTGCGCATCGCCGACAGCAGCTTGTCGGAGAACGAATCGCTGTCGCGCGAGCGCAGCCGTTCGATCAGCGAAGCCGTGATGATCGGTGCCGGCACGTCGAGGTCGATCGCCTCGGCGACCGTCCAGCGGCCCTCGCCGGAATCGACCACGTAGGGCGCGATGTCCTTCATCTCGGGATCGCGCTGCAAGGCGTTGGCGATCAGGTCCAGCAGCCACGAGCGCACCACCGAACCGAAGCGCCAGATCTCGGCGACCTGTTCGAGGTCGAGCTTGAATTCCTGCTTGTGCTTCAGCACCGAAAACCCCTCGGCATACGCCTGCATCAGGCCGTACTCGATGCCGTTGTGGACCATCTTGGTGAAGTGTCCCGCGCCGACCGGACCGACCCGGCCCCAGCCCTGGTTCCTGCCCGGCGCCAGCGTCTCGAAGAGCGGGCGCAGCCGCTCGACCACGGCTTCGTCACCGCCCACCATCATGCTGTAGCCTTCCTTGAGCCCCCACACGCCCCCGCTGGTGCCGCAATCGACGAAGGCGATCCCTTTCGCGGCGAGATCCCTGCCGCGGCGCATCGAATCCTTGTAGTTGGAATTGCCGCCGTCGATGAGGGTGTCGCCTCCGGCGAGCTTGGGCAGCAGCGCGGCGATGGTGTCGTCCACGACGTGGCCCGCCGGCACCATCAGCCACACGGCGCGCGGCGTGACGAGCGCACCGATCAACTTGTCCAGCGCATCGACCGCCTTGCCGCCGGCATCGGTCAGCGCCTGGCGTGCCTTGGCGTCGGGGTCGTAGCCGATCACTTCGTGGCCGCCCTTCATCAGCCGCTGGGCCATGAAGTTGCCCATCTTGCCCAGTCCGATCATTCCGAGTTGCATGGTGTTCTCCTTGTGTGCCTGATGACGGTGCCGCGCATGCGACCAAACCGCGATGGTACGCCGGACGCCTGAATGTTTCAGGTGCGACGTCGCATTGACCGCACGTGCGGCTCTGCGATACTCACGGCCGGCGCTCGGGGAGGACCGCGCATGGCCGAAGCCGAATCGCAGTCGCCGATGCAGCAGTCGCTGACTCGCCAGACCCGCGCCTTCATCGTGCTGGTGGCGTTGTGTCAGGGATTGCTGCTGTATCTCGCCGACGCCGGACAGGAACACGGCTGGTGGCCGTTCGTGCTGCTCGGCGGCCGGGTGTGCTGGTACACCCTGGTGCTGGCGGTGCCGGGGATGATGACCTTGTCGGTGCGGAGCCTGTCCGACCGGCGGTTCTGGCAGCATGCGATCGGCATATTGATCCTGTACGCGCTGCTGGCGGCCTGGGCCGCATGGAGCGTGACCGGCGCGCCGGGCCTGGACGCCGCGGCGGTGCTGGCGCCGTTCGGCGTCACGGTCGGCGGCGCGCTGTTCGTGTTGCTGCCGTTCCTGCAATGCCGCCTCGACCACGGCACGTGGCGCGCGCCGTATCCGGAATTGTTCGATCACGCCTGGCAGAACGGCCTCACGCTGGTGCTGGCTTCGCTGTTCACCGGGATCTGCTGGCTGGTGCTGTGGTTGTGGTCCGGCCTGTTCTCGCTGGTGCACGTGGACTTTTTCCACGACCTGTTCTTCGAGCAGAAACCGTTCGCGTACCTCGCCAGCGGCCTGTTCGGCGGTCTCGGCATCCTGATCGGACGCACCCAGCAGCATCCCCTGCGCGTGGCGCGGCAGATCCTGTTCGCGGTGTGCAGGGGGCTGCTGCCGTTGCTCGCCTTCATCGCGATCCTGTTCCTGATCAGCCTGCCGTTCACCGGCCTCGCGCCGCTGTGGGCCACGCGTTCGGCAGCACGCTTGCTGCTGGGCCTGCTGCTCCTGCTGGTGACCTTCGTCAATGCCGTGCGGCAGGACGGCACGCAGGGCGAGCCGTATCCACGCGCGCTGCGCTGGTTGATCGACATCGCGCTGCTGGTTTCGCCCGTTTATGCCGCGCTGGCGCTGTACGCACTGGCCTTGCGCATCCACCAGTACGGCTGGACCGACCAGCGCTTCTGGGCCGTGCTGGCCGGCGTGGTGCTGGCGTGCCACGCCTGCGGCTACGCCGTCACGGTCGCGCGTCGCCGCGGCGAATGGCTGGCGTGGCTGCCGCGCGTCAACGTGGCGGTGGCGCTCATCGTGGTGGTGCTGGCGGTGCTGGCCAATTCACCGCTGCTCGATCCGCACCGGATCACGGTGGACAGCCAGATCGCACGCTTGCATGCCGGCCGCGTCGCGCCCGGCAAGCTGGATCTCGTTTATTTGCGCTTCGAAAGCGGCAGGCGCGGGTACGAGGCCGTGGCCGCGCTGGGCTCCGATCCGGCGATGCGCGCCGACCCCGTCGCGCTTGCGCAAGCCCGGCGGATCCTGGCCCGCCGCAGCCGCTGGATGTGGATGAGCGAGGCGCAGAAGAAACAGGTCACGGTGACCACCGTCGCGGAAGCTCGCGGGCTGATCCAGCCCGCGCCCGGCGCGGATGCACCCGACGACGCGTGGCTTCAGGCTCTGCTTGCAAAACGCCTGCAATCCAGCGGCTGTCTCGAGCGCGGCAGCGATTGCGTGCTGCTGACGCCGGATCTGCGCGGCGACGGACAGCACGAGAATCTGCTGTGCAATCTCGGTGGGGAAGGTTTCGTGACCTGCCAGCTTTCGGTCATCGATGCCGACGGCAAATGGAGGCAGGCGGGCTTTGTCACGCTGGCCGGCGTGAACAACAACTCGCAAACCATGCAGGAAGCGCTGCGTGCCGGCAAATTGCAGATCAAATGGCCGCGCTGGCCGGACATCCAAGCCGGTGGCGCCTCCGGAAGCATCGAAACCATATGCGATTGCGATTCCAGGCCGGGAACGCCCCCGCCTGCCGCAACCTCTTCGAGGCATTGATCACGGCACTTCAGGCGCGATTGGGCTGGATGCGCGCATAATGCGCGGTGTTGTGCGTTTCGCACAGGGACGAAGGACTGTCACCGACCGATGCCCGTCACGTCGCCCGCCGCAACGGCCCACGTCCTCGCCAACGGCGAGTACGCGGTGATGCTGACGGCTTCCGGCGCCGGTTGCAGCCGCTGGAAGGATCTCGCGGTCACCCGCTGGCGCGCGGACCCGACCTGCGACGATCGGGGCAGCTGGATTTACCTGCGCGACCGGCGCAGCGGCGCCGTGTGGTCGCCCACGCTGCAGCCGTGCGGCCACGGAAACGCGGTGCACGAGTTCGACGAGGTGATGGCGCGTTTCGCGCGTCGGGACGGCGATCTCGTCACCACGCTGGAAGTCGCGGTCGATCCGGAGCATCCGGTCGAGGTGCGCGGCGTGGGCCTGCGCAACGAAGGCCTTGCCGCGCGCGAGATCGAACTGACGTCGTACCTCGAACTGGTGCTGGGTTCTGCGCAGGCCGACGCTTCGCACCCCGCGTTTTCCAGGATGTTCGTGCAGACTGCCTGCGAGGACGGCGCGTTGCTGGCGTGGCGGCGCAGGCGCGGTCCGGACGAGCCCGAGGTGTGGGCCGCGCACGCGCTGATCGTCGACGGCGCGGAGCGGGGCAGGCGCCAGCACGAGACCGATCGCGCGCGCTTCCTCGGCCGCGACCGGACCCCGCGTTCGCCCCGCGTGCTCGCTCCCGGTGCGCGGCTGTCCGGCACCACCGGCACCGTGCTGGATCCGGTTTTCAGCCTGCGTACACGCGTGCGCGTGCGCCGCGGCGAAACCCGGCGTGCGGCGTTCGTCACCGCGGTGGCCGCTTCGCGCGACGAAGTGATTGCGCTGATCCGGCATTACCGCGATGCCGATGCCTGTGCCGCGGTGTTCGCGCGCGCATCGGAACGGGCGCCGCAGGCACTGCGCGCGCAGGGCATCGATGGGCAAAGGGCGCGCCGGTATCAGCGCCTCGCGGGCGCCTTGCTGTACCCCGATCCGGTGTTGCGCGCGGCCCCGGAAGCGATCGCGGCAGGCGAGGGCGGCGCCCCGGTGCTGTGGGCCAAAGGCATTTCCGGCGACCTGCCGATCGTGCTGCTCAGGATCGATGCTGCTGCGCAGACCGGTCTGGTCGAGGACATGCTGTGCGCGCAGCGCTTCTGGCGCGGCAAGCTGCTGCCGGCCGATCTGGTGATCGTCAACCAAGCCGAGCCGCCGCAGGCCGACGCGCTGGATGTCGCGCTGAAAAGTCTCGTCGAAAGGGAAGGCGGACAGCACGACAAGGCGCGGGGTTCGGTGTTCCTGCTGCGCGCCGATCAGCTCGACGAGCGTCTGGACAGGGGCATCACGGCTGCGGCGCGGATCGTCCTGCATGGCCGCGACGGGGATCCGCTCGCGCGGACGCTCGCTGCATCGGAGCCGGATGGCGCGGGTGCCGGCACCTGCAGGCTTCCGGACCGCACCCGCAACGACCGGAATTTCCGCCCGGACGGCTTGCCGAAACTGGCGTTTTTCAATGGATTGGGTGGCTTTTCCCGAGACGGTCGCGAATACGTGACGGTGCTTCGCGACGGCGCCAGCACACCGGCGCCGTGGTCGCATCCGGTGGCCAATCCCGATTTCGGATTTCTCGTCACCGCCACGGGCGGCGGTTATTGCTGGGCGGTGAACAGCCAGCAGAACGCGATCACGCCCTGGTCCAACGATGCGGTGAGCGATCCGCCGGGCGAGGTGTTCTATCTCCGCGACGAGGACGACGGTGCATGGTGGAGCGCGACCGCTTCGCCGATCCGCGTTCCGGGTGTCACCTACGTGTCGCGCTTCGGACCGGGTTACGCACGCTTCGAAACCTGCATCGGCGACATCGAATCGGAACTCTTGCAGTGCGTGGCGCCGCACGACCCCGTGAAGCTGTCGCGGCTGCGCCTGACCAACCGCAGCCGCCGGATCCGGCGGATCGCGGTCAGCCACTACGTGCAATGGTCGCTGGGCGCGATCGGCAGCGATCCGGCACCCGTCATCGTCACGGCGATCGACCGGCGGCGCGGCGCACTGTTCGCCCGCAATGCCTGGCGCGAGGAATTCACGTACGCGACCGCATTCGCGGCCTGCCCGGCGGTCGGCGTTTCGCTGACCGGCGACCGCACGGCATTCCTGGGCCGCCACGGCAGCCTCGAGGCGCCGGCCGTGCTGGCGAGCGGCGAAGCCTTGAACGGCGCGGCGGGCGCGGGACTCGATCCCTGCGCCGCGATCCGTTGCGTGGCGGAGCTCGCGCCGGGCGCCAGCATCGACATGACGTTTCTGCTCGGCGAAGCTGAGGACGAAGCCCGGGCCAAGGCGCTGGTCGATCGGTACCGCGGCGCCGATTTCGACGACATCCTGGCGAAATCGGCATCGCTGTGGGACGGGGTGCTGGGTGCGTTGCAGGTGAAGACGCCCGAACCGTCCGTCGATCTGCTGGTCAACCGCTGCCTGCCGTATCAGGTGCTGGCCTGCCGGCTGTGGGCACGCACCGCGTTCTATCAGGCCAGCGGAGCCTTCGGTTTCCGCGACCAGTTGCAGGATGTCATGGCGCTGTGCGCCACGCGCCCCGATCTTGCCCGCCAGCACATCCTGCTGGCGGCGTCGCGGCAGTTCGAGGAAGGCGACGTGCAGCACTGGTGGCTGCCGCCGTCCGGCAAGGGCGTGCGCACGCGCATCGTCGATGACCGCCTGTGGCTGCCGTTCGTGGCCGCCCATTACGCCGAGACCACGGGCGATGCGGCGATCCTGGAAACGCAGGTGCCGTTCCTGCACGGCGATGCGCTGCAGCCGGGCCAGACCGACGCGTTCTTCGCGCCGGCGAAAGCCGCGGCGCCGGCGACCCTGTACGAGCATTGCGCGCGCGCGATCGACGCCAGCCTCGTCACCGGCGCGCACGGCCTGCCGCTGATGGGAACCGGCGACTGGAACGACGGCATGAACCGGGTCGGCGCGGGCGGCAAGGGCGAAAGCGTGTGGATGGGCTGGTTCCTGATCAGGGTGATCGCGGATTTCGCGCCGCATGCGGAAGCGCGCCGCGATCCGCGCGCCGCGCGCTGGCGCGACCACGCCCGCGCGCTGCAGCTCGCGCTGGAAACCAAGGCCTGGGACGGCGCCTGGTACCGGCGCGCGTTCTACGACGACGGCACGCCGCTGGGTTCCTCGGCCGCTCCGGAATGCCGGATCGATTCGATCGCGCAATCCTGGAGCGTGATCAGCGGCGCGGGCGATCCCGGGCGCGCCGCCCAGGCGATGCGCGCGATCGATGAGCTGCTGGTGCGCGCGGAGGACGGCGTGGTCGCGCTGCTGACGCCGCCGTTCGACAAGGCGCCGCGCGACCCCGGCTACATCAAGGGCTATCCGCCGGGCCTGCGCGAGAACGGCGGTCAGTACACCCACGGCTCGATCTGGGCGCTGATCGCCTTCGCGCTGCTGGGCGACGGCGACAAGGCCGGCCAACTGCTGGCGATCTTCGATCCGGTCAGGAAGTCCGCGACGCCGGAACGCGCGGCGCGCTACAAGGTCGAACCCTACGCGGCGTGCGCCGACGTGTATTCGGTCGCGCCGCACGCCGGGCGCGGCGGCTGGACCTGGTACACGGGCTCGGCCGGATGGCTGTACCGTGCGATCGTGGAGTACATGCTCGGTTTCCGGTTGCACGGCGACCGGCTGCGGATCGAACCGTGCATCCCGCGCGGGTGGCGGCATTACTCGCTCGAGTACCGCTTCCGTGACGCCGTCTACACGATCGAGGTGGACAATCCGCGGGGTGTCTGCCGCGGCGTCGCCTCGTTCGAGGTCGATGGTGCGACGTTGCCGGACGCGCGCGCCGGCATCGCGCTGTCCGGCGATGGTGCCCGACATCGAATACGAGTGGTCTTGCGAAAAGGAAGCGGGTGATGGCCTCCGTGAAATCCGATGCATTCGTGTTCTTCGGCGCCACCGGCGATCTGGCCTACAAGCAGATCTTTCCCGCGTTGCAGGCGCTGATCAGGGACGGCCGGCTGGACATGCCAGTGATCGGCATCGCGCGCTCGGGCTGGTCGGTCGAGCAGTTGCGCCAGCGCGCGCACGACAGCCTTGCCGAGCATGGCGTGGTCGATCAGGGCGCCTTCGCCAAATTGTCGAAGCTGATGCAGTACATCGACGGCGACTACAACGACGGCCAGACATTCGCGCGGCTGCGTGCGGCGCTGGGCGGCGCACAGCATCCCCTGCATTACCTGGCCATTCCGCCCAGCATGTTCGTGCCGGTAGTGAAGGGCCTTGCCGCGTCGGGCTGCGCGCAGGGTGCCCGGGTGATCGTGGAAAAACCGTTCGGGCGCGATTTGAAATCCGCGCGTGCGCTGAACCGCACACTGCACCGCTGGTTCCGCGAGCAGGACATCTTCCGGATCGATCATTACCTCGGCAAGGAGCCGGTGCAGAACCTGCTGTATTTCCGCTTCGCCAATGCACTGCTGGAACCGATCTGGAACCGCCAGCACGTCGCCAGCATGCAGATCACCATGGCCGAGAATTTCGGCGTGCAGGGCCGCGGCAGGTTCTACGACGAGGTGGGCGCGATCCGCGACGTGGTGCAGAACCACATGTTCCAGGTGCTGGCGCTGCTGGCGATGGACCCGCCGGTGAACCGCACGGCCGACGCGATGCGCGACGAGAAGCTGCGGCTGTTCCGCTCGATCCGGCCGCTGAGGCCGGAAGACGTGGTGCGCGGCCAGTTCGACGGATACCGCAAGGAACCGGGCGTCGCGAAGGATTCGACGGTCGAAACCTTCGCCGCGCTGCGCCTGCACATGGACACCTGGCGCTGGGCCGGCGTGCCGTTCTTCATCCGCGCCGGCAAGCAGTTGCCGGTCAAGTGCACCGAGGTGATGGTGCGGCTGAAGAATCCGCCGCAGCGCGTGTTCGACGACGTGGACGGCGAGGCGGTGAACTACTTCCGTTTCCGGCTCAGCCCCGACGTGATCATTTCGCTGGGCGCGCGGGTCAAGCAGCCGGGCGAGGCGATGAAGGGCAGGCCGGTGGAATTGCTCGCCCATCGCCACATCCGCAAGGCGATGGAACCGTACCAGCGCCTGCTGGGTGACGCGATCGACGGCGACGGCGCGCTGTTCACCCGCGACGATTGCGTCGAGGAAGCGTGGCGGGTGCTCGATCCCATCCTCGACGATGCCGTACCGGTGCACCGCTACAAACCCGGCACGTGGGGTCCGCCCGAGGCGAACGCGCTGATCGCCGGCGCGGGCGGCTGGAACGATCCCAGGGTCGAGGCGCCGGAGGGTTGATGAGCGGCGCATCGCCCCTGGTGTTCCTGTTCGACGTCGACAACACCCTGCTCGACAACGACCGGGTGCACGACGACCTGGACCGGCACATCGCGCAGGTGTTCGGCCCGGAAGCCGCGAAACGCTACTGGGAAATCTACCAAGACCTGCGCGACAAGCTGGGCTACGCCGATTACCTGGGCGCGATCCAGCAGTTCCGGCTGGAATGCGGCGACGAGCCGCGCGCGCAGGACCTGGCCGCGTTCCTGCTGGATTATCCCTTCGCCGAACGCCTGTATCCCGGCGCGCTGGAAGCGATCCGGCACCTTTCGCAATTCGGTCCGTGCGTGGTCCTGTCCGACGGCGACGTGGTGCTGCAGCCGCGCAAGATCGACGTTTCCGGCATCGCCGATGCGGTGGAGGGCAGGGTGCTGATCTACGTGCACAAGGAACGCATGCTGGACGACGTGACGCGCCGTTGCCCCGCGGACCATTACGTGATGGTCGAGGACAAGCTGCGCGTGCTCGACGGCATGAAGCGCCAATGGCGCGAGGCGCTGACCACCGTGTTCGTGCGCCAGGGCCACTACGCCGACGATCCGGTCGCGCTCGCGGAATATCCGCCGGCGCAGATCGCGTTGAACGGCGTGGGCGAGCTGTGCACCCTGTCACGCGACGATTTTCTTCCCGAATCCCGCAAACCAACGGCCGCCACGGCCACGGAGTGAACCGATGAATCCGACCAGGCAATTGCACGACATGGGCCAGAGTCTCTGGCTCGACAACATTACCCGCGGCATCCTCGACGACGGCACGCTGGCGCGTCACATCGCCGACGACAACGTCACCGGGCTCACGTCCAACCCCACCATCTTCGACAACGCGATAGCCGGCGGCAGCGATTACGACCCGGCGATCGCCGATCTGCTGGCGCAGGGCCGATCGGGCGAACAGCTGTTCTTCGCGCTGGCGCTGCAGGACCTCACCCGCGCAGCCGATCTGTTCAAGCCGGTGTATCACGCGACCGACGGGGTGGACGGCTGGGTGTCACTGGAGGTCTCACCGCTGCTGGCCGACGAGACCGCGGCCACGGTTGGGGCGGCGGTCGCGCTGCACGCGCAGGCGCGGCGCGACAACCTGTTCATCAAGATCCCGGGCACACCCGCAGGCATTCCGGCAATCGAGGAATCCGTTTATCGCGGCGTGCCCATCAACGTGACCCTGCTGTTCTCGCGCGAGCAGTATCTCGCCGCCGCCGACGCGTGGATGCGCGGCATCGAGCGGCGGATCGCGGAGGGGCTGGAGCCGAACGTCGATTCGGTGGCGTCGCTGTTCATCAGCCGCTGGGACGTGGCGGTGCAGGACCGGGTGCCGGCGGAACTGAAAAACCGTCTGGGCATCGCGATCGGCCAGCGGACGTACAAGGCCTATTGTGAACTGCGCGACACGTCGCGCTGGAAGAAACTGGTCGCCGCGGGCGTGCATCCGCAGCGGCTGCTGTGGGCCAGCACCGGCACCAAGGATCCGAAGGCGTCGGACACGCTGTACGTCGAGGCGCTGGCGGCGCCCGACACCATCAACACCATGCCCGACAAGACGCTCAAGGCGTTTGCCGATCACGGCAAGTTGCGCGGGCCCTTGCCGAAGGACGGCGGTGAATGCGAAAAGGTGATCGCCGGATTCAGGGCAGCCGGCATCGACGACGCGCAGCTTGCGGGGCAGTTGCAGCGCGAGGGCGCGGCGGCCTTCGTGAAATCCTGGAACGACCTGCTGGGCCGGATCGCGCAGAAAAGCGCCGCGCTGGCACCCAGGGCGGCCGGAAGGGGAGCGCGCGCATGAAAGCCGCCGCTTCGCGACAACCGGATCTGCGCGAGTCGCCGGAGTGGCGGGCGCTGGAGAAACACTGGCAGACATTGCGCGGCACCACGCTGCGGCAATTGTTCGACGCCGATCCGAAGCGCGGCGAACGTCTTGCTGCCGAAGGCGCGGGCTTGTACCTCGACTACTCCAAGAACCTCGTCACCCGCGAAACCCTGCGCCTGCTGCAACGGCTGGCAAAGGCGCGTGGTGTATTCGCGCGCCGCGACGCGATGTTCCGCGGCGACAGGATCAACGAGACCGAGAAGCGCGCGGTGCTGCACGTCGCCCTGCGTGCGCCGCGCGGCGAAGTGATCCGGGTGGATGGCAAGGACGTGGTGCCGGAAGTGCACGCAGTGCTGGGCCGGATGGCCGCGTTCTGCGACAAGGTGCGTTCCGGCGAATGGCGCGGACACTCCGGCAAACCGATCCGCAACGTCATTTCCATCGGCATCGGCGGGTCCGACCTCGGGCCGGTGATGGCCTACGAGGCGCTGAAGCATTACAGCCGCCGCGACATGACCTTCCGCTTCGTGTCCAACGTCGATCCCACCGACTTCGTGGAGGCGACGCGCGACCTGGACGCGCAGGAAACGCTGTTCATCATCTGCTCCAAGACCTTCACCACGCTGGAGACGCTGACCAATGCCCGGGCCGCGCGTGACTGGTGCCTGCAGCAACTGGGCGGCAATGAGGCGGCGGTGGCGCAACACTTCGTCGCGGTTTCCACCAACGACGCGGAAGTGCGCAAGTTCGGCATCGACACCGCCAACATGTTCGGTTTCTGGGACTGGGTCGGCGGCCGTTACTCGATGGATTCGGCGATCGGCCTTTCGACCATGCTGGCGGTCGGGCCCGAAGCCTTCCGCGAAATGCTGGCCGGCTTCCATGCGATGGACACGCATTTCAGGAACTCGCCGGCCGAAAGGAACCTGCCTTTGTTGTCGGGCCTGATTTCGACTTGGTACAACGACTTTTTTGGCGCGCAGACCGTGGCGGTGCTGCCGTATGCGCAATACCTGAAACGTTTCCCGGCGTACCTCCAGCAGTTGACGATGGAGTCGAACGGCAAGCACGTCACGCTGGAAGGCGTGCACGTGGACTACCCGACCGGCCCGATCTACTGGGGCGAACCCGGCACCAACGGCCAGCACTCGTTCTACCAGTTGATCCATCAGGGCACCCGGCTGATCCCCTGCGACTTCATCGGTTTCTCGCAGGCGCTGAATCCGCTGCACGGCCAGCACGACCTCCTGATGGCCAACCTGTTCGCGCAGACCGAGGCGCTGGCGTTCGGCAAGACCCTGCAACAGGTGCGCGCCGAGGGAACGCCGGCGTGGCTGGCGCCGCACCGGGTGTGCGAAGGCAACCGGCCCACCAACACCATCCTCGCCGAACGGCTGACACCGCATTCGCTGGGCGCGCTGGTCGCGTTGTACGAGCACAGCGTGTTCGTGCAGGGCGCGATCTGGCATATCGATTCGTTCGACCAGTGGGGCGTGGAGCTCGGCAAGCAGCTCGCCAACAAGGTGATCCCGCAATTGCAGAGTCGCGAGGAACCGGAGCTCGACCACGACAGCTCCACCAATGCGCTGATCCGCCGTTACCGCCGGCAGCGCGAGGCGGGCAGCAAGGACGCGGCATGAGCGGCGAGAGGATCAGCCCGCTGGCGGGCGAACCCGCGCCTGCATCGCTGCTGGTCGATGTCGGCAAGCTGCTGGACGCCTATACGTCCATCCGTCCGGACCCGGCGAATCCGGCGCAGCGCGTGGCGTTCGGCACCTCGGGCCACCGCGGTTCCTCGCTGGACGGCAGCTTCAACGAGTGGCACATCCTCGCGATCACGCAGGCGATTTGCGATTTCCGCGCGAAGGAATCCGTCACCGGTCCGCTGTTTCTCGGCATCGACACCCACGCCCTGTCGCAGCCCGCGATGCGCAGCGCACTGGAAGTGCTGGCGGCCAATGGTGTCGAGACCAGGATCGCGAAGGACGGCGAGTTCACGCCGACACCGGCGGTGTCGCACGCGATCCTCTGCTACAACCACGGCCGCGAGCAAGGACTCGCCGACGGCATCGTGGTGACGCCTTCGCACAATCCGCCAGACAACGGCGGGTTCAAGTACAACCCGGTCAACGGCGGACCGGCCGACACGCGAATCACGGGCTGGGTGCAGAAGCAGGCCAACGGCTACCTCGCGGACAAGCTGGCGGGTGTCAAGCGGGTTCCCTACGAACGGGCGCGCGGTGCGGACACCACGCGGGAGCACGATTTTCTCGATGCCTACGTGGCCGACCTGTCCAACGTGATCGATTTCGACGCGATCCGCGGTTCGGGTTTGAAACTGGGCGTCGATCCGCTGGGCGGGGCAGGGGTGCACTACTGGGCACCGATCGCCGAACGTTACAGGATCGACCTGAGCGTGGTGAGCGAAGAAGTCGATCCGCGCTTCGCGTTCATGACCGTGGATTGGGACGGCAAGATCAGGATGGACCCGTCATCGAAGTACGCGATGCGGCGCCTGATCGGCTTGAAGAACCGCTTCGACGTGGCGTTTGCCTGCGACACCGACCACGACCGACACGGCGTGGTGACGCGCAGCGCGGGGCTGATGCCGGCCAATCACTATTTGAGCGTTCTCGCCGCCTGGCTCTTCAGCCACCGGGCGCGATGGCCCAAACGTTTGAAAATCGGCAAGACGGTGGTCAGCACCTCGCTGCTGGACCGGGTCGCGCAACGCGTGGGGCGGCAACTGTACGAAGTGCCGGTCGGATTCAAATGGTTCGTCGGCGGGTTGCTCGACGGTTCGCTGGGATTCGGCTGCGAGGAAAGCGCCGGCGCCTCGTTCCTGCGTCGCGACGGTTCGGTTTGGACCACCGACAAGGACGGCATCGTGCCTTCGCTGCTGTCGGCCGAGATCACCGCGCTGGCAGGTCGCGACCCCGGCGAGCTGTACCGGGCGCTGACGAACGAACTGGGAGAGCCATTCGGTGATCGGGTCGATGCCAAGGCGACACCCGTGCAGAAACAGAAGCTTGCCGGACTGTCTTCGGGTGACGTCAAGCTCGCCATGCTGGCGGGCGAGAAAGTCGAGCGGGTGCTGGACAAGGCGCCCGGCAATCACGCACCGATCGGCGGGATCAAGGTGATCGCGAAAAGCGGCTGGTTCGCCGCGCGCCCGTCCGGCACCGAGGACATTTACAAGATCTACGGCGAGAGCTTCCGCGATCAGGCGCACCTCGAGGCCATCCTGGCCGAGGCGCAGCAGATCGTCGATCGCGCGATCGCCTGAGCTGAGGGCTTTGCCGCCCCGGTCAAGGCGCAGCGTCATCCCGCGTCGGCAACCCGGATGCCCGGGGCGTCGTCGCCATCGAGCCTGTCGCCGTGCAGGCGCCGCACGATCACGTAGAACACCGGTATCAGCAGCAGGCCGAAGAAGGTCGCGAACAGCATGCCGCCGATCACGCCGGTGCCGATCGCGTGACGCGCGTTGGCGCCGGCGCCGGAGGACACGAACAGCGGGAACACGCCCAGCATGAAGGCCAGCGAGGTCATCAGGATCGGCCGGAAACGCAGCCGGGACGCCTCGATCACGCCGGCACGCAGGGTCTTGCCCGCCGCCTGCGCGGTCACCGCGTATTCGACGATCAGGATCGCGTTCTTCGCGGCGAGACCGATCACCGTGATCAGGCCGATCTTGAAATAGATGTCGTTGGCGAGCCCGCGCCCCAGCGTGAAGATCACCGTGCCCAGCAGGGTCAGCGGCACGATCAGCAGCACCGACACCGGGATCGACCAGCTTTCGTACAGCGCGGCCAGTGCCAGGAACACCACCAGGATCGACAGGATCATCAGCATCGTCGCGGCATTGCCGGACAGGACTTCCTGATAGGACTGGCCGGTCCAGTCGTAGCCGAAGCCGTGCGGCAGTTCCTGCGTGACGATTTGCTCCATCGCCTTCATCGCGTCGCCCGACGCGTGGCCCGGCGCGGGCTGGCCCACGATCTCGGTGGCGGAATAGCCGTTGAAGCGCGTCAGCGAGGGCGACACCATTTCCCAGGACCCGTGCACCACGTTGGAGATCGGGATCATCGCGGGCGTGCCGTCGGGATTGGTCCCGATGCTGCTGGGCGTGAAGAAGTGCCGCAAGGCGGCCTCGCTCATCCGGTAGGGCGCGGCGGCCTGCATCATCACGCGCTTGACGCGGCCGCCGTAGGTGAAGTCGTCCACGTACACCGGCGCCAGCATCAGGCCGATCGCGTTGTAGATGTCGCCGACCGACAACCCCATCGACGCGGCCTGCCGGCGGTCCACGGTCAGGTCGAGCTGCGGCGCGGGAGCCAGCGCGTTGGGATGCACGCCCGTCAGGACCGCGTCCCGGGCAGCCCTGGCCAGCAGCGTGCCGGCGGCCTGATCCAGTGCCGGCCGGCCCGAGCCGCTGCGGTTCTCGAGAAACATGTCGAAGCCGCCGAACTGGCCCAGGCCCTGCACCGTGGGCACGTTCACCACGAAAATCTGCGCGTCGCGGATCCGCTGGTGCATCTGCACGTTGGCGCGCTGGATGAACTGCATCGCGGTCTCGTCGCGCCTGCTCCAGTCCTTGAGCTTGATGAAGGCCATGCCGGCGTTTTCGCCGCTGCCCATGAAGCTGAAGCCGGTGACCTGCAGGATGCCGTCCACCGCCTCGTCCTTCCGCAGCACCTCGCGCATCTGCTTCATCACGGCCTCGGTGCGCTGCTTGGTCGCGCCGGGCGGCAACTGCACCACCGCCATCGCGTAGCCCTGGTCCTCGTCGGGCAGGAAACTGCCGGGCAGGCGGGTGTACAGGAATCCGGCCAGCACGGCCACCACCACGTAAACCGCCATCCAGCGCGGCGCGTGGCGCACGGCGCTGCCGATGTGGCCGGCATAGGTATGCCTGGTCCAGTCGAACAGCTCGTTGAACTTGCGGAACAGGACGTTCTTCCCTCTTGCGTGTTCCGGCTTCAGCATGTTCGCGCACAGCGCCGGCGTGAACGACAGCGCCAGGAACGCGGAAAACAGCATCGACAGCGCGATGGTCAGCGCGAACTGCCGGTAGATGATCCCCGACGCGCCCGGCTGCATCGCCGAGGGGATGAACACCGCGGCCAGCACCACCGCGATCGCGACGATCGCGCCGGTGATCTGGCCCATCGCCTTGCGGGTGGCCTCGCGGGGCGGCAGGCCCTCCTCGCTCATGATGCGCTCGACGTTCTCGATCACCACGATCGCGTCATCGACCACGATGCCGATCGCCAGCACCATGCCGAACATCGTGAGCTGGTTGATGGTGAAACCGATCAGTTTCATGCCCAGGAACGCGCCCAGCAGCGCCACCGGGATCACCAGCGTCGGGATGACCGTGGCGCGGATGTTCTGCAGGAAGACCAGCATCACCAGCACCACCAGCGCGATCGCCTCGAACAGCGTCTTCATCACCTCGTCGATCGAGATCGTGACGAAGGTGGTGCTGTCGTAGGGCACGAACCAGCTCACGCCCTGCGGAAAACTCGAAGCCAGCCGGTCCATCTCGGCGCGCACCGCGGTGGCCACCCTCAGCGCGTTGGCGCCCGGCAGCAGTTGCACCGCGAAGGCGGCGACCGGCTTGCCGTTGTATTCGGTGTCGAAGCCGTACACCTGCGGACCGAAGCCGACCTGCGCCACGTCGCCCAGCGTGACCACGGTGCCGTCGGGATCGGCGCGCAGGATGATGTCGCGGAACTGTCCGGGCGAGGAGAAGCGTCCCTCGGCGGCCACGGTGGCGGTGAAGCCCCAGCCGTTCCGGGCCGGATCGGCGCCCAGCGCACCGGCGGCGAACTGCACGTTCTGCGCCTGCACCGCGGCCAGCACCTGGGTCGCGGACAGGCCGTAACCGTGCAGCTTGTCGGGATCGAGCCAGATCCGCATCGCGTACTCGGCGCCGAACTGCTGGGTGCTGCCGACGCCCGGCACGCGCGAAACCTGGTCCAGCACCTGCGAGGCCACGATGTCGTTGAGGCGCGGCTGGTCGATGTCCGGGTTGTCCGACTGCAGGCCGATCGCCATCAGGAATCCGGGATTGGCCTTGGCCACCACCACACCCTGCTGGGTCACCTCGACGGGCAGCCGCGGCGTGGCCAGCGTCACCTTGTTCTGTACCTGCACCTGCGCGATGTCGGGATCGGTGCCGGTGTCGAAGGTCAGCACGATCTGGGAATGACCGTTGGACGTGGTCGTGGAACTGAAATACAGCAGGTTGTCGAGGCCCGTGAGCTGCTGCTCGATCACCTGCGTCACGCTGCTCTCCGCGGTGCTGGCGCTGGCGCCGGGATAGCTCGCGTTGACGATGATCTGCGGCGGCGCGATGTTGGGATACGACTCCACGCCGAGGCTGAAGATCGACAGCACGCCGCCCAGCGTGATCAGGATCGCCACCACCCAGGCGAAGACGGGATGGTCGATGAAGAATCGGGGCATCGGCCTGGTCCCGTCAGTCGCCGTCCGCAGCGGCGGCGGAAGCAGTCGGCGCCGGCGGCTGCCACGGCACGGCCCTGGCCGGCGCACCGGCACGCACCGCCTGCACGCCCGAGACGATCACCCGATCGCCGGCGGCGAGCCCCGAGCTGACGATCCAGTCGTTGCCGTGCATGCCGACGGTGCTGACGTCGCGGCGCGCCACCTTGCCATCACTGCCCACGATCAGCACGTAATTGCCGGCGACGTCGCGTTGCACCGCCGGCTGCGGAATCAGAAAGGCGTTGCGGCGCTCACCCAGCGTGACCTCGAGCGTGACATAGCTGCCCGGCAGCAGCGTGTAGCGGGGATTGGGCAGCAGCGCGCGCATGCTCACCGCACCGGTGGAAGGATCGACGTTGACGGAGGAAAAGTCCACCGTACCGGGCAGGGGATAGCGCGTGCCGTCCGGCAGCGTGACCTGCACCGTGGCTTGGTCGGGCTGCTTCAGGGCCACGTCGCCGCCGTGCTGCGAGCGGCGCAATTGGTCGAGTTCGCCCACGCCGATCGTGAAGTTGACGTACAGCGGATCGATCTGGTCCACCGTGGTCAGCAGCGTGGCAGTGCCGTTGCCCACCAGCGCGCCTTCGGTCACCTGCTGCTCGCCGGCGCGCCCGGCTATGGGCGAGATGACGCTGGCATAGCCAAGGTTGATCCGCGCGCTTTCCACGTTGGCCTGCGCGGCCTGCACCGCCGCCTTGGCGGTGCGCTCGCTGGCCAGCGCCGCGTCGAGATCAGACCTCGAAATGTAGCCCTTGGGCGCCAGCGCGCGCGAACGTTCGGCGTTGACGTGCGCGTTGACATACGTCGCCTGGGCCTGCGCCAGTTGCGCCAGCGCGTTGTCCAGCGCGGCCTTGAGCGGCGCGGGATCGATCTGGAACAGCACTTGCCCCTGCCTGACCTCGCTGCCCTCCTTGTAAACGCGCTTCAGCAGCACACCTGCGACGCGGGCGCGTACGTCGGCGCTGCGGTACGCGGAGAGCCGTCCCACCAGATCCCTGGTCAGCGGCACGTCTCGCTGCTCGGCCGTGATCACGCCGACCTCGGGCGGCGGCATCTGCGCGCGACCCTGGTTTCGTCCCCCGCCGCATCCGGTCAGCGCCAGCAAGGCGAGGCACAGCAGGGAGATGCGCAATGCCGGCGGTTTCATGGCGGCGTGATTCTCCGCGAACGCTGCAACGGGAGAAGCGATGATCCTGCAACGACCGTCACCGGCAGCGCAACCCCGGTATCCGGCCGTGCGGCGTCGCCCGGCAGGATATCGGGAAACACCCTGCCGGGGCGTGTCGTCGCTGGCCTGCCCCGAACCAGACAGCGTGCACCTGCGCCCATCCGTCCGGCAGGAGTAGAGTGGTGCTCGCCACTCGCACGGAAGAGGATCTTCATCCGGTGCATCGGCCGGGGTTGCCTCGCGGGACATCGCCGGCCGCAAGTTGCCGTGCGAGACATCGGTGCCGCAGGCGATCACGGCGAAACCGGACGATGCAGGGGCCGAGCTGCCGGAGGAAGCGATGCGATTCCATGCCGACCTGCCGTTGCCGTTGCGGCACTGAAGGGATGCCTTGACGGACGGCGACAACGATGCACGCGATGGTGCTGGAAAGGATCGGCGCGCCGCTGGTGATGCGGGAATGCGCCGATCCCGCGCCCGGACCAGGCGAGGTGCGCATCCGGATCGAAGCCTGCGGCGTCTGCCGCACCGACCTGCACGTGGTCGATGGCGAACTCCCGGATGTCACGACGCCCGTAGTGCCGGGACACGAAATCGTCGGCATCGTGGAGGCGGTGGGCGAGGGCGTCGCCGTACCCGCTCCGGGTGCGCGCATGGGTGTGCCGTGGCTGGGCGGCACCTGCGGCGCGTGCGCGTATTGCCGAAGCGGGCACGAGAACCTCTGCGATCGTCCGGAATTCACCGGGTACACGCGCCCCGGCGGTTACGCCAGCCACGTGGTCGCGCGCGCGGACTACTGCGTGCGTTTGCGCGACAGGGCCGACCCGCTGGCCACCGCGCCGCTGCTGTGCGCGGGTCTGATCGGCTGGCGTTCGCTGGTAAAGGCGGGTGACGCGCGCCGGATCGGCTTGTACGGCTTCGGCGCCGCCGCGCACATCGTCGCGCAGGTCGCCATCCGGCAGGGGCGCGAAGTGTTCGCGTTCACCCGGCCCGGCGATACGGCCGCGCAATCGTTCGCGTTGTCGCTGGGCGCCGCGTGGGCGGGCGGTTCGGACACCCCGCCGCCGGCGCAACTGGATGCCGCCATCGTGTTCGCCCCGGTCGGCGCGTTGGTTCCCGCCGCGCTGAAGGCGCTGCGCAAGGGCGGCCGCGTGGTCTGCGGCGGCATCCACATGTCGGACATTCCATCCTTTCCGTACCGGCTGTTATGGGAAGAACGTGAAGTCGTTTCCGTCGCCAATCTCACCCGTGACGACGCGCGCGGCTTCTTCGCCGCGACCGTGGACATGGACATCGACACCTCGGTGAAGCCATATCCGCTGGAACAGGCGAACCGGGCACTTTCGGATTTGCGCGAAGGCCGCTTCAACGGTGCGGCGGTGCTGGTGCCCTGAGCCATGGCATGTCGGCGACAAGCGCAGATCACTGCGCTCGAAGCATTCGTCAATTCCGCGCCAGACTCGCGTGAACCTTCTTTCTGCGCGAATGCAGCCACAGGACCACGCAGGCTGCGGCTCATTTGACCGGCGTCAAAGGCGGAGCGGCGCTCGGCGATTAGACTTGCAGGAAACAGCACCGGGGAACATCGCATGTCGCACGCAACGGTTCGCGATGAGTTTTCCGCGGAGGCCTGGCAGGCGGTGACGAGGACGGCATTGCGGGTCGCCTTCGGCCTGATCTGGGTCGCGAATGCCGCCTTCACCTGGACCTCCGGATTCGCCGTCCACTACGTCGGCTATCTGCACAACGCCGCGCAGGGGCAGCCCGGCTGGTCGTCGTGGTGGTTCGATTTCTGGATCGCACTGGTCTCGCCCCACGCCGCGCTGTTCGTCTGGCTCACCCGCATCATCGAAACCGCGCTGGCGCTGGCGCTGCTGCTCGGGATCGCGCGCAGGACGGCCTACGCCGCGGGCGCCTTGTTCAGCCTGCTGGTCTGGAGCACGGCCGAGGGATTCGGCGGCCCGTACACGGTGGGCGCCACCAACATGGGCGCAGGCATCGTTTATGTGCTGGTGTTCATCGCGCTGCTCGTCGTCAGCCGCTCGGGACCCGGCCCGTACAGCCTCGACCATTACATAGAACGGGCATGGCCGGGCTGGCGGCGCCTCTCCGAATGGCGCGTGGAAGTCGCCCCGGCGGCGGTGCATCCGGTATCGTGGCGCGTGCAGGGCGCGGCGCTGGCCGGCATTGCACTGCTTGTGTTTTTCCTGGTCGCGGGGCTGTACGGCAGCCTGCACGTGAAGCCGCCGACACCGACCGCCGCGGCGGCCGCCGTCTCGCCGCTGTCGCTCGCTTCCAGCCAGCCGATCCCGCAAGCCCGGGATGCGCGCCTGCCGCCGGCGGTGCCAGGTTCCGGCGTGGACGTCGATATCGTCGCCACCGACCGCACGGTCGAGATCGCGAGCGGCGTGCAATACCAGGCATGGACCTTCGGCGGCAGCGTGCCCGGCCCGACCATCCATGTACGCGAGGGCCAGACCGTCAACGTGACTTTCACCAACCACGGCATGATGCAGCACTCGATCGACTTCCACGCCGCGATCACGCCGCCCGACCTGCATTACGTGGAGGTGATGCCCGGCAAGTCGATCCGGTTTTCGTTCGTCGCGCGCGTGCCCGGCGCATTCGTGTACCACTGCGGCACGCCGCCGGTGCTGCTGCATATGGCCAACGGCATGTACGGCGCGTTGATCGTGGACCCCGCCACGCCGCTGCCGCCCGCCGACGAGAGCTATGTGCTGGTGCAGGGCGAGTGGTACACCCAGCAGGTGTCGGGAACGCTGATGGGCGCCGACTACGAGAAGATGACCCAGGAGCGGCCGGACGAGGTGGTCTTCAACGGCGCGGCCTTCCAGTACCGCGATCATCCCTTGCCGGTCACGGCCGGCAGGCGCGTGCGCATCTACCTGGTGGATGCCGGTCCGAACCTGTGGACTTCGTTCCACGTGATCGGCGCGATCTTCGACAAGGTCTATCCCGATGGCGATCCCTCGCACACGTTGAGCGGTGTGTCCACCTACACCGTCGGACCCGGCGCGGGAGCGGTGTTCGACCTGGTCATCCCCGATCCCGGCAAATACGCCTTCGTCGACCACGACATGGCGCACATGTCCGTCGGCGCGCAGGGCATTCTCGACGTGCGCGAAGCCGGTACGGCGGCACCGGAAACACCCCCGGCCGCCGAAGCGCCGCCTGCCTCCGCCGCGACGATCGCCACGGCCAGCGCGGCACCGCCCCCTGCGGCACCCGGCCCCTACCAATTCGATGCCATCCGTGGCGCTTCGCTCTACGCCACCGACTGCGTGGCGTGCCATCAGGCGACCGGCATGGGATTGCCCGGCGCCTTCCCGCCGCTCAAGGACAACCCGGTGGTGCTGAGTCCCGACCCGTCGAAACACATCGAGGTCGTCCTGCACGGATTGCACGGCGAGAACATCGGGGGCACCGTGTATCCCAGCGCGATGCCGCCCTTCGGTTCCACGCTAAGCGACGCCGACATCGCCGACATCATCAACCACGAACGTTCCTCGTGGGGCAACCAGGCCAGATTGATCACGGCCGGTCAGGTGAAAGCGGCGCGGGCAAAGGGAACGGAAAAGCAGTAAGGATGCAAAAATGCGCCCGTGACGCGAGAGCAGGGCAGTGGCTGCCGACAACGCCGAAATCGCCGAGCTGTTCAACCGCTACGCGGACCTACTGGAAATCCAGGACGCCAATCCGTTCCGGGTGCGCGCCTATCGCAACGCGGCGCGCGTGTGTGCGCGGATGCAGTAAGGGCACTGGGTGGTGTGCGCGACCGCCACCGCGATCAGTTGCTTGGTCTTTTCCGGCAGTGCGCCGTCCGCGAACACCTGCCTGCTGAATTGCCGGAAGGCTTCCGCGGTTTCGGTGCCAGGGCTTGCCGGTGCGCCGCCATGGCCGGCGTGGATTCGGGATACAGGGGAGGGGACATCGCGAGGTTCCTTCTGTCCGGCTCCGCTGCCTGCCTCGGCCACGAAGGCGTCCCCGCCTTGCTGGACGTCCACCCCGCGGGGGAGCTTCCCCCGCCACCCCCTGCCTCCGAGCTGGGCGCTGGGCAGCGGGCACGCTGGCGGGCACACCGCCACGCCTCGGCCTGCCGACACGTCAGGCCCCACCAGCCGAGGTCGCCGAGGTTGTAGGCGTAGCCTTCCGGCGAGACCAAGGCACCGCGCGCGATCCGCCAGCCGCGCCACTCGGGCCGCAGCGCGCCAAGGTCGCCCCGGCGATACAGCCGCAGCAGCTTGACCACCACCCACGGCACCCGATTCCGGCCCCGATCCCAAGCGCGGACGGCCCACACCGAACAGCCGAGCAGCGCCGCGCAGGCCTCGCGGCTCAACGCCTTGGCAGCCCTTGAATTGACGCAAATGCCTATTGTGTCAAATTATGGGCGCCGCCTAAGGGCGTTCCTGCACGGCCTAGGCTACGGGCAAGGAACCTCCCCTGCCCGTCAACGCGAATAAGCACGGCGTACGGGTAACCGTCCCGCTCACCACCCGGCGCGCATAGTACCCATCGACACATTCGACCCGGCCTTCACGCAGATCATCGGCCAGCGATTCACGCAAAGGGTCGGCAGGCTGAAGCACCGGCACCACCGGCAAGGTGCCGGAACTGTGAACGGGTTCACTCTGGACGGGCGGCGGTTGGCCCGGATCGTGCGAGTCGAATTTTCCCGCGTTCCAGAGCAGGAACAGGACGAACAAACCAAAAATGCTGCCGTGAAGCACCACCGCAAGGACGACGTTTCGCATGCTTGAAGATCTCCCCGTTGTACTTCCCGAGAACTGGGAAGGTTTCCGCTTGGACGAACGCGGCGACATGATCACCCGTTCGGGTTACAAGGCCAGCCCCGCCATCATCGAATTTGCACTGTGGATGTTCGAGTGCATGTCGATCGAAGTCAGGCAATACCTGATCCGATCAGACGAAGCACCCGGCGCGCTGCGTCCACTGTACGAACTGTCGGACCTCTCGGACAAGATCGAGCCGACACGCCTCCGGATCGAGCCCGAGAAAAGCGGGTTCGGCAAGGTCGCCGATGAGCCGTCCAGCAAGAGTGATGCCAGCGGCGGCCCTGCCCGCGGGCTGCGTCCGTGCGCCGAGATCAAGAGCGCAGACAGTGCGGACGGTGAAGCTGTCCGCACTGCGCCTGCGGCGCGCTCAGTGGCGCCCCGCCGCGATTTGCTCATCGGGCTATGGAGTCCGGCATCAACGTCGAGCCTTGAAGAATTCCCGCAACAATGCGGCCGATTCATCAGCCAGCAGCCCGCCCTGCACTTCGACGCGATGGTTGTGGCGTGCCGAAATCAGCGTGTCGAACACGCTGCCCGCGGCGCCGGTCTTGGGATCGCTCGCCGCGTACACGACGCGCGCGACACGCGCGTGCACCAGCGCCATCGCGCACATCGCGCAGGGTTCCAGCGTCACGTACAGCGTCGAACCCGGAAACCGATGATTGCCGACGCGCCGGCCGGCATCGCGCAACGCGCCGATTTCTGCGTGCGCGCTGGGGTCGCTGAGCGTGATGTTGCGGTTCCAGCCCTCGCCGATCGCTTTTCCGTCCAGCACCAGCACGGCGCCCACCGGCACCTCGCCGTCGGCATCGCGTGCATGCACGGCCAGTTCCAGCGCGCGGCGCATCCAAATCGTATCGTCGAGTGTGAAGACGGGGGTCAAGTGCGGGTCGGCGTTTGCGGTCATTCGTTCCGGACGGTTTTTCGTCCACGCGTTGCTTCTGGACCGGCACATGGTAAACGACGGCGTCACGCCTCCGGAATTTCCTTGCCGTAGGCTTCGAGGGTGATGCTGGCGGGTTCCGGGCCGCCACGCACGCCGGTGTCGAGTGCGTCGATCGCGGCGAGCTCTTCGCTTGCAAGTTCGAAGTCGAACACGTCGAAATTCTCGGCGATGCGGGCCGGCTTGACCGACTTCGGAATCGCGGCGCGGCCTTCCTGCAGGTGCCAGCGCAGCATCACCTGCGCCGGCGACTTGCCGTGCCGGCGCGCGATGTCGCGCAGCGTCGGATCGTCGAAAGTGCTCTGGCCGCCGCCCCGGTACGAAGTAATGCCACCGATCGGCGACCACGCCTGGGTCGCAATGCCATGCTGGGCGTGCATGCGCTGCAATGCGGTCTGCCGGAAATACGGATGGCACTCGATCTGGTTCACGGCCGGCACGACGGATACCTCCGCCAGCAGGCGATCGAGATGTTCGGACATGAAATTGCTCACGCCGATCGCGCGTACCCTGCCGTCCGCGAGCAACCTTTCGAGCGCACGGTACGCTTCGAGGGTGCGGTCGAAGGCCGAGGGCAGCGGCTGGTGCAGGATCAGCAGGTCGAGTTGCTCGACGCCCAGCTTGCCGGTGCTCTTGTCGAACGCGTGCAGCGTGGCCTCAAAGCCATAGTCGTTGATCCAGACCTTGGTCTCGATGAACACCTCGTCGCGGGTGATGCCGGAGCGGCGAATGCCCTCGCCCACCTCGCGTTCGTTCCCATAAGAAGCGGCCGTATCAATCAGGCGATAACCGCAGCGCAGGGATTCCGCGACCGCGGCGGAGGTGACATCGGGCGGGGTCTGGAACACGCCGAACCCGAGCGCCGGCATCGCGACGCCGTTGTTGAGGGTGATTTTTTTCGAATTCCCGAGTCCGCTGTTTTGCATCTTCGTCCTCCACAGGATCGCGTAAGTCTTGCGACCAGCATGAGTGCCGGCATCAACGGCCGTCATCCGGCCACGGCAGTCATTCCAATGCTTCGCAACCAGGCAACGACTTCGGCGTGGACTTGTTCTCTCATTTGTCCCTTGATCGCAAGATAGATGCCCTCTTTTTCCAGTCCCCCGCGGGTGGAAAAGCCGTGCAGGATGTTGGAACGGGGACAGAGGGCTGTCACCATCTGGAAACCGCTTCCGACGCCATAGCCTCCGTTGGTATTGAATGGAACGACGGTTTTCCCGCGCAAATCGTGCTTGCCGAGGAAGCTTCTGATCGGCGGTGGCGCCCGCATGTTCCAGGTCGGGAAGCCGATAAACACGGTGTCGTAATTTTGAATGTCCTTGACGTTGTCCTTGAGCGGCGGTGCGTAACCTGCCTCGTCTTCCCTGACCACCTGGGCAACGATTGCGTCGTAGTTTTCGGGATACGGAGTCGCCGTCTCGATTTCCACCATGGTCCCACCTACGGCTCGGTGAATGATTTCCGCGACCACCTTGGTGTTGTCGGTGCGGGTCACATAGGCAATCAGTTTTTTTGGTGCGGCCACCCGTTCGCGGGCCATGGTTTCTTCCTGTGCGCCCGGATTGCCCAGGGCCAGCGATGGCAACATTAAGCCGGCTCCCGCCACCGCGGCCATTTTCAGGAAATCACGCCGATTCGGTCCTTCATCTTTTGCGCTGCACCGCCATTTCCGCGAATGCGCGTCTTCATGCCCAAGGATCCGCTTGACAACGTTCATTTCGGAGCGAGTTCGCCGAACCAATAGGAAGCGGTGACGCCGCCGTCCATCAGGAAGTCGCTGCCCGTGATGAACGCCCCGTCCGATCCCATCAGGAGCGCTCCGACGGTTCCGACCTCGTCCGGAGTGCCGGCGCGTCCGACCGGGCACAGCTCGATCATGCGTCGATAGCCTTCGCCGCGCGGGCCGGTGAGTTCATCGTGAGCGAATGGGGTGATGATGATGCCGGGGCTGATCGTGTTGATCCGCGCACCGCGCTTGCCCCATCTCACGGCTTCGGCCATCACCCGCAGCGCGTTGCCGCGTTTGGCGAGCTGGTAGGCATGGAGGGAATCCTTCACTTGGTCCGGTTGCAGCATCGGAAGCGACAGCAACTCTTCGGGGGGTGTCGTCGCGAGCGCCTTGTCCTGCTCGGCGGTCAGCGCGCCCAAACGATGGCCGGACTGCGAGGCGATCACGACACCAGCGCCACCCTTGGCGATCACGTTTCCGAATTCCTCAAGTATCACTGCGGTGCCGTACAAATCGACTGCGAGAATCGTTTGCGGCGATGCTTGCGAGGGAGAAACTCCGGCGGCATGAATGACGCCGGTGACATCGCCCATCGCCGCGGCCTTCTCAACGAGTGCATGGATCGAATCACGCGACGAAATGTCCACGGTCGCGGTACTCGTCTCGAATCCGGCACTGGTCAATACCTCGGCCGCAGCCTCGGCGTTTTGCTGGCGCAAATCGGCCAGCAGGACGTGTTTGCCCGCTCCGACGCGCCGCGCGATCGCCTGACCGATCAATCCGGCTCCGATGACGACGATGACATTGTTGCTCATGACGATTCTCCTTTCATAATGGTTGATTTACGCGTGTATGGTGCGACCACTGCGTGCGAGCACTGTTGCCGCCGACCGAAAATTGACCCACTTTTGAGGCTTCTGCCGATCCAAAACTGACCCGGGTGTTCAACCTAACCTGCTGCGTTTGGCGCGGCGGGGATTGATGAGGTGATCACCATGTTCATGG
>Ga0209061_1000476_pt1 | contig 101381 bp, 89 predicted proteins | sample Coa_R1_10_FD_187157 | JGI IMG/M metagenome (GOLD analysis project Ga0209061, IMG submission 187157) | Surface soil microbial communities from Centralia Pennsylvania, which are recovering from an underground coalmine fire - Coalmine... | ecosystem: Environmental > Terrestrial > Soil >...
AAGCTGACCCGCTCGGCTCAGCGCGCACCCCAAGCGCGACAGCTGTCGCGCTTGGGGTATCTTCCCCCATCGAATTTGCATGCTGACACTCTAATCCGAGTGTCACCAATCATTCTGAACGAGAACAGAGCGGCGCAGGCGGACGCGGCTAACGCCGCCGGCGCGGGACGGTATGGCGGAGGGCGCGGCCGGCGAGCACGCCGGTGTACTTTCCATTGTTGACGGCCTCGACGCCGTTGATGAAAACATATTGCACGCCGGTGGAAAGCACTCGCGGATGCGTGTAAGTGGCTCTGTCGGCGATGGTTTTGGGATCGAAGGCGATTACATCGGCGATGTAGCCTTCGCGCAGGAGGCCGCGGTCACGCAAGCCGAGCATTTCGGCGGGCAGGTCGCTGCTGACATGGACCATAAAGGGAAGGGTGATTAATTTTTTTTGAAAAACGTAGAGGCGAAGCTTGCGCGGAAACGTGCCGTAGAGACGCGGATGGCCGGGGGAACCGTCGGAACAGGTCATGTCCCAGGGCTGGCGCATGAAGTTATCGATGTCCTTTTCGCTCATGTTGAAGGAGATCAGGCCGAGCTGATTGAAGGTGTGATTGCGCGAACTGGTTTGCAGAATTTCGAGCGCGGTTTCGGCGGGAGGGGTTTTTCGCGCGGCGGCGACCTGCGCGAGAGTTTTCGCGTAAAGCTCGGGCATCTTACGGGAAGTGAAAAGAAGGGTGTTTGCGCCGCCGCGGCGTTTGATGTTTTGGACGATGGCGGCGAGAAGTCTCCGGCGCTGGGCGGGATCGGCGAGGCGCGCGGCGCGTTGTGCAAGCGTGCCCGCCTGAGCCCACGGAGGAAGAAGCGCAGCCGGCAATGCGGTGCCTGAGCCGCGGTAGGGATACTGGCAGGCGAGGACTTTTTGTCCGGCGGCGCGCGCGGCGTTGATTTTGGCGATGGCCGGAACGCTTTCGCCCCAAACCTCGGGGCCGAGCGCCTTGATGTGGGAAATGTGCACGAGAATATGGGCCTGGCGGCCGATTTGCAAAGTTTCGTCAATGGCGCCGAGAAGGCCGATGGAGTAGGAGTCCTCGTCGCGCATGTGCGTGTCGTAAAACCCGCCGTAGCGCGCGGCGACTCTGGCAAGGGCGATGACTTCATCGGTTTTGGAGAAACTTTGCGGCGCGTAAAAAAGTCCGGTGGAGAGACCAAATGCACCCTGCAGCATGGCGGTGCGCACGTCGGCTTCTTCCTGTTTGAGCTGCGCGGGAGTGGGTGCGGCGTCCACCATGCCCATGACCGCACGACGAATGGTGCCGAATCCGGTGAGCACGGCGACGTTTGTGCCGATGCCCTGGCGCTGATAGCGCGCGAGCGCGGCGGCGACGTTGATGGGACCGCCGCCGTCGTTGCCGACGACCACGGTGGTGACACCCTGGGTGATGTAGTTCAAATTGTTGCGGCGAACGGGATCGTTGAGGTAGCCGTCGGCGTGCGTGTGCGGATCTATGAAGCCGGGGCAGACGAAGAGACCTTTGGCGCTGATGATTTTTTTTGCGCGCAGGCGCGCTGCGGAAGCATTGCCGATGAAAACGATGCGATCGCCGCGAATGCCGACGTCGGCGCGACGCGGCGCAGAGCCGGCGCCGTCGACGACCTGGCCGCCGACGAGCAGAAAATCGAGCGGTTGTGTCAGCGCCGCCGATGGAGCGGCGCCCTGTGCGCCGGCGAAGCGGGATGCCAACAGAGTGAAGACGAAGAGAAACGCGCCGAGCGCGAGCGCTGCACGGCGGAGCTTACGATAGATGGCGAATGAGTTCATGGCGGCTGGATTATGCCTCAGAAGCGGCGCGGGTGAACAGAAAATCCGCGTGTGAAGGAAGACGCGGAGGAATTGCGGAGCCGCGGGCGCCGAACTTGCCCCATAATCAACGAGGCGTTTATGATGGAAAATCGCGTGAAGCCCGGGACAAAATCTGCGAGCAAGAAAGACGCGCCGGCGTTCAAAATTGCGGCGCAGAACCGGGCGGCTTCGTACAATTACGAGCTGCTTGATCGGTATGAAGCGGGCATGGCGCTTGTGGGTACGGAAGTGAAATCGCTGCGGGAAGGGAAGGGCGCGTTGCGCGATGCGTACGCGGAAATTAAAGGCGGCGAAGTGTGGCTGATGAATTGCCACATTCCGGAATACCGGCCGGGCGGCCCGTGGAATCATGGGCCGTTGCGTCCGCGAAAGCTTTTGCTGAACCGGCGGGAAATCAACAAATTGAGCGGGCAGGTGCAGCAAAAGGGCCTGACGCTGATTCCGCTGAAAATTTATTTTCGCGACGGGATGGCCAAATGCGAACTGGCGCTGGCGCGCGGAAAGAAATTCTGGGACCGGCGGCGCGCGGAACGCGAAAAAGAAGATCGCCGCGAAGCGCGCGAGGCGATGCACCGCTACAAGCGAATGTGAGATTGAAAAATCGCAAGAATCCAAAAACACAAGTGAAGGGGGAAAATGCAAATACAGTTTGAGCCGCAGCCGTACGGGTCGGCTTCCGCCGATGCGGTTGTGGCGTACGTTTTCGGAGATAAGGAAGCGCGGATGCAAGGGCCGGTGGCGGAGCTGGATCGCGCGACGGGAGAAAAGATTCGCCCGCTCGCGGAGAGCGGCGAGCTGACCGGGAAATTGCTGGAGATGACGCTGCTGCATTATCCGCAAGGATTGGCGGCGAAGAAACTGCTGCTTGTGGGGGCGGGGAAGCCGGAGAAATTCACGCACGCCGAGTTACGCAAGATTGCCGGCGCGGCGCTGCGCTACCTGCGCGCGCGCGGAGTGAAATCCTTCACGTTTGTGACGGGCGAAAGAGAGCAAACCGCCGGCGCGGCGCAGGCCATCGCAGAGGGCTTGCTGCACGGGGAGTACGATTCAGACAAATATCAGACGGACAAAAAGCCCAAAATCATCGAGCGCGTCATGCTGGCGGGATTTGCGGCGAATTCCCGGGCGGAAATCGAGTCCGCGATGGAGCGCGGCAGAATCGTCGGGGAATCGCAGAATTTCGCGCGCGATTTGATTAATGAGCCCTCGAACCGGCTCACGCCCCGCATGCTGGCCGCGCGAGCCGAAGCGATGGCCAAGGAAGCGGGGCTGGAAGTTGACATTCTGGATGAAAAACGCATCGCGGAATTGAAAATGGGCGCGCTTCTCGGCGTGGCGCAGGGCAGCGAAGAGCCGCCGCGGCTGATTGTGCTTCGCTACCGTCCCACGCAGAGGAAAAATGGCGCGCCGGTGCTGGCGCTGGTGGGGAAAGCGGTGACGTTCGATACCGGAGGGATCTCCATCAAGCCGGCGGAGAACATGGAAAAAATGAAGTACGACATGGGCGGCGGGGCGACGATGCTCGGCGTGATGCGCGCGCTGGCGCGGCTGAAACCGTCCATCGAAGTGATGGCGGTGGTGCCGGCAACGGAAAATATGCCGGGAGGACGCGCGCAAAAGCCGGGCGATGTGCAAACGGCGATGTCGGGGAAGACGATCGAAGTGATTAACACGGATGCGGAAGGGAGGTTGATTCTGGCCGACGCGATCTGCTATTCGAAAAAGCTGGGCGCGACGCATCTGATTGATGCGGCGACGCTCACCGGTGCAATCACGGTGGCGCTGGCGAATGTTCACGTGGGTGCGTTCGGCACGCCGCGGGAATTTTTGGACCGCGTGCTGGAAAGCGCGCGCACCGCCGGCGAGAAAATGTGGCCAATGCCAATGGACGACGAGTACGAAGAGATGATCCAGAGCAAAATCGCGGACATTCGCAACACAGGCAGCGGCAGAGGCGGCGGCGCGATCACGGCGGCGTGGTTCCTGAAGGAATTTGCGGAGGACACGCCGTGGGTGCATCTGGATATCGCCGGAACGGCGTGGCAGGACGAAGCGAAGCCGTGGGCGGCATCGGGCCCGACGGGAGTGGCGATTCGCACGCTGATTGATTTTGCGATGCGCCAGTGACGTCCGCCACCACCCTCGGAAATTCCGTGGACACGAAGCTAGATTACCTACAGGATTCCGAGAGATTCCAACTGTTCAGGCCCGTCCTAAAAGTGAAGCGAGGGGACTCGGGCCAAGTCGCTGCGCCGGCTGCTTTTCTTAAATACAACGGCAATGCCAGGATTTCTGCAGGCCTAGTGGTGCGATTCTAGTGTTTCCAGCTTTCGTTGAAAACGCCCTGACCGAACGCAACAAACATTTCAGAGGGCGGTGACGATCCGCTCCCTGCCTTTGCACGCTCGTCACCGGCAATTTGCCTGCCCTCAGTGTGGCCGCCTGGGAGGCGAAGGCGAAGAGTCAGTCCTCGCAGCCCTTGCCCTACATTTTTTCGGGGGCGTGGATGCCGAGGAGCTTGAGCGCGCAGACGAGTTGTTGTTCGACGAGCGAAGTGAGGCGCAGGAGAAGATTCTGCCGCGCCGGGTCGCGTTCGGACAGGATGTGGTGCCGGTGATAGAAAAAGTTGAACTGCTGAGCGAGCTGAAAGGCGTACTTGGCCACGAAGGCCGGTTCCTGCGCGGCAATCGCCGATTCCACTGCGCTGCCGAGGCTGCCTGCGAGCAAGACGAGTTCCCAAATGTCATCTCCGGCAGGAGGCGCGAGAAGTTGCCCGGGTGAAGTGGTTTGGAAGACCTCGACGCCTTTGGCCATAGCGGCTTTTGCGGCGTCCAAACCGGGATTTGACTCTGCCAGTTTTTTCCAGATGCTGCGCGCACGGACGACGGCGTACTGCACGTAGGGGCCGGTTTCGCCTTCGAAGCTCAAGGCGTCGCTGAAATCGAAAGCGATGATTGTGGAGCGGGTATACTTCAACAAAAAGTAGCGCAGCGCGCCCATGGCGATGGAACGCGCGACGCGGGAACGTTCGTCCGCTGAGAAATCGCGGTGGCGCGCGTCCACTTCGGCGAGCGCGTGCTTTTCCATCTCATCGAGCAGGTCGTCGGCCTTGACGCCCTGGCCTTTGCGGCCGCTCATTTCCACGTACGAACGCTTCGCGTCTTCCTCGCTGAGGGTGTAACCGAGTTCGACGGCGCAGCGCGGAGTGAGCCCGACGACGTCGTAAGCAATATGCGTCAGGCGATTCGCCTGCTCGTCGAATCCCAGAGCGCGCAGACCTTCCCGCACAACCTGCTGCGGATATTTTTGCCGCGAATCAATCACATTAAAGACTTCCTGCGCATGACCGAAATTCGGCACGCCGCCGGCGCCGCCGATGCGGCCTTGCATCGTCGTGGACCAGGCTTGGTGACCGTCCGGATGCGTGTGAAACGGCGCGTAGTGGAAATCGCGTTCGAGCAATCCAAATTTCCAGAGATGATAGGCAATGTCTTTGCCGACGTAGGTGACCGTGCCGTTTGAGCGAACGATGATCTTCGCTTCGGCGACGCCTTCGTCGGCGGATTCTGTTTCGCCCTCTGCTTCGCCAAGCGGCATAATCCAGCAGCCTCTTTGCTTGCCGCTCTCGGCGAGCCGGATCGCTCCGCGCTCGCGGAGCAGGCGGAACGCGGCATCCCAGAATTTCATGGCCAGCACTTCGCTCTCGCGCGAGAGCAAATCGTAATCAATGCCGAGGCGGTCCATGGTGCGCAGATGTGCGCGAAGAATTTCCGTGGAGACAAAATCGGCCATTTGTGCGACCGCTCCGCGGCCCTCTTCGATTTCCTTCATGATTCTTCCGCGCATTTCGAGGCGCGCCTTATCTTCGGCGAGAAAGCGCGTGACCCAGGTGTAGAGATCCCAGCAGTAATAATCGAAGCGCGGGCCTTCGCCTGCCGCGGATTTGGCCGCCAAAGCGCGCACGTCGTGGAGCGAAAATTTGTCGCGCTCGATGAAACCGAGAATTACGTCGGCGACTTGCACGCCGGTATTGTCAATGTAATTTTGCACTTCCACACGCCGGCCGGAGTGGCGCAGAAGGCGCACAAATGTGTCGCCAATCACGGCATTGCGCAGGTGGCCGATGTGCGCGGCTTTGTTGGGATTGATGGCGGTGTGCTCGACGATGGTCTTCGCGGAATCAGCGGGGGGCATGACGGCTTCGCGCGCGGCGTACTCGCATGCCGCGCGGAAAAATGCGCCGCGCTCGAGGAACGCGTTCAAGTATCCGCCGCCGGCGACCTCGATGCGCTCGATGCCCTCGATTCTGCCGATGCCTGCTGCGATTTCCTGAGCGAGCTGGCGCGGGGCACGTTTGAGTCGTTTGGCGAGTTCAAAGCAGAGCGGCGAGGCAATCTCGCCCATTTCTATTTTCGGCGGGCGTTCGGTGATAATGTTCAGCGATTCGCGATACTGCGAGCGAATGAAGGTGGCCAGAGCTTCGCGGAAGCGTTTTTCGATTGGCTGATACACAATGCTCTTTTCCGGCTAGCAGTGTCTCAGAATTTTCCAGAAATTCTCAAAAAAAATATGGGCCCATGGAGCGGCGCGGATGATTGTGAGGATGGGAGGCGGGACGTGACTCGGCCGCCGAGTTGGCGGTATGTTTGACACTGCTTGAAGCGCAGCTTACTATTTCTTTTTCGTTTTTACGCGAAGAAGGCGCTCTGGTTCGACCGCAGGCGGTAAATCGGCAAAATCGCGTCAATTTCGGCCTGGACGAGGCCAAGCTCTGACCGTCGCATGAAACTGGCTTATTTCGACTGCTTTTCCGGCATCAGCGGAGACATGGTGCTCGGCGCGCTGGTGGACGCCGGGCTGGAGTTGGCGCGCCTGGAAGGTGAGTTGCGGAAACTGCCGCTGGAACACTGGAAAATTTCGGCGCAAAAGGTTGAACGCAAGGGGATTCAGGCCACGAAGGTGAACATCGAATATGGCGCGCAGCATCATAACCGGCATCTGCCGGACATTTTGAAAATGATTGCAGCCGCGGGATTGAGCGCGCGCGCCGCTGAAGATGCTACAAGGATTTTTCAGCGGCTGGGCGAAGCAGAAGCCAGAGTGCACGGGATTCCGATTGAAAAGGTTCATTTTCACGAAGTGGGGGCGGTGGATTCGATTCTTGACGTCGTCGGCGCAGCGATTGGATTCGACTTGTTGGGAATTGAGCGATTCGCATGTTCTTCGCTGGACGTTGGCGGCGGACCCGTGCAGACAGAACATGGAGTTCTACCGGTTCCCGCTCCCGCAACGGCGGAGCTGCTTCGCGGCGCGCCGACATTTTCGAGCGGCATTGCGAAAGAGCTGGTCACGCCGACCGGCGCGGCGATTGCCAGCACGCTGGCGACTTCATACGGGAAAATTCCGCCGATGCGGGTTTCCGCGATTGGATACGGAGCGGGTTCAGCGGATCTTGCGGAGCAGGCCAACGTGTTTCGGCTGCTGCTCGGCGAATCGGCTTCGGCGGAAACGGAGACGGGCGACAGCGGCGAGGGAGCGGTGACGGTCATCGAAACGAATCTCGATGACATGAGCCCGCAGATTTACGGCTACTTCGTGGAGCGGGCTTTTGCGTCCGGCGCGCTGGACGTTTTTTCGACGCCGGTGCAAATGAAGAAAAACCGTCCGGGGCAACTGGTCACCATTCTTTGCGAGCCAGCGCGTCGGGCGGGGATCACGGAGTTGATTTTTCGCGAGACGACTACGATTGGCGTGCGCTGGTATGAAGTGCAACGGCAGACGCTCCAACGCGAGAGCGTTTTGGTGGAGACGCCGCTGGGGGCGATTCGCATGAAGATCGCGCGCCGAAATGGTGCGATTTTCAATGCCGCTCCCGAATACGAAGACTGCCAGCGCGTCGCTGCGGAGAGAGGCGTGCCGCTCAAGGAAGTATTCGCGGCGGCGACGTTCCATTTTCAGAGGGTGCGCGAATCGGCAAAATAATCCGCGACGAAAAAATGAGCACATCCGCCAAGCCGAAATTTTATCTCACCACGCCGATCTACTACGTGAACGCGCGCCCGCACCTTGGCCACACGTACACCACCATCGTGGCGGACACCATCGCGCGCTACAAGCGCATGTGCGGTTTTGATGTGGTGCTTCTCACCGGCACCGACGAGCACGGGCAAAAAGTCGAGCGCGCCGCGAAGGCTGCGGGCATGACGCCGCTGGAATTTGCCGACCGCATTTCCGCGGAATATCGCGCGCTCTGGCAGGAACTGGATCTGCCGGTGAGCCGTTTCGTGCGCACGACGGAGCCGCGCCACGAACGTGCGGTGCAAATGCTGTTCCGCAAGGCGTTCGACAAGGGGCACATCTATAAAGGCGCGTATGAAGGGCAGTATTGCGTGTTTGACGAAATGTACGTGGACGAGCCGCTCCCGGGGAATCTCTGCCCGGAATGCAAGCGGCCGACGGAGCGCGTGCGCGAAGAAAATTATTTTTTCAGGCTCTCGGCGTTTCAGGAGCGTCTGCTCGAGCTTTATGAAAAGCAGTCGAATTTCATACAACCGGAAGCGCGGCGCAACGAAGTGCTTGCGTTTGTTCGCAGCGGCCTGCGGGATCTTTCCATCAGCCGCACGTCGTTCAAATGGGGAATTCCGTTTCCCGGCGACGAGAAGCACATTTTTTACGTTTGGTACGACGCGCTGACGAGTTACATCACCGGCATCGGTTACGCGGACGACGAATTGCAATTCGAGCGCTACTGGCCGGCGGAGATGCACCTCATCGGCAAGGAAATTCTGCGCTTTCACGCGGTTTACTGGCCGGCGTTTTTGATGGCCGCCGGGGAGCAGTTGCCGAAACAGATTTTTGCGCACGGCTGGTGGCTTTTTGCGGACGAAAAAATGTCCAAATCGCGCGGCAACATGCAATATCCGCAGCCCATCGCGCGCGTTCTGGGAATTGACGCGCTGCGCTATTTTCTGCTGCGCGAAATGGTTTTCGGCCAGGACGGAAATTTCAGCCGCGAGGCGCTCATCACGCGCTACAACGCTGACCTAGCCAACGGCCTCGGCAACCTTGCCAGCCGCACGCTGACCATGATTGAGCAGTATCTCGGCGGGCGCGTTCCGGCGCGCAACGCGGCGCAAGAGAATGACCGCGACCGGGAAGTGGCGGCGCTTCGGGAGACGACCTGCGAAGAAGTCGCGCGCTTCTACGATTCGTACGAGTTTTCGCGCGCACTGGAATCCCTCTGGCATCTGATCGCGGAAGTGGACAAATATCTGGTCGAATTTCAGCCGTGGGTGCTGGTGAAGGAAAGGTCGAAATGGGCGCGCCTCGAAACGGTGCTCTTCACCGCGTATGATGTGCTGCGCACGGTCACCCGCCTTGCGCATCCGGTGATTCCGCATGCCACGCAGGAAATTTGGCAGCAACTGGGCTATGCGACGCGTCTCGAATCCGAATCTCTGGCGGCGAATTGGTGGAAAGAGCAGAAGCCCGCGTTTCAGGCGGGCGCGCCGCAGGCCGTCTTTCCGCGCGTGGATAAAAGGGAGGCGTTCGAAAGGATAGAAGCGATGGAAGATGAACTTCGAAACACCGGCGCGGCAGGGTCATCGGCGCCGAGCGGAGCGGCAAGCAGCGCGCCTGCGGCGGGAGCAGCACCGGCAAAGATTGGCATTGAGGATTTTGCAAAGGTGGAAATGCGCGCGGGCCTGGTGAAATCCGCCGAGCGCGTCGCGGGCGCCGACAAACTTTTGAAGCTGCTTGTGGATATTGGGGACGAAGTGCGCCAAATCGTCGCGGGAATTGCCGCTGCGTACACGCCGGAGCAGCTCATCGGGAAAAAAGTTGTGGTCGTGGCGAATCTGGCGCCGCGGAAATTGCGAGGCGTCGAGTCGAACGGCATGATCGTTGCGGCGTCGGCTGGCTCTGATGGCAAGCCGGTGCTTTGCACTTTTACCGAGGATGTGCCGGTTGGCGCGCGCCTGAAATGACCGTTCCCTATCGAAGCTATTTTACGCGCTGAGGCCGGGCTTCTTGCAGATCATTGACTCGCACGCGCATCTGGAGTTTCCGCAGTTCGACGCCGACCGCGACGAAATGATCGCGCGCGCGCGCGGCGCGGGCATCGAAAAGATTCTGGCGATAGGCAGCGGGACGGCGACGAACCGTCTGGACGTTGCCATACCTTTCGCGGAGAAATACGACTGGATTTACGCCACGGTCGGCGTTCATCCGCACGAGGCAAAGCTGGCAACGGAAGAATGGTTTGCGGAACTGGCGAGGATGGCCAGGCATCCGCGGGTGATTGCGTGGGGTGAAATCGGGCTCGACTATTTTTACGACCATTCTCCGCAGCACATTCAGCAACGCGTTTTTCGCCGCCAGCTTTCTCTGGCCAGGGAAGCGCGCCTCCCGATCGTGATCCACTGCCGCGATGCGTGGCCCGATTGCCTGCGTATTGTGGATGAAGAAAACTGGCGGGCGACAAATCTGGGCGGGATTTTTCACTGTTTTACAGGCTCGCTGGCGGATGCGCAGCACGGGCTCGATCTTGGTTTTCTGGTCTCGTTTTCCTGCAACATTACCTATCCTCGGATGCAGCATCTGCGGGAAACGGCTGCGGCGCTTCCGCTTGATCGCATCCTCACGGAGACCGATTCGCCGTTTCTTCCGCCGCAGCCGCTGCGCGGCAAGCGCAATGAGCCGGCCAACGTCATCGAGGTAGCGCGCGCCTTGGCGAATGTGAGAAACTTAGCTGCGGAAGAAGTCGGTTGCGTGACCGCGGAGAATTTTCGCCGTTTTTTCCGGCTCCGTTGAACCGGTCCGAGTTCCTGTGGAGGCCGCCATCGCCGTTCTGACCGTTCGCGAAATTTTTGATCTGGTGCGCGAGGACCTCGCTCTGGTCGAGCGCGAAATTGCCGCGCAGACGGGTGAAGCGATTGAGCCCATCGCGGAGATCGGCGCATATCTGCGCGAGGGAGGCGGCAAGCGGCTGCGCCCCGCGCTCCTTTTGCTTGCGGCCGGCGCTTGCGGGTATCAGGGGCCCTCCGCCGTCGCGCTCGGCGCGGTGGTGGAACTGATTCACAGCGCAACGCTCATTCACGACGACGTCATTGATGGCGCCAACACCCGGCGCGGCCGTCCGTCCGCCAACGCCCGGTGGGGAAATCACATGAGCGTGCTTGCGGGCGATTGGCTCTACATGCAGTCATTCAAAATCGCGCTGCAGGAGCGCAACTTCACGGTTCTGGACATTCTGATTGACCTGACGCAAAACATGGTCGAGGGCGAACTGCTGCAACTGACCCATCTGAATCGCATTGACCTCACCGAAGCGGAAGCGGCGGATCTTGCGTATCGCAAAACAGCATGCCTGTTCCGCGGTTGCGCGGAACTCGGTGCGGTGCTCGCGGATTCAAACGATGCTACGCGCCGCGCCCTGGCTGAATACGGTCATCAGGCCGGACTCGCTTTTCAACTGGTTGACGATCTTCTGGACTTCACGGCTTCGCCTGAAAAACTTGGGAAGCCTGTGCTAAGCGACCTGAAGGAAGGCAAAATCACGCTGCCGCTCATTTTCGCGCTGCAAAATGGAACGCAAAACGCGGCGATGGAGGCTGCGGCAGGACAGGATGGCCTTCCGCAAGTTCCTGTGCATTTCAACGGCGGTCACGACGGTCATTTTGCGGGAAGGGAATTGGTGGCGACGGTCCTGCGCGAGAAGGGCTTTCGATCCGTGCGCCCCGAGCAAATCACTTCGCTCGTTCGTGACTCCGGAGCGCTCAGCCGTTCGCAGCGTCTGGCAGTCGAGTATGCCGGCCGCGCAAAGAAAAGCCTCGGTGTTCTTCCCGATTCCGAATTCCGGCGTGCGCTGCTGGCCGTCCCCGATTTTATTCTCGAGCGAGAAAACTGAGGCACGTTCGTGGCCGGCCGGTCTCTCGGTGCGGCTTTGCATCTGTGCGCCGGGCCGGTCAGGCCTAGTAATGAAATCGGTAGCGAAGTTGCACGTAAATCTCGCGCGGATCATCGTAGTGAAACCCGCCGAAGGTCACGCTGTTGTCAGTGAGCAGCCGGCGGTTGGCAATATTCAGCGCGCTTACAGAAGCCGAGAAACGCTCGCCGAAGGTTTTTCCCAGTGACAAATCCACGGTGGTGTGCCCGGGCAAGTAGAGGTGCGGGTCCGTTACCGGGTCATATTGTCCATTGGTGAATCCCGAGCCGTAATAGATATTGGTCGCGGCGAAAATTTTCCAGGGCAAAATGGTGCTCGCGCCGACGTTTAGCGTATTTCGTTGATCATGGTCGAGGGGAAAGTAGCCCGCGGGCGGCGAAAAATCGGTCAGCCCGCCCGTGATTGCGCCTTCGCCTTCGGCCACCTGATTCGAATATGCCAGATGAATTCGTGCTCGCCGCCACAAGTCCGGGGAGCGCAGCGTCAGTTCCCATCCGCGAATCAGGGCCTGCGAAATCGTAAGCGGAAAGAACAGATCCGATTCGCCCACGTTGTTGTGATCGAAGAAATTCACCGCGCGTGTTTGAAAATTGTCGGCGTCGAGCGACCACCCGCGAAACGGAATGGTCACCCCGAACTGATGTTCCTCGTCCCGCTCGCCCTTGAGCGGTATGAATCCCAGATTGCTTGCGCTGACAAACTGCAACAGCGGCCCCGAGGCGGTCGCCAGCGGAGGAGCTTGATAGTAGTGACCGTAAAATGCGTGAAACACCCAATTCAATTTGGGAACGCGCACCGCCGCGCCCGCACGAGGGCTGGTTGCAGTTTCGCTAATTTGCGCGCCGGCCCCGCTCTGGGTTGGGCCGCCCGAGAAATGGGACTCGCGCACGCCGCCCATCAGTGTCAGCCAGGAGCTAACGCTGAATTTGTCTTCCGCAAATTCCTCTTCCAAATTTCCCGTAGCGGGCTCGTTGACCGCGAAATTCGGATTGCTATGGTCATTGAAAAGCAGCCGAAAAAACTGACTGTCGCGCTGCTCGAAACCGTAAAATCCAATTTGCGCCTCATTTCTCGGCAGGGTGAAACTGAAGGTTGCCTGTCCGCCGGCATAATTCGACGCGCGATTATCGGTCGTGCTGATCGGATAATCGTTCGGCGCCCCCTGGTAATCCGCGCGGTTGTAGTGATAGAACGGCGAGAGGGTCAGCAGCATGCTGTCACGAATCGTTCGCACCCAGGAAAACGTAATGAGCGCGTCGGATTCATGCTGTCCGTCCCGCAAGCCGTACGAGTTGAAAACCGCATTCTCCGCGTCGTTCGCATGGGGATCGAATGGGATCTGGTAATAATCCCGCCGCCAGGAAGTGACGAAGCGAAACTGGTCCCTGGGGTCCTTATTGAAAATAATCGAAGCAAATCCTCCGTAACCGTTTTCTGCGTCGTGCTCGATCCGGCTCACAGGCGTCTGCAATCCATAATTGCTACGATTGGCGTTGAGGCTTGCGAAATAGGCAAACCGGTCGGTATGGCTTCCGAAATTAAGCTCGTCATTCGTCTGATAGAAATTTCCCGCGCTCGTTACCAGTTCGCCCTGATTGTTCCGGTTCCAGCCGGTTCGAGGCACCACGTTGAACACGCCATAAGTCCTATCGCCGTACTCCGCATCATAGCTTCCGCGGAGCACCTCCAAGTCGTCGACGTCCTGCGGATCAATTTGCGGACCCAAATTGCTCGCGATATTCGTGTTTGGAATCGGCACGCCGTCAATCAGCCAGCTCACCTGATGTCCGCCGCGAACGTGGAGTTGATCGTGCGTGATGTAGGCCCCCGGGACGTAGTCGGTAATCATCTGCAAGCTATTCGTGCGGTCGGCTCCCGGAGTTTGCGCGATTTGTGAACGGCTCACCATCGTCGTCGGCGTGACGGTTTCCGTGCCGGCCGGCTCAAGCGGGCTCGAGACCACCACTTTTGTATTCGCGGCGGCTATCGTGAGGGGGAAGTGCAGCACCGGCGCGACGCCGGAGAGCACTGTGATTTTTTCTCGCAGCGTGCCGAATCCCTTCGCGCTCACCGTCACGATGTAGTCCCCCAGCGGGACCGCCTCGATTCGGAATTCGCCGTTCTGATTTGTCGTGGCCGTGCGCGTCCAGCTCGAGGTCGCCGACTTCAGCATTACGGCAGCTCCTGCAATCGGCCGGTGGTCCGGATCATGCACCACGCCTTGCACCATTCCGAAAATCGTGGCAAATGCAATTCCGGCGAGTAGAAGTACAACTATTCCTGCAAACGAATATCGAAGCGGACTCATTCGAAGCCTCCAGTTGAGCATTGGCATTTCGGCGGCGGGTTGTCAGGCCAAACGGACGCAGCGAACTATGCTCGAGGAGGTTCAAAGGGAGGGAAAACGTATCCCACGGCGACATGCAGCGAAATGCGGCGAAAATCCGCGCGCATCGTCCAGGGCTTCGTTAATCGCAATGCGGGGCGGAGACGCAGAGGCGGAAACGGCATCAAGACGCGGCTCGTCGCGCTTTTTGCCGAGCACGCGCAGAAACTCATTTTGCCGTTGTTGGCGCGGTGACTCATCCCGCATTGCGCCGGCCGCTGACAGCACGCCATCGTGCATCCCTGCGGCATGCAGGAACAGTATCCCGGAGCCAGCAGCGCCACAGGCATAAGCAACAACAAAATTGCCAGAGCGGTTGATTGAATACGTCGTGTCATTTAGAAACTATTCAGCAAAAGCGCGCCTGTGAGCTTAGTTGTGATGCGCCGTGTGCGAAATCGGTTCAAAAAATCACCGCCGGACCGTGGAATTACATAAATTGGAAGACCGAACGCATCCGAACCGAACAGCCTTACAAGATTCACCCCTTCGCATCGTTGGAATACGCGCTCGTGGAGGCTTTTGGATTGCGCATGCCAAGCCCACCGCGTTAGTCTGATTCACCGATGCCCGGGCCTTCGCTCATTTACCACGACCGTTACGATTTGCACCTTGGCGCGCACATCTTTCCGTCCGAGAAATATCGCCTCGTCCGCGAAGCGCTGCTCGCCGCGAAAGTTGCCACATCGTCGGAATTTATTTCGCCTGCGCCGGCTTCCGACGAGGACATTCTCCGCGTGCATACCGCCGAATACGTCCACAAGCTGAAGACCGGCACGCTCTCGGAAATGGAAAAGCTGCGCATGGAAGTTCCGTATTCCAAAGAACTCATTGAAGCCTGCTGGCTGGCAGCAGGAGGCTCCATCGAAGCGGGAAAGCGCGCGCTCGTCTCCGGCTGCGCGGCAAACATCGGCGGCGGCTTCCATCATGCCTTTGCTGATCACGGCGAAGGTTTCTGCCTGATTCACGATGTCGCTGTCGCCATTCGCCGCCTGCAGCACGAAGGCGCCATCCAGACCGCCATGGTCATAGATACCGACGTGCATCAGGGCAACGGCACTGCCGCGATTTTTGAACGCGACGATTCCGTTTTCACCTTTTCCATTCATCAGAAAAATAATTATCCTCAACCGAAGCAGCGCTCGGATATGGACGCCAATCTTCCCGACGGCATGGCCGATGAAGACTATCTGGCCGTCCTGGAATCCCATCTCCTTCGAGCCTTCTCCGAGTTTCATCCGGACCTCGTTTTCTACGTCGCCGGTGCGGATCCCTATCGCGAGGATCAGCTCGGCGGGCTGGCGCTGACCATCGAAGGTCTTCGCCGCCGCGACGCTCTCGTTTTTGAACATTGCCGCAGCCGTCGTGTCCCATTCGCCATCACGCTGGCCGGCGGGTATGCTCGTCGCGTATCGGACACGGTCCGCATCCACGTCAACACCATAGTGGCCGCATCCGACACGGCTGCTTCATTCTGTCATCCGGAAAGATAATCGACTTGCTGCATGCGCGAGGGCAACTGGTCGTTGTGCGCCTTGCGAAACACTTGCAGGCATACTAAGGTGTTCAGGCCGGTGCAAGAATGTAATTTATGTGCGGGTCGTTCGCGCTGGGAAGTGGTCGCCCGGTGCAACTGCCGGCAGGCAAATGCGCACTGGCGGAACGAATGCGTTCCGAAGCATTTGAGCAACCCGCGAGAGCAGGAGCATAATCCAATTTTGAGTCGTCTCAAAATGAGCACCAAGAATCGGCAGGGCCCAAGAGGGCGTTGGTGTCGGCGTCTTGCTCGGACTCGGCAGAGCGAGGCGAAAGGCTCGGACACACCCTGTTTGCTTGCACGCGCAGTTTGTGAAGGAGGAGGAGGAATGAGGATTCGCGCTTTCTCGCGCCGCTTTGCGCAACTGGGATGTATGACTGTTGTGCTTGCTGGCTTTTTCGTTGCGACGACGCATGCCGATACGCTGGAAATGAAAAACGGATCGCTGATTCACGGCAAATTTGTCGGCGGGAGCGAATTCAACATCCGTTTCCTGGTAAATGGCGTGGTCAAATATTATTCGACGAAGGACATTTTGACGCTGACCTTTGATTCAAGCACCGCAGCGCCTGCACCGGCAACGCCACCTCCGGCGGCTCCCGCGGCCACGCCCGTGCCGTCAGCGAATCCGCAGCCCGCGCCAACCGCTGCGGAAGGCTCGACGGTAACCGTTCCCGCCGGCACGGTGATTTCGGTGCGCATGATTGACAGTGTGGATTCGGCGACGAACCAGGTTGGCGATCAGTTTCACGCGAGTCTCGAAAATGATCTTGTCGTGAACAATGTTGTTGTTGCTCCAAAGGGAGCGGACGTGTACGGAAAGCTTGAGCAGGTGAAGTCCGCCGGTGACATCAAGGGACAGTCGCAATTGCAACTTGGCCTTACGGGAATTCGCATCAATGGAACCGTGGTGCCCATCACGACCGGCGATTACAGCGTGGCTGGAGCGTCGCGGGGAAAGCAGAGCGCAGAGCGCATCGGCGGCGGCGCGGCGCTGGGCGCAATTATCGGGGCCATTGCGGGCGGGGGAAAAGGAGCGGCGATCGGCGCGGGCGTTGGTGCAGGCGCGGGTACGGCTGTGCAAGTGCTGACGAAAGGGCAGCAGGTGCGCGTCCCGAGCGAGACGGTTTTGGATTTCCGACTGCAATCTCCGTTCACGGTTTCGGCGCCTGCGCAGTGAGCCGCGTCTGACGGTCATCTTCCAGAGCCTGATTAACTGTTTCGTCATCGTTGGCGATCTGAGTGCAGAAAGCTCTTGCGCGCCGGGGTGTTGCTGCGTAAGATAACACCCCGAAAAGGAGCCGCTCGTGCCCAAAGAGAAGCCCAAAGTAAATATCGGAGAAGTGATTCGCTCTTACCGCAACGACCGCGGGCTTTCGCAGGGCGACATCGAGCGGCGCACGGGCCTCTTGCGCTGCTATCTTTCTCGCGTGGAAAACGGCCACACGGTTCCCTCGCTGGAAACGCTGGCCAAAATTGCCGAAGCGATGGAAATCAATCTGGCGGATTTCTTTCCCGGCGCTGACACGGCACAGGATCGCGAAACGAAAAAAATTCTCGGTGAGCTTTCCGAAGAAGAAATTCGCTTTCTCGCGGACATAAAGAAATACAGCAGCACGCTTAGCGAAGAGGACAAAAAGCTTGTCCTCGCCATGATCCGTAAAATGGCCACCGTGGTCCCGCGCACGATTGCCGCCGCTCCGCGCGCGCGCCACGCCGCTCCCGCCTCTCACCGCTCCGGCTACTGAACCGGGCGCGTTTGCGAAAAAATTTCAGCTAAAGGGCAAAAAACTCTTAGTACTTTGCTTCGACCCCCCGGTAATCCCTTGTGTATTCTACTGATTGTGCGTGAGTTGCACCAATCTTTTCGAGGTCATTCAGTTGCACAAAATCGGCATACACAGAAGCGCGACGTGCTAAGTGTGGCCTGTCGTTCAGGACAGGTTTCATCGCTGGGTAAATGAGGTTAGAGTTGGTACGCGAATTCGTAGATAGAAATAGAATTCGAGGGAATTTGCGGAAATGAATGAGATAAGTTCATTGCAAAAATTCGCGGCGCTGGTGCTATTGGTAGCAAGCGGACTAATTTCGCGACCGCTCCTGGCAGAGCCAGGGGGTGATTCGGGGGCGAGAAGTTCTCAGAATTCATCCATTAGTGCGCGGGCACAAACAGCGAGTTTCAAACCGAGGGCACTGTGGACTGAGGAATTCGATAGCAGCCGAAATGAAGATGGCACAGTTTCGGATCTGGATTCGATGGTGGGCTACGTGTTTACCCGGCACTTCGGCGTGGATGCCGGGATTCCGGTCTTTTTTGTGCGCGGCAGCTCGACCAATGCTCTGGGGCAAACGACGAACACCTCGGAAAACGGAATCGGGGACGCTTACTTGCAGGTGCGGCTGGCGTTTGCGAATCCAATTTTGAACTACAGGATGGTTGTGACCGGAACAGCGCCGACAGGGAGCCGGTCGGCGGGGTTTTCAACAGGCCATGCGACGTATGACTGGACGAATCATTTTGACCACGCATTTGACCGTTTGCTTCCATTTGCCGATATAGGTGTCGGAAATTCGATTCCCGAGGGATTCGTGTACCAGCGCGACTATTCGACCTTTGGCCACGATGCGCACTTTCAGGCGGGTACGGGCTTTCGAATCACCGATTGGTTGGGACTGAGCGCGTCGGCGTACGACGTGAGTGCATGGGGAACACAGACGGTTTTCAGCAGGATTGTGGGTTTGGGCGGGCTCCCGGTTGGGCGCGGCGGGCACGGACGGGTGTTTGAGCTGGCGAATCAGACCACAGGCAGCTCCAGCCTGACATCCGATCACGGATTCAGCGCAGGTGTGGATTTGAGTCCCGGATCCATTGTGGAGTTTTCAGCAGGATACAGCTACAGCGCGCAATATCAGCTCAACACGGTGTCCTTTGGGGTGGGCGTGAACATGAGCGATCTTTTGCATCACAGTCATAGCGGGACGTGAGCTAGGTGCTCTTGTTTCGGATGGGTAGTTGTATTTCAATTCCCGTTTTTTAGGAGGAAGACACGTGAAGAAGCGGATGATGGCGACAGTTGCAGTGGGAGCGGCAATGTTGTTTCTTTGCGCCGTGCCCGCGTGGACGCAGGGCCAGAGCCCAAACCACGCAAATCATGACGCAGCGGCCGGAGCGCATGAGCCGATGGGTATGGACCACGCGATGAGCGGAGGCGGAATGAACAATTCGATGGCGCGCGGGCCAAAAACGCCAGATGAATTACTGACACAAAATACGCAACTCTCTTCGAAACTGCAATCGTTGCTCCCGACGGGAACCGATTTGCAGACCGCGGCGGCGAGTTTTAGAAATCTGGGCCAGTTCGTCGCGGCGGTGCACGTGTCGCACAATCTGGGCATTCCGTTTGCCTGCCTGGCATCGGATATGACGGGTGCAGCAGCGTCGAATTTTGCGCCGTCAGGAACCACGCCTGATTGCCCTACAGGCACGGGCGCCAAAAAAATGAGCCTGGGCAGCTCGATTCAGGCGCTCGATTCGACGGCGACAAAGTCGCAGGCGAAGCAGGATGCAAAGACAGCCATGAAGCAGGCCAGGAACGACCTGAAACACAAACCCTAAGTGAAGGGCAAGACGCGTTTCTGAAGAAGGCCTGTTAAATCCGGCTCTCTTTGTCTGCGAATGAATATGCAGAAGGCTTCCATCGGCCGGTTTTTGATGCAGGCAATTGAGGAAATGGGACAATCGCGCGGCGGACTTGCCCGCGGCCGATGGCCAGGTCGCCGGCGTGAGCCTTCACTTCGAAAATGAGGAAGCGGCCTTCATTGCCTATATAGCGTGCCTCAGCCCGTACGATTGCGCCCTGTGGAACGGCTTTCAGGTGGTCCACTTCGATACGCGTGCCGACGCTGATGGTGCCGGACGGCAGATGCGCACGAATGGATTCGGCGGCAGCGACCTCCATCGAGCCGATCATCGCCGGCGTAGAAAGAATCGCGGGCAAATCGGGATTGTAGGCAGCGATGGTCCACTGAAATTCGACCATGCGCTCAATAGAAGCGTGCAAACCGATGGGCAAACGCGGTGCATCGGGCTTCCCGGCTGCGGCGCGCTTTGCTTCGGATCTGGCGGTCGGTTTTGATTTGCGTTTCGGAGGAGAATCCTTTTTCACAATTCCTCTTCAGAAGTGGCGGCGAGTTCGGGAGCAAAAGGAGCGCGGAGAAAATCAGAAACGAATTCAGCGAGGGTGACGCCGAACTGTTTCCAGAGGCGTTTGCGCAGCGTGGCGTAATCCTGCGCACCGCTGAAAAGATCGCGGAGAAGGTCGCGAAAAGTCACGCTGCGCCGGGCAAACTGCACCATGCGCGTAGTGACTGCGCCTCCCAGAAAGCTGCCGCGGAAAACGCGGCGTACCAGCCGCGTCGCGACTTCGAGATCGGCGATGAATTCGGCGCGGATGCGAGCGGGGTAGCTTTCCGGCCCGCCTTCCGCAAGCGCTTGCGCAAGCAGATCGCCCGAGCGGAGCGCGTAAAACAGGCCCTCTCCGGTAATCGGATCCACGCACGCGGCAGCATCTCCGGCAAGCGCCCAGTTCGGCCCAATGATTTTGCGATTGCGCAGGGTCCTCAATTCCGGCGAAGGAAGCACGTGGCTATAAAAACGGGCCCCAGCCACAGGGATTTTTTCCTCCCGAACGAACCCGTCGAGCAAATTGCGCAGACTTTGCGTGGTGTACTCCGCCATCTTGGCGCAGATGCCGATGGAAAGATGGTCGGTGCGCGGAAAAGACCAGAGATAGCCGGACATGCGTTCGAGGAATTTGATCTTCACCACTTCTTGCTTGACGGGGACAAAGTATCCGAGAGTGACCTCCAGGTCGCTCGGACGCAAAGGGGTGGTACCGGGCAGAAGTTGATTACGCGCGCCTGCGGCGAGAACAACGAAATCGGCGGCGTGTTCGGCGCCGGCGGCGGTAAGCGTGACTTTTGCAGCGGAAGTCTCGACGCGCGTGACCCGAGCGCGATGCATTTGGCATCCGGCGAACTTTGCGCGATCGAGCAGCAATCCATTGAGGATCGCGCGGGAATAGATCACCAGCGGACGAGACATTTGGAAGCGGGCGCGATGGCCCCGACTGGAAATCAGTTCCGCGCTGCGGACGGTCTTTTTTGCCGCGGGACCATCGAGTAAAAAGGGGTATTTTTCGATAGCTTTATGCGTGAGCCCTCCGCCGCAGGGCTTTTCCCAACCGAGGTGTTCATCAAAAAGCGAAACATTGAAGCCGGCGAGGCTCAGTTTCTCAGCGCACAAAGCCCCCGCCGGCCCGCCGCCAACAATGGCAATTTGTCTCATTTTGTTGAGTTCGCGTGCGGATACATCGGCGCACGAGCAATACGAAAGTATAGCATCATGCCGCACTCTGAAACGCGCGGAGTGTGCTGAAAGCAAGAACTGCCAAGAGCGGATTGCAAAACGCAGCAAGCTCCGGGCGCGGCAATCACTCAGGTTCAGAGCGCATGCATGGTAAAATTGAAAGGCAGCAAACGCGCATGGTAGGAATCTGAGGTTCTATACGCGTGTTGCGTTTGCGCTGGAGAGTTGTTGGGACAGGTTGTCACGCAAAGAGAATTGCTGAGCAGGGTAGCCGAATTAAAAGCTACTCGGCGTCGAATTGTATTCACAAACGGTTGTTATGACTTGCTGCATCCCGGCCACATCCGTTTGCTGGAGCAGGCGCGCCGGCTTGGCGACATTCTGATCCTCGCGCTGAACACTGACCGCAGTGTACGCGAGAATAAGGGCCTCGGCCGGCCCATCATCTCGCAGGACGAGCGCGCGGAAGTTGCCGCAGCGCTGGACTCGGTGGATTATGTCGTCCTCTTCGATGAGGCCACGCCGCGCGAAATCATTGCGAAAGTTTTGCCGGATGTGCTGGTGAAAGGCGGCGACTGGGGTCCGGATGAAATTGTCGGCCGCGAAGAAGTAAAAGCCGCCGGCGGCCGCGTGGTATCGATTCCGGTCGAGGCGGGGTATTCAACCTCGTCCATCATCGAACGCATTCAGAAAATTCCCTCATGATCCTCCCGGTTGTTGCTGAGCTTCTTGCACGCGCCGGTCGCCAGCGTGAAGTGGAAGAAGCGTTTGAGCGCGTGCGCGCCCGCAAGCGGCAAACGCGTCTCGCGGGACTCACCGATCCTGCAAAGGCGCTGCTTGCGGCGCTCGCGGTGCAGGCCGTTTTGAGTCCCGCGATTTTTCTAGTGGAGTCCAACGAACGCGCGGACGCGTTTGCGCCGGTTGTGCAATTTTTTCTGCGCGCGCTGGGCAAAACGGATGCGCGTGTGACGGTTTTCCCTTCGCACGAAGTGCTGCCCTACGATCGTCAATCGCCGCATGCGGAAATTTCAGAGGCGCGTGCTTCGGCGTTGTGGCGGCATAGCAGCGGGCAGGCGGATTTGCTCATCGCGCCGATTACCGCAGCGATATGGCGGCTACGGGAGCCGCAATTTTACAAAAGTCTTGCCGTAGAGCTGGCGCGCGGTGAGGACATCCCGCGGGAAGAATTTTTGTCGCATATCGCCGGTGTGGGCTACGAGCACGCCGAGACGGTGGAAATGCCCGGGCAGTTTGCCGCGCGCGGCGGGATTATCGATGTGTTTCCGCCGGAGGCGGAGCGGCCGGTGCGCATCGAGCTGCTGGGTGATACGCTGGAATCCATTCGCGAATTTGACCCTCATACGCAGCGCTCGACCAATCCGGTAGAGCGCGTCACGCTTTTGCCGCTCACGGACTATCCGCGCACCACGGGGCAACTGGCGCGCCTGCGCGAATTGGCCGTTGCAGGGTATGCGGATGCGGGAGCGCCAGTGGCCGAAGGCTCTGAGCCGGCGGCGGGCTTCTACCCGGGATGGGAATTTCAGACCTCGCTGGCACGCGATCATAATTCGCACTTGCTGGCAATACGCCCGGATGCTTTTGTAATGGAAGACGAGCCAGAGACGCTTGCCGCTGCCTTGAACGACTACCGCCGGAAATTCGCCGAAGCGGCAAATGAAAGCTCCGCATGGCCTGGTCCCGAGAATTACATTCTCAGTGAGGAAGAGTGGGCCGGCAACTGGAAGAAGGTTGCACGGCTTGAACTGGAGCATCTTGCGGCGGAAAGGGCCGATCAGGAGACGCTGACGATTCTGACGCGGCCAACCATGCGCTATCGCGGCGACGTTCCGGCGTACATGGCGGAACTAAAGAGCCGATTGAGCGCCGGCGAGCGGGTGATCCTGAGCGCCGCGAGCACGGGCGAACTCGAGCGGCTTGCCGATTTGTGCCATGAATTCGAGTTGCCGTTTCAGTTGGGCGAATTGGGCCAGGGTGCAACGGCAGCGCGGCTGGTGGACGAGTCAAGCGCAGGAAGCGTGCCCGCTGCAGTGCTCTTGAAAGCTCCGCTGGAAGAAGGTGTGGAGTTCACCGGCGCAAAGCTTTCGATTTTTGGAAATTCGGATCTGTTTGAGACTGCCGCTCCGGCGGCGCGCACCCGCACGCGGGCAAAAACAGCAAGTTTTTTCAGCGATGTCTCGGAATTGAAGCCCGGCGATTTTGTGGTGCATGTGGACCATGGCATTGGCCAGTTTCAGGGCCTGCGACAAGTGAATGTGGACGGAGTTAACGGGGAATTTCTGCAGCTGGAATATGCGGAACAGGCCAAGCTGTACGTGCCGCTCACGCGGTTGGATCTGGTGCAGAAATATCAGTCGCTCGGCGGCGCCGCGCCGCGATTGGACCGTTTAGGCGCGCAGGCGTGGGAAGCGCGCAAATCTCGAGTCAGAAAATCGGTGAGCGACATGGCCGAGCGGCTTTTGAAATTGTATGCAGAAAGGAAATCGGTTCAGGGTCACGCTTTTCCCGCCGATACGCCGTGGCAGAAGGAATTCGAGGACGCATTCGAGTTTCAGGAGACCGCGGATCAGGAAAAGGCAATCGAGGACGTGAAGCGGGACTTGGAGAGCGCGCAGCCCATGGACCGTCTGCTTTGTGGAGACGTCGGCTACGGAAAAACCGAAGTAGCCATGCGCGCGGCGTTCAAGGCGGTGGCGGATTCCAGGCAAGTGGCGGTGCTTGCGCCGACGACGGTGCTCGCGTTTCAGCACTACGAAACGTTCCGGCGCCGATTTGCGGCATTTCCCGTAAAGATTGCGATGTTGAGCCGGTTTCAGAATCCCCGTGAGCAAAAACGCATTTTGACGGAGCTCGAAGCGGGGAAAATTGACGTGGTCATCGGCACGCATCGCCTGCTCTCAAAAGACGTAAAGTTTCGGGAACTTGGACTCTTGGTGGTGGATGAAGAGCAGCGATTCGGTGTGGCGCACAAGGAACGAATCAAGGAGATGCGCAAAAATGTAGATGTGTTGACCATGTCGGCGACGCCGATTCCTCGCACGCTGCACATGTCGCTTGTGGGCTTGCGCGACATGTCGGTGATTGAAACTCCGCCAAAAGACCGGCTGGCGATTCACACGGTGGTCGCGCCGTTTGACAAAGGATTGATTCGGCGAGCCATCTCCGAGGAAATGGCACGAGGCGGACAGGTGTTCTTTGTGCATAACCGCGTCGAGTCCATCGCGTCCATTGCGGCTATGGTGCAGGAGCTGGTGCCCAAGGCACGCGTGGTGGTTGGCCATGGGCAGATGAGCGAGCAGGAATTGAGCAAAGTGATGCTCAAGTTTATCCGGCACGAGGCGGACGTGCTGGTGGCGACGACCATCGTCGAGAACGGGCTTGATATTCCGCGCGCCAACACGATGATTATCAACCGCGCCGACCGGCTCGGGCTGGCGGAGCTTTATCAGTTGCGTGGGCGCGTCGGACGGTCGAATTACCGCGCTTATGCGTACCTGCTTGTGCCGCCGGACACGGCGCTTTCCGGAATCGCGCGTCAGCGGCTGGCCGCGCTGAAAGAGTTCAGCGATTTGGGAGCGGGCTTTCGCATTGCGGCGCTGGATCTGGAATTGCGCGGCGCGGGGAACATGCTGGGACGCGAACAACACGGGCATATCGAATCGGTCGGCTTTGATATGTATTGTCAGATGCTGGAGCGGGCGGTTTCCGAGCGCAAAGGCGAGGCCGTAGCTCCTGAGCAGCGCGCCACAATCAATCTGGGCATGGACATCCGCATTTCAAGGGATTACATCGAAAATGAAGGCTCGCGTCTAAGGGTCTACAAGCGCATTGCCGGTGTCACGGATGAGCACGGGCGCGAGGAAGTGCTGAGCGAGCTTCGCGACCGTTTTGGCCCGCCGCCGGCAGCCATCGAAAACCTGCTGGATTATGCCTTGCTCAAGGCTCAGGCAGAAAAGGCGCTGGTCGCTTCGATTGATCGCCGCGGCGACCGCATCGCGCTCAAGTGGCACGAAGGCACGCCCATAAAGCCGGAGCGCCTGGTGAAAATGATACGCTCGCGCAAAGACATGCGGCTCGATCCAACAGGAACGCTGTGGATGGAATGGAAACGCCAGCCCGAAAGCGTTGCTCAAGCAATCAGAAACGTATTGCTCGAACTTCAAGCGTAGGGATAGAATCCAATGATTATGAGGAAAACCGTTTTGCCCGCAGCAGTCTGTGCCCTTGCGGCACTGGTGGCGCCTTCGCTGGCCAGAGCTCAAGGGCAATATCAAGACCAGCAAGGAACAATTGTCGAAGAGATTATCGCACGCGTCAACAACGATATCATTACGCTTTCGGATTACCAAAAGGCGGAATCCACCCTTCGCCCGGAAGCGCAGCAGGATTGTCAGGGATGCACGGACGCGAAAATCAATGAACTGGTCGCGCGCGAGAAGAAAAATCTGCTTCGCGATCTGATCGACAACTCTCTCCTCGTTCAGCGCGCCAAGGATCTGGGCATCAATGTGGATGCGGATGTAATCAAGCGGCTTGACATGGTGCGGCAGCAGAATCATTTGCCAAGCATGGATGCGCTGCAAAAGGCCGTCGAGGCGTCGGGAATGTCGTGGGCCGACTACAAGCAACAGATCAAAGATTCGCTCCTCCGGCAGGAGGTCATCCAGCAGGAGATCGGCCCCACGATAAAAATCGGCAGCGATGAAGTGCAGAAGTATTACGACTCGCATAAAAGCGAATTCGTGATGCCGGAGGAAGTCGATCTTTCAACGATATTCCTGAGCACCAAAGGCAAAACGCCGCAGCAAGTGATGCTGGTTAAGCAGAAGGCCGAGAGTCTGGTGCAGCGCCTGAAAGCGGGCGACGATTTCGCCAAACTGGCCCAGCATTTTTCCGAAGGTCCAACGGCGGCGGAAGGCGGCGAACTGGGGGTTTTCAAGCAGGGAGATCTGACTCCGCAGCTGGAAAAGCTGGTTTTCGCCATGCACAAGGGCGATTCGACAGGAGTTCTTCCTGCTCCGGGCGGCGTGCAGATTCTGCACGTCAACGAGCATTTCACCGCGGGATTGCAGCCGGTGAGCAAAGTGGAAACTCAGATTGAGAATGATATTTACGAGAGCAAAATCCAGCCGGCCATGCGCAAATACCTTACTCAGCTCCGGAAAGACAGCTATGTGGTGGTGAAAGCCGGGTATGTGGACAGCGGTTCAGCCGGAGGCAACAGCGTAATTCAGGAAGTTCCATACGGCACGGAAGAGGGCAAGGTTAAGAAGAAGAAAAAGAAAAAAGTAGCTTCCGCGTACGACGATGATGGGGGCCTTTAACCTTCGATGAAAGCGGGTTACGTCTCCGAATTTCGCAAAGGGCAGAAGGACCAGCCCGTTGACTCATTGTTGTTGGTGCGCGAAAAAGAAATTCGGACTTCCGCGAAAACAGGTAAGCCGTACCTGCGGCTTTCTCTCGCGGATCGCACCGGTTCCATTGAGGCACGCGTCTGGGAGAATGCGGCGGCGACAGCGCAGACATTTGAATGCGACGATATTGTGCGCGTTCGCGGACGCCTGGATGTCTATCAGGACGAAAAGCAGCTTATCCTCGATCAGGTACTCCTCGCGGCGGAAAATGAATACGGGCTGGAGGACTTTCTTCCGCACACGAAGCAGGATGTGCAGAAGCTGTTTGCGAAGCTGCGCGAGGAAGTGTTGTCGGTACGGAATCCGTGGCTGCAGCGCCTGCTCCTCTCTTTTGTGGACGACCCGGAAATTTCCGTCAAGCTCAGGCGCGCGCCTGCGGCCATGTCTATGCATCATGCGTTCTTAGGCGGTTTACTCGAGCATATCGTCAGCCTTTGCGGCTTGGCGAGGGGGGCTGCGGAACATTACCCCGAAGTGGACCGCGACCTGCTGCTCACCGGTGTCGTGCTGCATGATATTGGGAAGATCGAGGAGCTCAGCTACAAACGCTCCATCGGTTACACCACCGAGGGGCAACTGCTCGGACATATTGTCATCGGTCTGAAGATGGCTCAGGAGAGGATCGGCGCGATTCCCGATTTTCCGCGCTCGCTGGCTGTGTTGGTCGAGCATTTGATTGTGAGCCATCATGGCACGCTTGAATTTGGTTCGCCGAAGTTGCCGGTGGTGAGGGAGGCCGTGCTTTTGCATTACCTCGACGATATGGATTCGAAGATGGAGGCGATTCGCGAGACACTGGATGGCGTTCCGACGGAAGAGCTTTGGAGCGAGCGCAATGCTGCGCTGCGCCGCACTTTGCTGAACAGCGCCGCGTATTTGGGTGGCGGAGCTGAGGTTGCCAGGGCGGGTGCGCCTGCGAAGGGAGCGCCCGTTTCGGGCCAGCTTTTCAGCCCGGCGATGAAGACGAAATCCGGCGTGGATGCGTCGCGAGGAAGCGCCGTGTTTGCCACGCCAAAGGAAAAGCCATGAGCACAGCTTCGGCCAACGGAGGCGGCTCCGGCGGAAATTTGCGCCGCCGCAAGATTTTGGAATTGGCTCCGCTCGAGCTGGATTGCATGACCGCTCTGTGGCGTCTGGAAGAAGGTACAGTGCGAGACATTCGCGAAGCTTTGGCGTCGCGCCGGCCGCGCGCCTACACGACAATTATGACCATTATGGACCGCCTCGCGCGCAAGCAGATTGTTTCCCGTCGCCGCGCCGGCCGCGCCTGGCGCTATCAGGCCAATTTGACCAGCGAGGAAGCCCGCTCGCATGCGATTGCGCAGGTAATCGAAAGTTTTTTCGGAGGTTCGACGGAAGAACTCCTTAAGCATGTCTCCAATCCCCGCAATCTTCCCGAATCCGCGCGGAACGACGGCAGTTCATCGTAATCTGCCATGCTCCCCGCCGAATTGAAAATCCGCGACCTGAGTTTGCGCCCCGCGACGTTGCTTGCGCCAATGGCTGGCGTCACGGACACAATTTTTCGCCGCGTCATTCGCAGCCTCGGCGGCTGCGGCCTGATCATGACCGAGTTTACCAGCGCGGAAGGCGTGACCCGCAGCGCCGCCAAGACGCTTCGCTATTTGTACTACGATGAGGACGAGCATCCGATTGCCGCGCAGCTTTTTGGCGCGAATCCGGACGTGATGGCTGCGGCGGCAGCGCTTGTAGAAGACCTCGGCTTCGACCAGGTGGATATCAATTTAGGCTGCCCGGCGAAAAAAGTGGTGAAGTGCGGGGGCTCCGGCTTGCTGCGCGATTTGAAACTGCTGGAATCGGTGCTCAAAGCGGTGCGCGCCTCCGTGAAGATTCCCATGACCGTCAAAATGCGCTCGGGATGGGACGACGCGAACATTGTGGCCGTTGAAGTTGCAAAAATGGCCGAGTCGCTCGGCGTGGAAGCCGTTGCGGTGCATCCGCGCACCCGTATGCAGGGCTATTCCGGCGCGGCGGACTGGAGTTTGATTGCGCGTGTGAAGCAGGCGGTTGGGATCCCGGTCATCGGCAACGGAGATATTCGGATTCCGGAGGATGCCGAGCGCATGTTCCGCGAAACGGGATGCGACGCGATTATGATCGGCCGCACCGCGGCTGTGAATCCCTGGATTTTCCGCCAGATTGAGCAGTATTTTGCCGCCGGCGAATACAACCAGCCGCAGGAAACCGACCGTTACCAATTGCTCTCCGGCTATTTTCGGAGCCTCGTTGCCGCTGAATTGCCCGATGCACTCGGTAAGATGAAGCAGTTTGCCTGCTGGTTCACGCACGGCGTGCGAAACGGCGCGGAGTTGCGGCACCAGGTGCACTCGTCGCGCACACCGCTCGAAATTCTGCAGCGCGTGGACGAATTTTTCGCGGGCGTTGCGGGCGCCGGCGCAAAAAACTGAGCATTGCTACGAATTCCTTTCGGTGAGCCAGCGTTTGTAGGCCTCTCGCTTTGTAAGTCCAAATTCCTTTGCGGCCTGCTTGAGCGCGGCCTTTCGATCCGCGTTCCGTTCCCCGGCAATCTGCTCTACCCGCTGGGCGAATGAGTGCGCCGTCGCGCCGGTGTCGCCGCAAGCCGGATCCCTTTGGTTGTCGCGCATTTCCGGCGGCGCTATCAGCAAAGTGATTTCGCCGCGAGGCTCTTTCTCTGAAAACGCTTGCAGCAGGTCGGAGATTTTTCCGCGCGCGAATTCCTCGTGGACCTTGGTCAGTTCCCGCGCCATAACCATCTCGCGGTCGCCGAAAATATCGAATGCGTCCTTCAGAAATGCGCGCAGACGATGCGGGGCTTCGTAGAAGACAAGCACCCGCGGTTCGGAGGCGAATTCGCGTAATTTTCGGCGTCTTTCTGCAGCGCGGGCGGGCAAAAATCCCGCAAAAGTGAATTCGTCCGAAACAAGCCCCGACGCTGCAAGCGCCGCGATGAGCGCGGAAGCGCCGGGGATCGAAATCACCGGGATTTTATGCTGCAAGCACAGAAAAACGAGGCGATGTCCCGGATCGGAAATGAGCGGCGTGCCGGCATCGCTGACCAGTGCGACGCGCGCTCCCTCTTCCATGCGCCTCACCAGTTCCGGCGCGCGAATCATCTCGTTGTGCTCGTGATAGCTCTCAAGCGGCTTGCGAATTTCGAAATGCGAAAGCAGCTTCAGCGTTTGTCGCGTGTCTTCGCAGGCGATGACGTCCGCCTCTTTCAACACGCGAAGCGCGCGAAGGCTGATATCTTCCAGGTTGCCGATCGGCGTGGCCACCAGGTAAAGACAGCCGCGGCAGTGCTGGCCGGATTCGCGCGGGATCATCATCCAGATACAGACAGCATTTTCGCCGCCAGAATATCACGCGCGCAACGCTTCTCGCCCGGGCGTGGTAAGATTTTGGTTTACTTCCTAAACGAGGAATCGCAACGTGCCACTTTACGAATATAAGTGCGGGAAATGCGGTCATCGGTTCGAGAAGATCGAGAATGTTTCGGCCTCGGAGACGAAGAAATGTCCGAGATGCGGTGCAAAAGCGGAGCGCATGCTCAACGCGCCGGCCATTCAATTCAAGGGTACTGGCTGGTACGTCACCGATTATGCAGGGAAAAATTCCGGCAGCACAGCCAAAGAGTCAGCCGATTCGAAAGAGACGTCCTCCGCGAAGCAGACCGAAGGAGCTGCCGTGAAACCCTCCGAAAAGGCCGCGGCAAAAGACTCCGCCAAAAAATCACCCGGGAAATCCGGCGACAAATAATCCAGTCCTTGGAATCAGCCGGACATTTGAAATGGAGCCGCGGGGCGGACTTGAACCGTCGACCTGCCGATTACGAATCGGCTGCTCTACCAACTGAGCTACCGCGGCCGTGAATCGAATTTAACATTGCCCTGCAGAGTGGTCAAACTCTTCACCCCAAGCGTTCCACACGGGCTAACCTGCGGTCGCCTGCGGGACGAATGGAAGCGTTTCTTACCTTTTTGGCCTTCGCGCTTTTTCTACCGCCTTTTTGCTGGGCTGCGCCTCCTTGGGCGGTGCTTGCAAAGCAAACACGGCCTTCACGTCCGGCGGAGCATTATCAATATTTTCGGCGAACGTCACGACTTGCCAGATCTGATCGCTGGAAAGAATTTTTCCCCATGCGGGCATGCCCGTCCAGCGAATGCCGTGTTCAGTGATGTAGTAATTATCGCGGTCGCCCATATCCGCCGCGTCGGTCATGAATTGTGGCGGCGGGGGATTGAAGGCATGCGCCAGCGGCGATTGCGGATGGGCCGGATCGCCGTGGCACAGAGCGCAGTGGTCGGCGTAGATCTTCGCGCCCGCCAGCAGCGTGGCGTCGTTCACCGGGAATGGATTCTTCCGCTTGGGCGCATTTCGGTTCACGTACGCATCTCGAGCGCCCCCGGCGAGCTCTCGCTCAAGCTTGGAAGGCGGCTGATCCGCGCGCATGTCCACGCGACCCGTTTCCGCAACGAACAGTCCCACCGCAAGAATCACCGCGATCGTGACCAGAACTCCCAGTATAAATCCCTTCATCCTGCCTCCTGTTCGCGCATCGAGCCCCATCGTGTGATGCGCGACGGAGCCGGTTTGTTTGCGTTGTAAATGTACATGAAAGCGTCGGCGAGCGCGAATGAATTGCGCGCTTTTGGTTTCAACACGTTTGAACAAAATAGCATTTGGGCCTGCGCACGCTGACCTGATCCGGAAAACTGTGCCGACTCATCGTAAGATAAGCGTTTATGGCTGCTTCCGCCGAATCCTTCCTGCAGAGCGTCCAGGATGCGGGCGTACTCACGGATAAGTTTCAGCGATGGATGGTGGCCGTCGCGGTGCTTGCCAGCGCCATCATGGAGCTGATTGACACTTCGGCGGTCAACGTCAGTCTGCCGTATATCGCCGGGAACCTTTCCGCATCGGTAGATCAGGCAACCTGGGTGCTCACTTCGTATCTGGTTGCCAATGCGGTTGTTCTCCCGCTGTCCGGCTGGCTTGCGAATTATTTCGGGCGCAAGCGTCTGCTGATGATGGCCGTCACGGGCTTCACGATTTCGAGCGTGCTTTGCGGCCTCGCGCCGACGCTTCCTCTTCTGATTCTCTGCCGTGTTCTGCAGGGTCTTTCCGGAGGCTCCCTCCAACCCACGACGCGCGCCATTATGCTCGAGTCTTTTCCGCGCGAGGAACGCGGCCATGCCATGGCCTTGTGGGGCGTAGGAATCGTCGTCGCGCCGATTGTTGCACCGATGCTGGGTGGCTGGCTGACGACGGATTACTCCTGGCGCTGGGTTTTCTTTATTAATGTGCCGATCAGCATCGTAGGACTCTTTCTGATCGAAGCCTTTGTATTCGACCCGCCGTATATTCGCCGGCGGTCACGGCATGTGGATTATCAGGGCATGATTCTGCTTGCCATCGGCATTTTCGCGCTGCAAGTGATGCTGGATCGCGGTCAGCAGGACGACTGGTTCAGCTCGCATTTCATTGTTGCCACGTGCGTCATCGCCGTCGCCGGATTACTGGGGTTCGCTATCTGGGAATTGCTGATTCCGGATCCGGTCGTTCACTTTCACCTTTTCCGCCATCGCACTTTTGCGACCGGAACGCTTCTTTCCATGACGCTATTCTTCGGATTGTACGGCAGTATCGTTCTTTTGCCGCTGTTTATGCAGACACTGCTGGGCTTTCCCGCCATTACCGCGGGATTTTGGAATTCCCCCCGCGGAATCGCCACGCTGTTTCTCATGCCGGTCGCGGGATATTTGATTGGCAAGCGCTGGGACATGCGTGCTCTAATCACCGTCGGCTTGCTGGTTACGGCCGTCGGCGCCTATATGTTTTCGTTCCTGAATTTGAAGGCCGGACCGTGGAACTTTCTTGCTCCTCAGTTGGTAATGGGCGCCGGCCTGTCATTTATGTTTGTTCCGCTTTCCACAATTACGGTAGATCCCATCCCGGCCGCGGAAATGAATTACGCCACCAGTCTAACGACTTTGGCGCGCAATCTTGGCGCGAGCATTGGCATTTCCATGTTTACGACGTTCATTGACCGCCGCACGCAGTTCCATTAGGTACGCCTGACGTCGGAAATCGCTCATCGGCATCGTCTCCTCACGCTGACGCGTTCTGCTTTGCAGCACGAGCTCGCGATGGGTGGTGATGCAAAGCATTTGGCCGACCGACAGGCACTGGCAACCATTTACCACGAGGTGCTCCGGCAGGCAGCGGTGATGAGTTACTTGGACGGCTTTCGCGTGCTGGCCATCATCCTCCTCACTGCCACGCCTTTCATCTGGATCATGAGAAAGCCGCGTTTCAAGCGCCCGGGGTCGGCGGCCTAGCCTGGTCTGAGAGCAATCCATAAGTGCCGGGGCCAAAGCTTTTCGCCCAGCCGTCGTTTCGCGGTAAGTCACTGAACCCACTGTCCTTACGGCCAGTTTCCCCTTGCGAACGCCCGTACTGCGCGAAAATTGATCCTTGTCTTCCCGCACCGTACGCTTGAACTGCCCGTATGCTGAGCGACAAATGGCGCGCCTTACCTAGCTCGCGGGCCCAAGAGGTCGGGGCGCACAAGCACAGTTTATTTCTCAACTAACATTCACATTCTAAAGGAGATGCTAATGAAGAAAATCATCAAAATTGCCCTTTCTGCTCTCGCGCTGTCGCTTTTCGCGCTGGGCGCAAACGCGCAGGGCCCTAAAATCGATGTTTCCGGCGGCTATGCTCTCCTGCACCTGAACGGCTCAGCGGGTGCGTCCGGGCTCAACATGAACGGTTTCAGCGCCTCTGCCGTTTTTAGGGCGAATCACTGGCTCGGCCTTGTGAGTGACTTCGGCGTGTATCATGGTTCACAGCTTGGCATTGGAGTCACGACCACAACGTACACCTTCGGGCCTAGAGTAGCGATACACGTCAGCGACAGATTCACGCCGTATGTACAGGGCCTCTTTGGGGGCTCCCACTTTTCCGCGTCTTATGCCGGCGCAAGCGGTTCAACGAATCCTTTTGCCTTCGGATTTGGCGGCGGAACGGATATTGCGGTCGCCGACGGCGGCAAAATCGCAGTGCGTCCGGAGTTTGATTACATGGGATTTCGCGCGAATGGCAGCACCCAGAATTCCGAGCGCTTTTCCATTGGAATTGTGTATCACATCGGATGGCACGGGAATTCGATGTAAGCTGCCCTTGCGTTGTACAGAACATCGCGCCGGGACCTCTCCGGAGTCCCGGCGCATTATTTTACGGTCGGCAGTCGCAAAAACGTGCATCCCATGAATCTCGCAACTGTGGGATACTGAACCCTCGAATCGCCCCGCGCTCTACAGCGTTGACCTTATACAGCGATTGATTTAGTCTTTTGAATGCCCGCCAGAGGGAGCTTCCAATAATGAAAAAAATGCTTTTTGGTGTGCTGGCACTTTTCATTGTATTGCTTGCGGCGCTTCCCGCGCAGGCGCAGGATTGGTACCGGGGTGACGTTGCTGCGGGGTGGTCCCTCCTGCATTTGAACGGCTGCTGCGGTTCGGGCGTCACGGCCAACGGCATCAGTGGTTCGGCGGACTACAACGCCAACAAATGGCTCGGCATCGTCTGGGATTTTGGGGTCTATCACGGCGAACAGCGAGGTGCCGGTGTCACTGTCGCCACCTACACATTTGGTCCGCGCCTCTGGCTGCATCTCAGCGGCACGAAGAAATTCACACCTTTCGTGCAAATGCTTTTCGGGGGTTCGCACGTTTTCGGTGAAAATCCGTTTGCGTTTAGCGTCGGCGGCGGTACCGATATCCGCATTGGCGATAGTCCGTTTGCCTTGCGTCCGCAGTTTGATTATTTCGGCCTGCATCCCAGCGGCGGTACCATCAACTCGGAGCGTTTTTCGATCGGTATTGTCTATAACATTGGCGCGCAATGACGATTTTTTTGTCGCGACCCAGCCACGCACACGGGCTCCCTCATGCCGAACCTTACTTTCAGAGCGGCTAGACCCAGCGATTTGGCTCGCCGGACAGGAGCGACGAAAAACACGGTGCGAATCTGCCGGTGCGAATTGGGGCCCTACTCTTCTCGCCGCAAAAGATATTTTAGGAGCGAAAATCCGCCGTTCACAGGCAGCAGAAGCAACTGTTTCCAGGAGGCGGCCTTTTGGCGGATGCGCTCGTGTTCCCGATCGGCGCGGTGCTGCTCTTGGGCGATGAGCATCGCCCCATATTTTGCAAAATCGATTCCGCACTGATCGCATTTTTCGCCGTGGCGCTGCGTCGCGCCGCACGACGGGCATTTGAAGAGCAGCGTCATGTGGCAGCGCAGGCAGAATTGCGCCTGGTCCGAATTGGCCGTCTTGCACTTCGGGCATTCCATTCGGTGATTCTAGACCGACCGGCAGGCGCACGCCCGCTTGGCGTATTCGGCTGTGCTCTGTGCGCGACCTGTCCTGATGGTCAGTTCCGGCGTTCCACAAATTGATCCTGACTCTGCGCTGCTGCCGATGCGCACACGGTGGTACGCGGAACAAACCAATTCAGGTTAGCCAGGGGTGCATGAGAACCCCCGCGGGAAATGTCGGCAGACACGCATCGAGAGCGTGTCCGCCGGTTGTCCTGGATGACGCCGCGGAAAGCTGCATCCGCCCATCCGCGTTACTTCCGCAACGCGAAAAACTGATTCAGCGGATGCTGAATAGGCAGTTTTTCGAACTGTGAAAATCCCGCTTCCTGCGCCAGCGCGCGCGCTCCGCTTTCGCCGATTACGGTTCCGAGTCCGGCGCCGTTGAACGCCAGAGAAACCGTCATGCAGTGCAGTGGGCTGATGGCATGGAACATCTTGCCTATCGGGTTGCGGTTCTCGTGCGCATTGGCGGTGGCATTTGGTTCGGACCACACGTAGACGCCATCATCGGCGAGCGCGTCGCGAATGGCCCGCAGCGTTGCCTTTGGGTCCACCATGTCGTGGATGCAGTCGAAGCTGCAAATCAGGTCGTACTTGCGTCCGTTGGGGATTTCGTGTGCCGCGGCCTGCAGGAATTCCACGTTTTTCAGCCCCTGTGTTGACGCGAGCTTCCGCGCGCGCTCGATACTCGGCCCGTGGTAATCAATTCCGAGCACCTGCGCCTTGGGGAAATTTTTGCCCATGGCTATCGTGGATTGGCCCGCACCGCATCCAATATCCGCGATGCGAGCGCCCTTTTCCAGCCGGCCAATCAACCCGGGAACCGTACCGAGCCAATCTTTCGCCAGGAAGTTCAGGTAGCCTGGACGGAACAGCCTCTCGATGGCATGCGGAATCTCCTCGCCAATTTCCGAATAGGGAATGCCTCCGCCTTTTCGAAAGGCTTCCAGAATTCGGTCCACGTTGCGGATCGATGGCGGCGTAAAATGAAGAGCGCCACCGACGAAAAGCGGGCTGTCTTCATTGGCCAGCACAAAGGCTTGCTCTTCGGTCATCTCATACTTGTTTGTCGCCGGGTGATACTCAACGTATTCTGCGGCCACCATGGCACGAAGCCATTCGCGGACGTACCTTTCGTTGAGTTGCGTTTTCTTCGCCAGTTCCTCGCTGCTCATCGGCCCCGCACCAGCCATCGCTTTGAATAGGCCCAGCCGGTCGCCGATATACCCGAGCGTAACCGTAAACGCACCGCCGGTGTCGCCGATGACGCGGAACGCCATCTCGTGCACCTTGTCCATGTTCATGGAACTGCCTCCTTTTGGGGAAGATTGCAGTTCAACCGTTACGAATCCCAAACGGAGGGCTTGCAGTATAAGGGTATTGTTTCAGGGGCCCAGGTTCGCGCTCGACTGCCGCGTGAGGGCAAGCGAGGCGCACATTGTATGCTGCGACGCAAATGGCGTCAATGGGATTTCTGAAAGAGACAAAAATATTTTTGCCTCATCAGGCTGACTTTTTGCACGATGTGCCGCTGCCTGCCCGGCCTGAAGAGCGCTTGGTTACTTTTGAAATCGCTTCAGGAAGTTCACCACGGCCTGCCAATTGGCCGCCGCGCCTTGAGGATTGCGGTCGGCCCGCAGTGTGGCCGAACCATGCACAGCATAACGCGCGACATAATGCACCTTGGCCCGCGAAGCGACGGCATTGAATATGCGCGTCGCATCGGAAAATCGCTCCGGGTCATTCTCCGAAGTCACGAACACCGGCACGTGAACATTTGCCGCGGCGTGGCGCACCAATCGCGGATGCCGGTCAAAATATTCTCCCGGCGAAAACGCAAGCAAGCCCACAACGCTCCTCGGATGCTTCGCCGCTTCGACGAAGACCAGCGACGCGCTGTAGCTGCTGCCCCACAAAATAAATCCCTTGCCGGGATCCTTCTGCTTCGCCCATGCCAGCGCAGCAGCGAGGTCCGCTTCCAGATCCGCGAGTTTATTCTCGACAGTTTCCTCATGTCCGAGCTTCTGTACGGTTTCGTTGCCATGGCCGAACATCTCGCCGCCCCAGCGCTGATCAATCGCCAGGCAATTGAATCCGAGAGCAGCCAGCCTTGGTGCGATTGTGGCGTATTCGTACCGGTTCGCCCCTGCCTGGTGGAATAACAGGATCATTGGCCGCGTCGAATTTTTCGCGGCGTAATACGAACCGTAAATGCTTACACCATCCGCCGCCTTGAATTCCACCGGCTGTTGCGCTTTTGCCAGGCGCGGTCCAAAAAGAGCCGCAATTACCAGCGCCGCGAAAGCTGCGAAAGACCACCCCGGCCGTGTTTTCGGGATCATGTGCTGTCCTCCGTATCGACAGCGGTTGCAAAGGAAAGGCGGCCCCTCCTTGCGACCACAAACTCAAAATTCGACCGCGCCGCGCCTTACGAATTTATAATAGACGTGCAGAGAGTCAATGGATTCCTGGGCGCCTCTGCGGCCCAGCGCAACTTTCCCGCACGGGAAGCGGCATACAGGAATTGGGCGTCCATTTGCAGGATCGTGGGCTTCACGTAGATCGCTCAGAGGGCGTTTACGATGCACATGTGGATGCGGCATATCTTTGGCATTGCCGGAATGGGTGTTCTCGTTCTTCATCTGCTCTTCAATATGTGGTATGTCTTCGGCGCGATCGTCACGAAGGGCCGGCCGCGCTTGGAGATTCTGCATGTACTTTCGCTCGTTTACGGCGTGATCGCGGAAAATTCGTCATTTGCCTGTCCGCTGACCGTACTCCAGAAATGGTGTCAGGCTCGCGCCGGCATCGTGCCGTATCACGGTCCCTTTGAAATGCACTATCTGCGAGCTCTGGTGGCGCCGCATTTTCCCTTATGGCTTTTGGAATACGGGGCTGCCGCCGTCTTTCTCGCCAACATCGCGATTTACGCGCGTCGCTTCGCCTTGCGTAACGCCCAGTCGCAGCGTCACGCGGACTAGCTCCATTCGTTCCACGCTTTGGACAGATTGGCTTCGCTGCGAAATTTCGACCTATTGATTCGATCCATGAGAAGCGGTGGCGCCAGAGCGGCCCGTTGAGTTGGGGCAGCCAAGCGGCGTGGAGGCGGAGCAAAGTGTGGAACGTTCCTGATATCGGGCTATTTTTATTTTAGGAGCTTCGGCATAGAATGAGGAATTCGTGGAAGCGATTGGTTCCGTCGGTTCGGCAGCCGGCGCTGCAGTAGCCTCTGCCGGAAACATTTTCGCACGATATCTCGTTTATTGATTCAGAGGTGGGCGACATGCCACAAATGGGCGGCGAAGACTGCGGTCGTGCGAGTGCGCTTTACCGCATGACGATTATGCTTGTGAGCACACTCGCGCTGCTCATGGGCGGATGCTTCATCGGCGGCAGCGGACCAATCGAGCACGCCGGCGCGCTGGAAACGGAAAACGTCTCCGTTCCGCTCGGTGCGGCCCGGAGCGTGCACGCGCACCTGCAGATGGCTGCAGGTGAATTGAGGGTCTCGGGCGGTTCGACGCAACTCGTGGATGGCTCCATCACCTACAATGTTCCCGAATGGAAGCCCGACCTTAGCTATAGCGTCAACGGCGATCAAGGCGCGCTCATGATCATGCAGCCGGAGTCGCACCAAACCACCTTCGGCGGCGTGAAATACCGGTGGGATCTGCACTTCAATAACAACGTTCCGCTGGGGCTCGCCGTGGAAATGGGCGCGGGAGATTCGCATTTGAACCTCGCCGGCGTGCAATTGCGAAATCTCAGCGTAAAAGTCGGCGCCGGCAATGCCAGGATTGACCTCGCCGGCGATTGGAAGCAGGACGTTGACGTGGAAATCGAAGGCGGCGTCGGTGAAGTTCACTTGAATCTGCCGCGCAATATGGGCGTGCGCGTCACCGTTGACGGCGGGCTGGGATCAGTGAATGCCCCCGATTTCAAGCGCAGTGGTTCGGAATATACGAATGACGCCTACGGAAAGGGCGGCCCCGCTGTGGACGTCACCATCAATGGCGGAATCGGCCAGGTCTATCTAAGACTCGGTGGCGCCCGTCGGGGAATCGTTTAACGCAACGCGCACCACATATCGCCAGAGAATCAGCTGACGCATCATCCTCGCGAAAATTGACTTTACATGAGCGCTTCGGTTCACAGCACTCGATTGCGCCCTTCCGTTTGACCCTCTAGAGTTGCAACGTCGAGCGTGATATCTTCAACTGTTTACGCGCCTTGAGAGCAAAAGAGGAGCCTCCTTTCCATGAAGAATCGTTACAGCGGAATCGACGTCCCGAAAGAGGGCGCCTGCATTGAGTACGCAGCGGGAACTTTTCGGGTGCCCGAGCGGCCCATCATTCCGTTCATCGAAGGCGATGGCACTGGTCGCGACATCTGGCGCGCCTCACGCAGAGTTTTTGACGCAGCCGTGGAACACGCCTACGAAGGAAAGCGTAAGGTCGCCTGGCTCGAAGTGTTCGCCGGCGAAAAGGCCTTTCGTAAATTCGGCGAATGGCTGCCGCAGGACACAGTCGAGGCCATTCGCGATTTTCGCGTCGCGATTAAAGGTCCGCTGACGACGCCGGTGGGCGGAGGCATCCGCTCGCTGAACGTCACCCTTCGCCAGATGCTCGATTTATACGCTTGCGTGCGGCCGGTGCGATATTTCCCCGGAGTGCCTTCGCCCGTACGCAATCCTGAGCGCATGAACGTGGTCATTTTTCGCGAGAACACGGAAGACGTTTACGCGGGCATCGAGTGGCGCGAAGGAACTCCCGAGGCGGCGCGTGTACTGAAATTTCTGAATGACGACATGCTCGCAGGCAAAAAGCACATTCGCCAGGACTCAGGCGTTGGCATCAAACCCATTTCCGTAACCGGAACGAAACGTCTGGTGCGCCGCGCGATTCAGCACGCGATGGAAAGCGGCCGGCGCATTGTCACGCTGGTGCACAAGGGCAACATTATGAAGTTCACCGAGGGAGCTTTCCGCGACTGGGGTTATGATCTCGCGAAAAGCGAATTCCGCAAGGAGATTGTTACCGAGCGGGAGAGCTGGATTCTCGACAACTTCGACAAAAATCCGGGCATCACTGTTGAACAGAACGCCGCAAGGATCGAACCGGGCCTGGAGAATGCGCCGGAGCCGTTCCGCGGGCAAATCTACGAAGAGGTGCGAAGTGTGCTGGCGGCGATTTCGAATACCCATGGCCGCGGCGCGTGGAAAAGCAAAATCCTCGTCAACGACCGCATCGCGGATTCCGTCTTTCAGCAGATTCTGACGCGTGCCGACGAGTACAGCGTTTTTGCCACCCCGAATTTGAACGGCGACTATCTGTCGGATGCATGCGCAGCGCAGGTCGGCGGTCTGGGGATGGCGCCCGGCGCGAATATTGGCGACGGTTACGGCGTTTTCGAGGCGACTCACGGCACCGCGCCGAAATACGCGGATAAGGACGTGATTAATCCTTCTTCCGTGATGCTCAGCGGCGCCATGATGTTCGACTTTTTGGGATGGAACCAGGCAGCCAGGCTGATCGAGTCAGGAATCGAGCGCACCATTCAGCAAAAGCGTGTGACCTACGATTTGGAGCGGATGATGACAGGCGCGACCAAGTTGAAGACCAGTGAGTTCGCCGAAGCGATTGTCGAAAACATGAGCGCCGGCGTCGCCGCGAAATAACCTGACGGAAGGCCCGCTTGCCTGTTGTTACGACTCCGATGACTCGAACCGCGGCCGGCCGTATTCAAAATTTCACTTATTTCCTTCCGCGTCTGCGGTACACTGTACGGTTTGCAGCGGCCAATCGGCCGAATCATTGTAGTTTGCTTGCAATTCTGAACGATCAATTTCCGACCGTTTTCAGGAGTGATAATGCGGAAAAAAGTTACGGTGGTGGGCGGCGGTAATGTGGGGGCGACGACCGCACAGCGGCTGGTGGACTCCGGCCTCGCGGACGTGGTGCTGACCGACATTCTGGAAGGAGTGCCCATCGGTAAGGCTCTGGACATGCTGGAGTCCGCGGCAATTTCCGGTTCCAACGTATCGGCTCAGGGCATTTCGACTGCCGGCGGCGATTACGCTGCTACGGAAAAAAGTGACATTGTCGTGATTACGGCGGGATTTCCGCGCAAAGCGGGCATGAGCCGCGATGATTTGCTGAAGGCAAATTACGAGGTGATTAAGGGTGTGGTACAGCCGATCGCAAAGCTCTCGCCGGATGCAGTTCTGATCGTGGTGACGAATCCGCTCGACGTGATGACCCAGGCGGCCTTCAAAATCAGCGGCTTTCCCAAGAATCGTGTAATGGGGATGGCCGGCGTCCTCGATTCCGCGCGCATGGCCGCATTCGTCTCGATGGAACTCAACGTATCGGTCGAAAATGTTTCTTGTTTCGTGCTCGGCGGACACGGCGACGACATGGTTCCGCTCCCGCGCTACTCGACCGTCGCCGGCATTCCGCTGCCGGATCTGCTCCCCAAGGAGCGCGTGGACGCAATTGTCCAGCGCACGCGAAAGGGCGGCGGCGAAATCGTGAATTATCTGAAAACCGGCTCCGCATACTATGCGCCTTCGGCGGCCGCATTCGCTATGTGCGAAGCGATTTTGCGGGACAAAAAGAAAATCATGCCCTGCGCGGCCTACCTCGAAGGCGAGTACGGAATTAAAGGCTTGTTCGTCGGCGTGCCGTGCAAGCTGGGCGCGCGCGGCATCGAACAGATCATTGAGATTAAATTGCAGGCGGAAGAAAAAGCCGCGCTGGAAAAATCCGCCTCCGCCGTGCGCGAACTGGTCGAGATTTTGTCGCTGTAGCTCCTCGCCGGCATCTTTCTCTTCGCGAACATCGGCCGGGCCGCGTCGCGCAAAGCGAATTCCGAGTTACAAAGAGCGCCGGTTACTCCGAGGCCGGTTTCGCCGGCGTTGCCGCGGCGGGCGCGGCCACAATCCGTGCGGTAAGAATCGTGTCGAGCTTCGGAAAATAACGCAGGACGTACGCGCGTCCCTCGTTGGTGAGCTTGCCCTGATCCGGACCGTTGTCCCCATAGCCGCCATAGAACGAATCCACCACCGACATGCCTTCGATGACTTTCCCGAATGGCGCAAAGCCCATGCCGTCAAGGCGCGAATTATCCACAAGATTGATGAAAATCTGTGTCGTCCGCGTGTTCGGCCCGGCCATCGCGTACGTGACGTAGCCGCGCAAATTCGATTCCTTCACCGGATCATCTTTGATGTCCGCATGGGCCCACGCGCGTCCGATGCGCGGATCGGCGGGCAGTCCGAATTGGACGACGAAGTGCGGCACCACGCGAAAGAGGCTGGCATCGTCGTAAAAATGATGCTCTACGAGATTGTAGAAGCGATCCGCACCCAGCGGCGCCCACGCGCGTGTGACTTGCATCACAAAATCGCCTTTCGTGGTGTGGAAGCGAACGTAAAAAACCGGCGGCGCTGTCGCGTGCAGCGATGCAGGATTCAGAAGTGAACCGGTGACGGACATAGGTCTCCTTTTTGTCGTATGTCGGGTCTGGGCGGACGCGCACAACGCTGCCACAAGGGCGAAGCAAATCACGACAAAATGCAGACCATTCACTTTTCTGTCAGGATTCATTTCTCCTCCCCGATAAATCGCAAAGATTTTACGTTGCCTCCGCGGTGAAATGCAAAACAGATTGAAGAATGTTCGCGTCGCAGCCGCAGCAGCTAGAATGGCGGAGCAAGGAAAATTTCAGCGGTTCCCGGCGCGCTCGCGCTGCCGGTGGTGGAAAACGCGGCAAAGCCTCCTTCTCCGACGGCTCCGAAATCCCCGCCGATCGCGGCGCCGCTCGAGTCGGCGGTAAGGAGCGTTGGCGCGGTGGAGCACTGCGCGGGCGGAAGGCACAGCGTCACGCCGTAGACCTGCTGGCCGCTTACGCCGGATTTCAGGCTCGCGAGCGATGTAAAGACAACCCGCGCTGCGGAAGCGGAGGGATTGGAACTATTTCCGTTTCCAGGTGCGCCGTTCTGGTCCACGGAAAGCAGCCGCGTCCCAAATGGGGAACAGCTGACCGTCGAAGGCAGCGTCAGGCACACATTCGCTCCGACGATCTGCTGCCCGGAAGCGTTCGTGGGAAGAATGTTCGCGGCGCTGGTCGCGTAAACCAGAAAAAGATTTCCATTATCGGTGAGCGAAGGTGTGATGCTGTCGCTCACGCCGGGCCGGTTGCTCGTGTCCGACGAAACCAGAACGGTCTGCTGCCCGCAGGACGACGTCGAAAGAAACGGAACGGCGGCGACGCAGGTCGTGCGCAGATAGATCTGCCGCGCGCCGTTGGAAGGTGTCCCGGGGACGATGTTGTCGGCCAGCGACTCGAACGCTACTCCGAGCCCCGATGGATCCAGCGAAGGCGCGACGGAATCCGCGTCGCCCGGATTGCCATTCGCGTCCGTCGAAAGCAGTTGCAAACCCGGTGTGCAGCCGGAAATCGCACCTCCGGGTCCATTGCAGGTCGTGTACAAGTAAATCTGATTCGTGTTCGACGGAACCGTCGCGCCGGAAATCAGATTCGTCGCTGACGATTGAAACGCCACGAATAACCCGGAGGCGCTAATCACCGGATTCGTGCTCGGCGCATTCCCGGGAGCTGAGCCGCTCGTGCTGATCAACGTCAATTTCGGCGTGCAATTCTGCACTTTGCCGAAAATGCTGTTGCAGGTGTCGTACAAATAGACCTGCGACACCGCCTGCGTAACGCCGGAGACCAGATTCGTGTCATCGCTGTCGAAAACCACAAAGCGGCCGTCGCCTGAAATCGCCGGATGCTCGCTTCCCACGATCCCGCCGGCTCCAGCCCCGCCCGATACAGCCGAAATCAGCGATACGGAAGGCGTGCAGGATCCTCCGGTGACGCAATTCTGTGCAACATAAATCTGCGAAACGCCGTTCGTCGGCGTGCTGGTCAGGTTCGTGGCTGTGGAATCGAATGCCACAAATGCGCCGCCGTCGGAGACCGCCGAATGCGTGCTGGGCCCGTTGCCCGGCGACCCTCCGTTCGCGGAAATCGCCAGAGGGAATCCGCTGGAGCTCGGCGCTGCCGTGACCATGAAGTTCGTCGTTGCCGTCCCGCCGCTCGTCGCCAGAGGATTCGAGACGGTCACGCTCACCGCTCCGGCTTTTGCCACACTGCTCGCCGGCACGTTCACCACCACGCTGCATGCTGTCGCAGGATTGCAGGTCACCGGCCCGGCAGGAATCAGCGCTGGATTCGTGCTCGGCCCGAAGTCCACCTGAACCGTCTGTGCCGCCTCCAGCACCATCAGCGTCAGCGGAAAACTTGACGAACCGGCCGGAATCGCCACCGGAGAAATGCTCACAATTTGCGGCGAAGCCACGTTCAGGTTGACCGTGTTCGACGTTTGTCCGCCGGTGGTCACCGTAAGCGGCAAATTTCCCGCGGAGATCACCTGGCCTGACGGAACGCTTACCTCCAGAATCACCGGGCAATTGCTGCCGCCCGGGCACAGCGGCACTTGCGCTCCGATAACCGTGAGCGGGGTGCCGTTCAAATTTACCGTGGATGATCCGTTCATATTCGTGCCGGAAATCGCGAGCACGAAATCATTGCTACCCACCGGAACGGTTGCGGGTGAAATCGCGCTGATTTGCGGGACGGGATTATGATTCGAAGAGCCGCACCCGCTGCACGCGAAAAGCACGCTCGTCACAAAAGCCAGGCAAGCCGCAACACGCAAATTTGTTCCCAACGCTTTTCGCCCCATTTCTACCGCATCCCCAGTCAATGCCGGCGCGCAAGACTCCCGATCTGCTGAATCAAACTCCGCGGCGGCCCCGCTCGCCTGCCTTCGCCGCAGCGGCTTATGACGCACCTTACACCGCGAACAGCGCGCTCAAAGCGAACAAGCATTATACGCACGCGTTGCCCGGCTTCAAGTGCCGCAAATGCGCCACGCTGCGGTCCGCAGATTCTCACCCGATCTGCGCGATCCGGTCGAGCGCGGCGGCTTTTCTGCTGTAATCAGCTTGCCTTCCAGCAAACCGATGCGGACGTGTCCCTTGCGGTTGCTCGCCGATGCCGGCGCACGCCGCATCACGCTAGTTGTTCTTTCGTTACGTTTCCGCGCAAACCGGTTGGTTCGACAGTGCGCTCCTGCTAAAACTCGAAAGCACGTGCAGAGAGTCTTTCGAGAACGAAGCTCAGGCGGCCGCGCATAGCGTTGTCGAGAAAGATCCGCCGGCCCCGGCCCGATTCCTTGGGAATTCCAAAATTTTGAGGAGCTGCGATGAAGCACATTCTGCCCACCCTTGGACTTTGCATCTTTATCGCCGGCGCGATTATTTTGCCGGCGTGCTCGGGCCCGCACCACAATCCGATTTCCGTCACCATCACCAGTCCCTCAAGCCCGCCTACGATCCAGGCAGGCCAAACGGTCAACATCACGGCGTCAGTCGCCAACGATTCCGCCAATAAGGGCGTAACCTGGACATTGACTGGCGCAGGCTCGCTTTCATCTCAGACTTCCACCAGCGTTACTTACAACGCCCCTGCGAGCGTCGGCTCCAACACCACCGTGACCGTCACGGCCACCTCCGTGAGCGACAACACGAAATCCGCTTCCATCAACATTACCGTCACGCCCGTCTCCGCAAACAACAATAGCGAGCTGAATGGCCAATACGCATTCCTTGTCAGTGGATTCGATGACGCCAGCGGCGAACAATTCGCCTACATCGGCAGTTTTACCGCAAACGGCAGCGGCGGAATTACCACCGGCATCGAAGACGAGAATCTGCCTTCCGGCGCAGTCGCCGGAATCGCCGTCCAGGGCTCGTACACCCTCGGAAATGACAATCGCGGTACCCTCACTCTTGCGAATGCCGGCGGCCTCGCCAAATTTGCTTTTTCCGCGGGAGCCATAATCGCTGGCGTGGCGACAAAGCTGCACATCATTGAATTTGACGATACCAGCGGCACCAGCGGCCGCCGCGGTTCGGGTGTCGCCTATTTGCAAACCGCGGGTGCCTTTAATTTGGCCGGCATCACCGGTCCATACGCCTTTGAATTCGCCGGCCAGGACGGCTCCAGCGCCGGTGCGCGCGTGGTGGATATCGGTTCGATGACCGCAAATGGAACCGGCGGCGTTTCCGGCACTCTTGATTCCAATGCCAGCGGAACGTTTTCTGCAGGCACTGCGTTCACCGCAACCATTGCCACTACCAGTCAAACAGCGACATTTGGGCGCGTGACCTTTGCCGTCACGGGAGAAAGCGGCACGGCGCCGATTGTCTACATCGTCTCGAGCGCGCGTTTGCTGCTCATGGATACCGCGCCGGTATCGTCCAATGGCATCGTCAGTGGCGAAATCGTCCAGCAAACCTCCGCCTCTTTCGCGAACTCGTCGCTCAACGGCTCCATGGTGCTTTACAGCACAGGACTGTCTTCGGTGGCCGGCAAATCCTTTGTGCAAGCCGGTGTGCTGACTTTCAACAGCACCACTCTGACCGGCACCATCAGCCTCGATACGGACGATGGCGGCACTCCGGGAACTGTTTCCACAACGTTTACCTATTCCGTGGCCGCAAACGGAAAAGTGAGCCTCACGCCGGCCGGCGGCTCTATTCCCGATCTGTTTTTGATCGATACCGATAAAGCCTTCATGATGGGCACCGGCGCGCACATGAACGCCGGAATGCTTGACCCGCAGAGTGCCGGCCCGTTCGCCAATTCTTCCGTCTCCGGAAACTACTTCTTTGGCGAAGCGGAATACGTCGCGGTAACGGCGGGCGGTGTTTCTTCCGGCGTCGCTGTTTCGACCGGAAATGGAAGCGCTACAGCTACTGTGGATGAGAGCGATGCCGGTGGAACTCTCACGGCAAGTCAAACGCAGAGCCTGACGCTTACGCTCACCGATGCAACGACGGGCCGCTTCACCGACAACATGGGCGACATTTTATACATCATCTCTCCCACGAAATTCGTCAGCATGGAGAGCGCCGCCGGCGACTCCGGCGTCCTGGAATTTGAGCAGTAACATCGAGGGCCTCTCGCTGAGCGAATCGGCAAGGGGGAGTGCCGGCCGGAATGCGTGCGAACGTCTGGCGGGGAAGGGAATCGCGCTGATTCGCGTGTCGAAGCTTCAGCGGAGCGACGGAACCATTCGCGCGCTATTCTGCAATCGGAGCGACCATGCGAAACAGGTTCCCAATGCGCTGCGTATCATACGGCTTGGCCACGCAAATCGTGGCGCCGAGCGCATGCGCCGTGGCAAAGTCGCTCGGCAATCCGGTGCGCGAGGTCAGAATCACCGGCATCCGTCCGTAGCGCGGATTGCGCCGCACAATGACGCACAAATCGTAACCGGACATTTCTCCGCCCCCCGGCATTACGCCGGCAAACGTCTCCGCTTCGCACAGCAGCGCCACGGGTGTGCGATGCCGGAGCAGCGCAACGGCAAGGCTCGGATCCGGTACCGTCTCTACCGCGTACCCCTGCATCTCGAGTTCCGCGCGCAATGCGGCTCGCTGCTGCGCCTCGGCGTCCACCACAATCACAAGAGGGCGCGGCCGGAGCGCAGTTCTTTCGGCTGGCGGCGCGCCACTTTCTGGTTTGACCTTTGCCGGGTTTCCCGCTGAATCGAGCAGCTCATAACTGGGCGGACGATCCACGAACGCGACCGCGACGCCGTAGCGATTTTCGCTGGCGCGTACCACCCGCACCACCTGCCCGCATTGCTCGCGCACTGAATCTCCCGGCAACGGCCGATACGGAAAGACCACCGCGACTTCCTGCCCGCGCTGATAGCTCGGTCGCGACGTCTCGAAGAGAATGCCCTCGCGCGAAACGTCTGTGGTCATGGTCAGGTCGAATTCCACTGCGTGACCGCTGTCCACCTGTCGCACCCGTACTGGCGCCGAAATCTTCACCCTCCGCCGGTGCCGTCGCTCCGCCTTGGTGGCGACAGATACCCCCGCTGCTGCGGGTTTTGAATGCGCATGCGCGGAATTCATCGTCTCGGCCATGATCTGCGCGGCAGCGGCGCGTGCCGTCTCCGAAGCGGGCTTTCTCGGAGACGAATCCACTCTGGCCATCGAAGCGGCCTTCGCCGGCGCCTCGCCGTTCGGTTTGCTCCCGAAGTCAAATAGGCTCCAGGCCGTATTGCTCATTCGCGTTTTCATCGCTCTTGTCGTGCCTCGATCGCCCCGCCGCGATTTCGTCCTCGCTGCGCAGGCAAGAAATCGCATCCAATGGTGCTGGGCCTGCGTACGAAGTCGGTTCGGGCGATAAACGCTCGCCTCAAAAGCATAATTACGCCCTTCTTTACAGGCACTGGCCAGAGTGGCTCATTTTGGTGGTACGGAAGTACTTGGGGGCGGTACGCAATATTTTACGTACCACGCCGGCAAACGATTTTTGTGAAGCCGTGGCCAGGCCTTCCGCCCCGGAAAGGTGCGTATAAAATATGGTCTTGCCGGATGAACCCTGCGCCAATTGTCTCTAATTCGTCGCTGAAGGCGCTCTCCACCGGAGCGTCTATTCCCTTGGTCTTGGCCCTCGCTTTTTTGCTGCTTGCGGCTGCGCTGCAGTCTCGCGCTACGGCCTTGCCCGGCCGAAATTCCGCTCGAATTCGCACTGCCTTTCCGGCGGAAATTCATCCCTCCCGCGGGCGTGTGCGTCCGCCGCAATCCGCGCAACCGCCCGCGCATTTGCCTTTTCGCGTCCAGCCGGATGACGCCGTCACGCGCGAAGGTTTCGAGAAGTTTTACAACATGGATTACGACGGCGCCATCGCGCTCTTTGAGCAAGAGCGCTCGAAGTATCCCCAGGATCCCTTTGTCGTGAATCATCTGCTCGCCGCAGTTCTCGCCAAGGAACTAAATCGCGAGGGCCAGCTCGACGCCTCTCTCTACATGGGAAACAAATTTCTTACTCTCAAGGCCCCGCCCGTGAGTCCGCAGGTCCGCGCCGAAATCAGTCGCCTCGTCCATCGCTCGATGGCGCTCACCGATGCGGAACTCAAGGAAAATCCCCGGAACGTCGACGCCCTTTTCGCCCGCGGCGTCGCCCGCGGCCTCGCCACCGTGTACTCTGCGGTCATCGAAAAGCGCTGGCTTTACGCCCTGCGCCAGGGCTTGGGCGCATACCACGACGAGCAGCGTGTCTTGAAGCTCGATTCTCACTACGATGATGCCAAGCTCGTCGTGGGCACGTTTCAATACATTGTCGGCAGCCTGAGCTGGTGGGAAAAAAGCATCGTCTTCGTCGCCGGCCTGCGCGGCAGCAAAAAGAAAGGCCTGCAGCTTTTGCGCGAAGCGGTTGCCGGCAATGGCGAGGAAAGCGTCGACGCTGGCACGATTCTCGCTCTCTTTCTCGCGCGTGAAAAACGGTACGGCGAAGCCCTCGCGCTTCTTCGCCGCGACTACTCCGAGTTCCCGCACAATTTTATTTTCGGTTTGGCGATTGCCGACCTCCTAAACGCTTCCGGCCGGCGCCAGGAGGCCATCTCCGCCTATCGCCAGTTGCTTGGCCTCGGCCAGTCCGGATTTTTTCCCAATGCGCGCGTCGAGCGCGCCGCCTACTCCCTGGGAATCGCACTTCGCTCCGAAGGAAAATTTGCGCCGGCGGCCCGCGCCTTTGACGAGGCGGTGAATTATCCCCACGCCGACGCCAGCGTCGCGGCGCCCGCCGCTCTCGGCGCCGGAGAGATGTACGACGTGCTCCACCAGCGTGCAAAAGCCGTCGAATGCTACAAGCGCGCCATCGCGCTGGCTCCGGCCGGTTCAGAAACAGCTCAGGACGCAGCGCGCTTCCTGAAGGCCCCATACACGGCGCCGGCTGACAAAACATAGCATTCATTTTTGTCGCGCTCATCGGCGCCGTTCCCTCCGTGAAATGGCTCGCAATCGCGGAAAGTACCGATTTTTACGAAAATATTCGTGTAGCGGTCTGCTCGTCACATCCGTGCAGTCGTCTGGTCACATCTGCGCATCTAATCAATTAGAAGAGCTAGGGCATCCCGTCGTGTTGGCTCCTGCAGGTTCGGTTCGCAACTGCATTGGGCTGCAAGGCAAACGCAAGACAAATTGTTAGGAGGTTTGGATGAAAACATCGGCATTGATTATTGCTTTTCTCTTTTTCTGGCCGTTCGGCGGCGGTAAAACGTTCCGCATGGTTGCTTCGCGCGATGTTCCTGCCGCTCACGGTTCCGTCATCGTGAAAAAAGACACGAAAAATCACAACGTGGATCTGACCGTGAAGGTCCGCGACCTCGCCAAGCCGGCGACGCTCACGCCTCCCGAAGACGTTTACATCGTCTGGGTCGAGCCCCGCGACGCTCCTCCTCAGAAGGAAGGTGCAATTGAAGTCAGCGGCAACTCGCTGCAGGGCCAGCTCACCGCGACAACCACGGCGAGGCAGTTCAAACTGGTCATCACCGCCGAAAAGAGTCTGAGCGCGAACCAGCCATCAAGTCGCCAGGTTCTCTGGGCCGACGTCAGCCCCTGAGCGCCCAACCCGCGACAGCATGGCCTCGCGAACTCGCGATCAAGCAGGGGGTCTGCCGCCCGAAAGCCATTTCACGGGAACGTGACGGTGGCGAAAAATAAATCCAGCGCGCCGCGATTCAACGCGATGACCGGCATTCCATCCGGCGTCATTCCATCCAGCGCGCATCGGTCCGCGCCTTCACGCAGAGTGACGGAAAAATCCCCTGCTTTTTCCGCCCGCCCGGTGCGTACGTCATATCGCCAAAGCGCTTCGCCTTTTCCGAGCAGATCTTGAAAGTAAACATATCGGGCGTCTGGCGACCACACACTGATGCCGAGCGCGGTTCCATGCGCAATCACGCTCCATGTGTGCCGCGCTGCATCCCACAACTTCAATTTTGTTTGATCCTCGGACGTCGCGCTGATGAAGCGCCCATCCGGCGACCAGCGCGAGGCCGCCAGCCCTTCCGATCCGCGCATTTTCACCACACGTCGCGTCGCAAAATCAATCAGCAGCAGGCGTCGAACTGCATTGCCGCTTCCCGGATCCTGCGAAGCCACCAAACTCTTTCCGTCGCCGGACCAATCAGCATCGCGTAGCTCCGTGTTCGGCACAAGCGGTTTGGGAATGCCGCCGCCGCTTGGAACGACAAAGGACGTTCGGTGCTCGCCGGGCAGACGCCCGCCGAACACAATCCATTTCCCGTCCGGTGACCACCGGGGGGTTGCGGGACTGAATTTCGGACCAGCGAGTTGAATTCGCTCGCTGCCATCCACGCGGCTGCGGAAAAGGACGTGGCTCCTCAAGTCTGTATACGCGATCCATTTGCCGTCGCGCGAATAGCTTGCATTCACCGCGCCCGAAGGCGTTCCAGCAGGCATAAGCTGGCCTGTTTTGGAATCGAGCCGCTCCAGGTCTTCGCGCCAGACTCCATTGTAAAAGAAAACTGCCCGCCCGTCCGCGTCCGGAACACCGCCCCAGGGCGAATCGGGCCCGAACGTCAACTGAAACGGCCCTCGCGGGCTGCGCCGCCACCAGGATCCCTTTTCACATAACGCCCACAGGTTTGACCTCGCATGGTGATAAGCCGTGAACACATAATAGCGGCCGTCCGGAGTCCACGATCCGCAGCAGGGGTCTTTACCGCCTCTCCAGCCCTTCAGCAGACGATGCAAATTCGTGCCATCGCGGGAAATCTCCCAGAGTGAAGTTGGCGCATCGTCAAAAAGTTCCCCAACCGTGAATCGTAGATTGCGTCCTCCCGGTGACCACCGCAGCCATGCGACGTGATGCGGCAAATTCGCAATTCTCCGGGCGTTGCTTCCGTTGGAACTCATAAGCCAGAGCGCCCCGTTGACGGCATACGCGATTTCGCTTCCATCCGGCGAATACGCCGCACTGCTCGCAGTTACGTTGCCAAGTCGCTTCGCTACGCCGCCCTCCTCGGGCATGGACCACAACTCCGGAACGGCGTCCCGCGAAGCAAAACTGCCCACGAGCAGCTTGGAATTCGCTGATGCATCCATGACCATGGCGTTGCGCGCGGGGAAATCAACCCGTTGTTCCCGCCCGCCGCTCACCGGGCTTTCCATCAACTCCCAATGCCCTCCGTCCCGCTCAATGTAGTACACGTGCGCGCCTTCTACGACCGGCTTGACTGGAGTGTCGATGCGCGCGCTCGTGGTGATTTGCTGGATGCTCGTGACGTGCGGTGCCGGCAGCGGCGTGCTCCACCAGAGCGCAAACCCTACGGCCGCAGCGACCGCAACGGAAGAGCTCCACCATCGAAACCATTGTCCTCCTTGCTCATTTCGCGCTGCCCGATCGGATCTCTCAGCCGCTTCTCCCCCGGCCGTAGAACCATGTTCGGCGCGAGTCTCGTCGAGTCCTTGCTTCCCGGCGCTCTCACCATACTGCCCAACCTCTTTCACCGGAGCCATAAAGCGATATCCGCGGCGCGGAACAGTCTCCAGAAAACGCGGATTCTCCGACGTATCATCCAGCGCAACACGAAGCTTTCTTACCGCTGTGTTCAGTCCATCCTCGAACTCAACGAACGTGCCTGCTGGCCACAGTCGTTCGCACAATTCTCGGCGGCTGACCATCTCTCCCTGCCGCTCCAGCAGGAGGACCAGCAGCCGAAACGGCTGGTCTGAAAGTTTCACTTTAATGCCGTTTTTGTGCAATTCGCCTGCGCTGACGTCACATTGAAAGACACCGAATTGAAGGATACGCCGCGGCGGGCTGGGGTCGCTCATAGGGTCGGCCGAGACCTGCGTGTTTGAAATTGTAGCATCTGTGTCAATTCCGAAGGGCTTCCTGTTCAGCCGATGAGCAAATGGTTACTTCCATTGCATTTTCCGCGTTCAGCAAAAATTCAGCAAGAAATCAGTCGTCATCCATTGATCGGTCCCCCTCCCCTGCCGCAAAATCCCACCCGCTTTTGAAGCGGACTACCGAAGAAGTGAAAATTGGTACCGCACTTGCTTTCTGTTCGTTGCGAATTGACACCCCGTCAACGGGTCACAAATCCTCCTTTCTTGCTTTAGTGGAGAGAGGGGACTGACACCAAGAGGAGCTTTGAATGAAGAAATTCACCATGCTGACCGCGGTATTTGTCTTTTTGTCGTTTGCGCAGCGGATTGCGTATGCCGACTCAATTACTTTCGGTCCATCCACTACAAGCACCCTGACCGTTACCGGGGTTACCAATTACTGCACCATTTCTGGTGACTGCTCAGGCCTGGGTATTCAGGGTTATGCGAGCGGTATCGATTCGACAGGGAACGCTTATTCACTGGGAAGTACCTATGGCACCTTCTTCTCTCCTGACCCGACGACGGCCAGCGACTGGCAGGGAACACCGGGCTGTGCCGGGTTCAATTTCACAGATTGTCGCTGGGACGGCGATTTTAGCCTCTCGGATTCGAGCATCAGTGGAGGCGTCCCTGAGACTGCTTTGTTTCAGGCCCCTGATGGCGAAATCACTTTGACCCTGATCGAGTGCGTTGCCGCCAGCAATAACGTGTGCACTCAGACAGCGAACTTTATCTTTAATTTGCAAGTTGACCCCATCATGCTCTCCAACCTCCAGGCAGGCCAGTCGGTGACCCTCAGCGTCATTGGTGGGTGCGTGACCACAGGCACTTCCTGCGGGAGCACCGCCCCTACGGCAACCCCTGAGCCCAGAACGCTGGGGTTGTTTATGACGGGATTAATCGTATTGGCGTTTTTCGTGCGTCGGCGAATGCCCGCGCTGCGCAGGTTTTGCGAATAGCAAAACCGTAATTATGGTGCGAACGCTCACGCCAAAATTCTGATTTGCACTGTTCGGCACAAGCTTGAGAAGCGCAAACAAACCGGGAACACTGCAGGAGGAAGCTTATGCAACTGAGTAAGCCGTACGGGCTGCGTTTGGCAGGTCTGGCCGTTTCTGTTGGTATTGTTTGCATTTCCCTGTGGCCGTCGCTCGCCGTATGGGCGTCCGGCAGCGGCAAGGCGACGGTAGTCAATCTGCAGCCATTCGCGGATCCCAGCGGCTACGTCGCCACGTACAATTCCTCCGGGAGCATCGACACCAGCCCGAACAATCTCTTCTTCGCCAGTCTCGGCACCAACGGCCGCTCCTGCGCCACCTGTCACGTCGTTTCGGGCGCCATGGGTCTGAGCGCGGCACACGTGCGTGCGGTGTTCCAGGAGCATGGGCTCTCGGATCCGCTTTTCGCCATGGTCGACGGCGCAAATTGCCCGAATGACCCTCCGTCGCTCGCCGGCAGCCACAGCCTGCTTCTCCACAACGGCCTGATTCGCATCGCTCTGACGCTTCCATCCAGCATGCAATTCACCATTCACGCCGTCCACGATCCTTACGGCTGCGCCATCGTCACCGACCCGAGCACCGGCGCGCAAACCATCTCCGTCTATCGGCGTCCGCTGCCCGCGACCAATCTAAATTTTCTAAGCGCCGTGATGTTTGACGGCCGAGAAACCGTCGCACCGCTGAACAACTCCTCAACATTTCAGGCAAATCTCGTCACCGACCTGACGCACCAGGCGCTCGATGCGACAACCGGCCATGCGCAGGCAACCACGCCGCCGACTCCCGCGCAACTTTCGGCCATCGTCAACTTTGAGCTCGGTCTGCACTCCGCGCAGATCTGGGATAATTCCGCCGGCTGGCTGAACGCTGCGGGCGCACAGGGTGGCCCGCTCGCATTGAGCAATCAGAATTACTATCCGAGCATCAATGATGTACTGGGAGGTGACTCAACTGGTGCGGCGTTCAATGCCGGCGTCTTTACTATTTTTTCTCCCTGGCTGAATCTCAGCTCCGGCGATGATGATTTTTACAGCGGCCTGCAAAGCGCAGCGGCACGCGAAGCGATTGCCGCGGGAGAAAAAATCTTCGACACCTTTCCGCTGACCATCACTGCAGTCCGCGGACTCAACGACAATCCGGCCGTGGGCGCAACCTTCACCGGCACATGCTCCAGTTGCCACGACGCGCCGAACGTCGGCGACCATTCGCTGCCGCTGCCTCTCGACATCGGCACAAGCCATTCCGGAGATTACGAAACCGACCCTGTGATTGCCGGCGCGCTCAGCGAACTGAGCGTCCCCGATTTGCCGGTTTACGAAATTGACGGTTGCCCCGACCCGTTCAATCCCGGCCAGACGGCGCCCATTTACACATCGGATCCCGGAAAAGCGCTCCTTACCGGCAATTGCGCGGACGTCAACCGCATCAAAGGCCCGATTCTCCGTGGGCTTGCCGCGCGCGCTCCCTATTTTCATAACGGTGCTGCGGCGACGCTCGAACAGGTGGTTGACTTTTACAACCAGCGCTTCCAGATGAATCTCACTGACGTGGAGAAGCGCGAGCTGGTCGCATTCCTGAAGTCACTGTAGCCAGCGGCGGGACCGGGATCCACCGAGTGCGCGAAGGTTTGCCGCGACCCTGCCCGGGATGATTCCTGGGCAGAGCCGCAACGGGTATTCAGAGGCTAATTCTTCGATGCTTTCGCCAGAGATTTGGCGGAACGGCGCCGGCGCTTCGGTTTGGACGGCCTTCCGGCGATTTCGCCGACTAATTCCGCACTCCAGATACTGGTAACGAACTTTTTTGTCCCGTGATCGTCGAATTCCACTGTGGTGCGTTCCGAATCCGACTCCATAACCGTGCCGACTCCATACTGCACGTGTCGCACCGTCTGTCCTGCATCCAGTATTTGCACTAGACCCTCCTTAGAAATGCATTGCTATTAAGAAACGTCGGCATCCCCGAAGAGCGATGCTCGAAATTCCGCCCGGCTACCTGTGAAGAATTTCCCGGGACTCATAAAGCGCGCAGCTTGCACTGGCAGAAAGACTGGACAACCAAAGGCGCTGACTACTCTATGATTTAGATGCTGAAACCGTGGTGCGCGTATCCAGGATTTTCTGCGCTCCTGAGTTCGTCGCCGGGACGCCAGAAAATTCGCCGGGGCCAGTCAAAAAAAAACGGTGAAAACAATCGATTAGAATGCCCTCGACGCTTTATTTTGTTTAACTTAGAGCAACTTCTAATTTCCCATATTCACTCGATTAGAGTACTAAAGCCGCGCATAAAAAGCGAAATTGCTCGAATGATAATAGCGAGGCGGACGGAAGATCGTTTTCTCTCGAGCACCGTCCGCCAACTTCGGTGATTCAGAGGCCGACGACGGCTTCCGCCTGCAGTCCCTTGGGTCCCTTCTTGACTTCGAACTCGACAGCCTGACCCTCGTTGAGAGTCTTGTAACCATCCGATTGGATGGCGCTGTAGTGCACGAAGACGTCCTCACCGCTCTGACGTTGAATGAACCCATAACCCTTGCTGGCGTTAAACCACTTGACGGTACCTTGTTCTCTACTCAACTTCTTACTCCTTACTGGGAAGAGCTATTTGCGCCTCGTCGTCGCCTCTCGAGTCGTTTCTTTTTGTCCCAGGCTGGCCTCGTCGGCGAGCTGGGCTGCCGCGCCAGCGCGGCACGCGCTTCGCGGCGTGGCGCGCTTAACTACATAGGCGAGGCCCAAAAAAAGGCTGCAGAGGCTTATGCCCCGGCAGCCATAGCGAAATCTCAAAAAGCAGTCACAAGAGCCACAAACGCGTAAACATTATACCATACGCAGAACCCTGTAGGTAGGGAAATTTTTCATTGGAGTTTACTGCGAAAATCCAGGTAAGTCTCTTTGGAGGCATCAGATAGGAGGGTATGGCTTGAATTTGGGCGCTTCGCCAACTGTTCCATTCGGCTTAAGCCTTGAACAGGTTGTTTCGCATTTCATTCGAAGGCAGGTCTGCTACAATCTGCCGCGTAGGATTGCCGCGTTGAGCCTCAGGACGACGTCACAAGAAGTGAAAGGAGAGTTCCGGTGAGCACAGAGCCAAGACAGGCCAGAGATACGGATTCTGTGGCCGAGCATCTGAGGATTTTCGAAGAGCTCGACTTCGACGTTTACAGCCATCAGAAGTGGAATCGGTTGTCAGAAAGCCATGCGGACAATATCGTGGTGACTTATCCCGACGGGCACCAGACAAGAGGGCTGCAGGCGCACATTGAAGAGCTGAAACCCATCTTTGTTTTCGCCCCCGACACTCGAATCACAGCTCACCCGATTAAGTTCGGCACGGACGAATGGACCTGCGTCACCGGCGTGCTGACAGGGACGTTTACGAAGCCCATGCCGATCGGCGCCGGCAAATCCATTCCGCCGACAGGGAAATCGTTCAAAATCAATATGGTCACCGTAGGGCATTGGAAGGACGGAAGGATGATCGAGGAGTCGTTCTTCTGGGACAATCTGGAGTTCATGAAGCAAATCGGGGTAGCACAGTAGTGCTGCGATTCGGAGAGCATCTGCGCACCGCAATTCACCATGAGCGATAAAAAGATCGAAGTGCCGGAGACCTTGCCGGCAATCTTTTTCGGGCACGGGAATCCGATGAATGCCGTGACGCAGAATGTCTATACCGAGGCATGGCGCAGGATTGGTCAGGGCTTAGCAAAACCGAAGGCGATTTTATCGGTTTCCGCGCACTGGTTTGTCCCCGGAACGGGGGTGACGGTCAGCACGTCGCCAAGAACGATTCATGATTTTGGCGGCTTTCCACGCGAGCTGTATCAGGTGCGGTATCCGGCTGCGGGCGATCCGGAGCTGGCGCGCCGGGTACAGAGGATGCTCAAACCACTGCCGGTAAGCCTCGACAACTCGTGGGGGCTCGACCATGGAACGTGGACCGTGCTGCGCCACGTTTATCCAAACGCGGATATTCCGGTGGTGCAAATCAGCATCGACGAAACGCAGCCGCCGTCCTTCCACTTTGAAATCGGGAGAAAGCTGGCGCCTCTGCGTGCGGAAGGCATTCTGATTCTTGGCAGCGGCAATCTCGTTCACAATCTGCACACGTACGCATGGGGCCGGCACGTGACCGATCCGTATGATTGGGCGATTCACTTCGAAACGGAAGCCAAACAGATGATGCTTGCCGGCGAATACAAACCGCTCATCGAATACGAAAAGCTTGGTCCCGAAGCAAAGCTGTCGATTCCCACGCCGGATCACTACCTGCCGCTGCTGTATGTAATCGCCACAAGGCAACAGCACGAAATCATCCGTTTCCCCGTGGAAGGCGTGGACGGCGGTTCGATATCGATGCTGTGCGCTCAAATCGGTTAACGCTCCGAAGCGACAGGCTGTAGTTGTCGGCGGTGGGGCGGCGAGACGCAACCGCCTTTTGCAATGCGCAGGTTGCCTCCGCGGTGCGATAACGAGGCGCGGAAAATCAGAGGCCGACGAGGCGCTGGAGCTGCTCGGGGTAGCGTTCGCCGGCGATGGTGACTTTGGCGGAGGCGCGGTCGATTTCACGCAGGTCGCCGGGCGTCAGTTCGACGGAAAGCGCCCCGATATTTTCCTCGAGGCGGCTGAGCCGGGTCGTGCCGGGAATGGGAACGATCCAGGGCCTTTGGGCGAGCAGCCAGGCAAGAGCGATTTGCGCCGGAGTGGCCTTTTTTTGCGCGGCGATGCCGGCGATCCGGTTCACAAACGACTGATTGGCTTTGCGCGCTTCGGGCGTGAAGCGCGGGAGCAAATTGCGGAAGTCGCTGCTGTCGAAGGTGGTCTTTTCGTCCATTTTGCCGGTGAGAAAGCCGCGGCCGAGCGGGCTGTAAGGGACGAAGCCGATGCCGAGTTCGGCAGCGAGCGGGAGGATTTCTTTTTCCGGCTCGCGATACCAGAGCGAATATTCGTATTGGAGAGCGGTGACGGGCTGGACGGCGTGGGCGCGGCGAATGGTTTTGACGCCCGCTTCGGAGAGGCCGAAATGCCTCACTTTGCCCTGCTCGATGAGCTGCTTGACGGCGCCGGCGACGTCTTCGATGGGAACATTGGGGTCCACGCGGTGCTGATAGAACAGATCAATGCGATCGGTCTTGAGGCGCCGCAGAGAGGCTTCGGCGACCTGTTGGATGTGTTCGGGGCGGCTGTCGGTGCCGGACTGCTTGCCGGTGGCGGAGTCGATGTGGAAGCCGAATTTGGTGGCGATGACGACTTTGTCGCGAAGAGGCGCGAGGGCTTCGCCGACGAGCTCTTCGTTGATGTACGGGCCGTAGACTTCGGCGGTGTCGAAAAACGTGATGCCGAGCTCGACGGCCTTGCGGAGCAGGGAAATCATCTCCGGCTTGTTTTTGGGCGGGCCGTAAGAAGCGCTCATGCCCATGCAGCCGAGTCCGAGGGCGGAGACTTCCAAATTGCTTTTACCGAGTTTGCGCTTTTGCATTTTTCACTCCTTCGCGAGTTGCTGAGAGATTGGATGAAGCGGCGCGCCTGAGGCTGCAGGAAAAAGCGGACTGCCGCGCGTCTCGCGCGGGCCGGCGGCGCGCGGAACGCGGCGGCGGAGACGGCCATCGCGCAAACCTTCCATTCGATCGAACGCATCGATATATACTGGGCCTTCTGCAGGCGCGTGTTGCCGCGCAGCGCCTTGCGATACATCTCAAATTTCCAAAACGGCCAGGAGAGGAAGAATAGCGCATGGGACGCTTCCGGCAAATTTCTCGATGATGCCATTCATACATATCGGGCCGATTACGCTGGCGAGCTTCGGTTTGTGCGTGGGCTTTGCCATCTTCATTTCGTATTTCGTGCTGGCGAAGGACATCCAGCGGCGCGGCATCCATGCGCCGGCGGATTTGCTGGTGGCGCTGCCTTCGATTGCGGGAGTAATCGGCGCGCGGCTGTATCACGATTTCGAAGATCCGCGATACTTGTTCGCGCATCCGGGCGAGCTGTTCAGCCGGTTTGGATTTGCGTGGTTCGGCGGATTGATTGCGGGAGTGGCGGCATTTGTGTGGCTGGCGCGGAAATATCGCGTGCCGCTGCTGGAGATGTTCGATGCAGCATCGCCGGCCGCGGCGCTGGGTTACGGGTTGGGACGCATCGGGTGTCTGGTTTCGGGCGATGGAGATTACGGCAAGCCGACTTCGCTGCCGTGGGGAATGAGTTTTCCGCACGGGCTGGTGCCGACGACGCAGAAAGTGCAGCCGACGCCGATTTACGAATTGATTGTGGCGATTTTTATTTTTTGGTGGCTGTGGAAACTGGGCGGGCGGCAAGTGCGGGCGCGGATCGCGGCGAAAGAAGATGCGTCGCAAAAGGCGAGGCCGAAAAAGATTGCGAAGGTGATGGCGCCGGCGGGAGCGGGTCGGCTATCGGCTGGGGAATTACAGGAATTCGAGCCGGCGGGGGAGCCGGAGTCGAGCCCGGCGGGCGCCGTGCGAAGTTCGCTGCTAGGCGACGCGCGCGGATTGATTCCGCGAGGAATGGTTTTTGCGCAGTATTTGATTTTGACCGGCGTGGCGCGATTTTTGGTGGAGTTTATCCGCATCAATCCGCGGTCGTTTTTCGGGCTGACGAATGCACAGGCGGCCAGTCTCGCATCGATTCTTTTGGGCGTGGCGCTGACGGCGAAGCTGCGAGGCAGAGGAGCGCGCGTCGCCCGGGCGCGCGGCTAGCGGAATTTGCGTTCCCGCAAGAAGAACGAAATATTTCATCAGCATCGCTGCGCGCGGAGTCCGTGGACGTCACGCTTATGCGTGACGCGGGTCACGCGGATGTGTAGCGCGTGATACAGGAACGGCGGGGACGGCGCCGTAAATTTCGCTTATGAGCGAAAAAGCGGAAGTTCTCGGCGAACTGCGGGCACTCAAGAACGAACAAGAAAAGGCGTTGAGCGAAACTCTTACGCCCGACGGCATCGAGGATTACGTTGAGCGCGAGAAACGCATGGAAGCGCTACTCCGGCAACTCGGCAGGGAGGAACGCGCGCCGGAGCGGTAGCGCCGTTGCGGGGCTCGGGGCTTTCAATGGAGATGATTGCCGCGCGGGCTCGCGAAGTGGCGCGAACGAGCGGCCTTTGCCGCGAGCCGTGCGTTTCGGATTTCGGCGCGCGCCGGCGGGAGTTTATGCGCCGTGAGCCTTTCGATCTTCAAAAAGATAGGCGTATTTTTTGACGAGAAAGGCGAGGCGCAGGCGCAGTTCTTCGTGGTCATCGCGGATTACGGCGCGCAGGAGCTGAAGCAACTCGTCGAGCCGGGCGGGATCGTCGGTCGCATTGATTTCGGCGCTCAATCGGCGGACAAGTCCGGCATCGTAAATGGTTCCGTCCTTCGAGGCGGGCACACCGTTTTTATCCCTGCGGCATTACAGTGCAATCGAGTAAAAACCTGACCGCCTCCAGTACGGCGCAGGGCAACGCCGGACCCTGCGGCGCACGATTTTGACGCTCTGGGCGCGCAGGAAACATTTGTTTACGGTTCCATTGTTGGCGACGGGAACGAGTGATACCGTTGCTGCGAGCAACTCCCCATGACCCCCTTCTTGATTATCGCTCTGGCCGCGCTGGTTGTTCTGATTGTTCCAGCGCTCGCGATTGCCGCATTTGTGAAGGTGCGCGAATTGGAAAGGCGCGACGGCGCGGGCACGGTCCGCGAGGATTTGCAGCGGCTGGGATTGCGCATTCAAGGAATTGAGAAGGCAGTAGAACGGTTGTACGCCGAGACGGAAGCCGTGCGGAGGGCCGAAGAGCACGGCTTTTCGCGCGAAACGGCGCCGGAACCCGCGCGAATACCGCAGGCAGTGCCGGCGGCGCGGGATTTGCCGCCGCTCGCTGCGCCGCAAGCGGTTCCGTCTCCGCCGCGCGCCGCTTGGGCGCAGGAGCAGGGGCGCTCGGCACTGGCAAGCACGCCGACGGCAGCGAAACACGCTCCCGCACGCGCCGGTTCGGAGGAACTGGAAAGCCTGGTGGCGGGACGATGGCTGAACTACGTGGGTATCCTCGCCGTGCTTTTCGCGGCGGCGTTTTTCATCGAATACGCCTTTCAGAACAACTGGATTGGCGCGCGGGGCCGCGTGGCCATCGGAATTTTCTGCGGCGCGGCGCTCGTCGCGTGGAGCGGATGGCTGCTGCGGCGCGGATACCGATATTTTTCCGAGGGCATCGCCGGACTCGGCGCAGCAGTGCTGTACGTTTCGCTCTGGGCGGGCTGGCGGTATTACGCGCTTTTTACCTCCGGCGAGACTTTTGCGGCAATGGTTGTGGTCACCGCAGTGATCGCCGCTGTCGCGCTGGTGCGCGACTCGCAACGGCTGGCGCTGCTCGCCCTCGCGGGCGGATTGCTGACTCCGCAGTTGGTGAGCACCGGCGGCGACCACGAAGTGGCGCTGTTCACCTACCTGGAGATTCTGTCCGCAGGGATGCTGGCGCTGGAACGCTACAAAAATTGGAACTGGCTGCCGGCGGTCGCCTTCGCGGGAACGGAAGTTTATTTCTGGGGCTGGTACAGCCAATTTTACGGACGCGACAAGATCGGCTGGACGCTGGCCTTCGCCACGGCATTTTTCGTGATTTTCGCGGCGCTGCCGGTCATGCGCGCGCGGCGGGAAGGGCGGCTGGGCGCGGCGGAAGCTTTCGTGGCCATTGCCAATGCCGGTGCGTTTCTCGCGGCGCTGCGGCAAATGCTCTGGCCGTCGCATCGCTGGGAGCTGACCGGCGCTTTTGCGGCGCTGGCCGCGGCGCATTGGTTCGTTGCGCGGTTCGTATCCGCAAAATCAGCCGCCGCGCCGGACAAAAGTTCGAGCGGCGTGGGAGCGCGATGGCTCTTCTCGGGGCTGGCGCTCGTGTGCATTTCGCTGGCCGTTCCGGCGCGCCTCGATAATCAGTGGCTGACGATTGCCTGGGCGGTGGAAGGATTGCTGCTCGTGCAGGGCGGAGTCCAAATTTCTTCGCGCCGGTTGCGCGCGGCCGGGCTTGCTCTTTTTGGCGTCACGGCGGTGCGCCTGGCGGCGCTGCGCATTCCGGCGGGCGCGCTGCTCTGGAATCAGCGTTTTATGACGTTTGCCATTGCCGCCGTGTGTTTCGCGCTGGCGTGCGTTTTGGTGAAGAGAAGTGGGGCGAAGTTCGGCGAAGGCGAGCGCGTGGCCTTTGGCAGCCTGGCTATTGCCGCCAATGCGTATGCGCTGGCGGCCTTGTCGCTGGAGGTTTGGGATTTCTTCGGCGCGGCGCGCGCCGGCGCAGGCTACGGCTATTTCGCGGAGCAGCTCGGGCTTTCGATTCTGTGGACGCTTTATGCGGCTGGATTGATTCTGGCGGGCATTTTGCGGCGCGCGGCCATCCTGCGCTGGCAGGCGCTCGCGCTGTTTGGAATTGTAGCGGCGAAGGTTTTTTTGTTTGATCTGTCGGAGCTGAGCCGCTTTTACCGCATCCTTTCGTTTCTGGTGCTCGGTGTGCTGCTCCTGGCCGTATCGTTCCTGTATCAGCGGCGCGTGCCGGCGAAAAAATGACGGGTCTTCGCCTGCGGCAACAGCGCGGGCGCGCAGCTCGTTGGAAAAAGTCACGGGCCGGCGGGCGCCGGATCCAGACGACCGCTGATGCGGCGGGCGAGCGCCGCTACTTCTGTTCGCGGATCAGGACAGAAGCGCGCGTGGTGGCCCAGTCGAAGCGCATGGAGCAGCCGCCGGTTGCGTGCGCGAACGACACGGTGAAATCCTCAAGCGGCTTTGCGAGGCGCGAGACTTCCATGGGCACGCGCGCAAAATCGTACTGCTCGCCCGGGTAGGGAATGCCCCATTCGCCGGTTTTCTTGCTGATGATCAACGTCCACTTTCCGGGCTCGGGAATCGCAAACATCGTGTAATTGCCGGCGGGAATCGTTTTTCCCGCGATCTGCACATTCGCCGTGGTATCAAACGTGGTCGCTTTGTTCGCGCCGATCCGCCAGACCTTTCCGTAAGGCACCAGTCCGCCGAATATTTTCCGCCCGCGCATGCGCGGGCTGGAATAGTCCACGTGAATGGTCTTGCCGCCGGGAAGGCGACAGTCCGCGTGCGCCGGAGGGCTGAGCAGCTTCGGTTTCGCTTTCGGCGCGGTTTTCTGGGCGTGCAGTGGAGCGGCAAAGGCGAAAAGGAACAAAGTCGCGGCGACCATGGGCGCAGCAGCGAGTTTTCTCATGTGCAATCTCCTAAAAGAGGAACGTGCAGCTCTGGCCGAAGCGGAAGTATAGCCCAGATTTCGATTCGCGCAAGCCTGCATTGCCGTCATCCTCAAGGAGCGTCGCATCGCGCCCGCTGGCGAAGAACCGCGGGCCTTCACGGCATCTCTGTTACAATGCCGCGCTTGATTGCATCGCAAGGAACATCGGACGTGAAGGGACCCAGCATCCCGAAATGGCTGTCGCGCATCGTCGCGTATTCCGGTGGTGGCGGCCTTTTCGCCGTGGCCTTTCTCGATTCGTCGGTGCTTTCGTTTCCGTTTGTCACGGACTTGCTCTACATGCAATTTGTTATCGAGCGGCCGGAGCTTATCGCGTACTACGTCGCGATGGCTACCTTCGGCTCGCTGGCGGGGTGCATCTGGCTTTATTTTCTCTCCAAGAAAGGCGGCGAAGCTTACCAGAGGCGGCATGGTTCGAGCGAGCCGGGGCGCATTCAAAAGCTGGTGCATCGCCACGCATTTCTGAGCATTTTTCTGCCGGCCATTCTGCCGCCGCCGATGCCCTTTAAGGCGTTCGTAATCGGCGAAGGCGTCGCGCAGGTCCCCATGCAAACGTTTGTGTTGGGCGTGCTCGCGGGGCGGGGACTGCGCTACGTTGTGGAAGGAATCCTGGCCATCGAGTACGGCCGGACGGTCGAGGGCGTTATGATGCACAACAAGGCGCTGGTGATTGTCACGCCGGTTACGCTCATCCTCGGAATTTACCTTCTCAAAAAACTGCTTTCCCGCCCTGCGAAAGGCGGCGATTAGCGACCGCGGTCAAACTTCATGGCGTCGCCGCGGCGGTGAATTCCACGTGCTCATCCTGCAATTGCAGCGCGGCGTTCAACTGGACCACCACGCGCAAATTCGCGGGAGTTTGCGCATCCTGGCGGTAACGCATGTCGCGTATAGTGATCATCCATCCGCCGGGAATGCCTTCTAGGCTCGCGAGAGGGAAGCGCGCATATTTCAAAAATTGTACGGCGAGCGGCGCGCGCTGCGCGGCGTCGAGCGCCGCCGAGCCCGGCGGCTTGTAGTGCGTAAGGCTGCTCATCGGATGGAATTCGCTGACCGGTCCGAGCGGCACGCGGACCACTTCGATGGTGCCGGCCGTTGCGACCACGCCGCGCCATAAAAGCGGAGAATCGGAATGCGGGAACGCCTCCGCAGCGAGCGGCGCGGCGCCGTGATAGTCGTGGTCCATGAGCATGCGCGCCGCTGTTCCGTGCAGCATGGCCCGCGCGCCGATATACGCGCCCATGAGCGCCAGAGCGACAATCGCGCCGGCGGATATTTTTTGGGTCCTTTTGCGTCCGCCAATCTCCTCGGTCACCAGGCGAAACAGCGCCGGCAAAAGCGACCCGGTCAGAAGCACGGCGATGATCCACGGATCGGTTTCCGGCAGCCAATCGAGCGAAAACCATTGCACGCGGAAGGGCCAGAGAAGCTGCACGCCTTCCGCGCCGCAATAATCGAGCAGCAGGTGCAGTCCGGCGCCGATACCGCACAACAGCAGCACGCGCCAGAATCGCAGCGGCTGCTTTTTGCCGCGGCACAACGCCACAAAAAGAACGGCAATGAGCACGGCCAGAATCGCGCTTCCGAGAAGGGAATGCAAAACCGCATAGTGATACCGAAAATACGCCGTGGCGCCGCGGAAATAGCTGAGCAAATCCAAATCGGCGGCGACTCCGGAAACAATCAGAATGGACAGCGCGTGAGGCGATGCGCGGCGCAATCCGGCGCGGTCCAGAGCAATCGAAGTCAGCGCGTGTGTAAATGTATCCATGGTCAGTGCGCGTCCTTGCCGGCAGCAGAAGCGTGCTGCGGCACGGCCAGCGTAAGCGCATGCGGCACGATGCGGAATGCGACAGGGAGCGCGGCGGCAGGCTCGCCGTCAAGCTGCGAAAAAATTTCCGAATCATCGAGCGGCGTGCAGACGATTTGCGAGGTTTTCCATTTGCGAATGCCGGGCATGCGTTGCAAAAATCCCAAGCAAATTGCCGGCAGGCAGGGCAACAAATTCATACGGCTGCGGCCGGCGTAAGCGACGACTTCGAATTGATCCTCGAAAAGACTTGCGCCGGTAGTGATGCGAAACGGGCCGCCGTAGTGCTTCGTTCGGCCCACGACGAGCAGGCTCGCGGTTAGTTCCCGTTCGGGCGACGCCACACGAAAGCGCGGAAACGGGTAGGAGAGAAATTGCCGGAAACCTTCGAGCCAGTAGGACAAAATGCCGAGCCGCGCTTTGTGTCCAAGCCGGACTCCATGCACGATAGCGGCGTCGGGTCCCGCGCCGGCCGCGCAAAGAAAGCATCGTTCCCGTGAGAAGGAACTTTTGCGCGATGAATCCTCCGGCGCTTCCGGCAAGCTGCGGCGCCAGGTTGCAGCGCCGAGCGCGATGCGCACGAGCCTGCTTTTCGGAATCAACCGCGCTGCGGCGGGAATATTCCACGGGATGCGCAATTCCTTTGCGAGAATGTTTGCCGTACCCGCGGGCAGGATGGCGAGCGGCGTGCGCGTTCCGGCGATTCCGTTCACCACTTCATTGATGGTGCCGTCGCCGCCGCAGACAACAATCATTTCGCATCCGCCGCGCACCGCGTCGCGAGCGATTTGCGTGGCGGAACCCGCGGAGGTGGTGGAAACGATTGCCGCATCCACGTGCGACGCGCTCAAAATGCGGGCCGCCTCTTCGATCTGCGCCCGTCGTCGCGCGCGCCGGCGGCCGCTCGCGGGATTGTACACCACGGCCGCGGTGCGAATTTCCGCGAACACCGGACCGGATTCGTCGCTGGCGGGAGCGGCTTTCAAAACGCGCATTGTATAATACCTGCCTCGGCAGACGCGCGGTGCACGGGAATAGTACCGCAGGTGCGAACAGGGCAAACAGAATGGCTGCGACCGCTCCATTGAGCAGGGAAGTCGAGAAGCTGCGCGAAGAGATTCGGCGGCACGAATATCTGTATTACGTCCTCGACGCGCCGGAAATTTCCGACGAGGAATTCGACAAGCTGATGCGCCGGCTCAAAGCCATCGAGGAAGCGCATCCGGAATGGATCACGCCCGATTCTCCGACGCAGCGCGTGGGCGGACAGCCGCGCGCGGGCTTTCAGACCTACCGCCATTCGCGTCCGATGATGAGCCTCGACAACGCGCTCTCGTTTGAGGAGTTGCGCGAATTTGACCGCCGCGCCCGCGAACTCACCGGCCGTGAAAAACTCGAATACGTCGCCGAGCATAAGTTCGACGGCCTGAGTCTGGCGCTGATTTATGAGCATGGCCTGCTGGCGCGCGGGGTGACGCGCGGCGATGGTCAGACGGGTGAAGACGTCACCGCCAACGTAAAGACGATTCGCTCGATTCCGCTGCGGCTCGATTCGCGAATGCTGAAAAATCTGGGATTGCCCGCCGACATTGAAGTTCGCGGCGAGGCCATGATGCCGCGCGCTGCTTTTGAAGAGCTGAATCGCCAGCAGGAGGCCGCGGGCGCAAAACGCTTTGCGAATCCGCGCAATGCGGCGGCCGGAGCGGTGCGCGTGCTCGATCCGGCGATTACCGCATCGCGCAAACTGGATTTTTTCGCCTATTACTTGCTGGTCGGCGGGCGCGCGCCACTCAAAAAGCATTCGCAGTCGCTCGAAGCTCTGAAGCAGTTGCGCTTTCGCGCCAGCTCCGATTTTCAGGTGTGCGAGGGAATCGAGGAAGTCGAAAGATACTGCACGAAATGGGAAGCGAAGCGCGACAAGATGCCCTACGAAGTGGACGGCGTGGTGGTGAAAGTCAATGACACCGGGCTGCAGAACGAACTGGGCTATACCTCGAAGGCGCCGCGCTGGGCGATTGCCTTCAAATGGGCGGCGCGGCAGGCCACCACCGTCGTGCGCGCGATTGAATTCAACGTCGGCCGCACCGGAACGCTGACGCCCGTTGCGTTTCTGGAGCCCGTGCCCATCGGCGGCGTCACCGTGTCGAAATCCACGCTGCACAACATGGACGAAGTCGCGCGCCTGAATATTCATGCGGGCGACACCGTGCTGGTCGAGCGCGCCGGCGATGTGATTCCGCACGTGCTCAAAGTGGTGAAGCACGGAAAGGAAGAGGCGCCTGTGGTTGTGCCGCAAAAATGCCCCGAGTGCGGCACGCGCATTCATCGCGTGGAAGGCGAAGTGGCCTATCGCTGCGTGAATGCGATGTGTCCGGCGCGAAGGCGCGAATCGCTGCTTCATTTCGCTTCGCGCCACGCGATGAATATTGATGGCCTGGGCGAGAAACTCGTGGACCAGCTCGTGGAGAAGGGAATGGTGAGGGATTTTGCCGACCTCTACGACCTGAAGCTCGAGGATCTTCAGCCGCTCGAACGCATGGCCGAAAAGTCGGCGAAAAACCTGCTGGAAGAGATCGCCGCCAGCAAAAAAAACGAGCTCTCGCGACTGATTTACGGTCTGGGCATCGGATTTGTCGGCGAACGCACCGCGCAATTGCTCGCCGCGCATTTCGGCTCGCTTCAGAAAATCGCCGCCGCCAGTCCGGAAGAGCTGATGGCCGTGAACGAAATCGGCCCGAAAGTGGCCGCCAGCGTCGCGGATTTCTTCTCCGAAAAGGCCAATCGCAAACTAATCGAGCGGCTGCGCGAAAAAGGCCTGCGCATGAAGGAAGAGCGCAAAGCGCCGGTCAGCGCGCGTCTGGCGGGCAAGACGTTTGTGTTCACCGGCACGCTCGAGAAGTACTCCCGCGAGGAAGCGGGCCAGCTCGCGCAGTCGCACGGAGCAAAAGTTGCCTCCTCGGTCAGCAAAAAGACGGATTACGTCGTCGCGGGCGCGGACCCGGGCTCCAAGCTGGCCAGAGCGCAGTCGCTCGGCGTTACCGTTCTCGACGAGAAATCGTTCGAAAAGCTGCTGGAAAGCAAATAGGGCGGACGCGCGGCGCCCGCCCTTCGTTTTTCTGCGTGTTACCTGCCGTAAATCAACAGATGAAACGTCCCCGGAACCATCCGGAACGGCCGCGTGTGCGGCGGCGGATTCGGAATGCGTTCGATTTTCGCGGTCACGGTGAAAATATCGCCGGTGGTGGGGTCGAGCGCCATGGTTCGCGCGCCGCGTTCGGTAGGAACATTGGCAACCACGTGAAACTTCGTCGGCGAATCTTCGTGGATGATGGTCAGCATGCCGTCGAATCCCGTGGTCGCAAACGCGTCCTGCGTGCGCGGATCAAACCGCGTGGCGTCCACGCCCAGGCCGATCGGCTCAGTGCCCAGGACTTTTCCGGTGATCGCGTTCATCATCACCATCATTTTGTTGTGGCAGCCGGAGAAAAGAATGTGGTGTACCGGATCAATCGCCAACCCGCTGGGGTGCTCGCCGGGCGCCAGCGGCCAGCGATGCGTGATTTTCATGGTCATCGGATTAATCTCCACGATCTCGCTCAGGCTTTCGATGTTGTCGTAGATATGACCGTGGCCGTCGGTGACCGGAAATTCCGGGTCGCCGCCCAGTTGAATCGTGCCCAGCACTTTGCCGGTTCTCGCGTCCACCACCGTGGAGGTGTGTGAGTCGCCGTTGAAGGTGAAAACGCGCTTGGAATACGGATCGTACACATCGCCGTCCGCGTCCTTGTCCGTCGGCGCGCTGCCAATGACTTTCAGCGTCTTCAGGTTAAAAATCCACAACTTGGCCGCGCGCCCGTCGGTCACGAAGCCGCGATTGAATTCCGGCGCCAGCACTACGCCGTGAATCGCTTCCATTCCTCCGATATTGCCGATGATTTTCCCTGTCGAAACGTTGACCACCACCACATGGTCGCCGTGGGTGATGAACAGCCGGTGCGTGGCCGGCTGATATTTCAGATAATCCCAGAAGCCGCTGCCCGGAATCGGAATGCTCTTTAGCAGATGATAGCCCGACGCGTTTTCGGCAGCCGCCGGACGCAGCGGCGCGTGCATCTTGGCCGTCGTTCGCGTGGACGCAACCAGCGCTGCGCCAATCAGCAGCGCCACGGCGTACAAAGTGATGGGCCGCATCAATCTCCGCAATCTTCCTGCAGTCATCAATCCCTCCTCAGTAGGTAAAAATCTGGCGCCCTGCGCCAGTGCCCGTTAGACCGTTCCCATGCGCAGATAACGTTCAGATAGACGGCTTCGAGGCGCATGCGGTTTCACCTTTCGCCCGAAATGCCGGGTCCCGCCGCCGGACCGCGGTACGCTCTACGACTTTTATTGGTACAAATAATCCCGCGCGAAGACAAGAATGTGCGTTGTGCCGGGAATCATTTTAGGGGGCGCATGCGGTGCGGCCGGAGAAAAGTCCGCGGTGGCCAAAAACACTTCGTGAATTTTGGGATCGAGCGCCAGGGCCCGCGCACCGCGCTCGGTGTCCACGTTTTCCACCACGCTGAAGCGGTTGTCTCCCGCTTCCATCACGATGGTCAGCGTGCCGTCGCCATTGGCGCTGAGCGCGTACCTCGTTGCCGGATCAAAGCGCCCCGTGCCGGCGTTGGCCCCTGCGGCCGGCGCGGCCAGGATGCCGCCGGTATCGGCGTTGATGATCACCATTTTTTCGTTCCGGCAGCCGGCGAACAAAACGCGCCGCTTCGTGTCCATCGAAAGCCCGCTCGGATTCTCGCACGGCGCCATCGGCCAGCGGTTCATCACCGCGAGCGTCCGGGCGTTCAACTCCAGCAGCTCGCTGGTATTTTGCAGATTGATGTAAATGTGCCCGCGTCCATCGGCCACCGCCGTAGACGCCTGCGCGCCCAGCGGAATATCTCCAATGGCTTTGCCGGTGACTGCGTCAATCGCCGTGGCGGTATTCGAGTGCGGATTCATCGTGAAAACGCGCCTTGTGGACGGGTCATACACAACCGCGTGGGGCCCTTCCGCGGTCGGAACGCGTGCCGTAATCTTCAGCGTCCGTTCGTCCAATATCGCCACGTCGTTCCGCTGTCCTTCGGTAATAAATCCGCGATGCAGCTCCGGCGCAAACGCAATATCGTGAACGCCGAGCGTGTCGGGAATGTTGCCGACGATTTTTCCAAGATACGGATTGATGATGAGCACATGCGTGCCCTGCGCCAGAAAAAGGCGCCGCCGAACCGGATCGAACTCCAACTGGTCAAACGAGTTTTTCCCCGGAATCGCTATTTTGCGGATCAGGTGATAGCCGGAGGGTCCCCAGTGGCCAAACTGCGGCGTCTTCGGGGTTGGCTTCGGCGCAGGTTTCCTGCTCTGGGCAAATGCGAAAGGCGCGCTGACCACCGCCGCGAGCAAAAAAGGCGCCGCGGTCCGCAGGAAACCTCCAGCGGTCTGGAATGTGAGAAAAATGCGGCACAGAACAGAATTGCTCGGTATGCGCGTAATGTTCATGCGTTTCATTTGGAGTTTCGCTAGACGAGATTGGATGTCACGAGCCTTGGGGCGGTTTCTTTTGTCTTTTCGAGCGCGCTTGTGGAAGGCCACGGAGGCAGGCAGCAGCGCAGCGAGCAAAATGTAGTCGTGCTCGAATATCTTTCGCCAATTCGAGAATTTACTCGGCTACAGGGCGAAACTATCCTGTCCACGGAGGACATGGCCTGCTCGGGCAGGAGTAGAAAGCAACCGTCTGCGGGGCGGAGCAGGATTTGTCATTGCAGTTGCAGGCCCATCCGATTTCCAAGAGGTTTTTTTCCTTGTTGAAGCGGATGGTAAGATGATCCTTACGGAAGTGCTCTAGTCGCTCTGGGGCCAGTTCTGCGTGGCCCTTTGCTTTTTCCGTTGCGTGCGAATTGGGCATTTGCGCCTCCAGTCCAAACTTTTATTTTTCTCCTGTGATTCCCGCGTGATTCGGCCCAGATAGCTTCGTCTTGCCGAGTTGCATCCTTTCCGCGCGAGCCGCGCGCAGCGGCGCCAAATCGGCGTCCGCGCCGGCCCACAATTGCAGAAACTGGTCGTAATACTTGCGCGCCTCACCAGGCTTGCCCGCGCGTGCGAGCAGCCTGGCCAACGTGAGATGGGCCAAAACCCACCTGCTTGGAGCATCATCCTGCAGAATCTCGCCCTCAAAGCTCAGGTATTTCTCATAGGCCTGGCTGGCGCCTTCGAAGTCGTGCTTTGCGGCCAGAGCCTCCCCGAGGCCAAGATAGGCGTTGTAAAGCGGAAAGAAAACGGATGCTTTGCGCTGGCTTTCAATCGAGCTTTGGGCGCGATTCTGAGCCAATTCTAGGATTCCAAACAAATTGTAGTAGCAGCTCTGCATAAATTCGCTTTCATGCTGATCGCGCAGTTCTGCCAGGCTGTGCAGAACTCTGTCGGCAGTGTGAATGTCGTTCGAACGAATTAAGATTTCACCCGCCCGGCGAAGATCCTGTGATTCCGGAGCGCGAAGTGCATTGTGCGCCATCAGTTCGCCTTCCGCTCGCGCAGAAGCGAAGTCATCTTGCGTCAAAGCTATTTCTGCCAGCAGGTAATGCCGCACGGGCATATATGTCTCGCTCTTCATTTTTTCGTCCTGCACTAGGCCTCGCCGCAGCTCATCCGCAGCGTCGTGCAGGCGCCCTTGATAGATCAAGACGCGGGCTTGATACAGAGACGCAAGGTTTTCGCCATTGGGTCCGCCGGTATCGCGCAACCGTCGAAATTCACGCTGCGCGTTCTGCGTGTCGCCTTTCCCCAAGTACGCAAGACCGGAGCCCCAATGGAGCAACGGGCTGTCCGCTCCGGCGTTCCTTGCAGCCGCATAAGCATCGAGCGCTTCATCGAAGCGATTCAGGCGAGCCAAGTCTAGAATCAGATTCAAATGGTCCACCGCGCTGTGGGGAGCGAGTTGCAGTGCATGTTTTTCTGCGGGCACGGCCTCTTCAGTTCGCCCTGTCCACAGCGACATAGCGGCCAGGCCGCGAAATGCCTCTGCATCGTCGGGATACACTTCCGTGAGCAAGCGGAATTGATCGGCGGCCTTCTCGTAGTCTTCGTGAATCTCGAAATTCTGCGCCAGGATTAGATACCGTTCGCGCTCGGTGACACGATTCAACCCGCGCATCGCTGCGGCGAGGTGTTGCAACGCTTGCGTTTCGTTGCCGAGAGCGTCATAGGCGCGAGCAAGATACAGGTGGGCCATTGCAAAATTGGGATCAAGCGCCACGGCGCTTTCGCCCAGGGGCAAGAATCCTTCGAGGTTGCCACCGGCGTAGAGGTCCAATCCCTGGGAATATCGCTGCAGCGCTTCGAGGGAGGATGTGGTCACCTGAGCGAGCGGCTGGCTGCCGTGCGATATCTGCGCCAGCGATTCACCCGCGTTATTGCGGAGCCTCTTAGTCAAGGCATCCACAGTGGAATATAAGTCTGCCGGCGAATTCATCGAGGCGGTGTCGACGAGCACGGATGCGTCTTTGGCGGGATCGACAAGTTCTTCGGTAATCTCATATCGCGGACCGGTTGCGACGACGCTTCCCGCGAGTACGGCGCGGCAGTTATCCCGCTCGCAGATTTCGCGCCCCAATGTGCGATCCACAACCGCGAAGTTGGAGCGTCCCATGAGTCTGGCAGTCTCGTAGACCTGCGAGCGCGGAATGACGCGGAAATAGTGTGACTGCTCAAGCGATTCGCGCACCGCTTCCGTCACGGACTGGTTGAAGACCGCATTGCCGGTGCGATTGTCGAAATCTGTGATAAGAATCGGCGCGTGTTGGTCCAGGACGGGTTTGCGAAAATGCTTGTTCGCCAGAAATCCGCCCGTTGCCACCGCCAAGCAAGCAACGATCGCACCCCAGAATTTCTTTGTTGCGAAGAAATTCTTCATTGGCGCAGGAAGGGCCGAGGTCGAGGGGTGCGCCGCATCCTCGACACGCTGAATCTCTTGCAAGCCTTCCAGAACGTCGGCAGCGCGCGCATACCGGTCAGCCGCTCGCTTTGCCAGCATGCGCGCAACGATTGCATCAAGCCGTAGGGGGACCGACGTATTGAATTTGCTCGCGGGTTCGGGCTCGTGGCTCACAATGCGGCGTGAAGTGTCGAACAGCGTAGGCGCTCGGAACGGGTGACGTCCCGTGAGCGCTTCGTAGAAAACCACTCCGAGGGAGAAAATGTCCGCGCGATCGTCCGATTGCCGCTGCTCAATGATCTCCGGGGCCATGTAAATAATCGTCCCCATTAAGCCTTCACCGGCGAGGGAGTCTACAGTCGTGCCTTCGGTGTCGCCGGGTAGTCGGCGGGCGACTCCAAAATCGAGGACCTTCACCTGTCCTTCGCGGGTTAGCAGGATATTTTCAGGCTTAATATCGCGATGCTGGATTCCACTTCGATGCGCGGCTGCCAGCGCCGCGACGCACTGTACGGCGATGGGCAGGAATTCGCGCATCGAGAGCGGCTCGCGCATGCGCTGGCGCAAGCTCTGGCCCTGGACGTACTCCATCACCAGAAAAACTTCGTTGTACTCCTCAAACGCGTCGTAAATTGCCGCGATATGCGGATGATTCAGACGAGATGCGCAGAGCGCTTCCTTCCACAACTGTGCGCGCGATTTTTCGTCATCCAGATGGCCGACGACGCGCTTCAGCGCTACCACGCGACGCAGCTTCGTGTCGCGCGCGCGATAAACTTCGCCCATGCCGCCCGCGCCCAGCCGCGCATCAATGAGAAATCGACCCACAGTCTTCCCCGTGAGATCCCTTGCGGCTGCAGCTCCCGAGGGAGTGGATTGATTCATCACGGGTTTCTCGTGTGTGATTGAAGCACCTCGCTGCCCTGTGCGCGCAGCGGATAGTTTTTAGCGTTGCGTGGGCCAGGGCTGTTGGCAGGAATGTTACGCCCAGCGCTGCGTCCGCGCAACCGCGAATGCGTGGCAAAACAGGCGGTGCAGCCCCGGGGATGCGGCAGCGTTCAATGAGGTCGCATTCTAGAACCCCCAAAACGCTAGTTGTGGCTCGTCCTTGCGCAGCTTATAATGTGAGGATAGCGGGCGAGTCGGGTGATCGCTGGTGCGCTTGCGCAATGCATGTTGCGCTGGAGGAAAGTCCGGACTCCGCCGTTTTTGCAAACGGATAGGGTAACGCGCCTGGTAACGCCAGGGAGCTGAGTTCGCGAGGATTCAGCTACGGAAAGTGCCACAGAAACGAAACCGCCGGTGAGGATTGCGCTCGGCGGCCGGCAGCAGGCAAAACCTTCTGCAGGCCTCTTCTGCGACGCACAGGCAAGGGTGAAACGGTGGGGCAAGAGCCCACCGCTCCGGTGGCGACGCCGGAGGCACGGAAAACCCCGCGTGGAGCAAGGCCAAATAGGAGGGGAGGGCTGGCCCGGCCCGTTGAAAATCCTGAACGCCGCGAAAGCGGCTTAACGGATTTTCTCATGCGAATCGCAAGCGGTTCGCTGCATCAACCCTCGGGTAGGCCGCATCGAGCCTGTCGAGCAATCGCAGGCCCAGAGGAATGATCGCCGCGCGGCGCTTCGTGTTGAGAGAAATCTCAACGCCATTCGCTGCGTACAAAATCCGGCTTACAGCCTCGCCCGCTGACTTCATTGCACTTGCTCCGCTTTTTCGTTTGAGCGTGCCCGAATCGTGCCCAAATTTTCTGTTTCCGTCTCCGCTTCCATGATGCGGCGCACGCGCTCTCGAAGCTCCGGGACAAACGGCGCGTAGTGTTTTTCCACGGTGTCTATCGTGTCGCCCAAGACTTTCGCCACGTCGTAAGGCGTCGCCCCGCGCACCAACATCTCCACGGCCAGCGAGTCCCGAAAGCGATGAGGATTTGAGCCAGCTACGCCAGCGCGACGGCCTAACGCCAGCATACGCTCATAGAGCCGCATCCGCGTGAACGGTTTGCCCGTCTCAGGATTCAAAAGCACGCGGCCCCACGGCTGAGTCTTGCGCCGGTCGCGCTCGACTTCGAGAGCAAACAAAAGCTCCGAGTGAATCGGAATCACTACGCGCTTGCCCCGCTTCTGAGTGACACGAACGATCTCCCGCGCCTCGAAATCCACTTCGGCCCACGTCAGCGCGACAGCGTCCGAACCGCGAAAGCCTGTCCACCTGAGCAACGCGACGGCCAGAAAATCCGGCCCCGCGTGCTCACGCAGCTTGCGAATCTCTTCCGGCTTGAAGGGCTGCGAGCCGCGCTCCGGGTTCTCGCCCGGACGCCCTTCGAGCCGCACTGGATTTTTCCTATCGAGCATGTCCGTTTCGATGGCAAAGGAAAAGACGCGATGAAGAATCGCCGCCGACAGCGCGAGACTCTTTGCCGCGCCCATCTTTGAGCGCGAGCGAATCCGCGCCACGCGCCATACTTTGAACTGTTCGACCAATGGACGGTCTATCTGTGCGAGCAATTCAATTCCGCGCTGACGAAGAAACTCCGAAAATTCCCGCGTCTCGAACTGGTAGCGTGCCCATGTCGAATCCCGAAATTTTCCGAGAGCGATTCGCCGCCGAATATCTGCCTCGAACAATCGCGCAAGCTCCGGCCATGATGGAGCAGGTGTCGGCGCACGCCCCGCGTATCCGGCCACAGCCGCGAGCCGCGTAAAAGAACTTTCGGGCAGCACACTTCTCAGTTTCAGCCAGAGAGCCGACCCGTTTCCTTCGGCCAGCGCCCGCTCAACATCAGCGACAGTAGCACGCGCATTGTCCCGATTACAGGTGCCTAGCGTCAGCCGCACGCGCTCGCCAGCAATGCGGCCCTCAATCCGAAACCACTTGCCGATTTTCCTCTCTTTGAGCATCAGCGCATCATCCTTTCACGCTCCCGTTCGATCTGACGCACGACATCGGCTGAAACAATTTTGTGCCCACGGCGTCCGGGAGCCGGGGCGAAATCTATCACAGGATAGCCACGCAGGTACCCGTAGACCGCAGACCGTGAAACGCGCCAGCGCGTCGCCAAGTCAGCGATGGAGAAAAAGCGAAGCTCACAGTTAGACGTATTAGAATCGCCCGAAATCACCGCCACGGACGCGCCGGGAAGCCCGCTGAGCGATTTTTCAGGCAAGGGTAGGGGTAGAGGACGGCCCCTTTCGAGCATTTCGCCAGCACCAGACACACCATCGCGCCGCCGCCCCGCAGCTTGCGCCAGTCGAATTGTGCGAGTCAGCGTCACGGAGGCCCAGCCCCGGATGGATCGAACGCGACAGCAACTCGCGTTTCAAATTCGGCCATGCGAACACTGACGGATGCCCGAAGTTTTTCTATATCCTGTCGCCCCTCGCGTTCTAGGTCATCAGCAAAAAACCATCCGCGCTTGCCCGAAGGCTCACCGAGAAGCGAACGACAAATCGGGCATGTGCCATTGAGCAGGCCCGCATCGTCGCCCGGCTCGCGTTCGATTTTCGGATTGTAGAAGGCAGCGACGGCATGAACTCGACGCACACGGTCAAACGCAACTTCCAGATCAACAAGGCGCGATGGCGAAGCATCGAAAAATTTCGAAGGGTACTTAAGGCAATGAGAAAGTGCCGCCTCGAAAGAATTGGCACGCTTAATCGAGATGATGAACGAGCCATCAGCGCGAATCTCAGCCCACAGACGCGACAATTCCTTTTGTGGAATCCGCGGGCCGCAGTAGATGGCGTGCGCGTGTAGGTTCTGATTCATGCGCCCGAACTCGCAGCACCACAATGCACCGTACTCTTTGCGCGAGATTCCAAAATCTTTTTCGATGGCCCGAAACAGTTTCCGCACATCACGGTTGAACTCACGCACTTCCTCGCTCGTCGGCATCCGGCCCAACTTCTTTGTCGTAATGTCCAGTTTCGCCAGCACGCGCTCCCGATGATCAGTCACGGAATGTTGCAGCAACCCTTCCACTACCACAGCAAGGCGGCTGTGCTTATTGAACAGTTCGCGGAAACAAAGAGGCCCGCAGGTAGGGCAGTACCGATTGAAACATCGGCATCGCTGGAAAAATCGGTGCTGCCGATTCTCGACGCAATCCATTGGCCGCGCCAAAATCCCGCACCATGCCTGACGACGTGCCTTTCCTTTAAGACCATTTTCTAGGAGCAGGTGCGCGTGCTCACTTTGACGCGGAGAAATGCGCGATGCGAGATGCGGAAGCCATTCGCCGTTCGCATCGAAAGCCTTCGGCGTCGCGCGTTCGGGATTTCCCTTCGGTTTCGGGTGCGCGCGGTCATACTTTGCATCTCGCTCGCGCTCAGATTCAGCCGAAACGTACTCGCCATCGTCTAACTTTCGGCGAGCGCGTGCGAAGCGCATATTGCGAGCACGCTCCTGACTCAGCACGAAAGATGCGTCGTGCCAAAGTTGCTCCGAATTTTGAATCGTGCTCGACACAGTTATCCTGTTGTCTCAAGTAAAAAAGCCCGGTCAGCCGCGCACGCTGGCGACGGGAGCTTGCCAGCGGGAATCGCACGCGACGGCAAGATGCGCGACAAGTTGCGCTTTCCAATCATGCGAGCGCGGGCTTCGCCCGCTGGCAAGCCGCTTCGCGGCTTGCGCTCAGCCGCCTTCGGCGGCTTCGCAAAAAACGCACGTACCCGATTCCCCTCGACGCGCGGGCATACTTCGCCCGGCTTCCAGCGAAGAGATAAGGCTGCGGGATTCAAGGCAGCGAACTCGGCCACGCGACGGATCGCGTCGGGGAACGTACAGCTTGAGCGCAGCATCTCGAACGTGAACACGTCGCCACCACGCGAACAGCCGAAACAGTAGAAGAGATTCAGGTCAGGCCGGACACCGAATGAGGGATTGCGCTCGGAATGAAACGGGCAGCACGCCCACAGATTGCGCCCGCGCTTGCGAAGCCGGACGTTGAGCGATACTTCGATGTACTCGGCCAGCGAGACGCGGGCCTTGACTCGCGCCGCCGACAGCATAGGCGACGGCAATTTTGGGGTTGCATCGCGTGACGTTTTAAGGTAATCGTTTCGCATCGGATTCCGAACTTACGGGCCGGGCTAGCGTCTCAATCAGAGCTTCGCTGCCCGGCCCGTTCCTTTCTAAAATCGAAACCAACCAACTAACCGAGGCCTTTTCGCACGCCGCCTCTTGCCGACCCTCTTGCGCAACTCCGCCGCCCTTCGACGCAAGCCCGCACGAAATTGACGCGGGGTCTTACGACTGGCCAGCGCAGCCTCAACACCAGCAAGCTGCTCGCGGTCTGATAAGACGTGGCGCATAGTCCCCTCCATTGTGGTACACTGAAAAGGTAGCTTGCCCAGTCGGGCTTCTGTCAACTGGGCAAAACGAGAAAAGGTGACGCATGGACGCGACACAAGCAAGGCAAATAATTCAGCTTATGGAAGCCCCAATCCGAAAGTTTGCCGAGGCAGCCGGAATGCCCTACGAGAAATTCGTGAGGATGACCATCACAATGTTTCGGGGCGCAAGCGGGCTAGAAGGTGATTCAACCGTGCGCTTCATAGAAGCTCTACACTCTGGCAAACTACAAGCAAAACTAGAAAAGATTCATCCGAACAGCAGGCAGATCAACGGGCTTCTCAAAGACCTGGACAACGTGGAACCCACCATGCGGGAGAAATTCCGTGAGCTTTCCACAATGCTACGACCTAAGCACGGCGGCAACCCAAAGCGGATTAAGCCGAGCGAAGTACTCCGCGCCAGAGAGGAATTCGATAAACTCAAAGCCCGCAAAATACCGAATCAGGAAATATACGAAAAGGTCGCAAAGCGCCTGGGCAAAAGCCCGAAAACGATTCGACGAGTCTGTGACCCCAACGAAGCCGCACGCAGCGGATGCAACTACCTCGGCACCAAATCTCCCAAGCCAAGCAGAGACATATTTCTGACCTCACGAAATTAACCGTGCTCTGCACGGACAGATTCTAGTAGCCGGATTCCATGAAGCGCCGCCGCCTCTCTTCCGGCAATGTCGGCCAGATTTCGCGCCGCCAATTCGCATCGGCTTGCGGCTCCCATGACGCAGGAGGCTCGCTCGGAATCGCGTGCCCGTTGCCGTTCGGCTTGGGATTGAGCAGCCGCGTGAGCAGGCCCGGCTGCGATTGCCGCTTCGCTTCGGCCAGTTCCGCGCGTAGCCGCGTGTTCTCTTCCGTCAGCCCTTCGCGCTCGCGGCCCGCTGCGATGGAATCGTACAGCCAGTCGTACTCGGCTTTCCCGCGCTCGAATTGAAACTGTTCTCCGGGCGACGCCAGCCCGCTTTCGATTTTGATTTCGAGCGCGGAGAGAAAGTGGAATTGCACGCGCAGTCTGTCCAGTTCGGATAGCTCGGCCAGGCCCGCGCTTGGCGCGTATCGCGCCAGTTCCCGCGACGGCTCCGGCTCGACGCGCTCGATTCGACGCTCCAGTTGCGCGGGACGCGGCGGCTCCGGCGACGGCCTCGGCGCGATCTGCCTTGCCGTTTCCCCTTGCCTGACTCCGGTTGCCGCCGTCAAGCCCTGATGCACCCGGCGAATGTGACGGCGCACGTCGGTAGAGCGTTCGCTCTGGTAGGGACATCGGCTGCATCGAAACATGGCCTATTTTACCGCGCTTTTTCCTTTATCGTGCGCAATCCGTGCGTACGCACCGTGCGTATTGCTCAGCGCCGTGCGTGTCATGCTATACACTAGGTCGCGCAAGCACGCATTTCGTCCTTTTCCGTGCGTATTGTCCTCAGATGCTCAGCCTGAGCGTGCGTACGCACGCGCTCAGAACTCAGCGCATGTGCTTTTCGAGCCATGCCAGCCTACCCCGGCCCTTGCGCGTGATGCGCCAGAATCGCGTGCGGTAACTCTGCCATCGGTTTTGCGTCCACCCGGCCCGCGCTCGGACTAGATTCCATTTCGCGTACGCGACTAGAGAGTGCATCACGCTCTCATAATCGAAGATGCTCAGCGCGGCGCCGATCTGCGCCGCCGTGCGCTCGCGTCCGTCCGAAAGCAGGTGCAGCACGCGAATCTTGCGGCAATTCTTTGCCGGCCTCGGCCTCGCGCTCATTCCGCGTCATCCTCTGGCGGCAACGTCCGCTCGCTGCCAAAGAAATAGACCAGCGCCGCGAAACCGACTAGCGCGACTATCGGCAAGCCCTCGCTGAACAACCATGTGAAGATGCGCTGTAAGGGATTCGATTGCTGCGCGGGCTGCGCCGTGCGCGTGAGTAAGGCATCGGGATTGCGAAGCACGCTCATGCGCCTTAACCTACCAACATCGGGTCTGACGATACGCCCGTGGAACCACCGCTCCCGGAAGAGCTTGGGCCGTAACCGAACATAGATTGAATAGCGTCTCCAATTCCATACACATCAGAAATGCCGCCCATAACTTTCTGGTACAAAGACGTTGGCTGATACGCGGGAACGGTTGCGGAAAGATAGTTGATCCCGCTGATGGCCGGGGCCGTCACTTGCTGCTGAAGAGAGTTGCTGCCCGCCGATTGCGCCAGGCTCTGGCCAAAGTACCAGATTAGGCCAACCGCCGCGGCCACGCCGAACAGAACCATCGCTCCGAGTTTTTTGTTCATGGTTTTTCCTTTCCTCTATTGCACGATGCAAAAGCTGTTTGCTTTCAGCGTCGCGGTATCCCCCGCCGTTCCATCGGCTACTTGTAATTGAGCGGTGCCGGTGGCCGATGGCAACAGGATAAAATCTATGGCTGTACCACTGTTGCTTGTGCCGGTTGAAAAATTAAGAATCGAGTTCATTGCAAGAAGGCCCTGCGCGTTACCTGAGATTGTCCAGTTGTCCGTCGTCACGCTCGGAAGAGTCCATGCGACCTGCGCGTTTGTGCTGGCTGCGCTGGACGTTCCGGTGAAAAAACAGATTCCGTGATACGCGGTCCCGGAAGTCACTGAGAACGAAAATCCACTGCAATTTGTTAAAGTTGTTCCCGTAACGGCGCAGTCCGACGCATTGGAAACGACGGTTGCTCCTGTCGGCACCGCGCCGCCGTCGTGTACTTGGCCGGTTGTCGTGCTGAACGTAGCCAGATGCCCGATAGTGGGCGTTCCCGTGAACGTGGCGATTCCCGCCGCTGCGAAGCTCGCTGCGCCGGTTCCGCCGTTCGCTATCGAAACGGGCGTCGCGGGAATCGCGCCCGCCGCGCTGTCGGGCTGCATGAATACCAGCCCTGCCGAATTGCTGCAAAGAATCTGACGCCACTTCGCTGTTGCGCTGTCGTAGGTTTCCCACCCCGGCATCACGGACGTGCCAGCGGGACAGCTCAGCTCATAGCTTCGCTGATTTTGCGCCAGCACGATTGCGCCCGCGCTTGGTATGGATTCTCGAATCAGGCCCACAACAGCCAGCGCCGCTGTGAGCAACACGACGAAAAACGCCACACTGATAATTTTGGCTTTCATATTTCACCTCTGACGTAATTCACTATGGAGTAATCCGAACGTGCCCAAATCGTGCCCACATTCGGGAAAAAGGTGACATTATTGATGTGTTTGACAGAGAGAGTAGATTGATTCTGCGGAACTTGCAGAAAAGAGAGAACGTCTCGGATTATCCGGCTTACAGCCTCGCCCGCTGAATATTTGACATAAGTCTGTGGAACAAAACGGCCGTGCGCCGCATCTTTTTGCGACCGAACAGGCGAGCCGGAGCCGTTAACAACTTCGTATCAGCCCCGCGCAAACACCGGCCTTTCCATTGCTGCTCGCGCATCTAATATTCGAAAATGTCCCGGCCAAATCTCTCGAGGAGACTGCCAATGCCGACTTCGCGCATCGCTGCCGTTCGAATCTCGCTGCTCAGCCTCGTCGCTCTTTCCCTTGCGTTTTTCGTGCCCATTTCCGCCCACGCGCAGGACAAGGTCGAACTCTTCGGCGGGTTTTCCTATGTTCGCGGTGAAGTCACTTCCGTCCAGCCCACCCCGGCCCCTCCGCCGCCTCCTACCATGACTCAGCATCCCAATCTCTTCGGCTGGGAATTTTCCGGCGCATATAAATTCTTTCCGTTTCTGAGCGCCAATCTCGACTTTGGCGAGCAATACGGCAAACTCAACGGCGGAAGCGTGCGCCTGCGGACCATCCTCTTCGGACCGCAGCTCTCGCTCCCCGGTCCCGTTTCCCCGTTTGTTCACGCCGAATTTGGCTTCGCTCACGAATCCGTCGGCGCCTACACGAATAGCGTCTTCATCAGCCCGGGCACCGATACGTCGTTTGCCACGGCGCTCGGCGGCGGATTGGACGTCAAAGTCGTGCCGTTTCTTGGCCTGCGCCTGATTCAAATTGACGACCTGCGCACCAGCCTCTATGGCCGAACGCAGAATCAGCCCCGTGTCTCCGCCGGCATCATCTTCCGCTTTTGAGCCGCCCCGTTAGGTTGTCACCCTGCGCGGCGCGCATTTCGCGGAGTCGAGAAATCTCGCCTTCGCCGCGATATCGTTTCGCGCTCGCAGAGGCCCTGCTCGGCCCGGGTTAGTGTTATAAGGGCCACATCTGGCCCTTTTCGATGTTTCTTGACACGGTCTTACCCGTGTGGTAAACAAGTCTGCTTCGGCCAGTACTTTGGCCGGCCAATTCGGCGCAGGAGAAATGCATGGCCGCCGTTGGGCGGCTTTTTTGTTCCGGAGAGCTTGATTCCCAAAATGGAACAGAGGGGAGGTTCTAGAAAGCAATTAGTACTTCTAATCGCAACTCTATGAAAAATTAGAACTCGTCGTAACTTCCATGAATTCAGTCATATTCATTTTTCTAATCGCTACAGAAATGCACTTTTGGCAAATTAAAAATGCACAATTGTAGTGCAGTTCAACCGTTACTTGAGCAGAACGTTCCTCGCTTCTGAATTGCTTCTTTTAGCTCCGCTCGCGCAGCTTCAATCGCCGCGGCGCGGGACGAACTCTGCGGCGGCGCGGCCCATCGCGCGGTAGCCGGCGTCTCCGGGATGCAGATGGTCGCCTGAATCATACGCCGGCAAAAAGCGCTTGGGATTTTTCGGATCACGCGTTGCTCTGGCGAAATCAATCACGCCGTCGAACGCGCGGCTCGAGCGGATCCAGCGGTTCACGGCCTCGCGTTCGGCCTCGCCGGCGGGCGTGGCATAAAATGCGCCTTCAAACGGCGTGAGCGTGCCGCAAAAAACGCGAATGCCGTGGGCGTGCGCGCGTTCCGCGATTTGCCGGAGCGCGGCGATGATTTGCGCGGCGGTGACGGCGTCCGCCGCGTATTTTCCGTGCATCATGTGCGGCCAGCCGATATCGTTGATGCCTTCGAGGACGATGAGGTACTTCACGCCGTCCTGTGCGAGCACGTCGTCATCGAATCGCGCCAGCGCGTTTTGGCCGTCCACATCGTGCAGCAGACGGTTGCCGGAAATTCCTTCGTTGAGCACGGCGATGGGCGCGCGCGTGCGCGTGGAAATTTGATTGGCGAGGAAATCGGGCCAGCGTTCGTTGGCGTCCACGGTGGCGTAAGCGCCATCGGTAATCGAGTCGCCCAGCGCCACGACAGCGGACGTGCTCGGGGACGCGAGCGCTTCGACGCCGCTTAGCCAGTACCACGATTCCGTGGTTTTCGCCACCGGCATTTCAGCAGTCGAAACGAAATCGCCGGCGGGCGAAATGTAAGTGTGCTGCCGAGCAAGCGGATGCCAGGTTGCCGGGCCGGTGGCGTCAGGCACAAAAACGCTGATGGCCACGCCTCCGAGGGCGGGAACGCGCAAATGCACGGGATCGCTCAGAACCATCGCGCCCGGAGGAATCGTGAACGATTTTTCGCCGCTGAAGGTCAGCGCGCGATCGGTTCCGGGCAAAATGGCCGCGCTTTTTGCCGCGAGCGCGACGTGCGCTTCGCCGATTGCCAGCGGAGCGGCGCCATAGCGATTCGAAAAGCGGACGCGCAGTTCGGTCCCGCCGATGCTCACGCGCGCAATCATGCGGATGGTCTGGTCGGCAAAGCCGGCGTCCGCGGGATCAATGCCGTTCGGACCGGCGAACATTTGCGGCGCAGCGGCCCAGGTCCCGACCCAGTGCTCGCCCGCGCGGGTTTGCCCATGCGCCGGCGGCGTCAAGAGCAGAAGCGAAAATGCCGCGAAGAAAAAGGGAGGTACGGCGCGCCGATGATGTGCATCAGGTTGACTCTGTCGAAGTGCGTCGCGGCGGCGCTTCCTGCGGCACGGAAAGCGCCGGCGCATGGTGCGATGAACGAATGCCATTTCTTCCTCCGAATTCGCGGAGTATACACCGCGACCGCGATGCTTTCTGCGGGCAGCGGGATGATTTCTCGGAGGCGGCGCGGCCGTTCGCCTTGTATTCGCCATATGCATTCGAGACCGGATTTTGCCCGTTCGCGAATTCACGCTACAATGGCCGGACTATGCCGAGTTCGTGGAAAGGCTTTCTCACATTCGGGCTGATTTCGCTGCCGATTCGGCTTTCGCCGGCGGCGCGCACCGAGCGCGTCAGCTTCAATCAGTTGCACCGGGAATGCCACACGCGGCTGAAGCAGCCGCTTTTCTGCCCGACGTGCAATCGCATCGTGGAGCGCTCAGAGGTCGAGAAGGGCTACGAATACGAAAAAGGCCAGTACGTGCTTTTCAGCGAAGAGGAATTGAAGAACGCCGAACCGGAATCGGCGCGTTCGATGGAAATTCTGGAATTTGTGAAGCTCGCGGAAATTGATCCCGTCTATTTCGACGCTTCGTATTACATCGCGCCGGAAGAGGGCGGCGAAAAGCCGTACAAGTTGCTGACCGAGGCGATGCAGCAGGCCGGTTACGCGGGCATCGCGAAAGTGAGCATGCACAATCGCGAAAACATTGTGATTATTCGGCCGCGCGAAAACGGACTCACGCTGCATACCATGTTTTATTCCAACGAGATTCGCTCTTCGGAGTACGGCGAAGCGGGCCAGGCGGAAATTAAAGAAGCGGAGCGCACGCTGGCGCGGCAGCTCATCGAAAATCTCTCCGCGCCGTTCGAGCCGGAGAAGTACCGCGACACGTATCAGGAAAGCCTGCGCGCGCTGGTCGAAGCGAAAACCGCGGGCAGGGAAGTGGCCGCCGTGCAGCATCACGCGGTTGCGCCGGTGATTGATCTGATGGCCGCGCTGAAGAAGAGTTTGGAAAAAAAGCCCGCCGCGGCTGCGTCGAAAAAAGAGCCGGTACGCGTGGAGTCGCGCCGGAAGGAAGCTGCATCCGCCGAGCCGGCAGGCCCGCGCGCGGTGAAATCCCGCCGCCGCGCCGGCTAGTTTCCGTTTGCGCGCTCCAGCGCAAACGACACTTCAAAAAAAAGACTCCGCCGGCATGGGGCCGCCGCAAATCCTAGCGCTCGTCGTAACGCGAGCCGCTGATTTCGCTGGAAGAGGGCGAGTCGTGCGCGGTCAGCACGTGCCAGGTAAATTCCGGGGCATAATCCAAAACGAGCCGGCCCCAATTCATTGTGCCGGCATGCGCGGCGAGCAGACGCGAAAACATTGCGGGATTCGCGGCGAGAGCATTGAGCAGCCGGCGCCGCAGCCATCCATGCGCGCTCATGCGCAGCAGCAGGCGGGCCATCATTCTGGGACGGCGCATCATGCAGCGGTGTTCGCGTGCGTACCGGGCCAGGTCGTTTGCGCGCAGCGCCTTCGCCACGATGATTCCCTGCCGCAGCGCGAGGCTCAGACCGTCGCCGGAAAGTGCGTCCACGCCGCCGGAGGCGTCCCCCACCAGCGCCAGATTCTCACGGAAAACGGCGCGCAAGGAGCGCGACGCGCAAATCTCGCCGGATTCCGAGGCGGCAAGCTCCGCGTTTGCAACTTTGGCCTGCAACTCCGGAAAGCGCGCGAGCGCGTGATCAAAGTTCATTTCCGCATTAGCGGTCAAAACTGTGAGGCAGATATCGTTCGCGCCGGACGGAGTCACCTGCATCTGGCATTCGCGAGACCAATGCAGCTCGACGGAATCGGACCAGGGTTTGAGGCGGTAATGCCGGCGCAGCGCGTAGCGCCTGGCACGTGCAAAATCTGCGCCGAGGCCGGCCCAGTTGCGCACGCGGGAATTATGGCCGTCTGCACCGATAATCCAGCGGCTGCGGACCTCTTCCCCGTTGGCGTACAGCGCGCCGGACTGGCCGCAGCTCACGCGCACGCCCCAGTTCAACTCGACGCCTACGCGCCAGGCGCGTTCGGTGAGCAATTTGTGGAGCGTGGAGCGGCGCACGCCGCGGCCCCAGCCATTCGGAAAATCCGCCTGCGCGGAAATTCTTTTCTCGGCAAAGCGCAGCCCGCGAAAGGGAACACCGTCATTCAATCCCAAAGCGACGCCCAAATTGCGCAGAGCCGCTACGCCGGAGGGCAGCAGCCCTTCGCCGCAGGAATCCTGCACAGCGCCGCCGGCGCAATCCGCGACGGAGACACGAAAACCTTCCATTCTGGCTGCAATCGCCGCGGCCAGACCGGCAGGCCCCGCGCCTACGACAAAGACATCGGTATCTCTTTTTTGCTGGCCCATTTCAGTCCTTCTACCGCAGACATCGGTTCGCTCGATTTGCTGCGAAACTCAGCTTTCTAACTCACCATTTCAGCAAAATCAACTCGGAGCAAAAACCCGGGCCCATGGCTCCGAGAATGCCGTAGCTGCCGGGCTCGGGTCTGCGATTGGCCATCACATCTTCCAGGACGAGCAGCACGGATACGGAAGAGAGGTTTCCAACCTTGGCCAAGGAATCCCACGAGGCTGCGAGTTCGTTATTTTTGAATTCCAGCGCGTCTTCCACGGCTTGCAGGACTTTTGGCCCGCCGGTGTGGAAGACCCAACTGGAAATGTCGTCGCGGGTGAGACCCAGGTCGCTGAGAAACTGACTGACATCCCTGCCGAGATTTTCGCGAACCACATCGGGGACGCCGGGCGAAAGGACAATCTGGAATCCGCGCTCGGAAATCTCCCAGCCCATGGTGCGCTCGGTGTTGGGATAAAAGGTGGAGCGTGTGGCGATAATCTCCGGGCCCTGAAAATCGCGTTCGTCGCCGGTAATAATAGCGGCAGCCGCACCGTCGCCGAAAAGCCCGGCGGAAATCAGATTGGCCATGGAAAGGTCGTCGCGCTGAATGGTGAGGGAGCACAATTCGACGGCCAGCAAGACTGCTGTTTGGCCGGGAAAAGCGCGCACGTAATCGGCGGCGCGGGCAATTCCCGCGGCGCCGGCCACGCAGCCGAGGCCGAAAATAGGATTGCGCTTGATGTTGGGACACAATCCGAGGCGGTTCACCAGGCGCGCGTCGAGCGACGGACTGGCAATTCCGGTTACTGAAACAACGTAAATGGCATCGAGTTCGCGCGCCGGCAATCCCAGTGGTTTCAGGGCGGCGGTAATCGCTTTTTCGCCGATTTCCAGGCCGGTTTCAATCCAGGCGTTGTTGGCTTCGCCCCAACTGGAGAGGCTGTAATAGCCTTCCAGCGGGAGCGACATATAGCGGCCCTTGACGCTGACGTTTGCGTGCAGCTTGTCGAGCACCTCGGGTTTTTTCAGGCGGTCGCCCCAGTATTGCTTGAGAGCGCAGGTGAGAACCTCCTGACTAAAGTAATTTTTAGGAAACGCACCAGCAACGCTTGCGATTCTCATTCGTCACCAGTCCTCTCGTTTTCCATTCACGGTCATGCGTCGCCCGCGCAGATGCGAACTGGGCGGCAGTGCCGAGACAGCCTGCCTGCACCCGCGCGCGGAGCTGCCGTTCGCATCGAAAAAAACTGCGTCCGCTCGAACGAGACCAACTGTCAGAAGTGCCTGTGCGACGGCCGCCCCCCGGCCTTTGCGCGCGCCCCACATTCTTATCCCGCGGGGCGGCAATCGCAAGCAATAATCTTGGCCGAGCGTTCACCGGCTTAAACGGGCCGGTTTCCTCGGGCGTGAAGCGGGAGAAGGGCCAAAAGGCCGGAGTATAGATTCAAATTCGCGGAAAACCCGCAAAAAAAGAGACAAAAAGGGCCAATCGCATCGTATGCAAGCGAATGAGGCCAGTTTGAAACTTGATTTCTGCGCGACCGGTAAAGGCATTCAAAAGGACGCTTGGCCTAAAATGCCGCCTTTCAAAATTTGCTTTAGCACCGTTGCACTAGCGCGGATACTTTCGATTTCCAAAGGTAAAGACCACGCCGGTTGCCAGCCACAAGTTATTCTGATGGGAATTCAAAAAGGGTGTGCGGTAATAATCCGCCTCGATGGCGCGAATGGCCCAATGGCGTGAAAGCTGCAGATCGAGTCCGCCGCCGGTGCGAAAGGAAAAGCCGTTTTCGGAATATTTTTGGTTGCCTGCGGTGAGATTCAAATCGAGTCGCGACGCACCAACGAGAAATTCGGCGTAGGGATTGAAGAAATCTCCGGCGGTGCGCTTGTAAAATCGCGCACCGATATGGTCGCCGTACATTCTGGTGTTGCCCTGGGGAATGGAGCCGAATTGCATGTCGCCGTCGCCATAGAGCTGAAACCAGCGTGTGATGTTCAGTCCGACGGAAACGTAAAAGCCGTTCACGTTCGGCCAGCCGGGCGGCGCGTGGAAGTCAGTGCGCGCGTAGCCGCCGCTTACCTCGACGGTGAGGCCGCGCTTCATGGCGGTGGTGCCGGTCCACTGCCCCCAGGACGGCAAAGCCAAGCACGCGATCGCACAGAAACCCGCCAGCCACCTCAGCATTCCCTCAACCTTTCCAGCCCTGCCGGGCCCGCGCAACATTTGCTCCAGACGCCACTCTGTGTGAGATGAAGCTGGGTTGCTCATAGCGTGACAATTTTCGGGAGAAGTTGCAACACGTTTCGAGGGCAACGTGCCCGCTTGCCTTGCGCCGCCGGTCTTGCGATCTACGCCAAAAAGTTCAAGGTCAAGGAGCGCTCGGGAGGCTGCTGCACGACGGGACGGCGGAAGACGTGAGCACCGCCGCCGGAGGCATGAAGAATGCAACCATTCCCAACTCGCCGCATCCTAAATGCAGCGACGAGACCGTGGATCTGCATTTGGACTGTTCCGCAAAATCCGCCAAACCTGGGAGCAAATGGAATGCGCCGCTGCGCAGTGTACCTGCTGTTTTTTGCGGTTTCAGCTTTGGGAATTTGCTCGTGCGGCGGCGGCAATCCGCCTCCGCCGGTGACGGTGACGGTTACGACCACGGCGACGTCCGTGCCGGTGAACAGCACGGCGCTCTTCACTGCGGTAGTCACGAATAGCTCGAATCAAAATGTGACCTGGAGCGTGGCGGGCGGGTCGGCGAATGGCACGATCAGTGCGTCGGGACTGTACACTGCGCCGGCGGCGGTGCCCTCCAATCCACAGGTGACGATCACGGCAACTTCGCAGGCGAATCCGATGGCTTCCGGTCAAGCCAGCATCACGGTGACGGTGGCGGTTTCGGTTTCCCCGGCGAGCGCGACGATGCAGACGCTGGCGACGATGCAGTTTTCGGCGTCGGTGCAGGGGTCCGTGAATCAGAATGTCACTTGGGAAGTGGATGGAATTGCCGGCGGAAGTACGAGCGTAGGAGTGGTCAATTCAGCGGGAATTTATGAGGCGCCGGAATCAGTTCCGGTAAATGCGTCGGCCGGGCAAACGACATTTGTGACGATTTCGGCGGTTGCTCAGGTGAATCCGGGGGTTTCGGCGTCAGCGACGGTGACGATAACTTCTCCGAATCAACTGGCGCAGAATTTGCCGATTGAACTGGGCACCTCGGGCGGGAACATCAATGATGTGGACGCTACGGAATGCGCCGGCGGCACTCTGGGAGCGCTGGTGGTTCGCGCGGGAACCCAATACATTTTGAGCGACAATCACGTGCTGGCGCGAAGCGATGCCGCGAGTCTGGGCGAAGCGATCATTCAGCCGTCGCTGATTGACACACCGAGCCCGTGTTCCAGCGCCGGCAGCAATACGGTGGCGCATCTGACGCAGTTCATCAATCTGGAGCAGCCCGCGGGTTGCACGACAAATTGTTCGCCGCCCGCGGACGCGGCGATCGCGCAGGTGGTTTCCGGTGCGGTAGATACTTCCGGCAACATCATCGAACTGGGCGACAGCGCAAACGGGAGCGGAGTTCCTTCCGACGGCCCTCCGGCCAGCACGATTTTGCCGGTGAGCGCCCTGGTGCCGAACAGCACGGCGGTGGCCAAAAGCGGGAGGAGCACGGGACTGACCTGCGGGGTGATTGAGGCGACCGCGCTGGATGTTCAGGTGCAATACCAGCACGGGCTGGGCGGTTCGAATTTTACGGCGATCTATCACAATCAAATTGCGGTGAACGGCGGGACGTTCAGTGCGGCGGGCGATTCGGGGTCGCTTATCGTTTCTCAGGCGGGCGCGCAGCCAGTGGCGCTGCTTTACGCGGGATCGTCGAGCGAAACGGTTGGCGCGCCGGTTGCAACGGTGCTTGCGAATCTGGCAGATGCGAACGGCAACACGCCGGTGTTTGCCGGGCCGGCGAGCCGCAATCCGGTGGTGGGATGCACTTCGTCGGGCGCCGTTAGCTTCAGCGCCGTGAAATCGCAGAACTCGAGTGTGAAGCCGACGGCGGCGGAAATTTCGCGGGCGGAAGCGGCGCGTAATCAGCACGCGCGGCAACTGATGTCCAATCCGGCGGTGCTGGCTCTGGGAGTGGGCGGCAGTCTGGACCGTCCCGGCCGCGCCGCGATTATTGTTTTCGTGCAGAAGGGGCAGCCGCTCACGCAGCGGATTCCGCACACGGTTGACGGCGTGCTGACGCGGGTTGTTGCGGTTTCATCGGCGCCGGCGGGCGCGAAGACGGGGTTGCTGGGACCACGCTCGACGACGGATTTCCTGAAGGCGCTCGCCCGGAGCGCGGGGGTTCATCCGACGGCACAGCAACTGGCGACGGCAGCAGCGGTGAAAAAGAAATACGCGAGCTCGCTGCTTGGGCGGCAGGGAATTCTTGGAGTAGGAGTCAGCGCGAGCCTCGATGACCCGAGCGAGCCGGCGATCATCGTGTACGTCGAGAGCGGCAAAGCGCATGCGCCGATTCCGCTGGAGCTCGGAGGAGTTCGCGTGCGGGTAAAGGCGACTTCGGAATTCCGGGCGTATGGCTGGGGCCGGCGGCGCTCTTAATGGATTTTCCGCATCTGGCGGCATTCCCCCGCGGGTGTACAGCGACGATTGGGCGCCCTGCTTAAGTTCCGATTAAGATTTTCCGTCGGCGCGCAGGAACGTGAGGAAGGTTCCGTGTTTCAGAGGCCCTCGAAACGCTCTTCTAAGGCATCGCGCAAACCCAGACATTGGTACAGGCGCCGGACGCTCGAACCCTGCACTCAAAGCCAGTAGCTTTGCGTTTTTGCAAGCGGCTAAAATGTGTGGCGGTCGCCGTGTCTCCGCGAATTCAACGCTAAGGTGCGCAGCAATGGAAGCCGACTTACAGCGCGTTGGAAGAAATGAGTGGTGGCTTTGGCTATCGGCGTTTGCGGTGACGGTGCTTTCTGCGGCGACTTTTCTGCTTTCGTGGTTTCATTCCCTTTTCCTGCACCAGGAACATTTCTATGAGATTCGCCCTGAGCAGGCGCGCTGGGCGACGCTGAGCCTGCTGCTGATTTTTAACGGCTGGCTGGTCTACCGGCAGTGGCTGTTTCGGCGGCAACGAAGCCGGCTTACCAGCCGGAGCGGCGAAGCGGAAGCCAAGGAGGGCGCCAAGGACTGGTCGCGAATGGATGAGGCGACGGGGCTGTACACGCGAGCTTCCCTCGAGCAGCAACTGGGAAAAGAGGTGGCGCGTTCGCGGCGGCGAAACGTTCCGCTGAGCCTGGTGGCATTTCATCTGGATGATTTTGCGCAGATCAATCGGCGCCTCGGTCCTGAGGCAGGAAAACAGGTGCTCGTGGAATTCGCGGACCGTTTACGCAAGGCGAGCCGGGGCTGCGATTATTGCGCGCGAATCGGGAACGACGATTTTCTTATGGTGCTGCCGGAGTGCAGCTTGGCGGGCGCGAAAATTGTTTCCGAACGCGTGGGCACGCCGAAAGTGAAATGCGGCGGCGAGGAAATGGAAGTCACGTATTCGGTGGGATGGATTGATTACAAGCGCGGCGAGGTTCCCTCGGATTTGCTGAAACGCGCCGCGGACGTTCTCCGGCTTTATAAAGAGGCCAGCTAGCCAGTTTTGCGCCTCGCCGGGCCTGCCGGCGCGCAAATTCCCTCTCGCTCTTTTCTGTCTCCGGTTTGACAAACTGAAAAGCACGGATTGCTCTACGATTTGCGGTGGATGGTCTGACGGCGATTCTTCTGGTCTGGAATTGCCGGCGCATTCGCGTATACTGGCGAGTTTCCAATGCTGAAATGAGAGGAAAAGCCTGTGAAACGGTGGTTGCCGTTGGTGCTGTGCGCGATTTTGATTCTGTGGGGAGGAATCGGCGGTTCGCCGGAAGGCCGCGCTGCCGCGGGAAGGCCAGCGGAGACGCAAACGGCGCAGGCGCCTGCAGGGCCGCAGAACGGCGCGAGCGGGCTGGCGGCGCAGTTGGATCTGATTCCGCAGCCGCGCGAGGTGAAGCAAACGGGCAATGCGGCCTTTAGCGTGACACGGCGCACAAAAATTGTGATCGACAAAAGTTTGGGCCGCGACTTTGCAGGCGCGCCGATGCTGCAAGGCGAAATAGCGCGCTGGACGGGATGGAAGCTGCGAATTGAATTCGCCGACCATTTGCCGGGAGGCTCGGATTTCATTTACATCGGCAATGCGACGACGGATCGCCGGCTGCGAGATGCGCTGGGAACGAACGGGCTGGCGCTGCCGCAGGGATTCAGTTCACAGGGATATGCCATTTTGGCGGAACGGCGGAGGATTTTGATTGGCGGGGCGAGCGAGCGAGGCGCATTTTACGGTGTGCAGACGCTGAGGCAATTGCTGCGACCGTCGGAGCCGACGAGCGGAAAATCAACGGCAGATTCTTCCTCCGATGCGGGTGGCACCTTCCTCGGAATGACAAAAATGACAAACACGAAGGAGGGCGTCTCTAGAGGAACGAAACAACAACAAACGCTCGCACACGCGCGATTGATAAGCGCGGCGATGCGCGAAGGATACCGCGCGTTGCCGGAACGCATGCGCCGAGAAGAGAGAACCTCGGGAGTTGACAGTGGCGCAGCACAGAGCCTTTACGTGAGTGAGCTGCAGTGTCCCGCGGTGGCGATTCGGGACTGGCCGGCGATGAAGTGGCGCGGCGCGAGCATCGACATCAGCCGCGGACCGGTGCCGACGCTGGCGTTCATGAAAAAACAGATTCGCGTGCTGGCGGGTTATAAACTGAATCTGTACGCGCTGTACATGGAAGATGTGTTCACGGTGAAGGGCAACGAGCTTTTCGCGCCGCCCGACGCGCTCACGCCGGAGGAAATCACACAGCTTGTGGACTACGCGAAAAAATATTACGTGACGATTGTGCCGGAGCTGGAGACGTTTGGACATTTGCACAATATCCTTCGCTACGATTTGTACAGCGATTTGGCGGAGACGCCGCACGGCGCAGTGCTGACTCCGACGGAGCCAGGAACTTACGATTTGCTGGGGAAATTGATTTCGCAGATGGCGCCGCTTTTTCCCGGGCCGTTTTTTCACATCGGCGCAGACGAGACATTTGAATTGGGGCAGGGGAAAACGAAGGAGTTGATTGCCAAGGAGGGCCTGGGGCCGGTTTATCTGGCGCACATCGCGAAACTCAATTCCATGCTGCAGCCGTATCACAAGCAGACGATGTTCTGGGCGGACATCGCGGAAAAATTTCCGCAGCTTCTGCCGACGCTGCCGAAAGACGTGATTCCGGTGATTTGGACGTATGGCGTGAAACCGTCTTACCATGCGGATCTGCAGCCGTTCCAGAATGCCGGCTTGCAGATTTTTGTTTCGCCGGGAATTGACAACTGGCGAAAAGTCTATCCGGATTTTAACGCCGGCTTCATGAACATCCGGAATTTGACGCGGGACGGACAGGCGTATCACGCGATGGGCCAGCTCAACACGGAATGGAAAGATCGCGGCGAAGAACTGGGAGGGATGGATTGGCCCGGTCTGGTTTTCGGCGCGGCGTGCGCCTGGCAGGAGGGCGAGTCTTCGGTAAAGCAATTTGAGGATAGCTACGACTGGGCGTTTTATCGCAATGAAGACCACACGTTTGAAGATATTTTGAACAATCTGGCGGCGACCAACACGCTGCTGGACGGCGTGAAGATGGACGCAACGCACGTTTCGTATTTTTGGGCGAGTCCGTTTTCGAAATTGGGCGTGGAAGAGGCGCAAATGGCCGCGCCGGTGGTGCAGCAGTTCCGGATTGATGCGGAGCAAGCGTGGGAGTCGCTGCTCGACCATAGCGCGAAGGCCCGTTTGCACGCGAGCACACTGCCGGATTTGATTTTTGCGGCGCAGCGGCTGGATACGCTGGGAATGAAATTCGAGTACACGCAGGAAATGAATCGGCTTTACTGGAACGCGTACATGGACATGGCGAACCGGCAGCAAGTGGAAAATGATTTGATCGGAATCAGTTCCACGAACGGCCGGATGGAGGATTTGCGGGAAAAGGTGATGCAGTTGCGCGCGATGTACACTGAGCGCTGGCGCACGGAAAATCGCTCGGCGTGGCTCGGAGACGTGCTGGTGCGGTACGACGCACTGGCGGGAACGGTGCAGAACGAAATCACACGCATGACCGAGATACAAAACGAGTTTTCCAGTGAGGGAATCCTGCCGCCGCCGGAAAGCGCGGGATTTTTCGCCCAACCACGGCAGAGCGGCGGACCATGATTGCCGTTCGCCGGAGGCCGCTATCGCTTCAGCTTGGAATTTAGAAATTCGCGGAGGACGACGGCGCTGTTGTGTTCGGTATCACGCGCGCTGTAGAGCAGTGTGACGTCTCCGTGACGGGCGGCGTCAAGGAGCGGCTGCCAGGCTTCTGGATTTTTGCGAAGTTCAGCGAGATAGCGCTTGCGAAATTCGGGCCAGCGCTCGACTTTGTGGCCGTACCATTTGCGCAGAGCGCCGCTCGGCGCGACCTCTCTGAGCCAGCCATTGAGCTTCAGCGATTCTTTTTTCATCCCGCGCGGCCAGAGGCGTTCCACAAGAAAGCAGAAAGCTTTTGCGCCGGATTCGGTCCGCGAACGGTCGTAAACGCGAGCGGCCTGGATCATATCTGGTTGCCGGTTTCATTATAAGCAAAACGGAATAAGCGGCGAGCGCTCCCAAATTATTTTCGTTCAGCGGCTTTTTTGCTCGCGTAGGCGCGAGTGGCGCGATTCGGCGGATAGGTGATGTGCCGGCCGCGGACGCGTGCGAATGAGGTGAGCTTGTGTGGGTTGCGACGTGCAGGCGTCATGATGTGTTCGACGGCGTAGCCGCGAATGGTCAGCGCATCGGCGACAAGCGAGCGATGGCAGCGCCACGGGACGGCTTCAGCGCACATGATGGCGCAAGTTTTCGTCTTGGCGAGGTTTTCGAGACGCGCGAGCGCGGCGGCGAATTCCGGCGTTTGCATGTAGTCGGCGTAGCCGCGGAAACTGGAATTTTGCCAGCCGGTGTTTATGGAATGCGCGCGAGGATGGCGCAGGCCGCCGAGTTTTGGCAGATGCGAGTATGCGATTCGGACGCGGCGAAGAGATGCGGCAAGGGCGTCGCGATTGAATTGCGGATTGTGGCGCGAGCGCGGAATGGTGCGAACGTCCACGAGGCGCTGGACGCCGTGGGATTTGAGGAGTGCGATAAAGTCCGCAAGCGAGCGGTTGGAATGGCCGACGGTGAGCAGGAGCGGGCGGGGGCGAATTCTGCGCATCGGCGTCATGCCAGCAGGCCGCGGGAGCGGAGATTATCAAGAAGAAAATGAAAATAGATGAGGCCGGCGTAATTTTTCCAGGGAGCAAGGAGTTTGCGCGTTTTCGCGTAATCGGGGCGCGAGCGCAGGCGGAGATGCTTCTGCAGATTGTTCCAGCCGCCGACGTCATCGCCGGGGAAAATATTGAGGCGACCCATGCCACGGAGGAGCGCGTATTCAGCGGACCAGCGACCGATGCCGCGAATCGAGGTCAGGCGTGCGAGAGCGGAGGTATCGTCGTCGTCGCGGAGGGATTCCAGATCGAGGCAGCCGGAGGCGACGGAAAGGCTGAGTTCGAGGATGGCGCGCTCTTTGCTCGCGCTGTAACCGAGTGCGCGAAGGGAACCGGCGCGAAGATCCGCCAAATCCTTCGGGTGCGGACAGGCGCGGGCGGAGGGGTCCGCCGGCGAAGAGCGGCCGAAATTTTGCACCAGCCGATTGAGGAGCATGATTCCAACGTTCAGCGAGACTTGCTGGCACGAGATGGCGTTGAGCAGAGCCTCGAAGATAGTCGGATACCGGGGCGGTTTGAGGCCGGTAAAAGAGACAATGAGCGGGCGCAGCGGTTTTTGTTTCGCCGCGAAGGAGTAAAAATCGCTAAGATGAATCCGGAGGCCGAGCATGTGCTCCAGCGTGGCGCGCAGAGCCGGTTCGAGTTTGCCGGAAGGGTCCGGCGCATCAGCCGTGACGCACAACTGGGGCCGGGCGGATGACCCGACTTGTTCGACGGCGATGGCGATGGGCCGGCTCGCGATTTCCGCGTCCAGCAAGAACACTCGGCGATAGGTGCGGCCGTCCCAGCGATCGAGAATGTTTTCAGGGCGGCGACGCAAGGCCCAGACGGTGAAGTCGAGTCGAAAGGGCGGAACAGGGCGAAGCACAAAAGACAGGGAGGCTCTTGCTCGGGCAGGCTCGCGGTATGGATGAGATGCGGCAGGAGCGGAATTTCCTGGAGCCGCGCGCATGGCCCTATCATCTATCGGAACATGGGCCGACGCAAGCCGACGGCGGCGTGCGCTGCCGCGCGATTTGGCGATTTTGTAAATGAGGAGGGGAACACGTGGGTACCATCGCGATGAAGCTAAGAGAGCGGAAGGAAATCGCGGAAGGAACAATGGCATTCTGGCTGGAGAGGCCCGCGGGATTTGAATTCAAAGCCGGGCAGGCCATGGAGGTGAAGCTGAGCCATCCGGCGGAGAACGATGGCGAAGGGAATACGCGGGCGTTCTCGATAGCCAGCGCGCCACATGAGCCCGGTGTTATGTTCGCCACGCGCATGCGCAATACGGCGATGAAGCGGTGTTTGCGCAACCTCCCGCTGGGAACAGAATTGGAAGTGGACGGGCCATGGGGCGATTTGAAGCTGCACACGCGTGCGGAACGCGGTGCGGTGTTTCTTGCGGGCGGAATCGGCATTACGCCGTTTCGCAGTATGGTTCTCGACGCGGCGCAAAATAAATTGCCGCACCAAATTCGTTTGATTTATTCGAACCGAAGGCCGGAAGACACGGCGTTTTTGCAGGATTTGATGCGGGCGGAGCGGGAGAATCCGAATTTCAAGATGATTGCCACCATGACCGAAATGGAGAAGTCGGCGCGGGCTTGGGACGGCAGAAGAGGATTTGTAGACAACAAAATGATTGACGAGGCGGCCGCCGGCCTGCGCGACCCGATTTTTTATCTTGCGGGCCCCGGCGCGATGCTGAACGCCATGCGAAAGTTGCTGATTGCGTCGGGAGTGAACGAAGATGATATTCGCGCGGAGGAATTCGCGGGGTATTAAAATGGAAAAGAGGGAATGTATTTGCACCCGCGGCGCATGAGAAGAGAGGCGAGGTCAGATTGGCGGAAGTGACGGCGTTGTTTTTCGATATTGGCGGAGTGTTGCTGACCAACGGCTGGGACCGCAGCGAGCGCATAGCCGCCGCAAAAAAATTCAAGCTGGAGTGGGACGCGTTTGAGGAGCGGCACGAACTGGTGCTGCACGCTTTCGAGACCGGGCAAATGGGGCTCGAAGAATATCTGGATCGCGTGATTTTTTACCAGCAGCGCGCTTTTACGCGTCAGGAGTTCAAGCGTTTCATTTACGCGCAGGCCAGGCCGTTTGCGAAGTCGCTGGCGCTGCTGCGGCGGGTGGCGAAGACGCGAAAGTACTTGATCGGCGCGTTGAATAACGAATCGCGGGACTTGAATGCATTTCGCATCGAGAAATTTCATTTGCGCGATTATTTCGACGTGTTTTTGAGTTCGTGTTATGTGGGCGTGCGAAAACCGGACGAAGCCATTTACAAGGCGGCGCTCGGCATCACGCAGCGCCCGGGCGAGGAATGCGTGTTCGTGGACGACCGCGAGCTGAATCTGGAGTGCCCGCGCGAACTGGGCATGCGCACGATTCAATTCAAGAGCGCGCCGCAACTGGAAAAGGATCTGCGCGCACTTGGTATCGTGATTGCGCCGGCGTAATGGTTCGCGCCGCGCAGGGCTATCGGGCGCCGGAACGTGGGAAGGGGAGAAAATGCCATCGGAAATTGAACCGCATCTGTTTGTAATATTCGGCGCGACGGGAGATTTGACCGCCCGGAAGATTCTGCCTTCCTTGAACGGGCTCATCGCGCGCGACGCTCTGGGCGCGAAAAGCGTGATTCTCGGCGTCGGCATGGAAACAAATTTCGACGATGCCAGCTTTCGCGCGAAGTGCCGGCAAGATCTGGGGGCGCACGGAGTTCCGGCGGAGCAAATTGCGAAAACGTGTTCGGACCAAGGCCTGTTCTATCAGACCATTGCAAAGGGTTCGCCGGAGGACTATCAAAAGCTGCGCGAGCGAATTGAGCAAATCGAGAAGCAAAGGGGCCTGCCCGGCAATCGAGTGTTTTATCTGGCGCTGCCGCCGAAGGTCTTTCCCATGGCCATTGCAGCGCTGGGCCGCGTGGGCCTCAACAAGGGCAATGGCTGGGCGCGTCTGGTGATTGAGAAGCCCTTCGGGCGCGATTTGCAGTCGGCGCAGGATTTGAACCGCGTGGTGCATCAGAATTTCGAAGAAGAACAGGTCTATCGCATTGACCATTATTTGGGAAAAGAAACCGTGCAAAATTTGCTGGTCTTCCGGTTCGCGAATGCTCTTTTTGAACCGCAATGGAATCGTGACCGAATTGCAAGCGTGGAAATCACCGTCGCGGAATCGCTCGGCGTCGAGCATCGCGCGGTCTATTACGAAACTGCCGGCGCTCTGCGGGACATGATTCAGAATCATCTGACGCAACTGGCGACGCTGACCGCCATGGAAGTGCCGGAGGCGTTTCGCGCCGGGCCGATTCGCCGCGAGAAAGTGAAGGTGCTGCATTCGGTTTTGCCGATCCGCATTGAGGATGTGGTGCTCGGGCAATACACGGCAGGAGAAATTGACGGCAAAAGCGTTCCCGGCTACCGCGATGAACCGGGCGTAGCGAGGGATTCTCAGACGGAGACTTTCGTTGCCATGCGCCTGGAAATCGAAAACTGGCGCTGGCATGGCGTCCCGTTTTTCCTGCGCACGGGCAAACGTCTGGCGGAGCGCTCCAGCCAGATTGTGGTGAATTTTCGGCGGCCGCCGGTGTGGATTTTCAAACCGTTTGAAGAAAACACGATTCGGGCCAACTCGCTGGTGATTGCGATTCAGCCGGATGAAGGGTTTGATTTGTATTTCGAAATCAAAACGCCGGGCCAGGGAGTGAAAATTCGCACCAGCGATCTGCATTTCCGGTATTCGGAGGTTTTTCAGCCGTTGGCGGACGCGTATGAGACGCTGCTGCTCGATATTTTGCAGGGCGACACCACTCTTTTTGTGAGTGACGACTGGGTCGAAGCATCGTGGCGGCTTTACACGCCGATATTGCAAAACAGGCCGCGGGTCGTGCCGTATCCGGCCGGGAGCTGGGGGCCGGCGGAAGCTGACCGCCTGCTGAGCGATCTGGGACGAAGATGGGCGCAGGGATAAACCATTCGGCACGGGTCTTTAACGACTTGGACATGCTGAGTCATGCCGCAATCCAAGAGTGCGTGCGGAGCGCAGTCGAGGCTGTAGCTTCGCGCGGCCGCTGCCTGATTTGTCTTTCTGGCGGCCACACACCGGCTCGTGCGTACCGGATTTGGGCCGCGGAATATCGCGATAAAATGCCGTGGGACAAGACGCATTTCTTCTTTGGCGATGAGCGGTTTGTTCCTTCGGAAGATTCGCGGAGCAACTATCGCATGGCGAAGGAGATGCTTTTTTCTACTGCGCCGATTCCCTCCGAAAATATTCATGCCATAGAAACGGCTTTTCCGAACGCGGACGAAGCGGCGCGCGCGTATGAAAGTGTTTTGCGAAATTTTGTCGAGGAAAATGGGCCGTCGTTCGACGTTTTGTTTCTGGGATTGGGCGCGGAAGGGCATACCGCTTCACTTTTTCCCGGATCCCCCGCGCTGGCGGAAAAAAAGCGGTGGGTGCTGGGCGTGCGCGCTCCCGTTGAGCCCCCGGTGCGCATCAGTCTGACGTTCCCGGTATTACGTCGCGCGAGGCAGACGTTTTTTTTGGTCGCGGGCGCCGACAAGCAGGAAATCATCGCCAAGCTGCGTCGCGAGTCGCCAGAAGAACTGGCGAGTCTACCCGTGGCCATGCTGAAGCCCGAAGGAGAAGAAATTTGGTTTTTGGACAGGGCTGCGGATGTTTTGAGCGCTCCGGCAGGGAACTGATTGGGTGAAATCGAGTCGGAGTTTTTTGGGCCGACAGCGCTGCGTTTAAGCGTTCGTCGCAGCGGGAATTCGCATCTAAGAAAAGGCGTGCGGCGCTGAT
>Ga0209061_1000477_pt1 | contig 101053 bp, 101 predicted proteins | sample Coa_R1_10_FD_187157 | JGI IMG/M metagenome (GOLD analysis project Ga0209061, IMG submission 187157) | Surface soil microbial communities from Centralia Pennsylvania, which are recovering from an underground coalmine fire - Coalmine... | ecosystem: Environmental > Terrestrial > Soil >...
TATGAGGTGGAGGTGGACGACGTGGGGCCGTCGCTGCGCAACGCCTCGGCGCGGGTGAACCGGGCCGCGCGGTCCGGCGCCGCGGCCGGCGGGGCCGCGGCGGGCAGGCCCGCGCCGGCCGCCGCGGGCGGCGGCGCCGCCGAGCCCGACCCGTGGGCCAACGACGGCCCCGGCGGCTACACCGACGAGCCGCCGTTCTAGGAGACAGACAGACCATCCCCGCCGCGGGCGGGGCCCCTTGACCGCTGAGGAGCACCACGATGGCCAAGGCTGCCGTGCGCAAGCCGAAGAAGAAGGTATGCGTGTTCTGCCAGGAGCGGATCGCGTACGTCGATTACAAGGACACCGGCCTGCTGCGCAAGTTCATCTCGGACCGCGGCAAGATCCGCGCCAGGCGGGTCACCGGCAACTGCACCCGCCACCAGCGGGACGTCGCGACCGCGATCAAGAACGCAAGGGAGATGGCGCTGCTGCCGTACACGAGCACGGCGCGCTGAGGGAGTTGACCTGATGAGCCGTACACCGATGAAGCTCATCCTCACCCAGGAGGTGAGCGGCCTCGGCGGGCCCGGCGACGTTGTGGACGTGGCGCCCGGCTACGGCCGCAACTACCTGATCCCGCGCGGTTTCGCGATGAGCTGGACCCGCGGCGCGGAGAAGCAGATCGAGCTGATCAGGCGGGCCAGGGACGCCAGGCAGATCCGCGGCCTGGAGGACGCCAGGGCCGTCGCCGGGCAGCTTGACGGGCTGCAGGTGCGGATGCGGCGCCGCGCCGGCGACAGCGGCAGGCTGTTCGGCTCGGTCGGGCCCGCCGACATCGCGGCGGCCGTGCGCGAGGCGGGCGGCCCGGAGCTTGACCGGCGCCGGATCGAGGTGCGCGACCCGATCAAGACCATCGGCGCGCACCAGGTCAGGGTCCGGCTGCACCCCGAGGTCACCGCGACGGTCGACATCGAGATCGCTCCCGCTTAAGGGTGCCGCGAAGGCGGCAACGCCTCACCCGGACGTGGCGCCCTGGTCCCGGTAACGGGATGCCAGCCTGGCCATCTCCGGGTGGATCTCGCCGACCATGGACCAGATCGCCGCGATCCTGGCCGCCAGGACCGAGGCATCCGTCGCGGCGCGCTCGGCCTCCAGCTCGTCGATGGCCTCGACGACGCGCCGGATGGCGTCCTCCTCGCCCGAACACATGATCGAATCTAACAGCATGACGGCCGCGCGCGCAGCCGCTTCGCCGGGCTCGTGATCCACCGCCGGCCCGGTGCGCCGGTAGGCCGGCCTGTGGATTCAACGCCGCGATTTCCCGGGGAAGTTTTTCTCCCGCACAGCCGGTGGATCACGTTTTCCCAGCTAACCGGGACCCGCCGGGACTCGCCACCGCCCTATCCCCAGCCTTGTCCCCAGGCTGCGCACAACGCGCCCGGCGTGTCTGCACAAGTTTTCCACAGCAACCTCCACCACCCCGGTTGGCGTCCGCACGCCGGGGCGGAAAAATGTCATAGCCACCGGCTATGACGGTGTCGGGTACGAGCAGGTCATCGCGCGCACGGGGGAGGTTGGTCGGGTGAGCGTCACCGAGATCGCTCGCGGCGACTTCGAGCGGACCCCGCCGCACGACGTGGCGGCGGAGCAGTGCGTCCTGGGCGGGATGCTGCTGTCGAAGGACGCCATCTCCGACGTGATCGAGGTGATCAGGCCTGCCGACCATTACCGGCCCGCGCACCAGGTCATCCATGAGGCCATCCTCGACCTGTACGGCCGCGGCGAGCCCGCGGACGCGATCACGGTGGCCAACGAGCTCACCAGGCGCGGCGAGCTCGCCCGGGTCGGCGGCGGGGCGTACCTGCACACGCTGATCGCCTCGGTGCCGACCGCCGCGAACGCCGGCTACTACGCGCGCATCGTCAGGGAGCGCGCGATCCTGCGCCGCCTGGTGGAGGCGGGCACCAGGATCGTGCAGTTCGGCTACGCGGGCGACGCCGACGCCGACGAGCTCGTCGACCGCGCCCAGGCGGAGGTGTACGCGGTCACCGAGCGCCGGGTGGGCGAGGACTACCACTCGCTGTCCGAGATCATGCCCGCCGCCCTCGACGAGATCGAGGCGATCGGCAGCCACAACGGGGTGCTCACCGGCGTGCCGACCGGCTTCGCCGACCTGGACTCGCTCACCAACGGCCTGCACCCCGGCCAGATGGTCGTGATAGCGGCGCGGCCTGCCGTGGGCAAGTCGACGCTGGCGCTGGACTTCGCCCGGGCCGCCGCGATCAGGAACGGCATAGCCACGGTGCTGTTCAGCCTGGAGATGGGGCGGAACGAGATCACGATGCGGCTGCTGTCGGCCGAGTCGCGGGTGCCGCTGCAGAAAATGCGCACCGGGCAGATGGACGACGAGGACTGGGCCCGGCTGGCGCGGCGGATGAGCGAGGTCGCGGACTCGCCGCTGTTCATCGACGACTCGCCGAACATGTCGCTGATGGAGATCCGGGCCAAGTGCCGCAGGCTCAAGCAGCGGCACGACCTCAGGCTGGTCATCATCGACTACCTGCAGCTGATGTCCGCCCCGAAGCGGGTGGAGAACCGGCAGCAGGAGGTCTCGGAGATGTCCCGCTCCCTCAAGCTGCTGGCCAAGGAACTGGACGTGCCGGTCGTCGCGCTCTCCCAGCTCAACCGCGGCCCCGAGCAGCGCACCGACAAGAAGCCCCTGTTGTCGGATCTGCGGGAGAGCGGTTCGATTGAGCAGGACTCAGATGTGGTAATCCTCCTGCACCGCGAAGACGCATATGAGCGTGAATCGCCGCGGGCGGGAGAGGCGGACCTTATCGTGGCGAAGCACAGGAATGGCCCGACCGCCACCGTGACCGTGGCGTTCCAGGGTCATTACAGCCGCTTCGTCGACATGGCGGGTTAGTTTACTGTAGCGGTGTGGGGTCTCACGCCGCGTGTCGTAATCTCACGGTCGATGTCGTACGGATGTCGCATGCGACATTCTCGTGAGACGCGCAGGAGCGCATCCCGGAAATGGCTGGCAGGGATCTCAGTGTCGCGGGGGACCGGTGGGGGACCGGCCACCGCCGATGTGAAATCTCGCCGGTGATCTCGGCATTCAGCTGGACTCCCCGCCGGATGTACTCGACGGCCAGTGAGCGGGCGACCAGTCCCCCTCCGGGTCCGTGGTCTGGCCCACTTCGATGAGATGACCGTCGGGATCGCGGATATAGCAACGCTTCTCGTACTGGTGCTGCTTCGGCGGCGTCAGGAAATGAGCGCCCCTGGCGCTCCACTCGGCGTACACCGCCGCGATGTCTTTGACCCGGATGTTGAGGAAGCTGCTAACCCGGTCGGGATCGCGCGGCGCCTCCAGGGTGACCGACGGCTTGTCGTCGGTCGGGCCCCCGCCGGCATTGATGATGATCCAGCTGTTGGATAGTGCGACATACGTCAGCCCTCCGGGACCGGAGAAGACCACCCTGCCGCCGAGTACCTCGGTGTAGAAGCGCCGAGAGCGCTCCACATCGTCCGAGACGATGAAGTGGGCCAGGACAATTTCCTCCGGGGGCGGCCGGAACTCGGCCATCTGGCGCCTCCACTGGTCGGGTCTTACGACCCGCTTACCACGGGTCTGCAGCGTGCAGGGTTGTCCGCTGCTGCATGCCAGGGCCGCTGCATCTCAGGGAGTCTACGCTGTCCAAGCCCACGGCCGCTGGCGGCCCGATGGCGGCGGCGCGAGCGCCGCGCTGGGTTTCACCACCCGGTCCGGTGTGTTCTTCGGCCTGGGCAGCACGTCCTACGTCGACCTCCCTGGCTGAGTCCTGCCACCCGCGCGCGGCCCTGGGCAGGCGACCATCTCCCGGCAATCGTGCAGCCGGTCCCGTCCGCGGGCCGCGCGAGGATGGCATGGCGCTCGAGGCTTCCCGGCGAGCGAGAAGTGTGGGCATGAGCCCCGACGGGCACGCCTACCGGCAGGCGCACAGGTGCGTCCTGGTCTAGCCAGGCCCTTGGGGCAAACCGACATGAGCACCGTCCGGGCCTGCCCCGCGGCGGCAGAGGAGAGGCGATCATCCCGTGCGTTCCGACATCGTCCCCGGCGGCGCTTTCCCCGATTACGCGCTGCCCGACCACACCGGCACCGTCCGCACGCTCAGCGAGCTTCAGGGCCGCGATCCGCTGATCCTCACGCTCGCGCGCGGCAACTACTGCCCCAAAGAGCACCAGCAGCACCTCGAGCTGGCGGCCAACTACCCGAAGATCGCCGTCACCTACACCCAGATCGCCACCATCGCCACCGACGACCATCACACCCTGCAAGAGTTCCGCGCGTCGGTCGGCGCCCAGTGGACCTTCCTGTCCGATCCCGGCCGGACCGTCCAGCAGGACCTCGACATCGCCGAGTACACCGACCCCGAGCACAACCCGATGATCCCGCACACGCTGGTGCTCAAGCCGGGATTGGTCGTGCACAGCGTCTATAACGGCTACTGGTTCTGGGGCCGCCCGTCGTTCTACGACCTTTGGCGTGACCTGCGCGCCGCCACCGCCGAGATCCGCCCGGACTGGGATCTGAGCACCCCGGGACTGCGCGAGGCCTGGGATGCGGGCGACTACTCGAAGTTTCACGGATGGGACCGGCGTTCCCCTCAGTCCACGCCGACCTCTTATGAGTCATAGGACGCCTCTTATGAGTCTCAGGACGGCGGTTGCTGCTGCCCCCGGCGGGCCCGCTGGCTGGCCGGGCCATGAACAACCACGGCTCCCGGCGCGACTCTCTCCGCGCGGCGTCGGCGGTCGCGGACAACGCGGGGCTGATCCTGGCTCGTGTCGCCGGCCGATCCCGCGGGTACGCCGTGGCTCATGAGCACTCCTTTGTGTGACCTGCTGGGGCTTGAGCGGCCGATCGTTCAGGCACCCATGGCCGCGGTTCCCCGCCTCGCCGCGGCGGTCTCGAATGCCGGCGCGCTCGGCATGGTGACGCTGACCTGGTCCGATGACACCGGAGCCGTCGTCCGGGAGACGGCGGCGCTGACCGGGCGGCCGTTCGGCGGCAACTTCGTTCTCACCTCAGATCATCATCGTGACCTTGAGGCGGCGCTGGAGGCTGGCCTGAAGATCGTCTCGTTTATGTGGGGGAGCCCAGCGGCTACATCGAGGCTGTGCACGACGCCGGGGGACTCGTCATGCTTACGGTCGGCAGTGCTGAGGAGGCACGGCGGGCGGTCGCGTCCGGCGTGGACGTGGTCGTCGCGCAGGGCTGGGAGGCCGGCGGGCACGTGTGGGGTACCGTCGCGACGCTGCCGCTGGTGCCCGCCGTGGTGGACGCGGTGGCGCCGGTGCCGGTGATCGCGGCCGGCTGATAGCAGCGGCCGAGACCGGTCCGCAGTGGTACCCCGACCTGTACGACGTCGGGTGGCCCGACTCTCCCCACCGCGCCCTCCGCAACTCAACGGCCAGGGCGTGGGAGGCCGCCGGACGCCCATCACGTGGGCGCGGATGCGCTGTTCGAGGCAGTGGTAGGCCGGGCGCAGGTCGAGCACGGTTTTCGTGTCGCGCCAGTCGCGTTCGATTTCCAGCAGCTGCTTGTACTCGCGCGATGTCCTCGGCGAGCAGTTTCGGGTCCGACGAGCGGAGCAGGTACTTGCCGTCTAGGTTCTCCTCGGCCTTAGATTTTGGCCTTGTCCACTCGGCACGCGCGCCGCCGGGTTCCCGGCCTCAGACACCAGCACGCCACCAAGTTGCGGGATGTGCATTGCCCGTTCGCGATGCAGGTGAGCAACGCTTCATCACCACCTCAGCCGCCGGAATCGCTGCACCAGACGGCATTCAGGACGCGCAGCACGTTGCCGCCTATGACCTTGCCAATGTCCTGGTCGCTGTAGCCGTGCCGGACAAGCCACCTGACGATGTTGGGGAAGGTCTGCGCTGGATTTTCCAGCCCATCGACAAAAGCGACGTGTGGATGGCTGGGCTCTGGCAGTGGCTCGCCGTCAGCGGACAGCTCGCCGGCGAACTCGGCGTGCCAGGCGACGTGGTCCCCGAAGTTCGTGTCCGGCCCGAACGCCACGTGGTCGATGCCGACGAGGTTAGCGCAGTATTCGAAGTGATCCATTACACTGCCGATGCTGTGCCGCGGGTGGGCGGGGCTCAGCGTCGTGTGCGGGGCGGCCTCGATGCCGATCAGGCCGCCTGCCTGGGCGCAGGCCCTGATGACCTCATCGGGCTTCATCCGCGACGTGGGCCACAGGCCCCGGGCTCCGGCGTGGCTGATCACCGCCGGGACGTCGCTGGCCTCGATGGCATCCAGCGACGTCTTGTCGCCGGCATGCGCGAGGTCGATGAGCATGGCGAGTTCGTTCATCCTGCGCACGACGCGGCGGCCGAACCGAGTGAGCCCGGCGTCGGCAGGGTCGGCTAGGCCGCCGCCAACCTGGTTGCCTTCGCTGTAGACCAGGCCGCAGGACCGGATGCCCAGGCCGTACAGGACGTCGAGGCGGTCGATCTCGTTCTCGATGGCCGTGCAGGCTTCCAGGGTCATGACGATGCCGATCTGTCCTGCCCGCTTAGCGCGGCGGGCCTCGGCTACCGAGCGCACCGGAACAACAAGGTCTTGGTGGGCGAGGTCGGCCAGGCGCATGCCGAGGTCATGAACGGTGTCGGTCCACTTCCAGCCGGCCGATGACGTGATCAGGTTGGTGCCGTCCATCAGCCCGTCGAAGACCAGGTCCATGCCCGAGACAGACAGCCCCGCGTAGCCGGTGACGTCTCGTCCCTGCCGCCGGTACTCGCGGGCCTGGCTGACATCCGCGGGCCTGCGGGTCGGGTGATCGTGCAGGGAGATCACGAACTGGCTGTCCAGCAGCCGCTGGACCCGCTCCTCCTGCTCCAGGCTGACCTCCACGGTGCGGCTGGCCACCCTGCCGATCTCCGGCGGGAACTCGAATTCCCGGTAGCCGGACGGCGCGCGGAGGTAGCTGTACGAGCGGTAGCCGCACGGAGTCCGGCCTTCGGTTCTCATCTGGCGCGCTCCGGTCGGCGCCTGTCGCTCAGCGCGGCCAGGAATTGCCTGGTCCGGTTGTGCCGCGGAGCATCAAGCACCTGATGGGCAGGCCCGGCTTCGATGATCGTCCCGCCGGCCAGCAGAATGACCTGCTCGGCGACCTCCCGGGCGAAGCCGATCTCGTGCGTGGCCACGATCATCGTGAGCCCGTCGGCCGCGAGCGCGCGCATCACGTCGAGCACCTCGCCGACAAGTTCCGGGTCGAGCGCTGAGGTCGGCTCGTCGAACAGCATGACCTTCGGGCGCATTGCCAGTGCCCGCGCGATCGCGACCCGCTGCTGCTGGCCGCCGGACAACTGTCGTGGATAGGAGTCAATCTTGGCGCCGAGCCCGACGCGTTCCAGCAATTTCGTGGCGTGCTTGATTGCCTGGCTTCTGGGCTCCCTGCGCACGTGGATCGGTGCCTCGATGACGTTCTGCAGCGCCGTCATGTGCGCGAAGAGGTTGAACTGCTGGAAGACCATGCCCACCTCGGCCCGGTGCGCGGCGACCTCTCGTCGCGACATCGCGCGCAGCCGGTGGTCCTTATGCTCCCGGTAGCCGACGAGCCGCCCGTCGACGTAGACCTGCCCCGAGTCAACGGGCTCCAGGTGGTTGATACAGCGCAGCAGCGTGCTCTTGCCGCCGCCCGATGGCCCGATCAGGCAGGTGACGGTGCCGGGGGCAACCGTCAAGCTGACGCCGGTCAGCACCGGGGTTCCGCCAAAGCCCTTGCATACGTCGACGGCCTCGACCATCGGGCGTACGCCTCGTGCGGATGGGCTGCCGGCCACTGATCCGACGCTGGTCCGGTTCACAGGTGCTCTCCCGTCATGCCGACCCGAAGTGGAGTGACAGCCCGGAGGCTGCGCGGCTGGCGTCGGCCACGGCGGGTCCGCCCCTCGCCCGCTCCGCGGCCGACCCGGCGTTCCAGCACGTGCTGGCCGATCGTGAGCATGGAGGTGACGATGAGGTACCACAGCGACGCCACGATGAGCAGCGGGATGGTGCGGAAGTTCTGTGAGTAGATGATCTGCACCGAGTACAGCAGATCCTTCATGGATAGGACGCTGACCAGCGCTGACGCCTTCAGTGTGCTGATGACCTCATTGCCGGTCGGCGGCGTGATGGTCCGGAGCGCCTGCGGCAGGATGATCCGGCGCAGGGCGAGCCGGTGTGACATGCCTAGCGCCGCGGCGGCCTCGCCCTGGCCCGGGTCGACGCCCAGGATGCCCGCCCGGATGATCTCCGCCATGTATGCGGACTCATGCAGCCCCAGCCCGAGGATGGCCGCCACGAACGGGGTGATCAGCTGGTTCACGCTGGCGTGCGCGATTGCCGGCCCGTATGGGATACCGACTGACAGGGCACGATACAGCGCGGCGAGGTTGTACCAGAAAAGGAGCTGGACCAGCAGCGGCACGCTGCGCAGTACCCAGACGTATGTCCAGCCGATGGCAGCGAGGACCCGGGAGCTGGACATCCGCAGCAGGGCCACCGCGATGCCGAGCGCCGAGCCGATGAGCATCGACACCGCAGTGATCTCAAGCGTGTTGGCCAGGCCCTGCAGCACCTGAGCGGACAGGAAGTAGTGGCCGACGATACCCCACTCGAAGGTGGGGTTCGCGACGATCGTGTGCGCGATCATGCTCAAGCCGAGCAGCAGCACGGCCACCACCATCCACCGGGCGGGCCGTATCGGCGCGATCGGCCCGGCCGCTTGAGCCACCGGGTCGGCCTGGGTCGATGACCGAGACGATACGGCCAAAGCTCATCCCTCCTGCTGTTTGCTTCCGTCGATGGCGATGGCGCTAGCGGGCAGCATCTCCAGGGACAGGTTCCACTGGCTGAAGATCCGGCTGTAGGTGCCGTCGGAGCGGAGCTGCTTCATGGCCGCCAGGATCGCGGGAGCGAGCCAGGAGCCCTTGGGAACCGCGATGCCGAAGGTAGCGCCCCAGCCCGGTATCCCGCTTCCGCCGGACAGCGGCAGGTTGATGAACTGGCCGCCGGACTGCTTGGCCGTGTAGCTGTTCGGCGCGGCGTCGCTCAGCCCGCCGTCGAGCCTGCCGCTGGCCAGGGCAAGCGTGATGCTGGACTCGTCGGTGTACTCGTGTACGGCCAGCGGCTTCTTCCCGGCGGCCGTGCACATGCGGCTGATGGCCTGGGTGACGGTGGTTTCGGCGGTGCCGGTCTCGATCCCGATGGCGTGGCCGCACAGATCCAGGACAGTCGACGGCCGGAACGCTGTTGAGGAGCTGACCAGCAGCGATGAGGCGCCGCGCGCGTAGTCGACGAAGGTGACCACCTGCTGGCGCTGGATGAAGTCGCCGAGCGGGGACGACACCTGGTACCTGCCTGCCTGGATGCCGGGGATCACCTCGTTGAACGGCACGTTGTGGATCTGGAAGGTGATGCCGAGCAAGCGCCCTATGGCCTGGTACAGCTCGGGATCGATGCCGGCGAAAACCGCCGCGCTGTTCGAGTAGATCTCATAGGGCTGATAGACGTTCAGCGCAGCGTAGACGGTGCTGCCCCGGTGTGCCGGCGGCACCAGTTTCGCCAGCGTGGCCGCTGGAGCCGTCGGCGACTCGGCGGAGGCGGCGTCCGAAGAGGACGTGCCCGGGGAACCGCAGCCAGCGACAACGACGAAGATGCCAGCGGATACCAGGGCACATGCCCGCCACACGAAGCGGGCGGGCCGGCCGCGGCGGACGTGCGGTGACGACATTTTCTGTGAACCCTTCGCTTGGTGATCAGGATGCGGACGGGTACAAGGGCGCCAGCTGTGGGGCCGCAGCCAGATCAGGGCCGGTGGCGGCAAACTCGGCCCGCGCCCTGGCCAGCAGCGCCGGGTGGATGAACAGGTCCGCCGCGGTCCGGCTGAGCCCGTGAGCCATCCGGATCATCGCCTGCTGCGCTCGCGGCGAGGCGGCAGCGTCGCGGAACTCGGGCGAGTGGCCGGGCGTGCCGCGCGGGGCGATCTGCAGGTAAGGGTGGATGACCGGGATCTTCTGGCTGACGTTGCCCACGTCGGAACTGCCGGCCGGGTTGGCGCTCGATGGCGGTTCCATAGTCACCTTAAGGTCCGCCAGGTGCCGCACCAGCGTCTCAGCCATGACCCGGTTGCTCTTGCGCTCGGCGTAGACGGGAACAGGCTCGATCATGGTCACGGAGGTCGCCGTGGCCAGCGCCGCGGCGTCCGCGCAGTCGCGCACCCGCTGAGCCAGCGCCTGTGCCTGGGTGACGGTCCGGTCCCGGACGAGTATCTCCGCCTCGGCCAGGTGCGGGATGACGTTCGCGGCCGAGCCGCCGTTGGTGATGATGCCGTGGATCCGCGCATGGGGGCCGATGTGCTGACGCAGGCCGTCGACGGCGGTGAACATCTGGATGACCGCGGTCAGCGCGTTGCGGCCGTCCTCTGGGTTCTTCGACGCGTGCGCCGCGGTACCGCGGAACGCGATCCGCAGCGTGACGCAGGCCAGTGAGTGCCGCCACGGCAGGCTGCGGTCACCGGGGTGGAACATCATGGCCGCATCGACGTCGTCGAAGACCCCCGCCTCGAGTTCGATGATCTTGCCGCCGCCGTTTTCCTCGGCCGGGCTGCCGATGACTAGCAGGGTCCCGTCTATGTCGCTGCCAAGCGCGCGGCGCACGGCGGTAGCCGCGGTGACGCCGCCGGCAGCGATAAGGTTATGCCCGCAGCCGTGGCCGATCTCCGGCAACGCGTCGTACTCCAGCAGGACGGCAATCCTCGGCGAGTCCCGCCCCCAGGCCGCCACGAATGCCGTGTCCAGTCCCGCCACCGGGCTGGTGACCGCGAAGCCCTCCTGCTCCAGCCACGACGTCAGCGCCCGGCATGCCCGGTGCTCGCCGAAGGCAAGCTCCGGGTTCGCATGGATGTCCAGGCTCAGCTCGATGGCCCTGTCCTCGACTTCGCTGACCGCCGCGGCGATCCTGCCGTACACATCATCGATGAACACGAATCCTCCAGGTCACAGGGTTGGTGCGACGCTAGGCTCAGCCGTCGCCACAGGCAAGACGATTGACGCTTCGCGGTCAATCCACGCCGCGGCTCGCGAAAGAATTTGCTGGTGAGCGTCACCGTCCTGCTCGGCGGCCAGCCCGACGAAGCGGTCACCTTCGGCCTGTCGCCGCTGGCCGAGCTGACCGCGATGCTGCACGCATGCGCCGACCCGGCTCATCACCACGCGGAGCGCCTAGCCGCCCGGGTCCGCAGCCGCCAGTCGCCGCAGCTCGCGGCGGGGATTGCCCGGTTCGCCCCACTGTGGGGCTCCTACCGGGCGCGGTTTCTGCTGCCTGGTCCGCTGAGCCTCGGGCAGGATTTGGAGGCTGAGCTCGCCGCGATCGGCGAGCTGCCGGTCGGCACGTTCCGCCTGCTCGCGGCCTTCGGCATATCCGGCGGCTACACGGGGCGGCGATTCGAGGATCTCAGCACCAGCCATACCGCACAAGAAGACCTCCTGCAGCACGCCAGGGCGAGAGGCGAGGAGGCAGCCGACCTGGCCGCCATGCTGCTGGACGACACCGCCCGGTTCCGCGCCGAACTCCTGATGACGCTGCGGGAATTCGCCGCCACCGTGTTCGACGCGGAATGGAGCTCAGTTGCTCGTCGGCTGATGTCGGAGGTAGCCGCAAAGCGGCAGCTAGCCCGCTGGCGCGGAGCCGCACAGGCCCTCGCAGAGATAGGTGTGGGAACCCGGCCGCTGTCATCCCCGCCGCGCATTGTCTTCGACCAGCTCCACCACGGCGTGATCTCCCTGGACCGGCAGCGGCTCCTGGTCATGCCGAGCGCGTTCGGCTCGCCTCACCAGCTGATCAAGCATGAAGGCCACGGATGGCCGGCCCTCATCCACTATCCCCTGGCGACCGCCTCAGCCGAATATCCAGACCAGATCGAAATGGTCCGGCGCCGCCTGGGAATCCTCGCCGACCCAGAGCGGCTGCACCTGTCCCGCATCCTCGCCCACGACTCCCTGCCCACGGTCGAGCTGGCACGCCGGGCCGGCTCCACGCCACCGCAAGTCTCACGCCAGCTTCGCCTGCTCCGGGATGCCGGCCTGGTAATAGCGTCGCGGCATGGCCGCTACGTTCACTACCGGCTCGACCTGGACCGGATCACCAGCCTAGGCCCCGAGCTCCTAGAAGCCCTCCTGCGTTGAGCAGGCCGGGCAGTCAGAGCTACAAGCCCTGCACAGCGCGGCGCAGGGCTCGTCCGTCAGCACCTGCGGCTGGACGGCAAGGCTGCGGGCGATGCACAGCCGCTGCTGCTGGCCGCCGGACAGCCCGGCACCGGGCTTGCCGAGCCGGTCCTTGACTTCGTCCCACAGCCCGGCCTGGCGCAGCGACCGTTCGACGGCCTCCTCCAGCCGGGCGGCGCGGCGTTCGCGGCGCGGCCCGAACTTCAGCCCGGCGATCACGTTGTCGGCAATGGACATGGCGGAGAACGGGTTAGGCCGCTGGAACACCATCCCCACGTGCCGCCTGACCTCCACCATGTCCACGTCCTTGCCGTAGATGTCGGTGCCGTCGAGCTGGACCAAGCCGGTGACGGTGGCCTTCGGCACGGTCAGGTGCAGGCCGTTCATGCAGCCCGGCGCGGCACATCGAGGCGGCCTGGGCCGCCCAGGCATAGGCGGGGCGGACCAGCTCGGCGCGCGCCTCCCCGTGGTCGAGGTCGAGGACGGCGTGCCACACCTCGCGGCGCCCGTCGTTGGCGGGCTTGCCGAGCACTCCGACGTTGACCACCAGAGTCCTGCCGACCCGGCGCTGCCAGGGCAGCCCGGAGTGGGCCGCAGCAGACTACGTCGGCGCCGCTGGCGGCGGTCCGCAGCCGGTGCCCGTCCTCGGGAGGCGACTCCACCAGAAGTCGTTCAGCGCCAAGGGCGAACCCGCCCAGGACCAGGCCGGCGGCGCCCTTCTCCCGGTCAGCTGAGGCGCAGCAGGTGCAGTCGGCCGGACCTCGCGGTGACCACGGCCGGCGCGGGACCCAGCAGCAGCCAGGCGCTCAGGTCGCTCCCCGGGACCGCCAGGGAGCCGACCGGCGCCCCGGTTGCCTGGTCCACCTGGGTCACGGTGGCGCACGCCGTCGCGGTGCAGGTCAGGAAGAGCAGCCCCGAGCTGGTGGCGGCGAACGCGGCGGGGTCGGTGACCGGCGTCCGGGCCAGGCCGACCCGCCGGGGCCCGCTGCCGGGGCCCGCGCCGGGAGCATAGCTGTACAGGCCCGAACCGGACTGGTACACGACCACCCGGCCCCGGCTGAAGCCCGTCAGCGACTGGGAAGGAGCGGGGTCGCCAGTGACGTCCGCCTCCGACGCCTGCTGCCATTCGACGAGGCTGGCGCCCAGGCTGTTCCCGGCGGCGACGAGGAAGAAGGCGTCGCGGCCGTCGGTGACCAGCGTGCCCGGCAGCGCGTCCCGGGAGATCACCGCTGCCCTCGCCGCCCCGGACGGCACGACGTATACGGTGGCGTACTCGTACCCGCTCTGGTCGGTGGCCCAGTCTGTCCAGACCCAGACCGTGCCGTTGTCGCCGACCGCCACCCCGGCGGAGGTGGGCCTGGCCGGCGACGCGGTGAGCGGCCACCGCCCGGTCTGGCCGCCGGTCGACCTGCTGTAGGCGAGCAGCGCCTGCGGGGTGACAACATACAGAACGGACGTGCCTGCGCCGAGCCCGAGCACCGTTGCCCCGGGCTGCTCGGCGACCGCCGGGGCGGCATCCCCGCCGACGACCATGACCACGGAGCCGGCGGCGAAGAAGACCGTGCCGTCGGGAGCCTCGGCGAAGACCCGCTGGCCGTTCGGCGGGACGGCGCCCAGGTCGATGTCGGCCGCCACCGCCAGGCCGCCCGGGGACGGGGAGGCGGGACTGCTGTCGCTGGCGGGCGTCGGCGACCGGGACGCGCTCGCCACGGCGCTGGCACTTGCCGGCGCCCCGGCGGAGGCGGCCGAGGAGCCGCAGGCAGCCAGCGAGAGGGCGGCCGCGGCGGCCAGGACCGATCCGATGAGACGGCATGGCTGCAGCCGGGAGGGCAGCGCGATCACGCGTCAAAGCTACCGGTCCCGGCCGTCTTGCGCTGGCCAGCCGGGAACGCCGGGGACGGTGCGGCCTACCGCTACGGTGACCAACGCCCGCACGACCCGTGGCCACCCGGACTGGCGCGGTTGCACGAACTGCGGACCGGGTGCCGCCTGCCCTCGGCGGCTCTCCGCACCGCGTCAGGCCTGGACGACAGGCCGGGACTCAACCGCTGACACAAGATCCGGTGGGAGTGTCGTAAACTAGCCAAGCGCCTGCGCTCGTAGCTCAACGGATAGAGCATCTGACTACGGATCAGAAGGCTGGGGGTTCGAGTCCCTCCGAGCGCGCCCAGGTCAGCGGCCACTTCCGATCATGGAAGGGGCTCTATTGCTAACGCAGTTGCTAACAGCGGGGCCTTAGGCGGGTTATGGGGGTTCGGTTAGTCCTGGGTAAGGCAGACGAGTTGCAGGGTGTGGGCTGCGATGGTTGCTGCGATCCTGGTGAGCAGGCCCCAGAAGGTGTGCGCGCCGTGCCTGGCCAGTTCCATGTGGTCGGTGATCTCGCCGAAGGTGGTCTCGATGCGGTTGCGCCATTCGGCGATGACCTTCAGCAGGCCAGGGGCCATGGCGGCGCGCTGCTTCCTGCCCGGCGGGACGAGGACGGCGGTGCCGCGAGCGGCCTGGGCGGCGGCGAAGGCCCGGCCGCTGAAGCCCTTATCCGCCAGCAGGTCACGCGGGGCCGGCCCGGCCTCCAGCAGGGCGGCGGCGGTCTCCCGCTCGTTCACGGCGGCCGGGACGATGGCCCAGGCTCGCACGATCCGGCTGCCCAGGTCCGTCTTCACGGCCAGCCGGAACCCGTATGGCGGCCCTGAGCTGCTCGAACGCGCCCCACAGCCAGCGAGTCCGCCGGTTGGCCTCGCTCTGGCACGGCAGGCGGGGGAACAAGTGGCCCCAGTCCTGGGCGACCTCGGCCAGGAACGCGGACTCGCTGCACCGGCCCAGCAGGTGCCGGACCTGCGCGATCGCCAGCAGTTCGGCATCGGTGCAGGCTGGGGACGGCCCCGGCCGGGGCGGGATCCTGACCGCCCCGGACAGGATCCAGTCATGGATCAGCACGTAGACGTGGACGAACAGTTCTTCAGTTGGCAGCATGGATGGACGGCCTCTGCGGACAAGGGACCCCCGCATGTCCCTGGCGGGCCTCGCTTCCTGGATCCTGTGATGAGGTGGCGGGCTGGTTGTGCGCCATGGCGCATTAGGTGAGGGGCACTTTGCCGGTCGAGGGTCGGGCCCGGGCGCGCATGTCGCCCGGACCGCTGGTGTTTAGACGGCGCGCGGGAGGCGCTCAGAACGGGCGGCGGGACACCAGCCGGTAGGCGACTGCGATCGCGGCGAGGGCTAGCAGCAGGCAGATGCCTGCCTCGATTCCCTGGAACGCCCAGAATCTCCCGGCCGGCTGGTACGTGGCCACCTGCGTGTACCCGTGCGCGGTCAGCCAGTGATCGAGCTGGGCGGGGTAGGTCGCCGGCGACGTGGCGGCCCGGTTCATCGACGCTTGCGCGGTGTGCTGTACCTGGTCGAACTGCGCGCCGGTCAGCACCGTGCGGCCGCCGGGCGCGACCGGGTCGAGGCCGAGCTCCCAGTCGTTCGTCGCGAGACCGGTACCCTGCGCGAACGGCAGGCCCCACGTCTTCGCGGGCGGCAGGTACCGGGGCCGCAGCAGGAACTCGACCGGGTACCGGATCGCCGCATACCCGGCCAGCGTGACGGCCATCGCCGGGATGACCCGGCGCAGCGCGGTGCCGGCGAGCACCCCGATCGCGAAGGCCAGCAGCGCCCACCCGGCCGGCACGACCCCGGTGAAGTCAAACCCGTTGTTGGTGAACCGCCCGTTCACGTCGTTGACGGGTGACAGCCACCAGGTGAGCACCGCCGTGAGCAGGGCCGCGCTGAGCCCGGTGACGGCCAGGGTGCCCAGCAACTGACGGCGCAGCCAGGCCAGCCGGGTGACGCCCTGCGACCAGGCCAGCCGCCACGTGCCGTCCTCGTACTCCCGCGCAACCAGCGGCGCCCCGATGAACGCCCCGGCCAGCGCGGGCAGGATGTTGAGCAGCGGCACGATGCCCTGCAGCGTGCGCGACGTCGCGTTGAACGCGTCCATGGCGGTGCCGCAGTTCACGTCCGGGCTGCCGCCGAGGCAGCCGTCGTGCCGGAGCAGGGCGGTCACCTGGTACAGGTGCAGCGCGGTCGGCGCCGCCACGATGGCGAGGACGGCTACGACGGTCACGGCGGCGAGGGCCTCCAGCCGGTGCTGGCGCCAGACAAGCCAGGTCATGATTGGCTCCCGGAGACGACGGAAAGGCGGGGGGACGGCTGGTACCGCTCGCCCGGAGCGGCCATGTACCCGAGCGCGATGTCCTCGACGGTCACCGGCCGTGCCTCCCAGCGGGGATCGGCGACCGGCCCGGACAGCCGGGCGAGCAGGACAGTCTGCGCGTCGCTGGCGGAGCGCTCAAGGACCGCGGCCACCCCGGCGGGCACGTCCCCGTCGCCGCCGGCCGCGCCGGTAGCCGCTCTGCCTGGGCCGATGAGCCGGGCATGGGCGGCGATCAGGTCGTCGGTCGCGCCGGCGAGCTGCACCTGTGTGCGGGACATCACGACGAGGTAGTCACAGACCCGTTCCAGCTCGGCCACGACGTGCGAGGAGAACACGACCGTGGCGCCGGTCTCCGCGACGCGCGTCATGAGCACCGTCATCACCTCGCGGCGCGCTATCGGGTCCAGGCTGGCGACGGGCTCGTCAAGCAGGATGACCCGCGCCCGCTTGGCCAGCGCGAGCGTGAGGGCGACCTGAGCCTGCTGGCCGCCCGACAGCCGGCCGGCGGGGCGCCGCAGCGGGATGTCCAGGTCAGCCAGCCGGGCGCGGGCCCACGGCAGGTCGAACCCGGCGTTGAGCTCATAACCCATGCGCAGGTGGTCGGCGACGGTGAACCGCTTGTACAGCGGGTGGTCCTGGCCCATGAACGCGACCCGGGCCAGGGCCCCGGGACCGCCGGCCGGGTGCCCGTCAACCAGGACCGTGCCCTCGGTGGCCTCGGCGAGGCCCATGACAAGGGACAGGAAGGTCGTCTTGCCCGCGCCGTTCGGCCCGATGAGGGCGACGACCCGCCCCTCGGGAAGCGACAGGGTACAGTCCCGCAGCGCCCATGTCCTGCCGTAGCGCTTGCCGAGGCCGGAGGACTCGACCGCGGCCGCGGACTGCCCGGCCGCGGCCTGGTCAGCCGTCGCGGTCATGCGATTCCCTCGTTCCGGTACGCGGCGCGCAGTTCCTGGTCGAACACGGCGGCAGCATCATCACGGGCCAGGCCGGCCGCCCTCGCCCGCGCGATCCACTCGGCCAGGTCGCGGGCGAGGGCCGCCGGGATGGCAGCCGGGCCGGCAGCGGCGGGCGCGAGGTCCGCGACGAAGGTGCCCCGGCCCTGCCGGGTGTCGACAAGGTGCCGGCTCTCCATCTCGCGGTAGGCCTTGGCCACCGTGTTGGGGTTGATGCCGATCATGGCGACCACGTCCCGAACCGAGGGCAGCTGATCGCCCGCGCGCAGGCGGCCCAGCCGGATGGCGTGCTCCACCTGCCGCACGAGCTGCAAGTACGCGGGAACCCCGGAATCGGGCTCCAAATAGAAAGCAATCACACCATGACTGTACTAGGACAGTAGTACACACGCAAGCCGACGCTGGCGTCGCGGGCCTGGGCGTGATCGCCGGAACACGGTGCAATGGCGCCCTTTGGTGCCGATGAGGTCGAAGCCGTCCCTCTCTCGGGCGCGGACTACGCGGGCACCGGAGGCGGTCGGCAGCCGCTTGGGACTCACGCAGAGAGCCGGACCTCGACCGGGGCGATGATCGGTTCCGGCGTGTCGGGCGCGGGCTCATCTTCGATGTACAGTTCCAGTGCTTCCCGCAGGTTGGCTAGAGCCTCGTCAATAGTGCGTCCCTGGCTGGCCACCTCGACATCGAGGCAGCGCGCCACGTACCAGTCGCCGTCGGGCGTAATGGTGGCGGTCAGCCTGACTGTCCGGTCCATGGGCTGAGCCTATCCCCGACTGCCTGCTGAGGCTGAGAACCAGGACCTGGAGCCCACGGGTTGTGCTAACGCGGATGCCAACAATAGCCCCGGGCGACCGTGGATGACGGTGGACCAGAAGATGGCCAACCGAGGACAGCCCGCGCTACGCTGCCCTTACATCGCGCTCGGGGGAGGTGCCTGAGGATGGCAGGGGCGGGAAACGAGATCGCTTCAGGCGCGGGCGACCAGGGCCGCCTGCGGGCGTCGCATGCTGACCGCGAGCAGGTAATCGAGCTGCTCAAGGTCGCATTCGTGCAAGAACGGCTGGACGGGGACGAGTTCGACTTGCGGGTCGGAAGGGCGCTCGGGTCCCGGACCTACGCGGACCTGGCTGCCCTTACCGCCGACCTCCCGGCCGGGCTGACGCGAGCGCAGCCGCGGAGGCGTGCTCGGAAACCGGTCAAGAAGTCAGTCCCGGCGGTTGCCTGCGTGAGCGCCGTGTTCATGGTCGGACTTGGCGCGGCGGCGATGGGCGAGCACGGTGTTTTTGCCGGTCTAGCCATCGGGGTAATGGCCGGTTGCGTCGTAGCGACGCTGCTGACCGTGCTTCTGCTGGTCCACGCATGGCTTGACAAGCACGCTGGAAGCCAGGCCTCGCGAGGGCTGCCGCCGGGCGCTGGCGGCGAGGCCTCCCAGGGCGTGACGCCGGCCGGCTCGGCCGGACAGCTCCCGCGGGCAAGCGGCAATCCGCAGCACACAGCCGAAGCCGCACGCAGCCGCCTTCCCTGCCCGCCATTGCCTGGCGCGCGGCCATCGCGCCGAGGGTATTTCCGTGTGCACCGGTACGCGATCGGCTGGCTCGGCTGACGGGAGTCTGACCGAGCTGCCTTGAGATTCAAGTGTCAACTCCGTACAGCAGAACGCACAGCAACGGGGCCGCCCAACCGCTCGCATGCACGACACAGGCAACGCTGGCTGCGCGGTCGCTGGGATGGCCGCCGGGCCGGGTGAAACGGCCTGGTGTGGACAGCGAACACGAGCTCGAGGCCTGTCCAGGCGGACGCGGCGAGGCGCATCGCTTTCTGCTCCAGCTGCCACCGGCTGAGCGCCGCGGCTGCCGCGACGGGCAGCGAGACCGGCTTGCGGGCTCCCCTCGTCCTGAGACTGCACGGGGCCGTGCCCGGCCCCCGGGGCAACGTCTACGGTAACCGTCCCGATAACATCATGACCGCCGTGTGAACCTCAGGCTTCGCGGCGTGGGGGCCGGGCGCGGATTGTGATCGTCGTGCGGCGGCGTCGTACCAGTCGGTCGTGTCACGCGGCCTGATCGCCGGCGGAAGGGGGCCGTGCCGGTCAGCGGCCGGCTGGAGGGGCCTGCGGGCGGGGGCCAGTTGCCGGGCCGAAGGCGGCGACCCGCTCGGGCGTTGCCTCGTCGAGGCGTTCCGCTGACGAGGCCCTGGCCGGGCTGGCCGCCGATCCGGGCGCGTCCGGCTGCCTGGCGGGGGTGGCGCGCAAGCCCGGATAACGCTCCGGGGGAGTCGGCAGGCCGATCGCGCAGCGTGATCAAGGCGAGCAGCCCGGCGGCAACCGCGAGCGCTGCCGCCAGGTACAGCGTCGCGTGCAGGCCGTCGCCGAACGCGGTGTAGGCCACGTTGGTCAGCTCCTGGATCAGCTGCTTGATGCTCGGCGGCAGCCCCGGCGGTATGACGAAATTGCCGGTCTCGATCGCGTTGATGGCGAAGTGCTGGATCACGGCCGGGATGTGCAGGTGGTTCATCTGCGCGATGAGGCTGACCTGCAGCCGCGAGAACATCAGCGAACCCAGGATCGCCACCCCGGTGACCGCGCCGATCTCGCGGCTGGTGTTGGTGGCCGACGCCGCCATGCCCGAACGCGCTGGCGGTACCGCAGACAGCACCGAGGACGTGGTGGGCACCACGGCGGTGCCGATCCCGATGCCGACCAGGGCGAGCCCGACCACCAGCGGGCCGTAGTCGGGGTGCGGGCTGAGGTACGCGTTGGCCAGGAACAGCCCGGCGGCGAACAGCAGGCACCCGATCGTGATCGACCAGCGCGGCCCGGCCAGCGCCGTCCACCGCCCGGCCAGCACCGAGGCGACGATCATCAGGACGGTCATCGGCAGGAACACCAGCGCCAGCTGGTAGCCGGACGCCCCGACCACGATGTCCAGGTACAGCGCGGTGAAGAAGAAGACGGCGAACGTGGAGAAGGACGTGCAGAACGCGACGATGTTCGCGGTGCTGAACTCCGGAAGGCGCAGGTACCGCAGGTCGAGCAGCGGGTGCGCGGCCCGGCGCTCCCGCCAGACGAACGCCGCCAGCCCCACCGCGCTCGCGCACAGCAGCGCGATCACCTCTGCCGACCGGAACCCGGCCGACTCCGAGTTGATGATCGCGAACACGAACGCGGCCAAGGTACCGGCGCCGAGGAACGTGCCCGCGGTGTCGACGCGCGCCGCCGTGGGGTCGGCGCTTTCCGGCAGGATGAGCGCCGCGATGATCAGGACGGTCAGGCCGAACACCAGGTTGAACCAGAAGATGCCCCGCCAGCTCCATAGCCCGATCAGGATGCCGCCGACGATCGGGCCCGCGGCGAGCGCCAGACCGGACGTGCCCGCCCAGATGCCGATCGCCCTGTTCCTGGCCCTCGCCTCGGGGTACAGGTGGCGGAGCATCGACAGGGTGCCGGGCTCGCTGGCCGCCGCGCCTATGCCCATCACGGCGCGGCCCGCGATGAGGACCTGGACGTTGGGGGCGAGCGCGGACAGGACCGAGCCGGCGCAGAACGTCGCCGCGCCGGCCAGCATGACCTCCTTCCTGCCGACCTCGTCCCCGATCATCCCGCATGCCAGCATGAGGCTGGCGAAGGTGAGCGCGTACGCGCCGACCACCCACTGCAGCTCGGCGGGGCTCGCGCCGAGGCTGGTATACACGTTCCCGAGCGCCACGCTGACCACGGTGTTGTCGAGGAACGTCAGGAACAGCAGCGTGCACAGGATCGCGAGCGCCAGGGGCTGGCCAGCCCCGGAAAGGGCGCCCTCGCCGTGCCGCTCGCCGGAGACGGCCTCCCGCCGCCTGGCCAGCCGGGCCCTGCCTGGAATGTTCAACCCGCGGTCCCTCCTCAGGTCCCGTTACAGGCGGCCGGGAGCGTCTCGCCGGGTGCCAGCTTGAGCAGGCTGCAGAAGCTGGTGTCGCCGACCTTCCACGTCCCGCCCTGCAGCACCGCCTGGCCGGTCTGGTTGGGCAGCAGCGTCGACGAGCCCGCCGTGATGTCGTACTTCACCGTGGCCGACGTGGGCGAGGTCACCGTCACGCCGGTGACCTTGGCTCCCAGTCCCTTGGGGGCAAGCTTGTCGAACTGGCTCATCGCCGAGGCGAAGGCGCTGCCGTTCTGCAGCAGGGCGGCCTTCGCCGAGATGGGCGTGCTGGCGCTGAAGAACTTCTCCCAGTTCGCGGTGATCTGCGCCACGGCGCTCGAGTTGCTCGTCGAGGTGGGCGTCGCCGGCGCCGACGAGGCGGGCGCGGACGAGGCGGGCGCGGACGAGGAAGCAGGCGGCGTGGTCGCCGAGGACGGGCCGGAGCTGCTGCAGGCGGCGACCATCGCGCCGAGCGCCAGGCCGAGCGCGGGGGTCACGAATATGCGGCGAGCCAGGACATGGAATCGCATGACACGCCTCCCTTGTCTCACTGCATGTTTGCCGCCGAGGCGGCTGGCATTCAGAGCGGATGGTGAGTGCTACTTCAGAGTGTGCACCGAACGTTTGGCATAATGCCCCTGTCCTCGCGCGGCTGGCCGACGTTTGCGTCAGGTGACGTGCACGTCAGGTATGACTGCGAATCGGGTCTCACCAGCGGAAATGCACGAACAGGCGGCCGAAGTTCTTTGAGTCCTTCTCCACCCTGTGGTACTTAGCCCTGATGTCTTTCCGGTCCAGGAAGCGCAGCACGTGCTTCTTGAGCTGCCCGGAGCCTTTGCCGGGGATGATCTCGACCAGCGGCGCCTTCTTCGCCACCGCCTCGTCGATGATGGCCTGCAGCGCCCGGTCGATGTCTTGTCCCCGGTTGTAAATGTCGTGCAGGTCAAGTTTCAGCTTCATCGTCACCGCCAGGGCCAGGACGCGCGTCCTCGCCGGGAAACAGTATCGCCACGACCGCGTCCGCGACAGTGCCGGCGGGCGCGTCGGCACTGACGACGGTGACCGCGCGCTCGCCGGGCTGCGGCAGCTCCAGGGTGGCGAGCTGGCTGCCGAGCAGCTGGCCGGGAAAGAAATGACCCTGGCGGACGGTGACCCTGCGGGCCAGCAGGGCGGGATCGGCGGCCAGGATGACCATCCGTGCCGCCGGGCGTCCGCGCAGCAGCAGGTCCCGGTAGCACCGCCGCAGCGCGGAGCAGGCGACCACCGCGGACTGGCCGTCGGCGACCCGCGCGTCCATCCACGCCCCGACCGCCTGCAGCCACGGCCGGCGGTCCTCGTCGGTCAGCGGGATGCCGGCCCGCATCTTCGCGATGTTCGCGGCCGGATGGAACTCATCCGCGTCGGCGAAACGCCAGTGCAGCCGCCGGGCGATCAAGGTGCCGACCGTCGTCTTGCCGCTTCCCGACACGCCAGCCAGGATCAGGATCATGCGGTTGCGAGTCTAGGCGCTGGCGCTGCGCCGCGGTCCGGGCGGCGCCGGTCACGGCCGCCGGCGGGCGGCGGGACGTATGCTGGCCACGATCATGAGAACGTGGCGGGCCACGGTGGTCCGGCGGCTGGCCCATCCGGGGCGTGGGTTCACCCAGGGGCTGATCGCCGGCGATGACGGGACGGTGTGGGAATCCACCGGCCGTTACGGGGCTTCGGCGCTGTGCCGGTACCGGCTGGGGGCCGGGCAGGTGGAGCGGCGGGCGCCGGTGCCGGCCGGGCTGTTCGCCGAGGGCATCTGCCGGGTCGGCGATGTGATCTGGCAGCTCACCTGGCGGGAGCGGGTGGCGCTGCGCTGGGACGCCCGCACCATGGAGCTGACCGGCCAGGTGCCCTACAACAGGGAGGGCTGGGGCATCTGCGCCGCCGACGGCTACCTGGTGACCAGCGACGGGAGCAGCGAGCTTGTCTGGCGCGACCCGGAGGCGCTGCGCCCGCAGGCGGTGATCCGCGTGCGCTGCGCGGGCCGCAGGGTGCAGGGCCTCAACGACCTGGCCTGGTCCGCGGGGACGATATGGGCCAACGTCGCCGGCACTTGCTACCTGGCCGGCGTCGACCCGGAGAGCGGGGAGGTCACCGACGTCGTGAACGCCCGGCCGGCCAGGGAGTGGCACCCCGGCGACCGGCAGGCGATCATGAACGGGATCGCCGCGCTGCCGGAGTCCGGGGAGTTCCTGCTCACCGGGAAGGGCTGGCGCGCGATCCGCCAGGTGCGGCTGCGGCCGGCCCGGGACCGGCCGGCGCCCGGTCGGCTGCTGGCCGGCGTCGCCCGCTGATGCGGCGCAGCGCCGGCCGCAGCGGCTTGTCGCGGTAGCCGCCGTCGGCCAGGCCCGCCAGCCGCTCGAAGACGTTCCAGGAGCCGAAGTCGCCGGTCAGCAGCCAGGACACCCCCGCCGCCGCGAGGTAGAGCGGGACCATGGCCAGCCCGCCGCACCAGGCGAACTGCGTGGCGTGCCGCGCCTCGTGGCGGAACAGCGCCGACCCGGGGTCGATCGCGTCGTGCCTGGTGACGATCACGTTGCCGAGGCAGAACGCGGGCGCGGGCGGCACCGGGAGCCGGTAGCCGGTGCCGGCGAGCAGGCCGTCCGGTGCGCGGGCCAGCCCGGCGCCCCCTGCGGCCGCGACGCCGAGGCCCGCCAGCGTGGATCCGTTGACGAGGTTGACCGCCTGCCGCACGCGCAGCGCGGGGCGCATCGCCGCGGCCGGTGTCAGGACTGGCCGGTGCCGTTGCGCCCGTCGAGCGCCGGCCGGTCGCCGTCGGCGGTGAAGGCCGCGGGCAGCGAGGCAGCCGCGGCGCGGGCGGGCACCGGCAGCACCAGCTGCTCCTGGCTGTGCTGGCGGTGCGCCCGGGCCGCGGCGGCGTGGTAGTCGGCGAGCCGGGCGAGGAACGCCGGGTCCTCGTAGACCGTGCCGTCCACCATCGGGCCGGCCCTGTGCTCGAGGACGGCGACGACGTCCTCGCCGCTCAGCGTCTTGTGCGCCTCCAGGGCGTGCGCCAGGGCGAGCACGTCGTTCCGGTTGTCGGTGAGGATCTCCGCGGTCCGGTCGAGCAGCGTGCTCAGCTTGTCCTCGATCCGGTCCGCGAGCGCGCGCCGCACCTCCGCCTCCGGGTCCTGCCCCTTCTTCAGCGTGCCGCCGCGTCCGCCGCCGGGCGCGCCGACCTCGAGCCGCTTGGCGGTGGAGTAGGAGGACACCGTGCTGCCCATGCCCCAGAAGCCCTCCATGTACGACGCGACCGTGGTCGCGGATTCCAGGTCCGCGCCCACGCCGGAGGAGCTGTCGGAATCGAAGAACATCCGCTCCCCGGCCAGCGACGCCAGCGACACCAGGATGTCGGTCTCGTACTCGCTGCGCCACCTGGTGAACTGGTCCTCTGGCGGAATGCTCGCCACCATGCCGAGGTAGTCGCCGCCCTTCTCGATCGTGGCGACGTCGATCTCCATGTGCTGGCGCATCCGGAACGCGACAAGCGCGTGGCAGGCCTCGTGCACCGCCACCGCGTGCCGCTCGCGCTCGATGTACTCCACGTCCTCGGGCGGCCCGAGCTCCTTGAGCTGCTTGGCCTTGATCACGTCGGGCCAGGTGATGACGTCGCGCCCGTTCCTGATCGCGGTGATGAGCGCCTCGTTGACCAGGTCCTTGATGGTGGCGCCGGTGGCGTACGGCGTGATCGTGGCCAGCTTGTCGATCTGCTCGGCGGTCAGCTCGTGCTTCACCTTGCCGAGGTACCCCTCGTAGGTGCGGACGCGGCCCGCCTTGGACGGGTAGCCGACCTTGTAGATGCGGTCGATCCGGCCGGGCCGCAGCAGCGCCTCGTCCAGCGCGGACGGCATGTTGGTCGCCATCATGATCAGGATCCGGTACTTGGGCGGCGGCTTGGGCCGCATGCCGAGCAGCCGCCGCACGTGCCGGTTCACGAAGCCGCGCGGCTTCTTCAGCCCGGACATCTCGGTGAGCAGCGCCTGCAGCGTGCCCATGCCGCCGTTCGCGCCACCCATCATGCCGCCGGCGAGGATCTGCTTGCTGCGCCGCTCCGGCGGCTCGTCGGGGATGGCCGCGTCCATGGCGTGCCGGGTCAGCAGCCACTGCGTGTCGCGCGACAGGTAGGAGAAACCGTGGCAGCCAGCGTGCGAGAACGGCGCGGGCACGGCGGTGCCGCGGCCGCCGACGCCGCCGCCGGTGGCGAGCTGGCCGCGGTTGCCCAGCGAGTCCGCCTCGTCGAAGAAGACGATCACGCCGCCGTAACGCAGCGCGAGCCGGCGCAGCTTGCGGAACAGCGACTTCACCTTGAGGATGCCGACGCCCATGAACATGTTGATGAAGGCGCCGGGGTCGACGAACACGTACGGCCTGCCGGTCTCGCCGGCCACCGCCTCCGCCATCAGCGTCTTGCCGGTTCCCGGCGGTCCCCACAGCAGCAGGCCGCCGGGCACGTAGCCGCCCTTCTCCTCGACGACCTCCGGGTTCTCCAGGAACAGGATGTTCTCCTTGACCCGCTCCAGCACGTGGTCCTGGCCCCAGACGTCGGAGAACCTGGTCTTGATGTCGTCCGGGTAGTACACGTCGACGCCGCCGCGGGACAGGAACCAGAACAGGCCGACGAACTGGAGGATGATGAACACGAACGCGAACGCCAGCTGCAGCACGAACGGCAGCACGTGCCAGATCAGCTGGGGCGCCTTCAGCAGGGCAAGCAGCGGCGTGGTGTGGATGATCTTGCCGGTGACCACCGCGACCACGGCGATCCAGAACACCCAGGTCAGCAGCCGCCAGATCCGGAACCTGGACCAGTCGGAGACGCGCCGGCGGGTCAGCCGCTCCCACCCGCCGAAGACCAGCGCGGTCCAGAACCGGTAGTAGCCGCGCCAGTGCTCGCTGATAAGGAAGTGGAGCTGGCGGATCGCCTCCAGGCCGAGCAGGACGAACACCCACCATCCGGTCCGGACCTCGATCCGCATCGCGTCGGAGAACCCGACCAGCGGGTCGCTGGCCATCACGGACCAGACCAGGATGAACCACACCAGGGCGAGCAGGATCAGGAACTTGATCCGGTCCCACAACGCCATCGGCTTGCGGGTCAGCCGGTCCTCGTCTCTGGGCCGCCCGCCGGGCGGCGACAGTCCCTCGGCGGCGGGCTCCTCAGACCGTTTCATCATGGGCTCCTGACGGTGAACGACGACATCACGTCGTTGATCTGGGCCTGGTAGTGGCTGTAGCACGCGGTCGTGCAGTGCAGGACCAGCAGGTAGATCTGGGTCTGGTCGGCGTTGGTCAGCGCGATCTCATCGAAGGTGTCGGAGATCCCGCCGGTGTAGGTGTAGTCGTAGGTTTCCCGGACCCCGTGCACTCCCTGGCTGAGCGTGAGCACCTGGTCGCGGAGCTGCTGGAAGTTGGTGAGCGGGAACCCCTGCGCTGCCGCGTTCTGCCGTGCCGCGGCGGTGACGGGCAGGAAGAAGTCACGCAGCGTGTTGTAGGAGAGCTGGGCGCTCGCGCTGGAGTTGAGCGTCCCGGTCTCGGCGAACACGAAGGGCTGGCTGGTGTCGAAGGACAGGAAGTCGCTGGCCGTCGGCTGCCTGCCGGCCTCATAGGCGACCATCCAGTTGCCGCCGCCGGAGCCGCCGGTCACCGTCTGCAGCTCAGCCGAGAGCGCGGACGCCCCGATCTGGTGCCAGTCGTTCGGGACCTTGAAGTACGTGTTCTCGCCGGAGTCGGCCACGTAGGTGTACTGGGGCGCGGCGCATCCAGTAAGGATGACCCCGGCGAGAAGCGCGCACCCCCCGACGAGGCCCTTAACGAGGCGGTGGGCCTTGTTCGCCAAGCGGTGCGACCTCCACGAAGGGACTACGTTCCGTCAATTATGCCGCCTTCGTCGGCAATGGTACAGATCCCGGCGCCCGCGGATGCGCCGGGCTAGGACAAGCATTCCCCTCATGATCTGTTGTACCCGTGCCGGCGCCGAGGAGTATGACGGCCGTGCCCGGCCGGGTTTGCCATCCTGGGGGAGTGACATGGCGACGGCGGCCCCGGATGCGGCCGGCGTGAGCTCGCCCGGCCCGCGCGACCCGCGCGACCCGCTCGGCCTGGCGGCCGACGCCCCGCTGCTGGCCGCCTGGCTGGACTGCACGCGGCGGGCCGGGGGCGGCCGGCTCACGCCGATGTCCACGCCGGGCCACAAGCAGCGCCAGGACCTGGCAGGCGCGGTGGTGGCGGGCGACGTGCCGCTGTACGGCGGGCTGGACTCCATCAAGCACGCCGACCAGCGGCTGGCCGACGCCGAGGCGCGCGCCGCGGCGCTGTGGGGCGCCGACTGGTGCCGGTTCTCCGTGGCCGGCTCCACGCACGGCAACCAGGCGTTCTGCCTGGCGATCGGCCGGCCGGGCCAGGAGGTGGTCGTCACCCGCACGCTGCACCGGTCGCTGCTGCTGGGTCTGGTGCTGGCGGGTCTGGTACCGGTCTGGGTGCGGCCGGAGATCGACCCCGGCTCCGGCCTGCCGGCGCCGACGCCATGGTGACAAGCGCGCACAAGACGCTGCCCGCCTACGCCCAGGGCGCGCTGCTGCTGGCCAGGACCGGGCGGCTGGATGAGGCCCGGCTCAACCGGGCGTTCGAGGCCACCCACACCACCAGCCCGGCGGGCTCGGTCCTGGCGAGCGTCGACGCCGCGCGGGCGCTGCTGGCCGCGCACGGGTGGCGGCTATGCGGCCGGCTGCTCGGCTGCGTCGCCTCGGCCCGCGCCCGGCTGCGCGAAGTGCCGGGCGTGGCCGTGCTCGACGGTCCGTGCGTCGACCCCGCCAAGCTGGTCGTGCTGCTTGCCGGCACCGGCGCGAACGGCAACCAGGTGGAGGCCGACCTGGTGGCCGCGGGCATGCCGGTGGAGCTCGGCGACCGGGACACCATCGTGCCGATCGTGACGATCGCGGACGACGAGGACCGGGTCGCGGCGTTCACCGGCGAGCTGATCGCCGCGATCGAGCGGCACCGCGGCAAGCCCCGCCGTCCGGGCGCCGCCGCCGCGTGGGCGGTGCGGCCCGAGCCGGTACTCGCCCCCCGCGAGGCGTTCTTCGCGCCGAACCAGGCCGTCGTCGCCGCCGCCGCCGTCGGCCGGATCAGCGCGGAACTCGTCGCGCCCTACCCGCCCGGCGTGCCGGTGCTCGCCCCGGGCGAGCTGATCACCGCCGAGGCACTGGCGGCGCTGCGCGAGGTGGCCGCCCACGGCGGCCGGATCGCCTACGCCGCGGACCCCACACTGGCCACGTTCCGGGTCGTCGCCGAGCCGGGAACCCGGCAAGGCCGCGCGGCCGCGCCGCCGGGCCGGCCGCCGTGGTGCTGATCCGGCGAGGATAAAGCCAGGTCCGGGGCGGCCTCCGCCGTCCCGCGGCTGGTGTACGCGTCCTCCACCTTGAGGCTGGTGAGCTCGAGGTCGAAGCGGGCATCGAGGGCGGCGGCCAGCGCGGCCAGCGTCCGCAGCGTCAGGTTCTCGCCGCCCCCCAGGATCTGGCTGACCCGCCCCGGCGAGACGCCCATGCGGGCCGCCAGGTCGGCCCGGGTGAGGCCGCGCTCGCGCATGTGCCAGGTGATCTCGTTCGTCAGCTGCGTGACGAGGCCGAGGAACTGCTCGTCGATGGCAGCCTGCACGGCGCGCGCGTCCGGCGACATGCCTAGCCTGAAGCTCATCGGCGCCTCCACATCGTCACGGCCAGACCCGTCGTGCCCGGACGGCCCGGCACCGGCATGCTTAGCTCTGCCATGCTTAGCTCTGCCTAAACACTATAGCTATGCCTAAACTCTCGCCGACGCCAGCGCCAGGCAACCCCGCGGCGCCCAATCGTTACCGGAATGTTATCAATGTGACGGCGGCGGCATCCGCGCTGGCCCGGACGGCAGCCGACCGGCGTCCCGGGCACATCTGGGACCGCTGTGCTGTCCCGTGACCAAGGTCAACGCCCGCAAGTGGGGTGAACCGGGCGAACGCGCTGGCTGGATCCTCCGTCACCTGACACGATATCTGTCCGGCGGCGGCCACGCCGGCGTCGGCGCGGCCGTGACGCGAGGGGGCAGGGAGATGCCTGAGTTGGTGGCGGGGGCCGTCGCGACGTTCGCGCTGTCGCTGATCGTGGCCTGCGGGCTGCTGCGGCGGCGCTGCCGCGGGGTCGGGCCGCCGTTCGGTCCCCGCGCCCGGCCCTGGGCCGTGCTGATCGTGGTGGCCACCGCCGCGGTGTCCACCGGCGTCGGCCTGCTCATCGTGGCCGCCAGCCGCCAGGCCCCCGCCGCCCTTGCCGGGCTGCTCGTGTCCGGCGGGCTGTGGCAGGTCAAGCTGCCTCCGCAGCGCGACCGGGACCTGCTGCCCCGGACGCCCGCCGCCGTGGCGACGCTGCCGTTCCGCCGCCTGTACGAGCGGATGGGCGACGACATGGACGACTGGTGCGATGCCAGGCTCAGGGCGGCGGCGCCGCGGCCGCAATGGATCGCGGACGCCGTGACCTACTACTACAACCAGGTGCGGGGCGGGCTGAAGGACGACCGGGCGCTGGCCGACCTGGACGGCTGGCGGGAGTCGATCAGGCACAAGATCGAGGTCGTGCGTCAGATCCGGGCCGGCGCCAGTCCGGCGGGGATACGGGCCATGCTGCAGAAACATCCCGCCACCGAGCGCATCCGCGACGTCGCCGACGACCGCCTGCCGCTGCTGGCGCGCCGGCTGGAGAGCGACGCGCTGAACGAACTGCACCTGTTTCTCGCCCACGTGTACCGGCTCGGATACCACAAGCTGCTGATCTACCCCTTCCGGCCGCCGCCCCGGTAGCCGCCGCCGGGCGTGCCGGGCCGCGCGGCGCCGGCCGGGGCAGGCTACGGCTCGGTCACGTCACTTGCGCGGCCCCGGAGGTCCGGTCATGATTGCCGTCAGGTGTCCTCCGCCGAAACCGCCGTCCTTCCAGGGGTCGATGATGCCTGCCAGCAAGCCGGGCGGCCTGCCGCGCCGCGCCGTCATCGCCGCGATGTCGGTGCTGCCCGCCGCCGCGCCGGCGGCGGTGCTGGCGACCAGCGGCTGCACGGCCACCGGCACCGGGCACGGGCCGGGCAGGCGGTTCTTCACCAGCCATCAGGCCGCCGTGGTCGCGGACGCCACCGCCCGGATTGCGCCCGGGCCCGGGGACGACCCGGCCGAGGCGGGCCACCCGGGAGCCCGGGAGGCCGACGTGACCGGCTACATCGACACGATGCTGGGAGCGCTCGACGCGCTCGCGGGCCCCGCGCCGGTGATCTTCGCGGGCGGGCCGTGGAGCAACCGGCACGCGCCCGGCCCGGACCGCATGGCCTCGTTCATCGCGCTCGATCCGGTCAGCCGCATCGCCTGGCGCCGGCGCCTGGCGGACTGGCGGCGGCAGTACACGCACGGCATCGCCACCCTGGACAGGCTGGCGGGCGGGGACTTCACCAGGGCGACCCCGGCCGGGCAGGACAGGATCCTGGCCAGCCAGGCCGCGAGCTCGTTCCGGTCGCTGCTGTTCGAGCACACCATCGAGGGCCTGTACGCGGTCCCGGAGTACGGCGGCAACCGCGGCCTGGCCGGCTGGAGGGACATCGGCTTCCCCGGCGACGTCCAGCCGCGCGGCTACACCGCCGAGCAGGTGGAGCGCAGCGACGGGCCGGACCCGGTGGACCGGACGCCGGTGGTGGCCGACGTGCTGCAGTTCCTCGGCGCGGTGTGAGGACGCGGCGTTGCGCACGGCGGTGGTGATCGGCAGCGGTGCCGGCGGGTCCATCGCCGCCATGGAACTGGCGCTGGCCGGGTGGCAGGTCGTCGTCTTCGAGAAGGGCCCCAACCACTTCGGCGACATCGGCGGCACCGGGCCGATCGGGACGGTGTTCTCCAACGACACGCTCAAGATGGCCGTGCGCTACTTCGCCGGCCCGGACCCGCTGGTGTTCCCGCGCACCTGGCGCCCGGACGAGAACTCGCCGGTCGCCTACACCGGAAGCGTCGATGACCTGCCGCAGCTGGTCGGCGGCGGCACCGTGCACTGGGACGCGAAGGTGCCGAGGTTCTGGGACATCGACTTCCAGCAGCTGTCCGCGCTCGGGCCGGCGCCGGGCACGGACATGGCCGACTGGCCGTTCGGCTACCCGGACATCGCGCCCTACTACGACGAGGTGGAGCGGCTGATCGGCGTGCAGGGCGACCTCAACGCCATCCCGGACCTGGTGCGCACGCATGCCCCCCGCGCCGGGCAGTTCCCGATGCCGCCGGGGCCGCAGCAGCGCGCGTCGCTGGCGGTGGCCGCGGGCGCCGCCGCCGCCGGCCTGCACCCGTACCCGTTCCCGATGGCGATCAACTCCCGGCCCTACAACGGTCAGCCCGCCTGCAACGACTGCGGGTTCTGCAGCGGCTACGGCTGCCCGATCGTGGCCAGGCCGTCGGCGCTGATCCCGCTGCGGCGGGCGCTGCGCACCGGGCGGGTGCGGCTGGTCCCGGAGACCATGGTCACCAGGGTCCGGCTGGCAGGCTCGGGCGCGGCGATGCGGGCGACCGGGGTGAACTGGGTGCGGATGACCGCCCGCGGCCCGGTGACCGGCACCGAAAGCGCCGACGTCGTGGTCCTTGCGGCCTCCGCCATCGAGACCGTCCGGCTGGCGCTGCTGTCGGGGTTCCCCGACCGCAGCGGCAAGCTCGGCCGCAGGCTGCTGCTGCACTCGTTCCTCGACGGCACCGCGATCTTCCTCGACGAGCGGATGCACGCCTACCGGGGCCGGTCGACCACCCAGTGCGCCGAGGACGCCGCCGACCCCGACTTCCCCGGCGCCCGGGCGTACGCCAAGGCCAACGGCCTGCCCTACATCCGCGGCGGGATCATGGAACTCGGCGGCAGCCAGGACCCGATCGGCGAGGCCCAGTCCTACCAGTTCCTGCTGGGCGTGCTCCGCCGGTCGAAGCCGTTCGGCACCGACTTCAAGCAACTGATGCGGGCCTCGGTGCTGCGCGACCGGCTGGCGGGCTGCTCGATGGCCGGGCACGACATGCCCTACCTGGACCATACGGTGACCCTCGACCCCACGGTCAGGGACGTGTTCGGCCTGCCGGTCGCCCGGATCACCTGGAGCACCGGCCGGTACGAGCAGGTGGCGCAGCAGTTCTGGATACCGCGGCTGAAGACGATGATGACCAAGGCCGGGGCGGGCGTGGCGCTGGCGGTGCCCGGCACCGACAACAGCGGCGGGCTGCCCACCGGCAGCCACGTCATGGGCGGCATGATGATGGGCGCCGACCCGGCCACCAGCGTGACCGACCAGTACGGCCGGGTGCACGGCCTGGACAACGTGTACGCCGCCGACGGCTCGGTGTTCGTCACCTCCGGCGCGCAGAACCCGACGAACACCATCATGGCGGTGGCGCTGCGCACCATGCGCCACCTGGCCGGGACGCCCGGCCCCGCCCCCCGCGCTTGATGCGGCCGGCCTGGGCGGGTGACAATCGTGGTCTGGGGCCCTGGGGGTGGGGCGATGGAGCTGCTGGAACGCGCGTCTTTCCTGCGGACGCTGAGCGAGTATGCCGGTGACGCGCGGCACGGAGACGGCCGGCTGGTCCTGGTGTCCGGGGAATCGGGGATCGGAAAGACCGTTCTCCTCGAGGCGTTCCGGCGCCGCACCGCGGGGGACCGCTGGCTCTGGGGTGCCTGCGATGGGCTGCTGACCCCCAGGCCGCTCGGCCCCTTGTTCGACATCGCGGCGCAGGCCGGCGGGGAGCTCGGCGAGCTGTGCCGTGGCGGAGCCGGGCGGGACCGGCTGTTCACCGCCTTCCTGGCCGGGATCGGCTCGCCCGCGCCGTTCACCGTGGCGGTGATCGAGGATGTCCACTGGGCCGATGAGGCCACGCTTGACTTGCTGACTTTCGCCGGGCGGCGGCTGGGCCGCATGCGGACGCTGCTGCTGGCCACCTACCGTGACGACGAGCTGGCCGACGATCACCCGCTCCGGGTGGTGCTTGGCGACCTGGTCACCCAGCGCGCCACCCGGCGGATGCGGCTGCCGCCGCTGTCGGAGGGAGCCATCCGGGCGCTGGCGGCAGAGAGGGACGTGGACGCCGGCGAACTGTACCGGGTCACCGGCGGCAACCCGTTCTACGTGAGCGAGATCGTGGCGGCCGGATGGCCGTCGCTGCCCCCGACGGTCCAAGACGTGGTGGCCGCCCGGCTGGCACGCCTGAGCACCCCCACGCGCCGGGCGGTAGAGTCCGCCGCGGTGATCGGCGCGCGGGTGGACCTGCCATTGCTTTCCTCGGTTCTGGAGGGCTCATCGGTGGATGAGATCCTCGCGACCTGGATCCTCGTCGCGGACGGGAGCGGGCCCCGGTTCCGGCACGAGCTGGTCCGGATGGCGGTGCAGGCGGCCATCCCGCCGCACCGGCAGACTGAACTGCACGCGCGGGTGCTGGCCGCGCTGGAGGAGCGCGGCGACGCCGATCCGGCCCTGCTCGCGCACCACGCCGAGGGTGCCGGGGACGAGAAGGCCGTGCTGCGGTACGCGCCGGAGGCGGCCAGGCGTTCGGCCGCGCTGGGATCTCGTCGCGAGGCCGCCGCCCAGTACGAGCGGGCGCTGCGGTTCGCCAGCGAGCTCGACCGGCCGGGGACGGCGGCCCTGCAGGAGGGCGTCGCGGGCGAGTATGCGCTGCTGGACCGGTGGCAGGAGGCGGAGAGTGCGCTGCGGACCGCGCTCGAGCTGCGGCGCCAGCTCGGTGACGACCTGAGCACCGGGGAGGACCTGCGGCTGCTGTCGCGGACGCTGTGGCGCCTGTGCCGTGGGGCGGAAGAAATCCAGGCCGCGGAGGAGGCGGTCCGCATCCTCGCTGCGCTGCCGCCCGGCCGCGAGCTGGCCTGGGCCTACGCATGCCTCGGAGCGTTGTACGGCGGGGCGGGCCGGATCGGAGAAAGTCTCGAGCTGCTGGGAAAGGCACAGGCGCTCGGCGAGCTCCTGCATGAGCCCGCCCTGGTGAGCTATGCGCTGAATCACCAAGGGATGGACCTCGTCGAGCATGGCCGCGACGGGACGGAGTTGCTGGAGGAGGCACTGGCGGTCGCGCTGGACGCGCAGCTGCAGGAGGCGGCGGGCCACGCTTACGCCAACCTGCAGGAAGCCGCGTCACGCCGGAACATGTTCGCCGCGGCCGAGCGCTACTACGCCGCGGGCAGGGCCTACTGCGAGGAGCGCGAGCTCGGCGTGTACAGCGTGTGCCTGCAGGGCTGGCGGGCCGTCACGCTCGGGCTGCTGGGACGGTGGGATGAGGCGGCGGACATCAGCGCTGCGATGCTGGACCGCCAGCGCATCTCGCCGGTCAACCGGCTGAACCCGCTTCGGGTCCTGGGCAGCATCCGCGGTCGCCGCGGCGAGACCGGCGCGTGGCAGCTGCTGGATGAGGCGCTTGAGCTGGCCGAGGGGAACGGCGAGCCGCTGTGGGTCGCGGCGGTGCGGACGGCGCGGGCAGAGCTGAGCTGGATATCGGGCCACAGCGACGCGGCCGTTCGGGAGGCACGGTCGGGCTACGAGTGCGCGCTCGGACGCACCGACCCGTGGCTGTTCGGCTCCGTGGCCATCTGGCTGTCCAGGCTCGGCCAGCCGGTTGGCACGACGTCCGGCCTGCCGGAACCGTACGCGCTGGAGGTAGCCGGTGACCGGCAGGCCGCCGCGGCGGCCTGGGAGCGGATGGGCCGAGCCTACGACGCCGCCCTTGCGCGGCTCGGTTCGCAGGACGAAGTCGTGCTCCGGCAGGCGCTGGCCGCCCTGGACGATCTGGGCGCTCAGGCCACCGCAGCGGCGGCTCGGCGGCGGATGAGGACGCTGGGGATCAAGGCGATCCCGCGGGGACCCCGCCCGGCCACGCGGGCCGCTCCGGCCGGCCTGACCGCCCGTGAGCTAGAGGTCCTGGCGCTGCTGTCCGAGGGCCTGCCCGACCGGGAGATCTCCCGGCGGCTGTTCATCTCCGAACGCACGGTTCACCACCACGTCTCCGCGGTCTTGTCCAAGATCGGCGTGTCGTCCCGCACCGCAGCGGCCCGCGAGGCCGCCCGGATGGGCATCGAGGTCCCGGCCCGGGCCGTCCGCGGCCAAGGTAGGCACGGCATTCGCTAAGCTGGGCATTTCTCCCGATTAACCGGCTGACCTGGCCGTCTACGGTTGCCGATACAGCCGTAGCCATGCTCAGCACAGGGAGATCGTCATGAACCTCATCCGCCGCATCCGCCGTGCCGCCGTCCTGGTCGGGCTCGGCGCGGCCGCGCTCGCCATCACCGCATCCGCAGCCAGCGCCTCCGCAATGATGGTGGCCCCGCACCCCGACGGCGGGGTGCTGCTGGGCACTCCGCCACCGGAGGTCGTCACCGTGACGCACACCGTCGTCGCAGGCGGCATGCCCGGCTGGCAGATCACCTTGATCGCCCTCGGCGCCGCCCTGCTCGCGGCTGCGGCCGCGGTGCTGGCGGACCGGGCACGGGCCGCCCGCAAGGCGATCACCACGACCGCCTGAGACGTCCGCGCCGACCGAGCGGTGCCGCCCGGCCCTCATCCCGGCCGGCGGCACCGCCGTCCGCCAGCGGCGCCGGAAACGGCGGACACCAGTCAGAGCAGGCGCAACTGGTAGCCGCCGGGCCGGCGCGGGCGACGGGACGCCGACCCGGCGAGCAGCGCCGGGTCTATCGCCGCCAGGAACGGCGACCGGCCGGCCGCCGCCTCGGCGCCGTGCCGCCTGCGCCGGGCCGCGCACGACAGCAGCAGCCTGCCGCGCGCCCGCGTCATCCCGACGAACAGCAGCCGCCGTTCCTCCGCCTCGCCGTCCGCGGTCGCCGGGCCGGAGCCGGGCAGCCGCAGCGGCAGCAGCCCGGCCTCGCAGCCGGCCAGGAACACCACGTCGAACTCCAGGCCCTTCGCGCCGTGCAGCGTCAGCAGCGTCACCGCGTCGGCGCGCGGGTCCAGCGCATCGGTTTCCGCGCCGAGCGCGATCTCGGCGAGGAAACGCTCCACGTCGGTGCCGCAGCGGCGGGCCAGCGGCATCAGCAGTTCCCCCGCGGCGCGGACATCGGCGACGGCCGGGCCCTCGCCCCTGGCCGCGGCGAGGGCCCGTACGGCCGCGGTCAGCCGCCCGGGCACGTCGCCCGCGCCGTCGCCTCCGGGCCGGGCCAGGCGCATCTCCCGGACGATGTCCGGCACGCCGGCCCGCCGGGCGAGCAGGTCGTGGGAGCGCTTCTGGAACGGCAGCCCGGCCCGGGTCAGCGCCTGGCCGATCGGGCCGGCCTGCGCGTCGGTGCGGTACAGCACGGCTATGTCGCCCAGCGCGAGCCTGCCGTGGCCGTGCCCGTCGGCGCGCCCGCTGTCCAGGCTGTGGAACGAGGTGCCGCCCAGCAGATCGTCGATGGTGGCGGCGATCCAGCCGGCCTCGGCGTGCTCGTCCGCGGCCTCGTGGAAGGTGACGGCGCCGGGACCTTGTCGCGCGGCAACCGCGGCGCGGCCGGGGACCAGCGTCGCCGGGGCTATGGCCTGCATCGCGGCGGTCACGATCGCGGCGGCCGACCGGTAGTTCCGGACCAGCCGCACCGTGGTGGCGCCGGGGAAGTCGGCGGCGAAGGCGGCGAAGATGCCGACGTCGGCGCCGCGGAAGCCGTAGATCGCCTGGTCCGGGTCGCCGATCGCGGTCAGGCCCGCGCCGTCGCCGCCGATCATCCGCAGCAGCCGGTACTGGACCGGGTCCATGTCCTGGTACTCGTCCACGCTGAGCAGCGGCCACCGGGCGCGCAGCCCGGCGGCGATGCCCGGGTCGGCGGCAAGCAGGTCCGCCGCCGCCTCGACCAGGCCGTCGAAGTCGACCAGGCCGCGGGCGGCCAGTTCCTTGCGCAGCGCCTGCCTGCCGCCCGGGTCGGCGTCCAGGCCGCCCAGCAGCCTGCGCCCGGCCCGTTCGGACCCGGCCAGCTCGGCGGCGACCGCGAGCCTGGCGGCCTCGTCGGCGACCGCGAACCGGGGCGGCAGCCCGGCCGCGTCGTGGTGCTCGCGCAGGATCCGCAGGCCCAGTCCGTGGAAGGTGGTCACGGTGAGCTGGTCGGCCCGGCCGGGGCACAGCGCCTCCAGCCGGTCCCGCATCTCCTGCGCCGCCCGCCTGGTGAAGGTGATCGCGAGGACGTGACCGGGTGGCACGCCGCGTTCGGCGACCTGGTAGGCGATGCGGCGGGTGAGCGTGCTGGTCTTGCCGGTGCCCGGCCCGGCGATGATCAGCAGCGGAGACGGCGCGGTCGCCGCCGCGCGCTGCTCGGGGTCCAGCCCGTCCAGGACCGATCCCGTCCCGGTGCCGGCGCTCGCCGCCGACGGCGGGCAACGGTGGCCGGCCCGGGCAGGCCCGGGTCGTTCGGCTGATTCATGCTGGCCGGCGGCGCGGGACGGCGGCGTGCGCTCTTCCGCGCCGGCCCGCCGCAGGCCGGCCACCCCGATCAGCGCCGGGCCGTCCAGCTCGCCCGGCCGGAACAGCCGGATGGTGCCGTACTCCCCGTCGTAGCCGGCGTCGCGGATCACCTCGCCGCGGCGCAGCCGGGCGATCGCCTCGGCCAGCGGCGCGCCGCCCGCGCGGCGCAGGTCGTCCACCGGCACCTCGCGCAGGATGGCAAGCTCCGGCCCGAGCGCGGCGACGAGCCTGCCCACCTCGGCGGCGACCGCCTTGCTCTTCGGCCCGGCGCGGCGGATCTCGCCGACGACCTGCGGCAGCTGGACCAGGCTGGTGTACCCGGCCGCCCCGGCGGGCCGGAACCCGGCGGGCCGGTCGGCGAGCTCGGCGACCCGGTGCAGCACGCCGACGGTCACCGGCTTGCCGCACCGCGGGCAGGCCTTGCCGAGCTCGCGGGTCCGGCCGGGATCGAGCCGCACCCCGCATTTGCGGTGCCCGTCCAGGTGGTACTTGCCCTCCTCCGGGAAGAACTCGATCGTGCCGGCCAGGCCGTTGCCGGTGCGCAGCGCCGCGGCCATCTCGAAATAGTCGAGCCCCGTCCCGAACACCGTCGCCTCGCGGCCGAGCATCGGCGGCGAGTGCGCGTCGGAGTTGCTCACCAGGCGGTAGGAGTCCAGCGACGAGCAGGTCCAGTTCATCGGCGGATCGGACGACAGGCCGGTTTCCACGGCGAATATGTGCCCGGCGAGGTCGGCGTAGCAGTCCGGCACCGCGTCGAAGCCCGACCTGGAGCCGAGGACCGCGAACCAGGGCGTCCAGGCGTGCGCGGGCACCAGGAAGCAGCCGGGGCCGGCCTGCAGGGTGATCTCCAGCAGGTCCCTGGAGTCCAGGCCGAGGATCGGCCTGCCGTCCGACGCCAGGTTCCCGATCCTGGCCAGCGCCATGGTGATCGTGTCCGCGGCGCCGAAGTCCGGCGCGTAGACGAGGTGGTGCACCTTCCTGGTGCGGTCCGCGCGGCGGTAGATCGTCGAGATCTCCACCGACAGCAGGAACCTGACCGTGCCGCCGCGCCCGTGCGGCGCGTCGCGGGCCAGCCGCCGTTCCAGGTCCGGCCGCAGCCGGAACAGGCCGGGCTCGGCCGGGACGAGGGTGTCCCTCAGCTCCGCCGCCCACGCCGGGTGGGTGAAGTCGCCGGTGCCGACCACGGTGACGCCCTTGCGCAGCGCCCACCAGGACAGGTGCTCGATGTCGCAGTCCTTGCTGCAGGCGCGCGAGAACCTGGAATGGACGTGCAGGTCGGCGACGAACATACCGGTCCGATCCTGCCACGGCCGACCGGCGGGCGCGCCGCGATCCCGCAGCGGACACGCCGTCTCCGGGTGCCCGCCGCCGGGCTTATCGTGGGGTGCCATGGGCGTCGAGCACGCGGACCTGGTCATCGTCGGGGCCGGGCTGGCCGGCTCGGCCGCCGCATGGGCGGCGGCGGGGCGCGGCCTGGCGGCCGTGGTTCTCGAGGCGGGCCGGCCCGGGCACCGGCGCGGCAGCTCGCACGGCAGCGCCAGGATCTTCCGGCGCGCCTACGACGATGCGCTGTACGTCCGGCTGACCGGGCGCGCCGGGGACCTGTGGCGCCGCCTCGAAGACGAGGCCGGCGAGCGACTGCTGCGGGTCACCGGCGGGCTGGACTACGGCCGGGCCCGCGACCCGCGGCGGCTGCACGCCGTGCTGACCGGGTGCGGCGTGCCCGCCGAACTGCTCCCGCCCGCCGCGGCCGCCGAACGCTGGCCCGGCATCTGGTTCCCCGGCGACGGCCCGGTCATGTTCCACCCGGAGGCCGGGGTGATCGACCCGGAACAGGCCATGGCGGCGATGCTCCGCCTCGCCGCCGACCGCGGCGTGCGGGTGCGCCGCGAGGTGCCGGTCACCCGCCTGGAGGCGGCGGGCCCGGGTGCCGTGGCGCACACCGCGGACGGGCCGGTCGCGGCCCCGGTGGCGGTCGTAGCGGCCGGACCCTGGCTGGCGCCGCTGCTCGGCGGGCTGGTCCGGCTGCCGCCGCTGACCGTGACCCAGCAGCAGGCCTTCCACTTCGCGCCGCGGGACCGCGCGGGCGGCCAGTGGCCGGTGTTCATCTACCACGACGACCTGTATGTCTACGGCCTGCCCGGCGGCCGCGACGGCGAGGTGCCGGGCGCGGTCAAGGTCGGCGAGCACGGCAACGGCACCGTCACCACGGCCGACGCCCGTGACGGCGTGGTCAGCGCCGCCGCCAGGGCACGCGTCACCGCGTTCGTCGCCGGGCGGCTGCCCGGCCTGGACAGCCGCCCGGTGAACGAGCTGACCTGCCTGTACACCTCGACCGCCAGCGAGGACTTCATCATCGACCGGCAGGGCCCGTTCGTGATCTGCTCGGCATGCTCCGGGCACGGCGCCAAGTTCGCCCCGCTGACCGGGCAGATCGCCGTGGAGCTGGCCTGCGGCGGGAAACCGCCCGACCCGCGGTTCACCCTGGCCGCCCACCTGGGCGGCCGGGGGAACCCCTGACGGGGCGCACGCCGCGGCGGCGCGCGTTTGCCGGGGCAGAAATGGCGGCAGCCGCACGCGACCCGATCGAGGCCAGCGCCTGGCAAGCGCTCGCTAACCCGGGCGCCTGGCCAGCCGCGCCAGCAAGCGCTCGCTGCGAGCCCAATCCTCGGTCACCGGCACCGCCTCGGTGACCAGGTACTGAGGCGGCCGGAGCGGGACGTGCAGGCTGTCGCGTTTCACCGAGACCACCTCGCAGGCGACGCCGAGCCAGTCATCATCGTCGATCGACTCGGTGACGCTGAGCTTGATGTAGACCGCGGTGTCGGCGCCAACCGCCACCACGGCGGCCTTGCCGTCGCGGCGGACGTTCGCGATCGTGTTCCGGCTCGCGAGCACGGCGTACACCCGGCGGCCGTCGGCGTCGAGTTCGGCGCGGGACAGCAAGCACATGTGCGGGAAGCCCGCGTCGTCCACGGTCAGCAGCGGGAACATCGGCTCCCACGCCCCGGGGGCGGGACTGCCTGCCAGCATGGCGACCACCTCGGGCGGCGTGGTCATGACGGTGACCCGACCAGGTCGCGTGCCAGGCAGGCAGTCAGCGCCCGGCGTGCCCAGACCGCTGCCATCGCCCGCACGTAGGCAGCCGACCCGAGCCGGGTCGCCACCGGGCGCGCCCGCCGCGCCGCGGCGTCGGCCACCGCCGCGACGGACGCCGCGGACGGCGTGCGCTCGCCGGCCAGCGCCGCTGCCTCCGGCACCGCCAGCACGGTGGGACCGACGGCGCCGAGCGACAGGGTCACCGAGAGCAGCCTCCCGCGAGCATCGCGGCGTGCGCTGGCTGCGGCGGCGACCGTCGGGTAGTCGGCGGTGCTGCCCGGCGTGAACCGGAGATAGACCGAGCGCAGGCCGGGCAGCACGGGGATCCGGACGGCGGTGATCAGCTCGCCGGGCTGCAGCACCGTTTCCATCACCCCGGTGGCGAGGCCGTCGACGGGCACCGTCCGGCTACGATCCTGGCCGGTAATCTCCACGACGGCGCCGAGCGCCAGCAGGGCCGGCGGCAGATCCTGACGCGGGTCTGCGTGCGCCAGGGCACCGCCCACCGTCGCGACCGACCGGATCCGCGGATTGCCGGCCAGCGCCGCCGAGGTGGCCAACGCGGCCAGCGCCGAGCGCACGGCAGGGTGCCGGCTCAGTTCGCGCAGCGTGACCGCGGCCCCGATCCTCAGGCCGGCACCGTCGGCCGTTATCCGGCGCAGCGCGGGTATCCGGCCCAGCCACACCAGCACACGGGGGTCGATCAGCGAGTGGCCGAGCAACAGCCCGACCGCGGTCCCGCCGCCGACCGCCAGCGCGCCGTCCGCACGCAGCGCGCCGAGCGCTTCCACCACCGTCGTCGGCGCCACGAACCTGGTGTCAGCGGCCATCGCAGGCCGCCTTCGCCGCCTCGATGATCGTCGCGTACCCGGTACAGCGGCACAGGTTGCCGATCAGGTACTCGCGCAACTGCGTATCGTCCGCGGCCCGGCCGAGTTCGGCCCGCGCGGCAACGGCGGCGACGACCTGACCGGGCGTGCAGATACCGCACTGCATCCCCTCGCACCGGACGAACGCCTCGACGACTTCCGGCTTGTCCCGGGCGATGCCCTCCGCCGTCCAGATGTCGGCTCCGTTGGCGCAGTGCGCCAGGTAGAGGCAGGAACTGACCGGCAGGCCGTCCACCAGGACGGTACACACCCCGCAGACGCCGATCCGGCAGCCTACCTTGGCGCCGGTCAGGCCGAGGCCGCGGATGACGTCGAGCAGGCTGGCCGTGACCGGCGCGTGCACCTGGGCGGGCTCCCCGTTCAGGCCGAACCGGATGATGGTCACCGGCAATCCCCTCCCCGCCTCATGGCCGTCCTCGGTGGCGGATCGCCCAGTAGACCCGCTCTGCGGTGATCGGAAGCTGCCGCACCCGGACCCCGGTCGCATCCGCGACCGCGTTGGCAACCGCCGCCGCCACCGGCACGTTGGTAAGCTCGCCGACCGCCTTCACGTTCGCGGGCCCGACGCCCTTGCCGCCGTCCACGAGGACGGTCCGCAGCGCCGGGACGTCGGTCGCGGCCGGGATCCTGAACTCGCCGAAGTTCGAGGCCAGCACCTGCCCGTCGTCCTCGCGCAGGTCCTCGATGCAGGCGAACCCGATGCCCATCACCGCGCCGCCGTCGATCTGCATCTGATGTGCCCGCGCGTTGACGATGGCCGCCACGTCCACCGCGCTGACCAGCTCGAGGATGGTCACCTGCCCGGTTTCCCGGTCGACCGCCACCTGCGCCACCTGAGCGCAGTAGGACAGGGCGGGCGGTTCCGCTGCCGCCGGGACGGTCACGAGAACCGGGCCGTCCTGCGCGCTGGCCCGCCAAGCCTCGGCGAGGTACGCCGCGGCCCGGCTGAGCCCGGCGGTCACCCGGCTTGCGCCCACGCCCGGGTCGCCCGGCAGCTCGGTGGTCGCCATCTGCCGGACGACGATCCGTGACGGGTCGACGCGAAGTTCGGCGGCCAGCCGGCGGCCGATCATGGCGTGGCTGCCGGTGCCCGTCTCTGGAACCGGGACGCCGACCTCCAGCCGCCCGCCGGGCAGCGGAGCGAGGCTCAGGCTGGTCGGCCCCGGGGTCGGCGTGGGCCGCGCGTACACCGCGACGCCGGTCCCGCGGGCCACGCCGGGCGGCGCCGCGCCGGGGAGGCGGCGCGCGGCCGCCACGGCCGCGTCGAGCGTCTCCCGCCCGCGGGCCTCGGGCCAGCAGTGCCCGTATCCGTCCGGCTCGCCTGCGGTCAGCAGGTTGCGGCGGCGCAGCTCCAGCGCGCTGATCCCGGCGGCGGCGGCCAGCTCGTCCAGGGCGCTCTCCACCGCGAACACCGCCTGGGGCGCGCCGGGAGAGCGCATGTGCCCCTTCGGGACGGTATTGGTGTAGGCGACTCTGCTGCGCAGCGCGTAGCACGGCAGCCGGTAACCCAGCGCGCAGTCCAGCGCCCCGTGCAGGTTGACCGACGGGACGGGCTTGGCGGCGGCGTAAGCGCCGCCGTCGAAGATCGCGTCGAAGTCCAGCGCGGCGAGCCGCCCGTCGGCGTCGCAGCCGATCCGGACTCGGATCACCGCCGGGTGGCGGGCGTCGGTGGCGGTCAGGTCCTCGTCGGAGCGCAGCACGATGCGGACCGGCCGCCCGGCCACCCGGGCGAGCGCGACGCACAGGGCCGCATCGCAGACCCCGCCCTTGCCGCCGAAGTCCCCGCCGAGCGGGGCCGGTTCCACCCGCAGCGTTTCCGGTCGCAGTCCGAGGCATGCAGCGATCTGGTCCCGGAGCCGGTAGGGAGACTTCGTGGTGCCCCACAGCCGGGTGATCCCGCGCTCCGGGGGAAATGCCACCCACGCCTGCGGTTCCAGGTAGCCCTGATGGCCGGCGGGCGTGCGGTAGGTGGCTGTGACGACGGTCGCCGCCCCGGCAAGCGCCCGCGCGACGGCGGCCGGGTCGCCGTCGGTCACCTCGGACTGCAGGTTGGGGCCGCTTCCCGCGGCGACCACCGCGCCGGGGTACCCCCACGGCGCCTCGTGCACCCGTGGACTGTCCGGACCGAGCGCCGCCACCGGGTCGCAGACGGCCGGCAGCTCCCGGTATTCGACGTCGACCAGCGCCGCCGCCGACTCGGCCGCGGTCCGTGACCGCGCGAGCACCGCGGCGACCGGCTCACCGGCGAAGCGGACCACGCCGCGGCCGAGCAGCGGCATGTCCCTGACCCGGCGGCCGGCCAGCCCCGGCGGCAGGTCGCCCGCGGTGACCACGGCCACCACGCCCGCGGCGGCTCGCGCCTGTCCGCTCGCTACGCCGACGATCTCTGCGTGCGGCAGCGGGCTGCGGACGAGCACGGCCTCCAGCGTGCCGCCGGGGACGGGCAGATCTGCCGCGTACCTGGTGACTCCGGCCGCCTTGTCCCTCGCGTCGGGTCGGCACTCGGCTGCGGCGCTCACCGCTGCCGCCGGGTGCCCGGGCTCACTGCGCCGTCCCCCACCGGTCGAACAGCTTGTGCGGCACGCCGAACTGATCGAGGACCTTGCCCACGACGTGGGCCACGAGGTCATCGATCGTCTGCGGGCGATGGTAGAAGGCGAGCACCGGGGGGAGAACCGTGGCGCCGGCCAGCGTCACTGTCTCCATGTTCCTGATGTGGATCAGGTTGAGCGGCGCCTCCCTGGTCACCAGGACCAGCGGCCTGCGCTCCTTCAGCGTGACGTCCGCGGCCCGGGTCAGCAGGTCGGCGCTGTTGCCGGTGGCGATGGCGGACAGGGTCCGCATCGAGCACGGCACGACCACCATGCCCTCGGTGCAGAACGAACCGGATGAGATGGGCGCGGCCAGGTCGCGGGGATCGTAGCTTGCGTCGGCAAGCTCCCGTACCCGGTCTGGATGGATGTCCGCCTCCAGCTGGATCGACCGGCGGGCGCCCTCGCTGATCACCAGGTGGGTCTCGATGTCCTGGTGGTGCCGCAGCACGTCAAGCAGGGCGATGCCGACCTGCGGGGCGCTGGACCCGGACATGCCGACCACGAGCCGCCGCGGCCCGGTCATCGCCGGGCCCTGCCGGCAGCGGGCGGCATGAGGCAGCTCAGGCCGCTGGCTGCGAGCTCCTTCTCGTACAGCTCGCGGATCCTGGGATCCTCATCTGCGTAGTCGATCTGGCGTCCGCCCTCCGACACGCTTTTGTCCACGCCGAGAAAATGCTGTCGCCGCTCCTCGGTGAACGGGTAGCGCAGGCCGCCGTAGGCGACGGCAAGGTAGCGCGTCGGGTGCGGAGCGGTGTTGAAGTGCTGGTGGAACTGCTGATCGGCGGGAGCGTACACCACGCCGTGCCGCCAGTCGATCCTGGTGAAATCCGCGTCCCCCTCGTACCAGAGCAGGCTGTAGCCGTGACCGGTGACGGTGAAGACGTGGAAGTCCGGGCGGTGCCGGTGGCCCTTCTTGTACGTGCCGGCCGGCATCTCCGACACGTGGGCGTGCATGGTTGCGTCGGCGAGCACGAACTTCAGGTTCCGGCTGCCGGCGCCCCGGGCTGCCCACGACGGTAGTTCGAAGCTCGCCAGGTCTGCGACGACATTGGTCTGCCACATATGCCGCCCGGGCGCGACGTCGACGAACTCACCCTCCCCCCGGAATCTCCCCGGGTCGCCGAACCGGCCAGCGAAGTGCCAGGAGCTGCCGAAGACGAACTCCTCGTCGTGGAAGGCGTTCAGCATGACCGGCAGGCTGGTCACGGACGCCAGCCGGGCCGGCTCGGTCGCGCTGCCGTTGACGTGGCGGTAACGGGCGTTCAGTGGCAGGCCGAACAGGCTTCGCGGGCCCCAGCCGAAGCTGTGCTGGCGTCCGGCTGGATCCTCGACGACGGTGCTGCCGTGACCGGACAGCACGTAGACGACCTCTTCGAACAGGTGCCGCTGCGGGCTGGTCGAGGTTCCGGCCGGCAACTCGACGAGGACGATGTTGCTCCAGTCGCCGCGGCCGGCGATGTGGACGAGGGCCGCGCGGGCGCCCAGCCGGTCCCACGGCGCGGTGTCCACGGCCAGCAGGTCAACGGCGAAGCCCTCGACGACGGGAATCCGCTGGCGCGCCGCCCACCGCGCGTAGGGCTGGACGAGGAGCTTGCCCGCCGCGGCGGCCGCGGCGATCGCCTCGTCCGAGGAAGCGCGCCCGCCGGGCTCGGTGGCCGCGCCGGCCTGCTGGCGGCTGGCCGGGTTCGTCATCGGGCCTGCCCTTCGTCGTCGAGGTCGCTGTCCGGGCGGGTCCTCCTGGCGAGGATGAGCACGGACCAGAAGGCCCGCCACGGCATGTCCAGGTCGGTGAAGCCCGCGGCCGTCAGCGCTTCCAGGTGCTGCCGTGCGGTGGGAAGCGGGTGGTCGTGGCGGTGCGCCGCGGATCTGGCCGGGACGAGCCCGGCCCTGGCCTGCCGCAGTCGGCTGGCCCACGGCTCGTCGAGCCGCACATGGTCCAGGTTGGCCAGCCAGCCGCCCGGTCGCAGCGCGCTGGCGGCCCAACGGTAAAAGCCGGCCAGCGCGGCGGCGTCGAGGTGGTGCGTGACGCGCGAGGAGACGATGAGGTCGGCCGAGCGCGCCGGGACGGCCCGGTGCATCTCGGCGAGGTCGGTCACGGTGAAACGGACGCGGTCGGCCTGCGCGCCGAGCCGCGTCCTGGCCAGGCGCTCCATCGCCGGTGACACGTCGATCCAGATGCCCCTGGCCCGCGGGCAGCGCGCGAGCGCGACCGCGAGGAAATCCCCGGGACCGCTGCCGACGTCGACGACCTGCGTGATCTCGCGCAGGTCGGCCGCCGCCACCTCGACGGCAAGCCGCCACGGGAGGTCGAGCAGGCCGCGCACAGCATCGCTCCGCGCCCAGCCGAGCGCCGTCGATTCGTCGGCCCAGCCGGCGTCAGCGGCGGGGGCAATGCGTGGTGCTGACCCGGTCACCGGTCTCCTTCTGCGGTGCATGACGGGCGCCGGCCGAGGCGGGCGAGGTGTCATCAGCAGAAACTGTTTCTGGCATCGTGCCCGCCGAAGAATCGGGCTGTCAAGTGGCCGGCGCTACGGCAGGGTCGATTCGACGGCCCGGCAGGTCCGCTGAACCGCCTTGGCGAGGATGTCCCAACGCTCCGGGCTCATGCGGGCGAGCGGCACGGACACGCTGACGGAAGCGACCGGCTTGCCGTGGCGGTCGCAGACCGCGCAGCTGACCGATCCCACGCCGACCTCGCTTTCTCCCTCGTTGTGCGAGTAGCCGCGCCGGCGGACCTCCGCCAGCTCATTCATCAGCGCGGCGCGCGAGGTGATCGAGTCCGGGGTGAGCGCGGGCAGCCGAGGCGACGGGTACAGGCCGCGGAGGAAGTCATCGCTCTCGCACGCCAGCCATGCCTTCCCCACCGACGTGCAGTGCGCCCACATCGTGGTCCCGACCCTCGACGCGACCCGCAGCGCCCGCGGGCTCTCCGCGCAGTCGATGAACATGACCTGGTTGCCCTCCAGGATGGCGGCGTGCACCGTCTCCTCGGTCTCATCTCGCAGTTCCTCGAGGAACGGGCGCAGCAGCGTGCGGATGTCGAGGTTGCCGACCGACCTCAGCCCGATCCGGAGCAGCACGTGGCCGGCCTTGTAGGCCTTGCTGTCCGGGTCCTGGGTCACGAAGCCGTGGTGGGCCAGCATCGCCAGCAGCCGGTGCGCGGTGGATACCGCGGTGCCGAGCTCGGCGCTGGCCTCCGACACGCGCACCTGCCCCTGCTGGGCGACCATGAGCAGCAGCCGCAGCACGTTGTCCACCGATTCGATCGGGTACTTGGGCCCGTCGGCGGCTGTCTCGGCCTCGTCGGCGCGCTTGCGGTTCATATCGGCACTGTACGCGGCGCGGCGATCCTGGCAAGACCGGCGCGGCCGCGGCAGCCAGGGCCGGGGCCCCGCGGTCCCTCTCGTGCTTGTTGACAGCGGGAGTCGCCGGTGGCTATGGTACTGAGCGCCAGCCGACAGAAAAGCTTTCTGGATGCTTACCCGGGTGCCTCAGCATGGACGACGGTCGGCCAGCCGGACGCGGCCGGAGGCACCGGACGCGGAGGGCGCGTGACGTGATGCCGGATGCCTGACGCGACGCTGTGGATCTGCGAGGCAGACGTGGTGTCCGTGCTGGACCTCCCCGCTGCCATCGCCGTCCTGGCCGCCGCCTTCGCCGCGGAGTCGGACGGCTGCGCTGTGCCGCTGGACAAGACGATGGCGAGCTTTGCCGGGCACGGCACGCTGCACGCCCTCGGCGGCGCGGCAGGGAACCTGGCCGGCGTCAAGGCGTGGGCGCACACGCCGGGCGGCGCCGACCCGGTGCTGCTGCTGTTCGACGCGTCCACCGGGCGGATCGCCGCCGTCACCGAGGCCTTCGCCCTCGGCCAGCTGCGGACCGCCGGCACCGCCGGCCTGGCGACCGACCGGCTCGCCCGCCCGGACGCCCGCTGCCTGGGCATCATCGGGACCGGCAGGCAGGCTCTGCCGCAGGTGGCCGCGGTCGCCGCGGTGCGGCCGATCCGGCAGGTGCGCGCCTTCAGCCGCGACCCCGGCCACCGCGAGGCGTTCGCGCGGCGGGTTCGCGAGCAGCTGGGGCTGCCGTGCGCGGCGGCCGCGTCGGCCGCGGAGGCCGCCGACGGCGCCGACGTGGTCACCCTGGTAACAAGGGCAACCGAACCGGTCCTCACGGCGGCGATGGTGCGGCCGGGCATGCACATCAATGCGGTCGGCGCCATCGACCTCGCCCGCCGGGAGTTCGAGCCGGAGATCCTCCGGCACGCCACGGTCGTGACCGACAGCCCCGCGCAGGCCCGGAACCTGTCCGCTGAGCTGCGAGACTTCTTCGGAGCGGCGGCCGGGCGCTGGCAGCGGGTGCGCGCCCTCGGGGAGGTGGTGAGCGGGGGCCCCGGCCGTTCGGCTCCCGGTGAGATCACCGTGTTCAAGGGCATGGGCTCCGGAATCGCCGACCTTGCCATCGGGGCGGCCGTGCTCGCCAGGGTCCGCGAGGCGGGGGCCGGGACCCCCGTGGCCCGGGGCAGCCGCGCGGTTCCCGTGCTGACCGCGAGAGGATCACCGTGATCACGATCGATCAGGCCGCCCTGACCGGCTGCTACACCCCGCTGGTCACGCCGTTCGCCGGTGACGACATCGACCTGGCCGCTTTCGAGCGGCTGGTCGACCGGCAAGTGGCCAGCGGATCGCAGGGAGTGGTCGTCACGGGGAGTACCGGCGAGCCGAGCGTCCTGCTGCCGCACGAGCGCACCGAACTGGTCCGCGCGGCGGTCAGCGCCGCCGGCGGCCGGATACCGGTCGTCGCCGCCACAGGCGCCGGATCGTATGCCGAGACGCGCTCGCTGTCGGAGTCGGCGGTCGCCGCGGGCGCGGACGCCCTGCTGATCGTCACCCCTTACTATCTCCGCCCGCCGCAGCGCGGCCTCGTCGAGTACTTCGCCGACATCGGATCCCGATTCGACGTGCCCGTCCTGATCTATCACGTCCCTGGCCGCACCGCCGTCACCATCGACATCGGCACGCTGGAGGCGATAGTCCAGCGCACGCCGAACGTGGTGGGCATGAAGCACGCAAGCTGGGAGCTCGCGCTGGTCACCGAGGCACGTGCCGCGCTCGGCCGGCAGTTCCGGATCTTCGCCGGGCTGGAAGAACTCAGCCTGCCCATGCTGGCGCTCGGCGCCAGCGGGCTGATGAACGCGGTAGGTAACCTGGTACCGGGCCGCGTCGCGGCCCTGTGGCGGGCGGTCGTGGAGGAGCGCCTGACGGACGCCCGCAGGCTGCATGACGAGCTGTGGGAGCTGAACCGTGCCGTCTTCTTCGACACCAACCCGATCCCGGTCAAGTACATGATGCGGCGCATGGGGCTGCTTGCCAGCAACGACCACCGCCTGCCGCTGATGCCGGCGGCCCCGGAGCTGCAGCGCCGTCTGGACGGCGTGCTCGGGCGCGCTCGGCTGACGGTGCCCGCTGGGCAGGTGGGCAGATGACGCTCCCGCTGACCATGGCCATGTGCGGCTACGATCACGTTCGCGACCTGGCCACCGGGGCGGTGCCCGTCGAGGGCGTCGAGCTCACCACGCTGATCCTCCCCGTGGAGGAGATCTTCTACCGCTTCCTGCGCTACCGCGAGTGGCACGTCTCGGAGCTGTCGTTCGCCAAGTACATCGCGCTGCGCGCGGCCGGCGACGACAGCGTTCGCGCGATCCCGGTCTTCACGTCCCGGGTATGCCGGCACTCGTCCATCTTCGTCCGCGGCGACGGCCCGCGGCAGCCTGCGCAGCTGGCCGGCGCCCGCATCGGCTTGCCGGAGTGGGCCCAGACGGCGGCCGTCTATACCCGGGCTCTGCTCGTCCACGAATGGGGGATCCCGCTGCGCGAGGTGCGCTGGGTGCAGGCCGGAGTCAACCAGCCCGGCAGGCAGGAGAAGGTCGGGCTGCGGCTGCCCGAGGGCGTCGCGTTCCGCCAGGAAGCCGAGCGCTCGCTCGACGAGATGCTGCTCGCCGGCGACCTCGACGCCGTCTTCTCCGCGCGGCCCCCGGCGAGCTTCGAGCGCGGCGACCCGCGGATCGTCCGGCTGTTCCCCGACTACGAGCCGGTCGAGCGCGAGTACGTCGCCAGGACGGGGATCTTCCCGATCATGCACGTCGTGGTCATCCGCGCGGACGTGCTGGAACGGGACCCGTGGGTCGCGCAGAACCTGTTCACCGCGTTCACCGCGGCCAAGCAGGCGAGCCTTGCCCGGCTGTCGGAGATGGCGGTGAGCCGGGTGCCGCTGCCCTGGGTGCCGGCGCGGCTGGCCGAGATGCGCGGGCTGATCGGCCCGGACCCGTGGCCCTACGGCGTGGAACCCAACAGGGTAACGCTTGAGGCCTTCACCCGTTACGCGTACGAGCAGGGCGTCGCCGCCAGGCACCTGGAGCCAGACGAGCTGTTCGTCCCGCAGGTGCTCGGCCACTACCGCGTCTGAGCCGCGAACACGCCAGCATGCCCGTCGGCGGTCGGGAGGAGGGCCCGATGGAGCGGATTCGCCTGGACCTGGCCGTCGCCACGAGGATGCTGGTCGACGCCGGGATTCTCGGCTACAGCGGACACCTCAGCGCCCGCGCGGGCGACGGGGACCTGCTGCTCATCCAGCCGGCCGATGACCCGCGCGCCGAGTTGCGCCCCGACCGGGTGCTGCTGGTGACGTTCGACGGGGAGGTGGCCGACGGCGACGGGCCGCCGCCGTCGGAACTGCCGATCCATGCCGAGATCTACCGGGCAAGGCGGGACGTGGGGGCGGTGGCGCACTTCCACCACGATCCGACCACCGCGTTCACCCTCGCGGCGGGTCATCCCGTGGTCCCGGTGAAAAACCACGCGAGCCGGTGGTCCTCCGGCGTGCCCGTGCACCCGGACCCCTCGCACATCGCGACCGCGGAGCAGGGCCGCGCGCTCGCGGCGACGCTCGGCGGCTGCAACGCGGCGCTGCTGCGCGCGCACGGCGAGGTGGTGGTCGCCGAGGACGTCCGGACGCTGTTCGCCGACGTGGTGCACTTCGTCGAGAACGCGGCCGTGCTGGCCGCCGCGCTCGCGCTCGGCCCGGTGCGGCCGCTGTCCGAGGCGGAATGCGACCGGTTCGCCGCGACGTTCCGCCGCGACCGCCATGCCAGCAAACTCTGGGCCTACTTCACCACGGTGGCGGCCGCTGCCGGGCGGCTGCCCGCCGGCTGGGGCGATCACGCCGCGGACGCATGACGGTTGCAAACGCATGACGGACGGCCGATGCCTTGACGGCGGCGGACCCCGGTGCTGTAATGCAGAAACACTTTCTTTTATAGCCTCCTCATACTCCGCTGGCTGGCCACGCGGAACACGTCCGTCGGCCAGCCTGCGAATCCGATGCAGTGGCGAACCTCCCGGGACCGCCGCCCGCTCACGATGCCGTCGTGTCGGCGCGCCCCGGCCCCTCTGGAGAGGAGAGATCGTGAAGACAAGGATCGCCGGGATCGCATTCTTCGCCGGACTGCTCGCGCTGAGCGCGTGCAGTTCGTCGGGCCAGTCCACCAGCACGAGCCAGCCGGGCAGCGGCGCGTCGGCCAGCACGCCGACCAAGCTGGTCTTCAACGCCAACGGCACGCCGAACCTGAAGGGGCTGACCTTCAAGATCGGCAACGCGGCCGGCAGCGCCCACACCGGGGACACCAACGTGTACGACCTCGTGCAGTTCCTCAACCAATGGGGCGCCAACGCGTCCCAGACCAACGCGTCGCAGAACGCGCCGGAACTCGCGGTGGCCAGCGGACAGCTGGACGCGACGGCGGGTCCGCTGCCCACCGAGGTGGACACCGGCCTCGTCGTGTTCGGGCCGAATCAGGCGCGGCTCGACGACGTGGTGCTGGCCAAGAACAGCGTCGCCTCGATCGCCGACATGAAGGGCAAGAACGTCGCGATCTGCTGCGACGCCTCGCCCGACGGCGTGCTGCTGACCGCGGTGCTCAAGAAGGCGGGCCTGACCGAGTCGCAGCTCAACGTCCTGCGTACCGGGGCCAGCAGCGCGTCCCTCAGCGCGCTGATCGCCGGCCGGGTGGACGTCGCCTTCGTGCACTCCAGCGACGTGCCCAAGGCCGGCCCCGGATACCATGTCCTGGCCGTCGGCGGGACCATCCTGCCGCAGTACGCCGACAGCTTCATGGCCGCCACCCCGTCGTGGCTGAAGGCAAACCCGGCGATGGCCGAGGCGATCGACCTTGCCTGGCTGGCCTCGGCGAAGCTCTTCAACACCGACGAGGCGAAGTGGGTGGCCAACGCGGCAGCCTATACCAGCCACGCGGACACCACGGCCAAGTACGAGCAGTCCTGGACGGACCTGCAGAGCATCCAGGGCTGGCCGGTCCAGGGCTCGATCCTGACGCCTGCGATCGTGACGTTCAACCTGCAGATCGCGGCCCAGCAGAACGCGCTCAAGGGGCAGGGCACCCGCCCGGCCGCACAGGAGATGGACCTCACTCCCTGGCAGCAGGCATGGTCGGTGTTCAGCGCGCACGAGAGCGCGTACTAGCAGCACGCCGCGACCGCCAAGACCCAGGAGGTGGCCCAGCCGGTGGCCCGAGAACCCGCTCCCGCCCGCGGCCTCGTCGACGCAAGCAGTGACCCGAACGATCCCGGTTCCGGCGGCTCCGGTACCAGTCCCGGGGGAATCCCGGCGCGGTCGGCTGCGTTGCCGTCTGTCCCACTGCGGGCGGGCAGCGGGGGCGCGGGCCGGCCGCGTCCCGGCGGCAGCGCGGCCTGGCTGCTGGCGCACCGCGACCCGATCGCCAAGGTGGCCGCGGTCGTCGTGTTCCTGGCCGCATGGCAGGCGTCGGGTGCGTTCCTCAACCCGCTGTTCGTGTCCACCCCCGGCAAGGTCGCCTCGTCGCTCGGCACGCTGATCGGCAACGGCCAGCTGCCGGCGGCGTTCCTGCGCAGCCTGCTGGAGATGCTCGGCGGGCTCGTCGTCGCGGCTGCGGTGGGGATCGGCATCGGCCTGCTCATGGGACGGGTCCGGCTGGCGGAACGGGCCCTGGAGCCCATCGTTGCGTTCGGCAACGCCACGCCGTCGATCGCGCTGCTGCCGGTGATGGAGGTCTGGTTCGGCATCGGGACGGCGGCGCGGGTCGCCTTCATCGCCGTGATCTGCACCTGGCCGCTGCTGGTCAACACCTACGCCGGCGTCCAGGCCGTGCGCGGGCGCTACCGCGACGTCGGCGCGGCGTTCGGCTTCGGCGGGTGGCGGCAGACCTGGAAGATCTACCTGCCCGGCACCGTGCCGTTCATCTTCGTCGGGATCCGGATCGCGCTCGCGGTCGGCGCAGTCGGCATGATCCTCGGCGGGCAGGAGATCGGGCAGTCCGGCCTGGGCGGCCTGACCGCGGACTTCGGCAGCTACAGCGAGACAGCCGACCTGGTCGCGACCATCGTCACCACGACCGCGCTGGCGATGCTGCTGTTCGCGGCGTTCCGCCGGCTCCAGTCCTGGCGTTTCCCGTGGATAGCGGCGACCTCGGCGGGCAGGCGCGAATCGATCGGAAGGCGTGGCTGGCCGGGCCGCGGCGCAACCGGAAGGCGTGGATCACGATGAGCGACGACATGCGGGCGGGGGCGGGCGCCGGGGCGCCGGCTCCCGCCAGGACGCAGATCCTCGACGGCGCGGCCGGCCAGGCCGGCATGCTGGAGTATGCGGGCATCTGCAAGACGTTCCCCGGCGCCGGGCGCACGGTGGTCGCGCTGCACCAGGTGACGTTCACGGTCCGCCGCGGCGAGTTCCTGAGCCTGGTCGGCCCGAGCGGCTGCGGCAAGACCACCCTGCTGCGGATCACCAGCGGCCTGGAGATCGCCGACGAGGGCACGCTGGCCCTGGAGGGCAGCATCCTGTCCGGCGGGTCGCAGGACATGGCCTACGTGTTCCAGGACATCAACCTGCTGCCGTGGCGCAGCGTGATCAAGAACGTCGAACTCGGCCTGGAGGCACGCCGCGTGCCGAAGGCCGAACGCCGCGAGCGGGCGATGCGGGTGCTGGAGATGGTGGGCCTGGCGGACGTCGCGGGCGTCCCGCCCTACACGCTGTCCGGCGGCATGCAGCAGCGCGTCGGCGTGGCCCGGGCGCTGGCGGTCCAGCCGAAGGTGCTGCTCATGGACGAGCCTTTCGGCCAGCTCGACAACTTCACCCGGGAGGCGCTGCAGGTCGATATCGCCGAGCTGTGGGAGAAGCTCGGCACGACCATCGTCTTCGTCACCCACGATGTTGACGAGGCGATCTTCCTGTCCGATCGCATCGCCTTGTTCCGGCCGGATCCGGGACGGCTGACCGAAATCATCGACGTCGACCTGCCCCGTCCCCGCACCGGCTACGACGTCCGCGCGAACCGCCGCGCCATCGAGCTGCGCTCGTACATCGTCGACCACCTCGGCGTCGGCGCCGGGAGGGCCCGATGAGCGCCGCCGCCGGCCTGCGCAGGCAGGGCGCCCCGCGGCGCCGCATCCCGCTGGCCGACAGGCGCGTCACCGCCATCGTGGCGCCGCTGGTGGTGGCGTCGGCCATCCTGGGCGCGTGGGAACTCACCGGGCTGTACGTCAACCGGGTGCTGATCTCCTCGCCGCAGGGCGTCGCCAGCTCCCTGTACGACATGCTGCGCCAGGGCACGATCAACGGCGCCCTGTGGATCTCCGTCCGCGAGCTGTACCTCGGCCTGGCGATCGGCCTGGCGGCGGGCGTCGTCCTCGGCATCGTGATCGGCAGGTACGCGCTGCTCGACAGCATCTTCTCCCCGTTCATCAACGTAGCCAACGCCACCCCGCTGAACGTGCTCATCCCGCTGCTCATCCTCTGGGTCGGCATCTCCGCGGAGGCGCGGGTGCTGTTCGTCGTGCTGATCAGCTTCTTCCCGGTGCTGCTCAACACGGCCGGCGGCCTGCGCAACGTCAGCCGCGGGTACGTCGAGGTCGGCCAGGTGCTCGGCCTGTCGGAACGGCAGCTGCTGCGCAAGGTGATCCTGCCCGGCGCGGTTCCCTACATGTTCGCCGGGATCCGCCTCGGCTCCGCGCTCGGCGTCATCGGGATGATCGTCGGCGAGATGGAGGTGTCCAATGTGGGCGTCGGCTACCTGCTCAACTTCTACGGCGAGGGCTTCCAGACCGGTAACCTGCTCGGGCTGGTCTTCATCGCCTCGCTGATCGGCGTGCTCAACGTGATGGTCGTCCGCGGCATCCAGAAGCGCTGGTTCAGCTGGATCGACGCGGCCCGGTGAGATCGTGAGACCGGGCTCATGGTGAAGGCAGGCGAGCGGGTCCCCGGCGTCCGCGCCGGGACGCTCCGCCCGGCCATACCCGTCGACCTCGCCGCGGTCCGGGCCGGCGGCCCGCACGAGGATCTCAGGGACTGGCTGGCGATGGTGGATGCCCTCGGCGACCTGCGGGTGCTGGAGGGCGTCAGCCTGGACGACGTGGGCCGGATCACCGAGATGCTGCAGCACACCGACGGCGCCCCGGCTGTGCTTTTCGACGCGTTCCCCGGGTACCCGCCCGGATACCGCATCCTCGTCAACGCCCAGAGCGAACGCCGCCGGCTGGCCGTCACGCTCGGCCTGCCCGCGGAGATCTCGGTATGGGACCTGATGGACGAGTGGGAGCGGCGGATGGACACCGTTACCCCGCTGCCGGTCAGCATGGTGCCCGACGACCCCGCCCGGGCTCCGGTCACCGAGGTGACCGAGTCCGGCGCCGACGTCAACCTGCTCCGGTTCCCGGTCCCGTTGTGGCATGCCGGCGACGGCGGCAGGTACATCGGCACCGGCGACTGCGTCATCACAAGGGACCCCGATTCGGCATGGGTCAACGTCGGTACCTACCGGGCCATGGTGCACGACGCGCGCAGCACCGGGCTGTACATCTCGCCGGGCAAGCACGGCCGCATGCACCGCGACAAGGCCTTCGACCTCGGCGAGCCGCTCCCGGCCGTGGTGCTGGCCGGGATGGACCCGCTGCTGTTCGTCGCGAGCTGCCTGGAGATGCCGCCCGGCGTCAACGAGCTGGAATGGGCCGGCGGCATGCGCGGCCGCCCGGTCGAGTGCTTCGCCGGCCGCTCCACCGGCCTGCCGATCCCGGCTCGCGCCGAGGTGGCCCTCGAGGGGATCCTGCGGCCGGGGAACCAGCGGCTCGAAGGGCCGTTCGGCGAGTGGACAGGCTACTACGCCTCGGACGCCCAGCAGGTTCCGGTGTTCGAGGTACAGCACGTCTATTCCCGGCGCGACCCGATCATCCTCGGCGTCCCGCCGGAGAAACCGCCGTTCGAGGCGCACCGGTTCCGCCAGTACCTGCGCAGCGCGAACCTCCGCCGCGAGGTGCGCCGGGCCGGGGTACCCGACGTCACCGCGGCGTGGTGCCATGGCGTGGGCGGCTGCCGGCTGTTCAACGTCGTCGCGATCCGGCAGCGTTATCCGGGGCATGCCGTCCAGGCAGGTCACGTCGCGGCGCAGTGCCGGGCCGGCGCCTACCTCGGCCGGATCGTCGTCGTGGTGGACGACGACGTGGACGTCTCCGACCTGGACGAGGTGATCTGGGCGATCTGTACGCGCGCCGACCCGGCCCGGGACTTCCAGATCATCCGCCGGGCGTGGAGCGGCCCGCTCGACCCGGCGATCGAGCCGGGCAGGAAGGGCCATAACTCACGGGTCATCATCGACGCCACCCGGCCCTGGGAGTGGCGGGACCGGTTCCCGCGGTCGGTGGGCCCGGACACCGCCGAGAAGGCCGCCACCCGGGAGCGGTGGTCATGGATCATCTAGGGCACCACACGAGGAGCGCGCCCATGCCGCAGCAGCCCGCGTCCGCCGCGTACGACCTGCGCGACTGGCTGGACAAGGTCGACAAGATCGGCCAGCTCCGCGCCGTGCGCGGAGCCTCCGCCGACGACGACATCGGCGAGGCCGCCGACCTGCTCCAGCATACGGTCGACGCGCCGGCCGTCATCTTCGGCGGGATCCCGGGCTACCAGCCGGGCTTCCGGGTGCTGGTGAACGGTCTCGGCGGCGTCGACCGGATGGCGCTCGCCCTGGGGGCGCCGCTCGGCCTGACGAAGCTCCAGCTGTCAGAGTTCTGGCGGGACCGCATCCTGAGCTCGACGCCGCTCAAGGCCGTCGAGGTGGACACCGGCCCGGTGATGGCCAACGTGCGGACCGGCGACGACGTGGACATGACGATCTTCCCGGCCCCGCGGTGGCACCCCGGAGACGGGGGCCGCTACCTCGGCACCGGCTCCTATGACATCACCCGCGACCCGGACGACGGCTGGGTGAACGTCGGCACGTACCGCGTGATGGTGCACGACGCCCGCCGGCTCGGCTACTACATCTCGCCGGGCAAGCACGGCCGGATCCACCGGCAGAAGTACTTCGACCGGGGGGAGCGGTGCCCGGTCGCGATGGTGTTCGGGTCGCACCCGCTGCTGTTCCTGGCCGCGAGCAACGAGATCCCGCTCGGCGTCACCGAGTACGACTGGGCTGGCGGGATACTCGGCGAGCCGGTGCAGGTGATCCGCGGCCCGGTCACCGGGCTGCCCATACCCGCTTGCGCGGAGCTCGCGATCGAGGGCTACGCGAGCAGCCAGGAGATGCTGCCCGAAGGACCGTTCGGCGAGTGGACCGGCTATTACGCGTCGGGCGAACGCGACGAGCCGGTGCTGCACGTGGAGGCCGTGTACCACCGCGACGACCCGATCATCCTCGGCTGCCCGCCGGGGCGGCCGCCGGACGAACTGGCCCGGTACCGCGCCCCGCTGCGTTCGGCGCTGCTGTACGAGGAGCTGGCCAAGGCGGGAGTCCCCGACGTGGTGGCGGTCTGGCAGCACGAGGCCGGCGGCAGCAGGATGTTCACCGTCGTATCGGTCCGGCAGCGCTACCCGGGGCACGCCCGCCAGGTGCTGCACGTGGCGTCCCAGTGCCACACCGGCGCCTATGCGGGCAAGTACGTGGTGGTCGTCGACGACGACATCGACCCGTCCGATCTGGAGGAGGTCATCTGGGCGGTGTGCACCAGGTCGGACCCGGCGGAGTCCATCGACTTCATCCGCCGGGCATGGAGCACGCCGCTCGATCCGCGGCTGACGCCGGAGCAACGTGCCGCCGGCGATTTCACCAACAGCCGTGCGCTGATCGACGCCACCCGCCCGTGGGAATGGCGGGAATCGTTCCCCCCGGTCAACGTGCTCCCGCTCAGCCAGCGGCGCTCGGCGCTGGCCCGGTGGGCGCACCTGTTGCAGTGACGTGTCAGGCCCGCAGCGGCGGCTACCGGTGAGCCTAGCCCGTCACGCCCAGGCCACAGTGGGCGAGCTTGGCCACGTAGGCGCGCCATACCGCCTCGTCGTTGAACCGCGATCCGAGATCCGGCAGCCCTTGTCGGTCCGCTACGGGCACCGGCGGCGCGCGGCGGCCGGCGGCGGCGAGCGCCAGGGTCATGCTCGCGAGCTTGCCGACGTTGAGCGCGGTCACCGCCGCCGCGGCCAGCGAGGATCCCGTGGTGGTCAGGCCGTGGCCCAGCAGCACCACCGCCGACCGGTCGCCGAGGACGTCGGCCATGCCCTCGCCACGCTCACGGTCCCGCACCAGACCGTAGTAGCGGTAAACGGGGATGCCCCGCTCGGCCAGCCGCATGGCCGGGATGTTGAACGCGCCGAAGATCGGCTCGAGCGCCAGGCCGCCGACGCTGCACGCCACCACGTCCGGGGGATGCGCGTGCACCACTGCGGTCACATCGGGCCGCCTGCGCAGCACCGCAAGGTGGATGGGGAGTTCCTGCGGCAGCGTGCGGCCCGCGAGATCCTCGGCCGGGGTCCCGTCGGCGTCCACGAGGACCACGTCGTCGGCAGTGGAAAGCAGCAGCCCCGCCTCGGCGGGGCCGCGGGCGCGCACCAGCAGCAGGTTCGCGCTCACCCGCAGGCTGACATGCCCGAGGATGTCGGCGACCAGGCCCTCCATGGCCAGCACGCGGCAGGCGCGTGCCACCTCCGCGCGTTCCGCGGCGTACAGGCTGCTGCCGGTCACGGCCGCGTCCCGGGCGGAAGCCCCGCCGCGGCCGCCGACGGCATGGCCGCCTCCGGCCGTCGTGTACTCGGTCCCATGTGCCCTCCTCGCCCTGGCCGCCGAAACCGGCGCGGTCACGCGCATGATTATCTGCATAACAGAATTTCAATCTGCCGTCTACGCCGGGCCGGAACCGGGCCGACGCCGTCGGCAGACCCTCCTGCTCTTGCCAGCCGCGGGCGGCATGTCCTAGGCTGCGGAAGATAATTCTGCTTAGGAGAATAAAGATCATGGACGTCGGCATCACCCCGCTGGACCTGGCGGGCCTGCCCGATGATCTGCGGCAGCAGTTGTCCGCCCGGGTCCAGCGGCTCGGGTACCTCGGCGACTTCTTCCGGTACTGCGGCCACCAGCCGGGCGCGCTGCTGCACTTCGACAAGTTCACCGAGGCGCTCAAGGCGGCGTTGCCGGCCGACCTCACCGAGACCGTGGCGCTCACGGTGGCGGCCGCCGCCGGCAACCGCTACGAGCGCGCGCAGCACGAGCGCCTGGCCGCCCGGCTCGGCTTCTCCGCCACCTGGATCGAGTCCCTGACCGGCACCGACCCGCGGCCGGAGGGGCTGTCGGCCGGGCAGCTCGACGCGCGCGCGCTGGCGCTGGCCATGTTCGACCGCGACTGGGACCGCGCCCGGTCGTGCCTGGCCAGCCTGGCCGCGCGCATCGGACAGCAGCAGGCGATCGGCGTGCTCATGCTCGCCGGGCGCTACCTGGCCCACGCTGCGATCAGCAACACCCTGCACCTCGGGATACCGAGCGCCCTGCAGGCCGACCAACCCGCGCCGGCGCCCGGCCGCCGCGTGCCGCCGAGCCTGGCCGGCACGTGATACCTGTCCGCCTACCACGATTGCGACGATTGCCGTGACCACTGCACACCAGAAGCTACCCGGCAGCCACGAACCAGCGACGACCACGGACGGCGCTCCCCCCGTGAGCCCGTTCGCGCCGGTCGTGGAGACCCCTAGTGACCAATTGGACCTGTGGCCCTCCTACATCGTTCCCGCGGAGGCCATCGATGCCGAGGTCGAGCGGCTGGCGTCCGGTCCGCGGGCGGCGGACGGCTGGCGGCGGTCGCTGATCCGCCACCCCCGGTCCGAGGGCCCGGGCCCCGGCCTCGCCCCGGGCATCCGGGTGACCCTCGAGGTGCTGCTGCCCGGCGAGAGCACCCCGCTGATCCGGCACAATTCCACCCAGGTGGTCTTCTGCATCGCCGGCGGCGGGCGCGTCGTCATCGACGGCAGGCCGCGCCGGTTCGGCCGCTACGACGTGTGGGTGACCCCGTCCATGTCCACCTACCTGCACAGCAACGACACCGACGCTGTGCAGGTACGCCTCGTCTACAGCAACGCGGCGCTGCTGGAGAAGATGAACGTCCACTACGTGGACCCGCACCCGGCTGAGCAGCCGCCCCGGGACGGCGACGAGGGGGCGCTCGACGCGGCCAGCACGCCGTTCGAGCAGCTGTTCAAGGTCGCCGAGGACGACATGGAGTTGTGGCTGATGTCGTATGAGCGCCTGGTGAACCCGCCGGTGCAGGACTCGCCCGCGCTGATGTGGCCGTGGCGGCTGGTCAAGCCGGAACTGGACAAGCTGCACGCGCTCGGCCCGTCGTACAAGGGCCGGCGGCTGTATCTGCTGTACAACCCGTCCACGGGCAGGACGAACGGCACGACCTATAACTTCTTCGCCACCATGACCATACGGCCGGCGGGCATCGCAGACAGGCCGCACCGCCACACCGCCGCCGCCATCAACTACTTTTTCCAGGGCAGCGGTCACTCCGTCGTCGGCGGCAAGGTCTACCAGTGGAAGGCAGGCGACCTGATGCTGTCGGCGCCTGGCTGGGAGGTGCACAACCACGTCTCGCACGACGCCGATGTCTACGAGCTCACCGTCCAAGACAGCCCGCTCCATCTCGCCATGGACTCGCTGCTGTGGCAGGAGGACATGAAGCGCGACCCCATCCTCATCGGGTCGCATCACGGCTGGAAGACCAACCGCGACGCGGTCGGTTGACCGGGCGGGGACCAAGCCGCGGCCGGGCGGCCGGAGGAATCGCTGCGGGACGCGGGTGCTGGCCACCAGCCGGGAGCCGCTGCGGATGGCGGGTGAAGCGCGGTACCGGCTGGGGCCGCTGACGCTGCCCGATCCCGCTGCCCCGGCCGCCGCGGATGAGTGCGAGGCGATGATCCTGTTCGCCGACCGGGCCCGGCTGGCCGATCCGGGTTTCGCGCTCGACGAGGCGACCGCGGCGGCCGCGGCCCGGCTGGTGGCGCGGCTGGACGGGATGCCGCTGGCGATCGAGCTGGCGGCGGCGCGGGTGGACGCGCTGGGCGTGGCACAGCTGCTGGAGCGGATCGACGACCGGTTCGAGCTGCTGGCCGACGGTGACCGGCTGGCCGAGCAGCGGCACCGGTCGCTGGCGGCGGCGGTCCGGTGGAGCTACGAGTTGCTGACCGACGTCGAGCGGCGGGTGTTCCGCGCGGTGTCGGCGTTCCCGGGGCCGTTCACCTTGGCAGGGGCCGAGGCGGTGGCCGGGGCCGGTGCCGGACGGGCCGTGCTGCGGCTGGTGGACTGCTCGCTGCTGGTCCCGCCGCGAGCTGATCCGGACGGCCGGACCCGGTACGCGATGCTGGAGACGCTGCGGGCCTACGCGGCCAGGCTGCTGGCCGCGGCCGGCCAGGACGGCGAGGTCACCGCCGCGCTGGCCGGGTACGCGGCGCAGGTGGCCGGGGAGGCCTCGATCGGGCTGCACACCGGCACCGGGGAGGTGGCCAGCCTGCGGCGGCTGGACGCCGAGGACGCCACCGTGAGCCGCGCGCTGGCCTGGGCCGTGGACCACGACCCCGGAACTGCGCTGCGGCTCGCGCTCGCCCTGGAGCCGTGGTGGCAGATCCGGGGCCGGCTGACCAGTCAGGCACCGCTGCTGGCCGCGGCGCGGCCATGAGCCCGGCCACCGCCGCGGAGTACGCCCTGCTGCTCGCCGCGGCCGGGCCGCGGCCGCCGGCGACGGGCGAGGCGGCCGCAACACCCGGCCTGGCCAGGCTGAGCCCCCGGGAACGGGAGCTGGTCACGCTGATCGCCCAGGGCCGCACCGACGCGCAGATCGCCGCCCAGCTGTGCATCACCGTGCGCACGATCGGCTCGCACCTGGACCGGATCCGGGACAAGACCGGCTGCCGCCGCCGCGCCGACCTGACCAGGCTCGCCCTCAGCGCCGGCCTCGTCTGAGGCTGGCCGCCGCCCGGCCGTGTGGGTGATTCCACCCCTGCCGCGGACCGGGCCGGGCGCGAGAAGCTGTTACCGGACGGCCGGATCGGCCGAGCCGGACGGATGCGGAGGGCCCGGATGATGACAAGACGCTGGTGTTCGGGGTCCTGGCCAGGCGCTTCTTCAGATGGGAGTAGGCACGATGACCCAGGGTGAGGCACAACCCGCGGCGGACGGCGGTCACGGACCGTTCGCAGGGAAGCTGGCGGTGGTGACCGGCGGCGGCTCGGGCATGGGCCGCGAGCTGGTCCGCCAGCTCGCCGCGCAGGGATGCTCGGTGGCGGCCTGTGACTGGCACCCGGACGCGGTCGCCGAGGCCGCGGCCGCCGCCGGGGAGGGCGCGCCGCCCGGCGTCCGGGTCACCGGCCACGCCTGCGACGTCTCCGACGAGGCGCAGGTGCTGCGGTTCCGCGACGAGCTGCTGGCGGAGCACGGCCGTGATCACGTCCACCTGGTCTTCGCCAACGCGGGCATCGGCGGCGGCAACAGCTTCGTGAACGACAGCCGCCAGGAGTGGGAGCGCACGTTCGCCGTGGACTGGTGGGGCGTCTACTACTGCGCCCGCGCGTTCCTGCCGCTGCTCATCAAAGGCGGCGACGGCGTGCTGGTCAACACCAGCAGCGTGAACGGCCTGTGGGCGTCGCTGGGCCCGGGCATGCCGAGCACCGCGTATGCCGCGGCCAAGTTCGCCGTGCGCGGCTTCACCGAGGCGCTCATCGAGGACCTGCGCAGCAACGCGCCGCAGGTGCGTGCCGTGCTCGTGCTGCCCGGCCACGTCGGCACCGACATCGTCGGCAACAGCCTCCGCGCCCACGGCAGGGACCCGGCGCAGCTGACCGACGCCCAGCTGGAGGAGATGATCCCCCGGGACAGGCGGGCCAGGCTGATCCAGGCAGGCGCGCTGCCCGAGGCCGCCTCGGCCGGCGACGTGCGGAACTTCATCACCAGGATGAGCGCCGACTTCCGCGACAAGGCGCCGGTCAGCGCCGCGCAGGCGGCGGCCGTCATCCTCGACGGAGTCCGGTCCGGGGCCTGGCGGATCCTGGTCGGCGAGGACGCCGCGATGATCGACGCGGCGGTGCGCGCCAAGCCCGAGGCCGCCTACGACTACGCGGAGCTGTTCAAGGACGTGCGCACCGGGGCGGCGCGCCGTGCGCGGTGACGCTGCCCCGGCCGCAACGGGCCGGCCCGCGGCGGGCTGGACGCAGCCGGACGCCGACCTGGCGAGCACCCGCGACGTGGCCAGCGCGATCACCAGCGCGAACGTCTCGAAGCTCGGGGTGGCCTGGACGGTGCCGCTGACGATGTCCACCGCCCATACCGACGGGGCCTACGCGACCACGCCGGTGATCGTGAACGGGGTGGTTTACGCCCAGGACCTGGACTCCGACGTGTTCGCGATCAGCCTGGCCACCGGCACGGTGCTGTGGACGCACGACTACAACTCGCCCAACGGCGGCCCGGACGGCGTCGCCGTGGCCGGCGGGGTGGTGTACGCGGCCACCGCCACGGCCGCGGTCGCCCTCGACGCCGCGACCGGGGCGCAGTTGTGGAGCCGGACGCTGATCCGCAACGACCATGAGGGCATCGCCATGGCGCCCGGCTACAACCGCGGCACCGTGTACGTGTCCACCGTGCCGGCCAACGTGACGATCCAGTACGGCCCCGGCGGCGAGGGGATCTTGTGGGCGCTGAACGCCAAGACCGGCGCGCCGGAGTGGTCATGGAACTCGGTGCCGGACCTGTGGGGCAACCCGGGCGTCAACTCCGGCGGCGGGCTGTGGTACACGCCGTCGTTCGACGCCCAGGGCAACATCTACGTGGGCATCGCCAACCCCGCCCCGATCTTCGGCACCAAGAGCTACCCGCTGGGGTCCAGCCGGCCCGGCCCGGACCTGTACACCGACGCGGTGGTGAAGCTCAGCCCGGCCGGCAAGCTGCTGTGGTACTACCAGCTCACCCCGCACGACCTGTACGACTGGGACCTGCAGGACCCGCCCGTGCTCACCACCGCGAACGGGCGGCCGGTGGTGATCGACGGCGGCAAGGCCGGCATCCTGATCGAGCTCGACGCGCAGACCGGCAAGCTGCTGTGGCAGCGGCCGGTGGGCGGGCACCAGGGGCCCCAGGACGGCGGGCTGCTCACCGAGCACGCCACGCCAACCTCGCGGGGCCTGCTGCCGGCGAGGTTCTGCCTCGAGCCCAGCATTTTCGGCGGCATCGAGACCTCGCTGGCCAGCGACGGCTCCACCACCTTCGCCGCCGTCAACGACCTCGCGCTGCCGGCCACCCCGGCCGGCTACGCCGGGTCGGCGGCCACCACCATCGGGGCGGTCGAGAAGGCCGCCGGGGAGATGGTCGCGGTCAACCAGGGCACCGGCACCGTCGCCTGGGACACCCCGCTGCCGTCCTCGCCGTACGCCGCCGCGACGGTGACCAACGACGTCGTGCTCACCACCACCTTCCGCGGCGACCTGTACGCGCTTGACGCGGCCACCGGCGCCATCTTGTTCAGCACGCCGATGTCCGCAGGGAGCAACGCGCCGGTCGCCGTGGACGGCGACTACGTCATCGCCGGCGCCGGCGCTGCGCTGTCAAGCGCGCAGCGGGACATGATCATCGGCTACCGGCTCGGCGCGACGGGCAGGCTCCCCGACACCGTGAGCGGATGACAGCCTCATGCCGGCGTCATGAGCGCTGAGGAGGAACCACCGGCCGTTCTGCTGATTGCCTGCTGATTGACCGAACGGCCGGCTGTGCCACGGCCCGGGGCATGGCGAGGGCGAGACGGGTGCCTTGCCGCCGAGCTCATGGCGCCTGACAGGCCGGGGCAGCATGCAGCCGTCGGCTCAGTCGCCGGGCCGGTGCGGGGGGCCGATGACCGTGTTGCCGCCGTGTTCCGCGGCGTGCCGGAGCTGTTCCGCGGTGATCTGCCAGCCCTCGGGCAGCGGCTCGGCGAGGTCCCAGCCGGCCGCCCGGAAGATGGTTTCCTGGTGCCCGGCCGGGGTGCACAGCACCAGCGCCCGGGAGGGCATGTCGTAGCCGACCGCGTGCGGGATGTTGCGGGGCAGGAACGCGAGCCCGCCCTGCTGCAGCCGGTGGCGCTGGTCCCCGCTGATGGCCGGCCGCCTGGCGGATGCACGGCTGCAGCGAGGCGCCGGGCACGGGCATGGAAACCTCCGTGAGAACCTGTCATTCCGGTAGGGCTGGTATGCGCGCGGCCGGGGGCGGGGTCCAGCCGTGCTGCGCCGCCTGCTCATCTGCCCGAGCTATCCGGTGATGTCGCCGGCGCCCGGGCGAACTGCCGCCCGGCGAGGTCAGCCGCGGTGACCTGCCCGTTGTGGTCGCGGGTGAAGAAGCCGCGCTGCCCTTTCAGGCCGCCGCCGGTGATGATGTACTCGTCGCCGCCGCCGGGCAGCAGGCCGAGACCGGCCGCGGGGACGTCGGGGGGCAGCTCGGTGTCGGTCGCCGCGCGGATCTCCGGCCTGATCGCGAACTCCGCGGTCAGCCGGGTCCCGTCGTCCCGGATGGTGAGGGTCATCATGTCGTTGCGGTAGATCCCGGTGACCTCCGCCGCCCGCGCGGGGTCGTAGGGCAGCGGCTCCGGGTCCCGGTCGGCTACCCCCAGGTAGTGCTCAAGCGCCCAGCCGACGACGGCCCGGTTGACGGCCAGGCCGCTGTCCGGGCCGGCGTTGGACAGCACGGCGACGGCGAAGTCCCGTTCCGGCACGGTGAGCAGGCTGGCGAACTGGCCGTTGGACGACCCGTCGTGCCCGGCGGCGCGGACGCCGCCGATCTCGCGCAGGAACCAGCCGATGCCGATCGCGTCGCCGAGGCTGCTGCCGCGCAGTTCGGCCGTCGGCCGGCGCATCTGGGCCAGCGCCGCGGCTGGCAGGATCTGCTCGCCGGTTCCGGCGCGGCCGTCGCCGAGATGGAACCGGGCCCAGGCCAGCAGGTCGGCCGCCGAGGAGGCGGCACCCCCGCCGGGGTTGTTGGCGCGGGTGTCCTTCCACTGCCGCGCCACCGACAGCGTCCCGTCCTCGCCGAGGTTGTGACCCACCGCGAACCGGCGGGTCATCGCGTCAGCGGCGGCGAAGAACGTGTGCGACATTCCCAGCGGCTCCAGCAGCAGCGAGGCGACGGCCCGCTCGAAGGTCAGCCCGGTGACCTTCTCGATGACCCGCCCGGCCAGGTTGTACCCGACCTGGCTGTAGGAGGCGCGGGCACCCGGCGGCGCGATCAGCCCGGACTCGGCCATACTCGCCACGTACAGTGCCAGGGCATCGTCCCCCTCCCCGGTCTCGGCGCTCATCCTCCAGTCCAGCCCGCCGGTGTGGTTAAGCAGGTTCAGCACGGTGATGGCCGCGGCGGCCCGCTCATCGGAGAGCGTGAGCTCGGGGACGTACCGGCGCACCGGCGCATCGAGCGCGACCTTCCCGGCGGCGACCAGGCGCATCACCGCCGTCGCGGTGAAGGTCTTGGTGACCGACCCGATCAGGAACGCCGTGTCCGGGTCCACCGGCAGCGGGTTCTCGATACTGGTGACCCCGTGGCAGCCGTAAGCCTCCCGGCCATCCGCCCACACGCCGGCCGCGACCCCGGGGACGCCGGCCTGCCCGGCCGCCGAGGCGGCGAACCCGGACAGTGCGTGCTGTGACGGTGTCTGCTGCGGCGTTCCGCCTCACCCTTCCGTTGCTCGGAAGCCGACGCGCCCTCGGCTGCCGGCCCACCCCGCTGCGGCGAGCCGGTCAGGTTGGGCCGCAAAGTCCCTGACTATGCAAAACGCTACGTTGCGTTTTATGTTCTATCAACATAGAGGCCGCATCAGGATTTGATTTTTCGGCTCAATTCCGGGAGTCGTTGCATTGCTGGCTGCAGCTCAACGCAACGCCCATTCGGGCTATGTTGCAATGAGCTTGCACGTCGGGGCATACTTTGCAACGGGAGCGCAGAGGAGTGCCGATGCCCGGCGGCAGGCTGACTCACGAGGACCGGCGGCGGATCGCTAACTGGCTGGCCGAAGGACTCCCGTACGCCGAGATCGGGCGGCGGCTGTCCCGGCCGACCTCCACGGTCAGCCGGGAGGTCAACCGCAACCGCGGTCCGGCCGGCTACCAGGCCGACCAGGCCGAGCGCGCCGCCCGCCGCCGCGCCCGCCGCCGCAACACGGCCCCGGCCCCGGCGCCGGCGGTGGCTTCCGCCGAGCCCCGGGCGGACGGGCGTGATCCGGTCGCGGTAGGCCAGTTCGAGCAGCGGCTCACCCAAACGCTCACGCAGATGGGAGTGCCGAGGATGGTCTCCCGGGTCCTGACCTGCCTGATGACCGCCGACTCCGGCAGCGCCACCTCCGCCGAGCTGGTCCGGCGGCTGCGGGTCAGCCCGGCATCCATCTCCAAGGCGATCAGGTACCTGGAGGACCAGCGCCTGCTGCGCCGGGAACGGGACGGCCGGCGCGAACGGTACCTCGTCGATGACGACATGTGGTACCAGGCCTCGATCGCCAGCGCCCACACGAATGACGCTCTCGCCCGGGCGGCCTTCGACGGCGCCCAGGTACTCGGCCCGGACACCCCGGCGGGCGCCCGGCTCGCCGACACCAGCCGGTACCTCACCTGCCTTGGCGAGGACCTGCTGCGCCGCTCCCAGTACTGGCATGCGGTGACCTTCGGGCGCGGCCACGGCGAGACCCCGCGATCAGGGCAAGCTGGCTGAACAGGGGCCCGGTCAAGACGCGACCTTGCCGCCACCAGGCAGCCTTTCCAGCCCGATCTCCATCCGGCGGGTCGCAGCAGCCCGGGGACCTGACCAGCTCGCCGTCAGGCCGGGATGCCGGCTGGCCTGGGGCGGCGACGATGACCTCGGAGGTGAGCGCCCAGGCGGTGACCAGGGCGCGGTATGTGATGTGCCAGCCGTCCAGGAGCGGTTCCAGGCGTATGGGACGGCAGCCCCCGACCAGGCCCGGGGCCCGGGACCAAATCCCGGTCCAGGTCTGGGAGATCAGCCGGGCTGCTGGGGCCTGGCCGGGCGCCAGGCTGACCGCGCACAGCAGCCCGCCGGGGCGCAGCAGCCGCCGTGCCTGGGCGATGACGGTCCCGGCGTCGCCGGGACCGAGCAAGTCGAACACGTAGACGGCCAGGAACCGGTCGAACCCGCCGCTGGCGACGGGCAGCGGCACAGTGCCATCGGCACGCAGCACGTGTGCCCGCCCGCCGAACCGGCGGAGCCGCGCCTGGCTCAGCGTCACCATCGTGTCGCTGATGTCGGCGCCGAGGTAACGAGCAGCTGCCGGCAGGTGGTGGGCGAGCAGGTTCTCGGCCAGGCGGCCGGTGCCGCAGCCGAGTTCGAACACCGAGCGGGCGGCGGGAAAGGACGCGGCGGCGATGAGCTCGGCGACCGGCCGGTCCTCGTAGAAGGCCTGCAGGTCTTGGGCCCGCCCGAGCCGGTCGTAGAACCGCTGGGCCTGGTGCGGCGTCAGCCCGGCGCCGGGTCGGCTTCCGGTGCCCTTGCCCCTTCCCGCAGCCGCTGCCGCGGATCCGGCAGTGCCGACTGCGGGTGCGCGGCCGAGCGTGAGCTGCCGCTGGTGGAAGCGGAAATGCTGCGTGGGGTAGCGGTAGATGTCCGCGAGGGTCATGTAGCTGGCGAAGAACGGATCCCAGGTAGCTGGGTAGTGCATGCCGCGGCGCAGCGCAGATTCGCTCTGTCGCTCCAGGTGCTGCTGCAAGGCTGCGATCAGGTGGTCGAGCATCGGTGGCATGCGGCTGGGCGGGATGACGCGGGCGCCGGCGCAGGAGCCGAGGTAGTTGATCAGGTGGAACGGCCGCTGCGCGGAGTCCAGGAGCCTGGCGAACGCCCTGCTGGCCGCGCCAGGGAGCAGGCCGAAGATGGGGACAAGGATCAGCAGCGCGCGGACGATCAGGTAGCCGAACAGCATGTGGAACAGCAGTTGCTGGTTGGTCCACCTGGTCCCGTCCGACGGCTGCCGCAGGCCCGCGGGGCTGGCGTGGCTGACAAGCCGACGGAAGTCGGCCCTGGCCTGGTCCATCTCGGCCCGTACGGCGGCCCGGTCCAGGACGGCGGGATGCGGGTCAGATGCTGGTGGCATGACGGTAACTGGTGATAGCGGCCGGGACGGTGACGGCCAGCAGCGCGGCGATCCAGGCGGCGGCCTCGATGGTCGGCCGGGCCGCAGGGCCGCCGAGGCACAGGGCCCGCAGCGCGCCGGTGATGACGGTGATGGGGTTGGCCTTGGCGAAGGCCTGCAGCCAGCCGGGCATGGTCGCCACCGGGACCAGGGCGGAACTGGTGAAGAACAAGATGATGACCGGGAACAGGCCGGCCAGCCCGGCGGATTCCGGATCCCGGACGACCAGGCCGAGCAGCAGGTTGAGCAAGGAGAACGCCAGGCCCGTCGCCACGGCCAGGGCGGCGGCGGCGAGGGCGGCGGCGGGGCCGGCGTGGAACCGGAACCCGATCGCGGCCCCGACGCCGATGGCCACCCCGGTCTGGGAGGCGCCGAACCCGATGGCCAGCACGACGATGCCCGGCAGCAGGTAGTCGATGTAGCGGGTCACCCCGGGGACGTGGATGGCCCCGCCGAAGGCGTAGCTGAACAGCAGCACGAACAGCACCGGCTGCACGGTGGCGAACACCAGCAGCGTCGGGACGCGCACCAGCCGCCGCAGGTTGCGGCCGGTGATGGCGGCAATGCCCGCCGCCGTTGCGGCATGCCTGCCCGGCGGGGCGGCGGTACCAGCGACGGTGGTCATCGCGTGCTCCGCGGGGCGCGAGTTGGCTGGGCTGCGGCCCCGGGCCAGCCGCTGGCGTCGGGCGGCACCCGGCGGGGCGGCTGGCTGGTGAGGCCCAGGAACGCCTCTTCCAGGGTGGGCCTGCGCAGGGCGAGCCCGCTGACCTGGAAGCCAGCGGCGGCGAGCCGGCCCGCCACCTCGGCAACGATTCCGGGCCCGCCCGCGACAGGCAGAATTACCCGCCCCGCTTGCTCGTCGATGGCTGGTTCGCCGGTGCCCAGTGCCGCCAGCGCGGCTGCCAGCCGCCGCGGGTCCTGGCCGGGCGAGAATTGCAGGTCCAGCCGGTCTCCCCCGGCGCGGGCCCTGAGCTGGCCCGGGGTGCCGCTGGCGATGACCTGGCCGTGGTCGATGATGACGACCGTGCCGGCGAGCCGTTCGGCTTCCTCGATGTACTGGGTGGTCAGCAGCAGGCCGGCGCCCTGCGCGGTCATCTCGCTCAGGACCTGCCACAATGCCAGCCGGCCGTGGGGGTCCAGGCCGGTGGTCGGCTCATCGAGGAACAGCACCGAAGGCGCGGCGAGCAGGCTGGCGGCGACGTCCAGCCGTCGGCGCATGCCCCTGGAGTAGGTGCGCACCAGGCGGTCGGCGGCGCCGCCGAGGCCGAGCCGGCCCGTGAGTTCCCCGGCGCGCCGGCGAGCCTTCCGGCGGCCCAGGCCGTAAAGTCGGCCGATCATGACCAGGTTCTCGCGCCCGGTCAGGAACGGGTCCACCGCCGCGTACTGCCCGGACAGTCCGATCCGCCGCCGCACCGCCGCCGGGTGCTGTGCGACGTCGAACCCGGCGACCAGCGCCCGGCCCCGGTCCGGTCTGAGCAAGGTGGCCAGGATCCGCACCAGGGTCGTCTTTCCCGCCCCGTTCGGGCCGAGCAGCCCGAGCACGCTGCCCGCCGGCAGCTCCAGGCTGGCCCCGTCCAGCGCGGTCACCGGCCCGAAGCGCTTGCCCAGCCCCTCGGCTATGATGGCCGCGTCCGTCATGGCCTGCCTCCCGCCGTCATGTGCCCGGTTATCCGCGTCCCCGGATAGGTTGGATATCTACCTATAGGCCTGTGGGTAGGATACCCACTCATGAGGGCGGAAGCGCAACTGCTCAAGGGGCACCTGGACACGCTGCTGCTGGCCAGCCTGGAAGACGGCCCCCGGCACGGGTATGCGGTCAAGCAGGCGCTGCGGGCCGCCGGCGGCGCGACGTTCGACCTGCCTACCGGCACCATCTACCCGGCGCTGCGGCGGCTGGAGGCGGCCGGGCTGGTCACCGGCACCTGGACCGAGGACGGCGGACGGCGCCGCCGCAGCTACGCGCTCACCCCGGCCGGGCGGCGGCGCCTGGCCGGGGACCGGGCCGGCTGGCGGGACTTCGCCTCCGCGGTGACCGCGATCCTGGAGCCGGCGAGATGACCAGCCCGCTGATCGACAGCTACGTGGCCGGCCTGCACCGCAGGCTCCCTGCCGCCCTCGCCGAGGAGGCAGCCGGCGGGCTGACCGAGACCTACGAGCATCACCTCGCCGCCGGGGCCGGGGAGCAGGAAGCAGCGCGTGCCGCGCTGGCCGAGTTCGGGGACCTGACAACGGTGGCCGGGGAGTTCACCCGCCAGGCCCCGGGCCGGAGCGCCGCCCGGCTGCTGCTGGCGACCGGGCCCGTGGCCGGCGGCTGCTGGGCGGCCGCCCTGGTCCTCGGCCGCGCCTGGACCTGGCCGGTGCCGGCCGCGGCGCGGCTCAGCTTCGGCGCCGTCCTGCTGGTGGCGGTCCTGGCGCTGCTGGCCGCCGCGACCAGCCGGCACAGCTACCAGCGGACCAGGCTCGCCGCCGCCGCCAGCCCCGCCATCCTCGCCCTGGACGCCGCAGCCGTCACAGCCGCCCTCGCCGCCGCCCCGGCCCTCACCCCGGCGCTGGGCACCGCCGTGGCCGCCAGCCTGGGGCGGATCGCGGTCACCGCCCGCATGCTGCCCCGCCTCGCCGCCCGCTAAAACCGCGGCGCCCAGGGCGTCCCGCCCTGCCCGCAAGCCGCGCTCCCCCGGCCGCCGGGAGCAGCCCGGCGAACCCCCCGGTCACCGCTGCTTGTCCCACCGGCATGCCCCGCGCCGGCTTACACGTCAACCGCGCGCTCGGTAGCCTGCCCAGTGTGGACGTCAGGCGCCTGGCGCGGGAGGAACGAGCGGACTTCGCGGCGTTCCTCGCGACACTGTCACCGCAGCAGTGGCAGGCGCCCACGCTGTGCGCGGCCTGGCGGGTGCGTGACGTGGTTGCGCATGTCATCAGCTACGACGACCTGGGGACGCGGAGCCTCCTCACGCTCGCGGCCCAGGGCCACCTCCAGCTCGCCCGCATCAACGCCGCCGCGCTGAGGCGATACGACACGTACAGCCCGGAGCAGTTGCTGGCGCTGCTGGCGGATCACCCCCAGCCCCGGGGGCTGCCCGCGGCGCTGGGCGGCCGGGCCGGGCTGACCGAGGCGCTTATCCACCATCAAGACGTCCGGCGCGGACTGGCACGGCCGCGCCAGGTACCGGCGGAACGGCTGCTGCCCGTGCTGCGCATGGCCCTGATCGCCCCGGACATCCGCGGGCTGTGGCGCATCCGCGGAGTGCGGCTGGTCGCGACCGATCTCGGCTTTTCCGTCGGCGTCGGCCCGCAGGTGCGGGGTCCGGCCGAGGCGCTGCTGATGGCCGTCGCCGGCCGGCCCGGCGTGGCCAGCGAACTATCAGGCCCCGGCCAGGCAAAGCTTGCCGGCCGGACCGGCGGCCGATGACCACCACTCCGTCACCGTCCGCCGTGATCGCCGTCGCCGAGCGATGTTCACCAACGCGGAGCGGCCGCGTTAGGTGAACGTTAGGTGAACGTTTTGGGTAATCCGGTTCTTGTCAGCGCCGGTGGCCGGGTACCCCCGTGGTGGTCGTTTACGCTGGGGAAATGGCGACTGTCGCAGCGAACGGGGTGTCGGCGGCCACCGGGGACGGCAGGGGCAGCGCGGCGTGCGTGCCGCTGTCGATCTCGGCGCCGCTGGGCCGGGAGGAGGCGGAGTATCTTGCGCGGCTGCTCAAGTCGGTCGCTGAGCCGACGCGGCTGCAGCTGATCAGCTTGATCAAGGCGTCGCCAGGGGGCGAGGCGTGCGTGTGTGATCTGACCGCGCCGCTGGGTTTGCGGCAGCCGACGGTCAGCTATCACCTGCGGGTGCTGGCGGAGGCGGGGCTGGTGACCGCGGAGCGCCGCGGGACGTGGATGTGGTACTCGCTCGTGCCTGGGGCGCTGGACACCGTGCGTGAGTTGCTGCGTTAGGTCTTTCCGGTGAGCCGGGCGGCCTCGACGTCGAAGATGTAGCCGAGGCCGCGGACGGTCCGGATCCGCGGTGCCGGTGACTCGGGGTCGATCTTGCGGCGGAGCCGGCGGATGTGGACTTCGAGGATCCTGTTGCGGTCTGGGTGCCCGGGTTGCCAGACGGTGTCGAGCAGGTCGCGGCGGCTGATGACCCGGCCGGCGTTTTCCAGCAGGACGTATAGCAGGTCGAATTCCTTGGGGGAAAGCGAAATCTCGGTGCCGTCAGCGAACACCCGGTGACCAAAGATGTCCAGCACGACGCCGTTGACGCGCAGCCGCCGCCGGTGGCTGGTGCCGGGCGTCAGCAGCCTCTGGTGCTGCGGCGGGCCCGCGGTCACGGCAGTTCCTGGCCGTACGTCGCTTGGGCCCAGAGGTGCGGGGGACTGTTGCGCAGCACGGGCAGGGACGACTCGATCGAGACCCTGAACATCTCGGGGCGCAGCACTACCACGGTCAGTGCCGCCGGGGGACCTGAGGGCGGCCGGGTGAAGATGACGGTCACGGTGATGGCAGATTCGCCCTCGCGCAGCCGCAGACGACGGGCGATCCGGTGCGGCGGCGGCTGTACTTCCAGGTAGATCCCGCCCGGTCGTATGGCGTCCTGGTCCGCCGTGCGGGCGGGTGCCGGCGGGTCGAGAGCCGCGCCGGGTCCGGCGGGATCCTCGCCGCCGGCGAAAACCGTGTCGGCCGGTTCGCCGGGCAGATAGGTAATGGACAGCGCGGCCGTGCTGCCGTCGATCGCCCATGCGCACTCGACGGAGCATGTCGGCGCTCCGGGCGCGATCTGGAGGGCTTGACGGATATCGCTGGGCACCGGGTTCCGTGACATGCGCCGCTCGGCGCGCGTGATAGTGGCGCCCATCGGGTCGATGTGCGCGACAAGGCCCGGCAGGTCTTCGAAGGCGATCAGGTATTCGGCTGGGCTGGCCCGGTAGAGGTGGCCGTCGGCAAGCTGGCGGATCAGCCGCCGGTCTGCCAGGTGGGTGACCGCGGTGCTGATCTCCGCCGGGCGGACGTCGTACTTGCGCGCTAGTTCGCTGAGCCGGGGCAGCTGCCAGCCAGGCGGGTGGGTGGCGACCCAGGCGGCGAGCCGGTCGGCGAGCACGCTGGCGGTCGGCCGCGGTGGTTCCTGTTCCGGAAGGACCGGCGGCCATGCCGTGATCGCGTGCGCGCCGCGAGCGCTCATCCGACCTTGCCGGTGATGTAGTCCTTGGTGGCCTGCTCGGCCGGGTTGCTGAACAGGTCCTTGGTGGGGCTGGCCTCCACCATCCGCCCGGGCTGCCCGGGTCCTGACACGGTGAAGAACGCGGTGATGTCGGAGACCCGGGCGGCCTGCTGCATGTTGTGGGTGACGATGACGATCGTGTAGTCCCGTTTCAGCTCGCCGATGAGCTGCTCGATGATCAGCGTGGAGACCGGGTCCAGCGCGGAGCAGGGCTCGTCCATCAGCAGCACCTGCGGCTGGACGGCAAGGCTGCGGGCGATGCACAGCCGCTGCTGCTGGCCGCCGGACAGCCCGGCACCGGGCTTGCCGAGCCGGTCCTTGACTTCGTCCCACAGCCCGGCCTGGCGCAGCGACCGTTCGACGACCTCCTCCAGCCGGGCGGCGCGGCGTTCGCGGCGCGGCCCGAACTTCAGCCCGGCGATCACGTTGTCGGCAATGGACATGGCGGGGAACGGGTTAGGCCGCTGGAACACCATCCCCACGTGCCGCCTCACCTCCACCATGTCCACGTCCTTGCCGTAGATGTCGGTGCCGTCGAGCTGGACCAAGCCGGTGACGGTGGCCTTCGGCACGGTCAGGTGCAGGCCGTTCATGCAGCGCAGCAGCGTGGTCTTGCCGCAGCCGGACGGGCCGATGAACGCGGTCACCTTTCCCGGCTGCAGCGTGATGTCCACGTCGGTGACAGCCGGGCGGCCGGCGTAGCTGGCGGTGACGCCGCGGACGTCGATCCTTCCGCGCGTGCCCGTCCCGGCGCCGGTTCCGGCGAGGTCCATGCCCGGCCGACCGGGGATCTTGTCAGTGGTCATGTCATGGCTCCCGGTGTCAGGTGATCGAGCTGGCGCGGCGGCTGACCAGCCGCGCGCCGATGGCGAAGATCAGCACGATGCCGATCAGGGTGAGCGCGCCGGCCCAGGCGCGGGCCTGGGCGGCGCGGAACCCGGTGATGGCGTCGGTGAAGATCTGCAGCGACAAGGTGGTCATGGGCTTGGCGGGGTTTACCTGGACGAACTGGTCGTTGAGCGTGGTGAGCAGCACCGGCGCGGTCTCACCCATCGCCCGGGCGACCGCGAGCATCACCCCGGTGATCAGCCCGGACAGGGCCGTCGGCAGCACCACCGAGATGATGGTGCGGGCGCGGGTGACGCCGAGCGCCGCGGAGGCTTCCCGCAGCACGTCCGGGACCAGCCGCAGCATCTCCGCGCTGGCCCGGATGACCAGGGGGAGCATGACGATCGCCAGCGCGGCCGAGGCCGCCAGGGCGGAGAACCCGAAGCGGTCGACCCATATCACCCAGATGAACGCGCCGATCACGATCGTGGGAACCCCGACAAGCACATCGGTCAAGAAGCCGGTCACCGCGGCCAGGCGCCCGCCGTATTCGGTGACCGCAACCGCGGCCGCGATGCCGATCGGCACCGAGATCACGGTGGCGATACCGACGATGATCAGGCTGCCGATGATCCCGTTGGCGTAGCCGCCGCCGACGGTGGCAGGGTTGCCGGGCGGGGTGCTGGTGAAGAACCCCGGCCCGAGGTACTTCAGCCCCTGGGCCGCGACGTAAACCAGCACCCAGGCCAGCACCGCGATCGTGACGAGGACCGCGACCGCGAGCAGCACGGTCATGGCCCGGTCGGTGGCATGACGCCGGGCCAGCCCGGGCACGTGGCTGGCAGTTGGGGCGTGCGGCCGGACGGTGATCACACCAGGCCTCCTCGCGTCTGGCGGGTCACGAACCGGCCCGCGATGTTCACGACCACGGCGATGACCAGCAGCCAGGCGGCGACCACGAACAGCGACTGGAAGTGGTACGGTTCGACCGCCTCGGTGAACTCGTTGGCGATGACCGAGGACAAGGTGGCGCCCTGCCCGAAGATGGACTTGGTGATCGACAGCACGCTGTTGCCGATCACCATGGTCACCGCGATTGTCTCGCCGATCGCCCGGCCCAGACCCAAGATCGCGGCGCCGATGATCCCGGACCTGGACCGGCGCAGCACCGCCAGCCGGATCATCTCCCACCGCGTCATCCCCAGCGCCAGCGCCGCCTCCTTCTCATCGGCCGGGGCCGTGGCGAAGACCTCCCGGCAGATAGCGGTGACGATCGGCAGCACCATGATCGCCAGCACCACCCCGGCGGCGAAGTAGGACACGCCGAAGAACGGGCCGGCGAACACCACGCCGATGCCGGGGATGCCGCCCAGCGTCGGGATCAGGAAGTTCACGACCGGGTGCAGGGCGGGGATCAGCGCGAAGATGCCCCAGAACCCGTACACCACCGACGGGACCGCGGCGAGCAAGTCGACCAGGTACGACAGCGGCCGCCGCAGCCAGGCCGGCGCGTACTGGGTGATGAACAGCCCAGCCGCGACCGCGACCGGCAGCGCGATCAGCATGCCGATCACCGAGGTGAGCGCGGTGCCGTAGATGAACTGGAGGATCCCGTACGGGTTGGGGTGCGTGCTGGCCGCCGTCGCGTCCGAGGGCGCCCACCGGTCAGAGGCCAGGAAGCTGAAGACGCCGTAATGGCGCAGCGCCGGCCAGCCCTGGCCGATCAGGAACACCGCGATCGCCGCGAGCAGGATCACCACCAGCGCCGCGGCGGCCGACACCCCCCCGCGGAATACCCGGTCGCCGAGACGGCGCGTGCCGTGCAGCCGGATCCCCGCCGGCTGCACGGCACCGGCGCCGCTACTTGACGAGCGGCTGGCCATTGACCGTGATTTTCTTCAGTTGCCCCAGCGCCAGTTGCTGTAGCGCGGGCCCGAGCGGGGCGTAGTACAGGCTGGCGTTCATGTTCTGCCCGGTGGTCAGCACCCAGGCGAAGAAGTTGATCAGCGCGGCGGCGGCGGCCCTGCTGGCCTGGTGCTCGTAGACCATCGCGTAGGTGGTGCCGGTGATCGGGTAGACGTCCGGGTTGGACCCGTCGGTCAGGCTGGTGTTCAGGCTGGGCGGGAACGTCACCCCGTCCACCGCCTGAGGGATCGTGCCCAGGCACGGCTCGATGAACTTCCCGGACTTGTTCTCCACCTGCCCGTAGGTGATGTGCTGGGCGATCGCGTAGTCGCTTTCCAGGTAGCCCAGCGCGCCGGTGGTCTGGCTGACCACGCCGGACACGCCCTCGTTTCCCTTGCCGCCGATGCCCACCGGCCAGGCGACGACCTTGCCCTGGCTCTTCGACGGCCCTCCGAGCGTGGAAACCCAGGTCGGGGATTCCTTGGTCAGGTAGTTGGTCCAGATGCCGGTGGTACCCGACCCGTCGCTGCGGTGCACCACGGCGATCGCCATGTTCGGTAGGTTGACACCCGGGTTGAGCGCCTTGAGCGCCGGGTCGTCCCAGTTGGTGATCTTCCCGGCGTAGATCTCGCCGAGCACGTTGCCGGTGAACTTCAGCCCGGCCGGGATCCCCGGCAGGTTGTAGGCCGGCACCACCGCGCCCAGCAGCAGCGGGATCTGCAGGATCGGGCCCTTGGCCGCGGCGATCTCCGCCGGGGTGATCCCGACGTCGCTGTCACCGAAGTTGACCGTATTGGCCTGGATCTGATGGACCCCGCCGCCCGAGCCGATGGACGAATACGTGACCTGGACCCCGGTCGCCTGGTTGTAGGCCTTGATCCAGTCCGACATCATCGGCGCGACGAACGTGGACCCGGCGCCGGTGATCGTCTTGGCGCCGCCCGCGATCGTGCCGATCGTGTTCGTGTAGTCCGGCTTCGTGTTCCCCGTGTCCGAGCACAGTGCCTGGTTCGCGCTGCCGAACCCGACCGACGAAGCACCCGACGCCGTGGGCGTGCTGCTGTTACTGCTGACATTGCCCGTGCTGCCGCAACCCGCGACCGCCAGCGCCGCGCCGAGCACGCCAGCCGTCACGGCGGTGATCTTCAGTCTCATCGCCCCTCCCGGGCCAAGGCGGCACCCGCCGTGCCGCGCCAACGGCTACGACGCTAGGAACATCCACCGGACAGCAGGCCAAATCGAGGTGAACTCTGGATGAACATCAGTTTTCATCTATATATGTCGTTCTCTATTAAGAGTGGCTGAGATTGACAGCGGAAGCAATCTCAGCCAACATTGACTCAATGATTCCTGAGCTGGAAGCCCGGGTTCTCCGCCGGGCGGCGGTGCACGCGGCGCTGTCGGATCCGGCGCGGCTGGCCATCGTCGACGCGCTCATGTTCAGCGACGCCTCGCCGTCCCGGCTGTCGTCGTTGCTGGGCATGCCGTCCAACCTGCTGGCGCATCACCTAAAAGTGCTGCAGGTCCAGGGCATCATCTGCCGCCTGCCATCGGGAGGGGACCGTCGGCGGACCTACGTGCGGCTGGTGCCCGGATCGCTGCGCGGGCTGGCGCCTCGTATAGACAGGTCCGCGCGCAGGGTGCTGTTCGTGTGCACGGCCAACTCCGCCCGCTCGCACCTGGCTGCGGCATTGTGGAGCCTGGCCAACCCCGTCCCGGCAGCCTCGGCAGGCACCCACCCGGCCGCCCGGATCGACCCTGCAGCCATCGCTGCAGCCGCCCGCCACGCCCTGCCGCTGCCGCGCCTCCGGCCCCGCCGTATCGACCATGTCCGCGCCGACGGCGACCTGGTCATCACAGTCTGCGACAACGCTCATGAGGAACTCGGCGGCCTGGCCGACCTGCACTGGTCAGTGCCGGACCCGGCAGGCACCGGCACCGATGCCGCGTTCGACTCTGCCATAGCGAAGCTGAGCCAGCGAGTGGACGAACTGGCCCCGCACGTCACCGCTGCCTGACGTGAGGCGACGGGCTTGTCCTGGCTGCTTGAGCGGATGTTCGGCACGATGGCCAGGCAGCCGGTGCCCGCGCGCCAGCGCCCGGAACGCGTGTTGCGGGGCGGGCCCGGCTGGGCGCTGCCGTGCAGCTTCATCGTTGACTCCGGGGTTCAGCCGAGCCACGCCCGGGCCGCCGCGATCACCTCGGCGGCCGGGGGCCGGTCATCGGGGGTGCGCGGCCGCCACAGCCGGCGGGCCACGCCGTGGACTGCGATGGCGTCGGCGCCGAGCTGGCGGGTGTCTTCCGCCGGCCGGGTGAGCCGGTGCCCGCGCGCCAGCGCCGTGGCATAGATGGCGATCGTGCCGGGTGAGTACACCCGTCGCAGCGGGGCACGGCCGATGCCGAGGCGCCGGTACAGCACCCGGCCGGTGTCGGACAGCACCAGGCCGGGCCAGCCGAGGTGGCGGGCGATCGCGGCCAGCGGCCGGGCCGGGCTGAAGCCCACCAGGACCAGCCCGAGCCGGGCGTCCGCGGCGGCGGCCTGGTGCACCTGGACCAGGTGCTGCTGGCAGGGCAGTCAATGCCGGTGCCGCAGCAGCAGCAGGATCTGCACGCCGCCGATCCCGGCCAGCCGCACCGGCTGGCCGCTGTCCGCGTCGGTGAGCTGGATGCCGGCCAGCTCGATGGTCACGTCTTCGGGCTGCGGCACCGGTTCCTCCCGGCTCAGACGGCGCAGCGGCAGGGGCGGGGCAGGCTGCCGTCGGCCAGCCGCGCGGCGAAGAACCGCTCGGTGACCAGCCGCTTGCCGGCAGCCAGCGGGGTGCCCGGCCCGGCGAGCAGCATGTCCGGGCTGGTGGCGGCGTCCGCGCCGGCCGGGTGCCAGTGCAGGCCGTCGGCGCTGACGGTCAGCTCCGGGATCGTGGAGCTTTCGGCGATGTCCAGGCCGGCGGCGGACAGGCCGCGGCGCAGCAGCGGCCGGACCGCGAACCCGTCGCCGGTGATACCGAGGCCGGCGAGCAGCCGGGCGACCTCGCCGGTCTCCGCGGCATTCTCAGCGGTTTCGGTCATCGCGACCCGGACCTGCAGGCCGAGGCCGACCGCCTGCCGGATGCCGTCCATGGTGCGTGCCCAGGAGCCGCGGCCCCGGTGCGCGTCATGGGTCTGCGGCCGGGCGCCGTCCAGCGAGGTCTGGATGACGAGGGCCCCGGCCTGGGCCTGCCCGGCGAGCTCGGCGAGGCCGGCCAGGCGGCGGCCGCGGAACAGCATGCCGTTGGTGAGGACCACGGTGGGCATCCGCTGGCTGGCGTAGCCGAGCAGGCCGGTGATGTCAGGGTGCAGGAACGGCTCCCCGCCGGTGACATACAGCTCGGTGAAGCCTTCGCTGACCGCCTCGTCGACCAGGGCGCGGAACCGCGCGGCCGGCATGGTGCGCGGTGCCGCCTTGGGGGAGGAGGCGACGGCGCAGTAGTCGCAGGCCAGGTTGCAGTGGAAGTTCGTGTAGACCCACAGCCGGGGCGGGAAGTACGCCGACCCGAACAGCGGGATCACCGGCCGGTCCGCGTCACTGTCCCGGCCGGGCCCGCCGCCGCCTCCCCAGCCTCCGGCGGCGGGGCGGAACGCGTCGGGCAGCGCGGACCGGTACAGCTGGAACCGGCCGGCCGCGCGCTCGCGCGGCGGCAGGATCTCCACGCAGGTGGTCCACCAGCCGGTCTCGATGGTCTCGGCGAACGGCTCGGGCAGCCCGGCCCGGCGCATCGAGGCGGCCTGCGCCGCCCAGTCGTAGCCAAGCGGAACCAGCTCGGCGCGGGCGGTGCCGCCGTCGAGGTCGAGGACCGCGTACCAGACCTCGCGGCGGCCGTCGTTGGCGGGCTTGCCGAGCACGCCGACGTTGACCACCAGGGTCCCGGCGACCCGGCGCTGCCAGGGCAGCCCGGAGTGGGTGCAGCAGACCACGTCGGCGCCGCTGGCGGCGGCCCGCAGCCGGTGCCCGTCCTCGGGCAGCGACTCCCACCAGAAGTCGTTCAGCGCCAGGGGCGAGCCGTGCACCAGGTGCACATCGCAGCCGCCGATGTGCTCCCGGCGCTGGGTGGGCAGCCGGCCCATCCAGGCGGCGAAGGCCCGGCTGGTGTGGGCGAGGGTGTAATCGTAGATGAGCTGGGCGAACTCGTTGTCGCGCGGGTCGCGGTAGCCGCAGCCGCAGTCCGGGTCGGCGCGGGCCAGCGCGACGTCGTAGTTGCCCGCGATGCACTGCACGCCCGCCCGGGTGAGGATCGGCCACAGCTCATCGACTCCGGGACCGAACCCGCCGAGGTCGCCCAGGCAGTACAGCTGCTGGCAGCCCCGTGCCCGGGCGTCGGCCACGAACGCGCGCAGCGCGTACGGGTTGCCGTACGGGCCGCCGCACGCCCCGATCCGCATCAGCTTCCTCCGGGTCCGGTCACGGAACGTCGTTCCGGCTCATGTCGTCTCAGCCGCGACACCGCCCAGGCGCAGCGCGCTGACCGCCTCCAGCGGCCGCCCGGCCGGCTCCATCCCGCCCTGCGCCGCGTAGACGGCGACCGCCGCGGCCCCGGCCAGCCAGAACGCGGCGACCAGCAGGTAGGACCAGGCCGGCCCGACGCTGACGGCGACCGCGGGCAGCGCCAGCGTGCCGGTGATCGCCCCGGCCCGGCCCACCGCGACCGACGCGCCGACACCGGCGCCGCGCAGGTGGGTGGGAAACAGCTCGGTCAACATCGGGTAGGCCGAGGTCCATGCCGCGGTGCCGAACGCGCTGGCCACCGCGAAGGCCGCGGTCACCGCCACCGGGCCGCCGATCCTGGTGGCCACCGCCAGCAGCCCTACCCCCGCGGCCGCTCCGGTGTAGCAGGCGCCGACCGTGGCCCGGTGGCCGAGCCGGTCGAACAACGCGCTCATCGTCACCCCGCCGCTCAACGCGCCGAGGTTGCCGATGACGAAGAAGAACGGGATCTCCCGCTGGCCGATGTGCACCCGGGCCAGCACCACCACCGACAGCAGCGCGAACAGCCCGTAGTAGCCGAACGCCTCGGCCAGGTCGAGCACCGCGCCAAGCGCCAGCCGCCCGGGATAGCGGCGCGCCAGCTCGCGCAGCGCGGCGGCCAGGCCGGGCCCGGCGTCGCCGGCGTGCGTCCCGCCCGCGCCGGCGGCGCCGCAGCCCTGTTCCAGGGCGGCGACGATCGCCACGGCCTCGGCGTGGCGGCCGCGGGAGGCCAGCCAGCGCGGGGATTCGGGGATCCGGCGGCGGAAGTACAGCACGATCAGCGCGATCAGCCCGCCGAGGACGAACATGTACCGCCAGGACGACGCGCTGCCCAGCGCGAGGATGTCCAGCAGCAGGTAGGCCAGCAGCGCGGCCAGGATCGCCCCGGCCGGCCAGAAGTTCATCACCAGGGCGCTGGCCTTGCCGCGGACCCGGGCGGGGACGAACTCGGCGATCGCGGCGTTGACGATCGCGTACTCCGCGCCCACGCCGAGGGCGGCCAGGAACCGGAACGCGTACACGAGCGAGAGCGCCGGGGCCAGCCCGGTCAGCACCGTGAACCCCGCGTACCACAGCAGGGTGATCACGAACAGCGTCCGGCGGCCGAACCGGTCGGTGAGCCGCCCGCCGGCGGGCGCGCCGAGCAGGATGCCGGACAGCCATACCGCCAGCAGCGCGTCGCGGGCCAGCACCGAGGCGCGGAAGTGGTCGCCAAGCGGGCCGACGGCGCTGGAGAACATCTGCACCTCGAACGAGTCGAACAGCCACCCGGCGCCCAGGGCGAGCAGGATCGTGGTGTGCAGCCTGCTCCAGCGCAGCCGGTCCAGCCGGGCGCCGACGGCCTGATCAGTGGTCACGCTCGCCTCCGTGCCGGCGTGGCTGGTCGGCGGGGCGCCGGCGAGGCGCCGCGGCGCCACGGGGGACGGGGAAGGCGGGGCGGCCCGGCCCGGTACCGGTCGCAGATCCGCCGCGGGTCGGCGCCGAGGAAGTACAGCAGCTTGAGGTACTGCATGAACGCCAGCGTCCGCCAGGTGCCGTGCTCGGTGAACCGGCGCGCCGAGGTGGTGGCGGTCGCCGGGAGCACCGCGAGCCGGCCGCGGCGGCGCAGCCGCCGGGAGATCTCCAGGTCCTCCATGAGCGGCAGGGCCGGGAACCCGCCGACCGCGTCGAACGCGCTCCGGCGGACGAACATCGCCTGGTCCCCGAACACCCAGTGCAGGTGGCGGGCGCGCAGGTTCGACGTCCACGCCACGTACCGCAGGGCCAGTCCTGGCTGGTCGAACCGCAGCGTCAGCCCGCCGCCGACGACTCGCGGGTCGGCGAGCGCCTCCCGGATCTGCGCCAGCGCGCCCGGGTCCACCCGGGTGTCGGCGTGGATGAACCACAGCACCTGGCCGCGGGCGTGCCGGGCGCCGGCGTTCATCTGAACAGAACGGCCGGGGTCGCTGCGGACCACGCGGGCCAGCGAGGCGGCCAGCCCGGCGGTGCCGTCGCTGCTGCCCCCGTCCGCGACGACGATCTCGCAGCCGGGGAAGTCACGGAGCAGCCGCGCCAGCGCGGCCGTGACCACGGCGGCCTCGTTCAGCACCGGCACCACGATCGACACCGGCGCCGGCCCGGGAGGGCCTGTCCGGCTGGCCGCGTTCCGCTCCGCCGGCGGCCGCCGGAGCGCGGCGGCGATCGCGGCCGGCAGCAGCGGGTCGGCCAGCAGCGCCCGGGCGTCCTCGGGGGTGTCGAGGTCGCGCAGTACGGGCAGCAGCCCGGCATTCAGGCCCGAACGGCGGCCCGCGGCCAGGCTGGCCGCCAGCACCTGGTCACCTCCCCACGCGCCCGGGTCCAGCGCGAACAGCTCCGGCGCCGCCCGGTTCAGCCCCACCAGGTAGTAGCCGCCGTCGCGGGCCGGGCCGAACACCACGTCGCGGCCCCGGCCGAGCTCACCGAACGCCCGGGCCAGCCCGCCCGCCGTGAGGGTGGGGGCGTCAGTGCCGATGATCACCACCGGCCGGTGCCCGTTGGCGAACACCTCGCCGGCCGCGTTGGCCATCCGCTCGCCGAGGTCCGCTCCCCGCTGCCGCAGCAGCCGGACGCCGCCGGGCACCAGGGCGGCGAGGTCGCCGAGAGCGTCCGGCGGGTCGACGGCGATGAACACGTCCGCCCCGGCCGCCGTCGCGACCCGCACGGCGCGGCGGATCAGCCGCCCGGCCAGCGTGGCGCAGCCGTCCGGGCCGAGCATCGGGTGCAGCCGGGTCTTGACCGCGCCGGCCCGGGGCGCCTTCGCCATGATCAGCACCGCGGGCCGGGCCGCCGGGCCCGCCGGGCACCCAGGACCGGCCGTTGTCACGGGTCGAACCTGTGCACCACGCCGGCCGGGCGCAGATCACGGATCGCGGGCAGTGCCTGCTCCACCAGGGCGGCGAGAACCGCGCTGCTGCGCTGCATCCTGGCCAGCAGCGCCGCCACCGGCTCCGGCTCGGTCACCCCGTTGGCGTAGTCGGTGACGTACCCTGCCAGCGCCATCGGCAGCCCGGCCTCCCCGGCCAGGACCACCTCCGGGCCCGCGGTCTGGCTGACCGCGGTGACGCCGCACCGGGCCAGCGCAGCGATCTCGGCCCGGCTGTTGAACCGCGGCCCGTCCACGTGCCCGTAGCATCCGCCCGCGAGAACCGGCGCGCCGGTGGCGTGCCCGGCCTCGATCAGCGCGGCCCGGACCGGCTCGCTGAATGGGCAGCCGAAGATCCAATGCCCGCGCCCGGCCGCGCCCGGGGTGTCATGCCAGGTGCACGGGCTGCCGTCGGGCAGCCGGTTGGCGGGGAAGTACAGGTCGTCGAACACGATCACCGCGCCGGGCCGGGCCTGCGGGTCCACCGCGCCGCAGACGGTCAGCGAGATCAGGCACTCCGCCCCGGCCTCCAGCAGGGCCGCCAGGTTGGCCCGGAGGTCGACGTGGCTGGACAGCCGCCGGTGGCCGGCCTCGTGCCGGGCCAGGTGCAGCACCTCGGCCCCGCCGGACTTGCCCGCGGTGAGCGTGACCTGGCCGTAGCGGGTGCCGACGGTCCGGGTCACCGGGCCGTCCAGGCCCGGCCAGGTCTCGGTTCCCGACCCGGTGATGATGCCTACCCGCACCGGGTGCCTCCCTCCCCGTCAGCCAGGCCGGCCTGGCTCGCGGTCGCGGCCGGCCGGCGGCCTGGCAGGTCCGGGACCGGCAGCAGCACGCGCAGCCGCCGGTTCTCCTCCGGGTCGAGAACCGCGTGCTGCACGCACGCCGGGACCAGGGTGCCGGTTTCCGGGTGAGCCATCGCGTAGTGGCAGGCGGCCAGCCGCTGCTGGGTGGCCCGGATCCGCGGGTCATCGCTGGCCTGGCCGCGCTCCATCAGCTCCCATGCGGGCGCCACGTCGGCGGCGTCCATGAACTGGTGCATCACGTAGCTGACCGGGCGGACCCGCCGCGTCAGCAGCCGCCGCAGCCCGGTCCGGCGGACGGTGCGGGCCGCCCACCCGCCGGCCAGGACGATGAGCCGCGGGTGAGCGGCGGTGATCAGCGCGATCCTGGCCGCGAGCAGCGGAATCGGGGTGCCGGTGAAGCTGACCGGCCCGAGATAGCGGAAGAACGCATCCCGCACGGCAAGATCGCGCGGGTCGCCGCCGTCCAGGAACGGGTACCAGCGGTCGCCGCACCAGAACCCGTACGCGGCCCGGTTGCAGCGGACATCGCCATGCTCGAACACGCGGTAGTCGAGCCTGGTGCCCACGCCGCGTTCGATCTGCGCCCACACCTGGTCCCCGGTGACGTCCCGGTAGCGCTCGTGCCAGCGGCGGTCGTCGCCCACGAACGCGGCGGGCTGGAACGAGAACATGCCGTACCCCATGTCCCGGCAGTCCCGGACCACGTCGGCGACCTGGCCCAGGTTGGCCGGGGTGACGGTCATGTTGTGCGCCAGGAAGGAGCGCACCTTGTGCTCGCGGCGCAGCCGCGCGAACATCGCCGCGAACCGGGCCCGGTACGGGTTCAGCGACGCCTCATCGGGCGGGCGGGGGATGCCGCGGCGCCCGAACATCAGCGAGTCGAAGTGCGCGGCGAACGACACCCGGCGCAGCCTCGGCTTCCCATCCGGGCCGAGCACCAGCCGCTCCAGGTACTCGTAGCCGACGTCGCCGTGTGTGAAGCTCATCGGCTCCCGCCCGTGCGCCCGCATGACCGCCAGCGCGGCGGCGTGATCATCCGGGTCCAGCAGGGTCACCTCGCCGCCGATCAGCTGGGCGTGCGCCCGCGGCCCGCGCCTGTCGCGGAGCAGGCGCAGCTGCGAGGTGACTTCGGCCAGGGTGTGCGGGCCGTCGATCCGCACGCGGTTCGCGTCCCTGGAGTGATAGCACGGCGTGCAGGCCAGGTCGCACTTGGGGAACACCCCGTGGGTGCCCTCGCAGCCCACTCCGTGCCGCCCCAGGACCTGGCCGGGGGTACGCGCGGTTTCCGGCAGCTCCGCCCACCGGCGGGCCAGCGCGGCGGCGAACTCCGGGTCCACCGGCCGCACCGCGCGTATCAGCCCGCCGATCCGCGCTATCATCCTCACCTGCGGTTCCCTGCCCGCTCCGTGGCCCGGCATGCGCGCCTGTCCCGCCTGCCCGCCGCCGTGCCCGCGTTCATGGGGCACATTGCACCGCGCGATCCGCGGCTTCCGACAGTGCACTGTCAGCTTCCTGACAGTGTCGGCCTGGGCAGCGACCGCGCTGCCGCGGTTGCCCGGGGAGTGTCAGCGTGCTGACAGGGCCTTCGGGGGCTGCCTGCAAGCGGAGCAGTATTACTGGTATGACCTTCCTGCCGTCCCTGCCTGACGATGCGGTGCTGCTGGATGTGTTCCGCGCCTACCCGCAGATCTACCGCCCGCTGCTGGACTACCATCAGGCGCTGCTGCGCGGCCCGTCTCCGCTGAGCGTCGCTGAGCGGGAACTGATCGCGGCGTACGTGTCCGGGCTGAACGCCTGCGGCTACTGCCATGGCGTGCACCAGGCCACCGCGCAGGCGTTCGGGATCGGTGACGGCATCCTGGCCGCGCTGCTGGCCGACGTCGGTACCGCCCCGGTGCCCGGACGGCTGAAGCCGCTGCTGCGGTATGCGGGCAAGCTCACCGTGTCCCCGGCGAAGGTCACCGCGGCGGACGCCAGGGCGGTGCTTGATGCGGGGTGGGGGGAGCGGGCGCTGCATGACGCGGTGGCGGTGTGCGGCCTGTTCAACCTGATGAACCGGCTGGTTGAGGGCCTGGGAATCACCGCGGGGGAGGACTATTTCCGCGCCGCTGCCTGCAGGCTCGCTGACGCCGGGTACTCGGGCCTGAAGGACCTGCTCTGAAGCCGCCCCGCCCGGCCGGTGGCAGCTTGCTGACATTTAACTGAACGGCCGGAGCGCTGCGGCGTTGGATGAAGAGACCGCCGGCAGCGGGAGGTGGAGCGATGGCGGCCTACGACCTGATCGTGATCGGCGGCGGCGCGGCGGGGCTGGGCGCCGCCCGCGCCGGGGCCGCCGCGGGCGCCCGCGTGCTGCTGGTATCCGAGGGTGAGATCGGCGGGGAATGCACCTTCACCGGGTGCGTGCCGTCGAAGACGCTGATCGAATCCGCCGCCCGCGGCGCTGGCTTCGCGGACGCGATGGCGGGGGTGCGCGGCGCGGTCAACACGATCGCCGCGACCGAGACCGCCGGGATGCTCGCCCGGGAGGGCATCGAGGTTCTGCGAGGCACGGCGGTCTTCACCTCACCACGTGAGGTCAGCGTCGCGCGGCACGTGCTGCGGGCCCGGGGTTTCGTGATCGCTACCGGGTCCCGCCCCGCCATCCCCCCGGTTCCTGGCCTGGCGGACACGGATTACCTGACCAACGAGACCGTCTTCGGGCTGGAGGAACTGCCCGGCCGGCTCGCGGTGCTCGGCGGCGGGCCGGTCGGCTGTGAGCTGGCCCAGGCGTTCGCGCGGCTCGGCAGCACGGTCACGCTCATCGAGGCCGCGCCCCGCCTGCTGCCCGCCGCCGATCCGGCTGTGTCTGACCTCATCGCAGCCGTGTTCCGCGCGGAGGGGATCAGCGTCCGCATCGGGGTGGCGGCCGCCAGCGTCACGCAGGAAGACAAGGGTGTCGCGCTGGCGCTGGCGCCGGGGGAGCAGGTCACGGCGGACCGGCTGCTGGTGGCCACCGGCCGCCAGCCTGTCGCCGGCGGCCTCGGCTTGGCGGAAGCCGGGGTCCAGCTGGACCAGCGCGGCTACATCGTGACGGACCGCCACCTGGCCACCACCGCGCGCGGGATCTACGCGGCGGGAGACGTGACCGGGCGGATGCCGTTCACCCACGCCGCGTTCGGCATGGGCCGGCTCGCCGCCCGCAACGCGCTGCGCCGCCGCTGGGGGCCACACGGGACGTTCGCAGCCTCGGCGATTCCGTGGGTAGTGTTCACCGACCCGGAGGTGGCCCAGGTGGGGCTCGCCGAGGCGGAAGCGGCAGCCGCCCACCCGGGCGCGCGGGTGGCCTGGCTGCCGATGAGCGAGGCTGACCGGGCGGTCACCGCCGGGCGCACCGACGGCTTTGTCAAGATCATCGCGGGCCGCCGCCGGGTGCTGGGCAGCACCGGAGGCGGCCGGGTGCTGGGGGCGACCATCGTGGCGGCCCGCGCCGGGGAGATGATCCACGAGCCGGCCCTGGCGATGCGGGCCGGCATGTTCACCGGCCGCCTCGCCCAGGCCACCCACGCCTACCCCACCTGGTCGCTGGCCATCCAGCAGGCCGCCGCCCAGTTCTTCGGCCGTCATGGCGGCCGCATCGCCCGCGCCGCGCGGCCAGCCGCGCCCGGCTCGCCGGAATCCGGGCCGCGATTACCCTCGCCCTGTCCCGAGGAAGCCGGCTCCCCGGCTCCCCGGTGAACCACGACAGGCCTCGGCCGGCTCTGGTTTCCTCACCGGGCCCGCTGACGCACTCGACCTGCACCGCATGCCCGGGCGTGACTGTCAGCGAGGTGACAAGATGATGAGATGAGCTTCCGGCGCCTGCCCGCTGCTGCGGCGCAGCGGGCCGCCCGGCTGCTGCCGGCATCGGCGAGCACGTCGGACGGGCAGATCCGGCAGGCCGCCTGGGTGGCCCGGTGCGTGGGCCGCGGCCAGGCCGCGCCGCTGCGTCCCGAGGACGTGGCCGCGCTGGCATCCACGCTCGAAGTGCGCACCTGCCGGCCCGGCGCGGCCTTGTTCCACGGCGGCGAGCAACCGCCAGGCGTGTGGATCATCCGGGACGGGCGGGTGGAGCTGTCGGTGGGCTCGGGCCGCCGCCGCGCGGTTGTGCAGCTGATGCGCCCCGGCGACGTGGACGGCGACATCCAGCTGCTGCTGGAGATGCCGCTGCCCTACACCGCCCGCGCGCTGTCCGAGGCCACCTGCCTGTTCTTGTCCCGGCAGCACTTCGAGCAGCTGCTGGCCACCCGCCCGGGGATCGCCCGGCGGTGGCTGTCCAGCGTGGCGCAGCGGCTGGCGGCCAGCCAGGCCAGGATCCTGTCGCTGCTAGGCGGGTCGCTGACCGCCCAGGCGGCCCGGCTGCTGGCCGAGGAGGCGGTGGACGGCCGGGTAGAACTGCCGCAGCGGACCCTGGCCGCCATGCTCGGCGTGGCCCGGCCCTCGCTGAACAAGGTGCTCAAGGACCTGGAGCGCGACGGGCTGATCCGGATCAGCTACAGCACCATCGAGGTTCCCGACCGCGCCAGGCTCGCCGCCCGCGGCTGACCGGCGCCGCGGCGGGAACCCCGGCACCCGAAGGGCTCCCGCCGCACGCGAGCAGTTGCTACCGGCTGGCGGGCAGCGCCCGGGCCACGCCGGGCCTGCGGAACGCGACCGCGAGCACGATCCCCACGACCAGGCCGAACAGCAGGTGGGCGAGGAAGAACGCGAGCTGCGGCACGAAGGCCATCAGCGGGTTGATGGCCGGCAGCAGCCCCCAGCGCATGATCACGTACACGATGGCCCCGCCGATCACCCCGGCGGCCGCGATCGCGCCAGCAGAGCGCATCCCGGGCATCCCGGCCCAGGCGGCCGCGCCGATGACCGCCGCGAAGGCGACGCCGAGGAACGCGGCGAACGCGAAGTGCAGGATGGTGCCCACCACCACCTGCCCGGCCGAGACCGGCATCGCGCTCATCACCGCCGCCCGCGCCCGCGGGCTCATCACCGACATCAGGCTGTGCACGGTGGAATTGGTGGCCGTGCCGCTCATCAGCGCGCCCATCTGGCCGACGGTGGCCGCGGGCAGGTGCATGCCCAGCAGCATCGCGCCGAGGCTTTTCACCATCGCCGGGCCGATGTGCCCGCTGTGCGCCGCCGCCATCAGCGGCCCGGCCGCGGACGGCGGGAGGTGGATCCCCATCAGGCCCATCAGCGTGGGCAGCATCGACAGCGGCGGGGTGATCGTGAAGACGAACGCCGCCATGCCGATGTTGAGGGGTGTCGCGTACCCCATCCCGGCGGCGCCCATGACCAGGATCATCACCACGATCATGGCCAGACCGCCGAGCAGCCCGGCCACAACCGCCGGGCGGGACAGGCGCCGGGCCATCGACGCGGCGTCGCCGCGGAAGCCCGGGCGTTGCGTTGCCGTCGTGCCAGCCATGGCCACCATCTCCGTTCCGCATGCTTGTGTGCGTCGCGTGCGCCGGTTTGACCGCCGCGGCCGCCAGGCTGGGATAGCCGCGGTCGCCCGGCTGCCCGCAGGAGCCCGGGCCGTTGCGCGCAGGCACGCCGCCAGCCCAGGGCCTGCGGTCGGCTCGGGAGAAGACGTGCCGCTTCCCTGGCCGGGAGCGGCCACGACCGACACCTCATTGGATCGCTGCGAGGTTCGCGGCCCAGGGCCGTATGTCAGATCGCTGACACTGTTCGTGCGCAAGCCGTCCTCGCGGAGCCGGTCATGCGGTCAGGGCTCGCCAGCCGGAACCTGTCGGCACGCTGACAGTCCCGAAGCGGCGACGGAGCCGGGGAGATAACTGGTGGCGGAGCATGCTCATCGTCCGGAGGAGGCGCCTGCCATGTGTTCGCGGAGCAACGGTAAGAATCCGGCGGCTCGGGTCCCGCCCTGGGCACGGCCCGGTGAGGCGGTCCGGCTGTTCCTCCGCGGGGTCACGGTTCGCTCGTGCGTTCCGATGGCCGGGCTGGTCGGCTGCGTGCTGTTTGCTATCAACCAGGCGGTGCCGGTGGCCGCCGGGCGGGCCGGGTGGCTCACCTGGGTGCAGGCCGGGCTCAACTTCCTGGTGCCGTTCCTGGTCGCCAGTTACGGCTACCTCAGCTCCGCCAGGGTCCCGATCGGGGACGCCCGGACCGGACGGGCTGGCTGAGAATCCCGCTGTGCCGGAGCCCGGCCGCAAGCGCCGTCATGCGGCAGCGGGTGATGTCATCTCGCTGACACTCCGGCCGCCCTGGCGGTGAGACATGACGTACAGGTGGTACCGGCCTATCGCCGGAACCAGAGCAGGAAGGGACGCCATGCTGCAAGCGGTGTGGAACGGCGCGGTGCTGGCCGAAGCCGAGACTACGGTGAAGATCGAGGGCAATCACTATTTTCCGGCCGGGTCGCTGCACCGGTCCTACTTCTCGGACAGCGACACGACGACCAGGTGCCCGTGGAAGGGCGTGGCCCATTACTACAACGTCACGGTTGGCGGCAAGGTAAACCCGGACGCGGCCTGGTACTACCCCGATCCGAGCCCGGCGGCCAGCCAGATCAAGGACCATGTCGCGTTCTGGCACGGCGTCCGGATCGAACGCGTGCGCGACGGCGGGCGGGCGGGCACTGAGCGCGGTGGGCTGGTCGCGAGGCTGCGGAGCGTGGTCGGCGGCTGATCCGCGCACCCGGGCAGGTGAGCCGAGGAATGTCTCAAGAGTTTCCTGTGGTGACACAGGCACGGCCGAGTGCACCGGTCACCGCGTGCTGGCGTCTGGGCTGCTTGACAAAGCCTCATCACGATGGCACGTTCAAAACGATCCGCGCAAGGCGGTGAGATCATGCCCATCCCCACCGAACCCATCGGCAGCATCCCCCGGCCGCCGGAGCTTACCGAAGCGGGCCAGGACCTGGCCGCGGGCCGGATCACCGCAGACGCCTACGCCCAGGTCGCCGAGCGGGCGCTGCGGGAGACCATCGAGCAGTTCGAGGCGACCGGCTCGCCGGTGATCACCGACGGGGAGCAGACCAAGCCCAGCTTCGCCACCTACCCGATCGACGGCCTGGAGACGCTCGCCGCCGACGGGGCGGTGATTCCCTTCGCCGACGGGCACACCCGGCAGCTTCCCAGGCTGACGGCAGGCCCGTTCCGCTACACCACCCACGCCGACCGTTATCTCGAGGCGGCGCTGCGCTATGCGCATGTCCCGGTCAAGCAAGCCGTGATCGCCGCGTCCTGCCTGAGCCTGCTGTACCCGCCCGGCGGTATCGACGGCTACCCGCGCGAGGCGTTCCTCACGGACCTGGTTCGTGAGGCGGCGGCCGACATCCGCGGCGCGCTGGACAAGGGCGCGCACAGCGTGCAGATCGACTTCACCGAGGGCAGGCTCGCGGTGAAGCTCGACCCGTCCGGGCAGCTTCTCCGCGCGTTCGTCGATCTCAACAACCGGGTGCTGGCCGAGTTCTCCGCCGACCAGCGTCGGCGGATCGGCGTGCACACCTGCCCGGGCGGGGACAACGACTCGACCCACAGCGCCGACGTGGACTACGCCGAGCTGCTGCCAAGCCTGCTCGGCCTGAACGTCGGCAACGTCTACCTTCAGCTCGCCAGCGAGCCGGACCGGCCCAGGGTGCTGCGCCTCATCGCGGACCACGCCAGGCCGGACCAGCGGATCTTCGTCGGGGTCATCGACCCCATCGATCCGCGGGTCGAGACCGCCGCGGAAGTCAGGGACCGGGTCCTGGAGGCCGCCGGGTACATCGAGCCGGGCCGGCTGGGCACCTGCGACGACTGCGGTTTCTCCCCGTTCGGCGACGACACGTCAACCTCCCGCGAGACCGCGTTCGCGAAGATCCGCGCCCGGGTAGCCGGCACCGCGCTGGCAGCGGCTGATCTGGGGCTCTGAACGACACGGCCGCCCATCATGGGCCGGGTGCATCCGGTCTGCGCAGCCGCCCGGGTTACCCGCGGGCACGTGATCGTCACCGCGCCGCGCCGGACAGGCCCGGCGCCGGGGACCGGCTACAGCCCGTAGGTTTCGAGCAGCCGCAGCCATATCTCACTGATCGTGGGGTAGGACGGCACGGCGTGCCACAGCCGACGCAGCGGCACCTCGCCGACCACGGCGATGGTGGCGGCGTGCAGCAGCTCGCCGACGGCGGGGCCGACGAAGGTGACGCCGACGATCACGCCGCGGTCCTCGTCCACGACGATCCGGGCATGGCCGGTGTAGCCGTCGGCGTACAGCGCCGCGCCGGCAACGTTGCCTATCGGGTAGCCGACGGAGCGGACCCGCAGCCCGGCCTCGCGGGCCTGGGCCTCGGTGCGGCCGACGGCGGCGACCTGGGGGTCGGTGAAGACCACCTGGGGGACGGCGTAGTGGTCGGCGGTGGCGGCCTGCGGGCTCCACGGGACCGGGTCGAGCTTGCCGTGGGCGCGGGCGATGATCGCGTCGCCGCAGGCCCGGGCCTGGTATTTGCCCTGGTGGGTGAGCAGCGCCCGGTGGTTGAGGTCCCCGGCTGCGTACAGCCAGCCGCCGTCGATGCCGCGGACCGTCATGGTGTCGTCCACGTCCAGCCAGCCGTCCGGTTCCAGGCCGACGGTCTCCAGGCCGAGGTCGCCGGTCCGCGGCTTGCGGCCGGCGGCCACCAGCAGCTCGTCGCCCTCCAGCACGGTGCCGTCGCCGAGGTGCACCCTGACCGGGCCGTCGTCGGCCCGCCCGACCCGAGTCGCGGTGACGCCGGTGTGCACGTCGATGCCCTGCTCGCGCATCGCGGCGGCGAGCAGGTCCCCGGCCGCCGGCTCATAGTTCGGCAGCAGCCGGCCGGCCATCTCGGCCACGCTGACCCGGCTGCCCAGGCCGGCGAACGCCTGGGCGAGCTCGCAGCCGGCCACTCCGCCGCCGAGCACGACAAGCCGCTGCGGCACCTCCTTGGCGCCGGCGGCGTCCTTGGTGGTCCACGGCCGGGCCCCGGCGAGCCCGGGCACCGGCGGCAGCGCGGGCTGCGACCCGGTGGCCAGGGCGACGGCGTGCCGGGCGGACAGCGCCACGGTCCCGTCGGCCGTGGTCACGTCAACCCGGCGCTGCCCGGCCAGCCGGCCGTGCCCGCGCACCAGGGCGATGTGCGCGCCGTCCAGCCAGGCAACCTGCCCGCCATCGTGCCAGTTGCCGGTGAACGCATCCCGCCTGGCCAGCACCGCTGCGGCGTCGAGGTGCGGCCGGCTGCCGAGCGCTTCACGGGCGCCGGCGACCCGCTGCGCGTCGGTGAGCGCATGCAGCGGGCGCAGCAGCGCCTTGCTCGGGATGCACGCCCAGTACGAGCAGTCCCCGCCGACCAGGTCGTCCTCGACGACCACGGCGGACAGCCCGCCCTTGACCGCCCGGTCGGCGACGTTCTCCCCGGTCGACCCCGCCCCGATCACGATCACGTCATAGTCGCGCTGTTCAGCCATGCGCACCTCCTGGCGCTCGGCCCGGCACTGCCCGGGCAGTGTTCCCGGGCTCCGGTTCTGCTTGCCTGTTCCAACGCGGACCTTCCCCGCCGGCGTGCGGAAATGTCGGGATGCTGACAATGCGGACGCCGGGCCGGGTGACCGTATGACCCGCCGCTCGCGGGCGGGATCGCGATGCCGCCCCCCGGCGCGCCTCGGCTCGCTTTACCGTGGAGGCGGCAAGTCCGGGAGGAACAAGGAGGACATGATGGTGGCGGCCACGATCACGGTGGGGGAGATTCACTGCGGGGGTGCGAGAACACGATCCGCACCGCGCTGTCGCGGGTGGAGGGGGTTCGCAGCGTCCAGCCGGACCACCGCACCAACCAGGTCAAGATCGCCTACGACGAGGCCCGCACCGACGAGGGCAGCCTGCGGGAGATCCTTGCCGGGCTGGGCTTCGACCCGGTTGCCGCGTGAGCGCAAGGCCGTGGCGGAACCGGGGAAGGGAGGACGCGAGCGGATGCGGATCGGGGAGCTGGCTGCAGAGCTTGGCCTGAACCCGCGCACTATCCGGTATTACGAGTCGATCGGGTTGCTGCCCGAGCCGGAGCGCACCGGCGGCAACTACCGCGACTACGGGACAGACGACCTGGAGCGGCTGCGGTTCATCAAGGCCGCGCAGCGGCTCGGGCTGACCCTGGACGAGATCCGGGAGGTGCTGGCGTTCGCCGAGCGCGGCGAGCCGCCCTGCGGGTTCGTCCGCGAGCGGCTGCGCCGCGAGGTCGCCGCCGTCGACGCCCGGATCGCCGAGCTGCAGGAGATGCGCGGCGAGCTAGCCAGCCTGGAGGCGAAGGCCGCGCAGCTGCCGCCGCCCCCGCCCGGCGGGTACTGCCCGCTGGTGCACGTCAACCAGGACCGGAACGGCACCGGCCCGCCGCCGCGGCCGGTGCCCGCTCCTGGAGCCCGCCGGCCGGCCGCGCCCGTGACGATCGCGGGCAGCGAGCCCGCAGCCGGGCGGAACCTGGCCGCGGACCGTTGAGCCGGAAAGAACTGTGACGGACATCACATCCCCGGAATTTGACATTCCATCCGGATGGAAGGTGCACCGTGACGGTGGAGGCCGCTGAGAACGGGAATCACGCGGCCGAGGAGGCAGACACGATGACCACTCAGGCAGCGGCACGCGGGCGCCGCGGGCGCCAGCCCATAGCCGCCGAGGAGGACTGGCTGGCCAGAGCGCCGCGAACAGACGAGCAGGGGCGGGCGCGGCTGCAGGTCAAGCTGGGCAAGCTGCACTGCTCGTTCTGTGTGGCCACGATCGGGAAAGCCGTCGGCCGGCTGGACGGCGTGGACCAGGTGTCAGTCTCGCTCGCCCACGAGGAAGGGCTGGTCACCTACCGGCCGGACGTGATCACGGCGGCGGACATCGTGGACACGCTGCGGCAGATCGGCTACTCCGTGCGCGACCCGCGCAAGGTCGCGGGGTACGAGGCTGAGGAGGCCGAGCTGGCCGAGGAGCGTAACCGGTTCCTGGCCGGGCTTGTCACCACCGTGGTGACGCTGGCGCTGATGATCTTCAAGTGGGCCGGACATCCGCTGACCGTGACCGCGGCCGGGCACACCTGGCTCATCGGGCCGTGGGTGATCTTCGGCCTGGCGCTGGCCATGATGGTCGTGGTTGCCCGGCCGATCCTGGTGATGGCCTGGCAGTCGCTGCGCCGGGGGATTTTCAACCAGCACGTGCTGCTGGAGGCCGGCGCCTTCGGCGGCCTGGCCGGCGGGGTGCTGGGCCTGTTCGCGGCGCCGAAGACGTTCCCGGCGGGGGACTTCCTGTCGGTGGCGGTGTTCATCACCACCTACCACCTGCTGTCCGGGTGGGCGTCCGCGCTGGTCCGCACCACGTCCTCCCGCGCGGTGCGGGCGCTGCTGGACCTGCAGCCGGACACCGCCCGGGTGATCCGCGGCGGCACAGAGCCCGAGGTGCCCGTCGGCGAGGTCGCGGTCGGCGAGCGGGTGCGGGTGCGACCCGGTGAGCGGGTCCCCCTCGACGGCCGCGTGATCGAGGGGTACTCGGCGGTGGATGAGTCCATGGTCACCGGGGAGCCGGTCCCGGCGGAGAAGCGGGCGGGGGACGAGGTGACCGGCGGGTCGGTCAACCAGGCGGGCAGCTTCGTGTTCGAGGTCACCCGCACAGGTGAGGATACGTTCCTGGCCCAGGTCGCCAGGCACATCGAGGAAGCCCGCGCCCTCAAGCCCGGCATCATCGCCCTGGTCGACCAGATCCTCAAGGTGTACGTGCCCGCTGTGCTCGGGTTCGCCGCCGTGGCTGTGGTCGTGTGGACACTGGGCGCATGGGAAGTTACCGGCCACATCGGCTGGTCGAGGGCCGTGTTCGCCGCCTTGGCGGTGCTGGTGATGGGCTACCCGTGCGCGCTGGGCATGTCCACCCCGCTGGCCATGATGCGCGGCGGCGGCATCGCCGCACGGCACGGCATCCTGATGCGGTCGGGTGAGGCGTTCCAGGTCTTCGGCCGGATCGACCGGGCGGTACTGGACAAGACCGGCACACTGACCGCCGGCAAGCCCGCCGTGACCGCCCTGGTCCCGGCCGCGGGGATCAGCGAAGCCGCGCTGCTGGCCGCCGCCGCATCCGCCGAGGCCGCCTCCGAGCATCCCCTGGCCAGGGCGATCGTGCAGGCCGCCCTGGCCCGCGAGACCGGCATCCCCGACGCCGCCGACTTCGCCTCCGAGACCGGTCAGGGTGTCACCGCCACGGTAGCCGGGACCCGGGTGGCCGTCGGCAAGCCGCACTGGATCACTTCCGTCACCGGCGCCGCCCTCGGGGAGCTGGCCCCCTGGCGGGAGCAGATGGAGCAGCAGGCACAGACGGTGATCGCTGTCGCCCGGGACGGCACGCTCCTCGGGCTGATCGGGATCGCCGACGAGGTCAAGCCCGACGCCGCCCAGACCATCACCCGGCTACGCGCCCGCGGGATCGAGCCGGTCATGCTCACCGGCGACAACCAGCGCACCGCGGCCGCGGTCGCCGCCACCGTGGGCATCACCCACTTCCGCGCCGGCCTGCTGCCCGGCGACAAGGCCGCCGTGATCCGCGACCTGCAGGCCGGAGGCCACCGGGTGGTCATGGCCGGTGACGGGATCAACGACGCTCCCGCGCTCACTCAGGCCGACATCGGCATCGCCATGGGCGCCGTCACCGACATCGCCATCGAGTCCGCCGACATCGTACTGACCGGCAGCCGGCTGTCGGCGGTGGCCGACGCCCGCGACATCGGCGTCGGCTCGTTCCGCACGACCAAGCAGAACCTGGCCGTCGCCCTGTCGGTCAACGGCATCGGGGTGCCGCTGGCGGTGACCGGCCTGCTCGCCCCGGTGTGGGCGATGATCGCAATGATCGCCTCGGTGTCCATGGTGCTGGCCAACTCCTTCGGCGCCCGGCTGCGGCCGTCATCGGTGATCACGCTCGGACGCTGGCTGGGCGGCGCTGTCGGCGGGCTGGCCGCCGGGATGAACCCGGGCCGGGCTTGGCGGCTGGCTAGGTCGGCGGAGACGGCCGGGTACGTGCTGCTGGCCGGGATCGCGGTCGCGGCCGGGTACGCCTGGCAGCAGCGGCACGTCTCCGGTGGCGCCTGGTGGTCCCTGCCCGGCGGGCTCGCCGCGGCGGCGCTACTGATCGCGGCCATCGCCCTCCTGCGTCGGCCGGGAGCAGCGTGACGGCTGCGGCTATGGGTGATGACAGCCGGTCGGCTCCGCTTCTTGGCGCCCCAGGTTCCGGCTCAGCCGCGGGGTGACCCGCCTGGTGCGCTACGACCCCGGCCCTACTCGCCTGCACGCGATCGAGGCCGTCATCAAGCGAGCCCGCCCTACCCGCTGCTGCTCAGGGCTACATCCCTCAACAGCAAAGCGAAAGCGGTGGCGCGATCGCGGGCCAGGCTCCCGGCGCGGCTAACCGCGCGGTCATGTAACTGTAAGCAGGCCCTGGGTCCGGAAACCCTTGACTTTCCAGCGACTGGAAGGTGTGTGATACCCCGCATGGTCAGGCAAGACCACGATGTCCGCCCGCCGCCCGCGTGGGTGCCGGTTCACCTTCGTCTCGCGGCGCCACTGACCCGCCTGTTCGCCGGACTGGCCATCCTCGCCGTCCTATTCGGCGCCGACGACTACCTGTACGTGCACGTGGCGGGGGCTGTTCGGCCGTTCCGTGCACCTGCCGCCCGGGCTGCTGCTGGCGCTGGCGCTGGTGGGCGGCGCGGCGTCGTTCTTCTCGCCCTGCTCGATCGCGATCACGCCGTCGTTCGTCGGCTACCTGGCCGGATCGGCCTCCGGCTCCGCGGCCCCCGGGTCGCGGTGGCTGGCCGTCCCCGCGGCGCTGGTGGCAACCGGGATCGTCGCGTTCTACGCCGTGGCCGGCGCGCTGGTCGGCGGGATCGGCGCCGTGGTGTACAGCTACCTGGTCTGGCTGGTGCTGGTGATCGGCGTGATCTTCCTCGCGCTCGGCTACCTGCTGCTGACCGGCCGGGGCGAGGCGCTCATGCGGGCCGGTGCCGCCAACCCGGCCAACCGGTACTACGAGGCGGCCATGGCCGGCAGTGCCGGCGCGTACCCCCGGCTCCGGCTCTTCGGTTTCGGCGCCGCCTACGGGGCGGCGTCGCACACCTGCACGCTGCCGATCTTCCTCGGCGTGGTGCTCGCGCCGCTCGCCGCCGGGAACTTCGTCCTCGCGGCCGGCGCCACGCTGCTGTACGGGATCGCGATCGCCGTGCTGCTGATGGTGATGGCGGTGATCGGCGACAGCGCCCTGGCCGGCGTCCGCCGCCGGATCGCGGGTCACTACCTCGTGCTGATCACCGGCGGCCTGTTCGCGCTGACCGGCGGCTACCTGCTGGACTACTTCGCCACCAACTACGGAGGACTGACTTGAACGACGGAGGACTGGCGTGAGCGCGAACCATAACCGGGCCAAGGAACCCGCCCGGGTCCGCCTGCCGTCGGCCGGCCAGGCCCCGCGGCCCCGGCCGCCGAGGACCGGTGAGCCCCGCACCCAGGTCCGGCTGCCGCGATGGGCGGCCCTGGCGGTGATCGTCGCGGTTGCCGCGGCGGCGGGGGTCTACGCCCTCGTGAGCCGCGGGCACCAGGCGACGGGCGAGCCAGTCGCGGTCGCTCCCGGAGGCGCCGACGTGTGCAGCATCGTAGAGGGCCAGGCCGGGTACCAGTATCCCTACGATCCCCAGGTGCTGCACGTGAAGGCCGGCCGTGCGTTCGACATCCGCCTCACCGACCATCTCGGCGGCTGCGGCCTGGGCACCGTGTTCACCGGCCTCGGGAAAGGGGGCGGCACCGTGGTCGTCAACGTCCCGGTCGGCGACAGCAAGACCGTCGCGCTGCGGGCGCCCCATCCCGGCCGGTACGTGTACCACTGCGGGTCGGACATGTACTTCGGCACCATAGTCGCGAGCTGAGCGGGCACGGCCCGTTCCGCCGACGCCGCTTTTGTCTACGGATTTCACTCGGGTGGAATGTCACTGAAGTTTCGCAGTTATGCGGCGGCGGCGTCCCAGGCGGCGAGGACGGCGCGGATTTGGTCGTCTGCGGGCTGACCTGGGCGGCTTGGGGAAAACCGGGCGGCGATCATGGTCCGGCGCAGCTTGA